>CXWK01000213.1_pt1 | contig 91098 bp, 70 predicted proteins | sample 590851 | NCBI WGS metagenome assembly CXWK01 (sample SAMEA3498364, study PRJEB10139) | wastewater metagenome | biome: wastewater treatment plant; material: activated sludge | place: Denmark | collected 2014-08-01 | reverse complement strand
CCTATCCTGTCCCCGTGCTCGGTGCGAATCGATCGTTGGCCGTGGTCGGGGGCACGCTCTGCACCGAACTGATCGATGTCACCGAGGACCTCGAGGCGCTGGATCACCGAGGGTTCTGGGCGGTCGTCCTCCCGTTCGAGGGACCACCCGTGTGCGCCCGGTTCGCCAGCCAGCGTCCCGCCCAGCCGTGGCCGGGAGCACCGTGGCGCGGTCCGGCCCCCGACGCCTGGCGCAGCTCACTCGACCGGCCCGGGTTCGAGCGGGGCGTGGAGTCCGTCCGCGACGCCATCGCGGCCGGCGACGTCTACCAGGTGAACCTCACCCGACGACTCAGCGCACCGCTCGCCGACACCGTAGAGATCGCTGCGTTGGGAGCGGCACTCGCCGAAGGCAACCCGGCCCCGTACAGCGCCGTCGTCGACCTGCCCCGCCACGGCGTCCAGGTGGCCTCGGCCTCGCCGGAGCGATTCCTGCGGCGAGACCGTGACCGCGTCTCGTCCTCCCCGATCAAAGGCACGGCGGCGACCGCCGGCGACCTCCTCCCGAAGGACCACGCCGAGAACGTCATGATCGTCGACCTCGTGCGCAACGACCTGGGGCGTGTCTGCGAGTACGGCTCGGTCGAGGTGCCGAGCCTGCTCGCGATCGAGCCCCACCCCGGTCTGGTGCACCTCGTCAGCACCGTCACGGGGCGCCTGCTGCCCGGTCGGGGCTGGGCCGGGCTCATCGATGCCACCTTCCCGCCCGGATCGGTCACCGGCGCCCCGAAGCTCGCCGCGCTCGAGCACATCGCCCGGCTCGAGCCCGTGCCCCGCGGGGTCTACTGCGGCGCGGTGGGCTGGGTCGACGCCGACAACCGGCGCGGCGACCTCAATGTGGCCATCCGCACGTTCTGGGCCCAGGACGGCGAGCTCCACTTCGGCACCGGCGGGGGTGTCACGTGGGACTCGACACCGGCGGGCGAATGGGCCGAGACCGAGCTGAAGGCAAGGCACCTGCTCCGCGTCGCCTCGTCCGCCCCCGCTCCGGTCGGCGGACTGCTGTGACCGGCCGGACCGAAGACCAGATGGTGTGGCTGGACGGCGACCTGCAATCTGTCGACGATGCCCGTGTGTCACCGTTCGACCACGGGCTGCTCGTGGGCGATGGTGTCTTCGAGACCACCAAGGTGGTCGACGGCGTGGCCTTCGCCCTCAGCCGCCACCTCGCCCGCCTCCGCCGATCGGCCGGCGGCCTCGGCCTGGCCGTGCCCTATACCGACGACGAGCTGCGAGCGGCGATCGGCGCAGTGGTCACCGCCAACGGTGCGGCCGCCGGACGCTTGCGGACCACGGTCACCGGTGGCCCCGGGCCGCTCGGTTCAGACCGCGGCGCGGCCCTGCCCACCGTGATCATCGCCACCTCGCCGGCCACGGCGTGGCCTGACCGCACCCCGGTGGTCACGGTGCCCTGGCCCCGGAACGAGCGCAGCGCCGTCGTCGGCCTGAAGACGGTGTCGTACGCCGAGAACGTGGTGGCAATCGCCCACGCCCACGACCGCGGGGCCGGCGAGGCGATCTTCGCCAACACGCGTGGGCGGCTGTGTGAAGGCACGGGCTCCAACGTGTTCGTGGGCAGGGGCGGGCGGCTGCTCACCCCGCCCCTCGCGAGCGGGTGCCTCGCCGGGATCACGAGAGAGCTGGTGCTCGAGGTCACCGGGGCCGAAGAGGCCGATCTCCCCCTCGAAGCCCTCGCCGGGGCCGACGAGGCCTTCCTGACGTCCAGCACGCGAGACGTGCAGGCGATCTCCCACGTCGACGGCCGGCCGCTGGGGAGTTGCCCGGGGCCCCTCACCGCGGTCGCTGGGCGCTTGCTGGCCCAGTTGGCCGCCAGTACTCTCGACCCATGACCCCGTCGTGGCCGTGGCGGCGCCACGACCGGCGGCTCCGGCTCTTCGGTGTCGGCAACGAGAAGACCGGCACCCACTCGATCGCCGGCCTCTTCAGCGCCTACCGGTCCGCCCACGAGCCCGAGGTCCCCGAGCTCCGGGCCCTCGTGAGCCGCAGCCGTCGTGGCCAACTCCGGCCCGGCGAGCTCGAGCGGTATCTCCGCTCCAAGGACCGCCGGTTGCGCCTGGAGGTCGACTCGTCGTTCCTCAACGGCGAGGTGATCGACACCCTGGCCCGCTGCTATCCCCGGGCGAAGCACGTGCTCACGGTGCGGGAGCCACGGTCGTGGCTCGACTCGATGATCAACCAGACCCTCTCGTACCGATCGCTCGAGTGGCTCGATCTGCGCGCGCTGCGGGTCGGCACCACGGCACCGCACCCCGCCGAGGAGCAGGCCCTGGCCGACCGTGGGCTCTCCACGCTCGACGCCTACTTCGGCGAGTGGGCGCGCCACAACCGACGAGTGCTCGAGAACGTCCCGCCCGAGCACCTCCTGGTCCTGCGCACCGAGGAGATCGGCGACCGCATCGCCGACCTGGCCGCCTTCGCGGGCGTTCCGGCCGAGACCCTCGCGCTCGACCGCTCCCACGAGTTCCGAGGCCCCGTGAAGCACCACGTGCTCGACGGGATCGACGACGACCACCTGCGCGCGAAGATCGAGCAGCACTGCGGCGCCTTGTTCGATCGACTGCTCTCGGAGTCGCACGCCCGCTGAGCCCGACCGTGGTGCCTAACCTGGCGGAGCATCCTCACCGCCAGGCCACCGAGGGTGGTTCGACCCTCCTGGGCGCAGGTGCACGACGTCGCCCACGGGCACGGCGACGACGGCACCACCCACCTCGACCCGGAGCGTGCCGTCGGGGTCGATGCCGACCGCGGTCCCCTCGATCTCGTCGCCGGCCCGGATCACGCGCACCTGCCGACCGACGGTGAGGGACGCCGAGCATTCGCGGCGGTGCACCTCCCCGGCCCCGCCGGGGGCCAGGAGCCGGGTGTACAGGCGGTCCAGTGCGCGCAGGAGCGACACCGCCAGCGCACCCCGCTCGACCACGCCGCCGGTCAGGTGGTTGAGCGCCACCGCCACGCCGTCGACCTCGTCCGGCAGCGACGTCGGCCAGTTCACGTTGAGGCCGAGCCCCACCACCACAGCGTCGAAACGGCCGTGCCGGACCGACGACTCCGCCAGCACCCCCGCCAACTTCCGCTCGGCCCCCCCGGCGAGCGGCGACGCCACGACCAGGTCGTTGGGCCACTTCAGCCCTGGCTGCACGCCGGCCACCTCGACACAGGCCTCGATGGCGGCCAAGCCGACGATCGCGGTGAGCAGGTGGGCGTCGGCCACCGCGATCCGAGGTCGCATCAAGACCGATAGCAGCAGGGACGCCCGTGGCGGTGCGGTCCAGACCCGACCCAACCGACCCCGCCCTGCGGTCTGGTGGTCGGCCACCAGGACCATCCCCTCGGGTGCACCGTCGGCGGCGAGAGCCATGAGGTCCCGGTTCGTCGACCCGGTCTGGGCGACCCACCGCAGGTCGGCGAAGCGGGTGCCGACGAGGTCGCGACGCACGTCGGACGCCGTCGGTCTGGCATCACCCCCCGGCACGGAACTAACCATAGGGGGTGCTCTCGAAGATCTTGATCGCGAACCGGGGCGAGATCGCCGTCCGGGTCATCCGCACCTGCCGTGAACTGGGTATCGGCACCGTCGCCGTCTACTCCGATCTCGACCGGGACGCGTTGCACGTCCGTCTGGCCGACGAGGCCTACGCGCTCGGTGGCCAGACCGCCGCCGAGAGCTACCTCAACACCGCCGCCATCATGGACGCAATCGAGCGGAGCGGCGCCGACGGCGTGCACCCGGGGTACGGGTTCTTCTCGGAGAACACCGACTTCGCCCGCGCCATCATCGCCAGTGGTTCGGTATCGTGGATCGGCCCACCGCCAGAGGCCATCGAGGTGATGGGCGACAAGATCTCGTCCCGACTGGCCGCCGAGAAGGCCGGTGTCGAGGGAGTACCGGGACGCAACGACGAGGTGCAGGGCCCCGAGGAGGTCCGGGCCTTCGGCGAGGAGTTCGGGTACCCCATCGCGATCAAGGCCGCCCACGGCGGGGGTGGTCGCGGCATGAAGGTGGTGCACGCGGCCGACCAGATCGAGGCCGCCATCGAGTCGGCCCGGCGCGAGGCCACCGCCTACTTCGGCCGGGACGAGCTCTACCTCGAGCGCTACCTCACCTGGCCGCGCCACGTCGAGATGCAGATCATCGCCGACACCCATGGCAACTACGTCTGGCTGGGCGAGCGCGACTGCTCCGCCCAGCGGCGCCACCAGAAGCTGATCGAGGAGAGCCCGGCCCCTTCGTTCCCCGACGACCTCCGTCGCGCCATGGGGGAGGCGAGCGTCCACGTGGCCGAGGCCTGCGGCTACGTCAACGCCGGCACCGTCGAGTTCCTGCTGCAGGACGGCGAGTTCTTCTTCCTCGAGATGAACACCCGCCTTCAGGTCGAGCATCCCGTCACCGAGATGGTGGTGGGCATCGACCTCGTTGCCGAGCAGATCCGGGTGGCGGCCGGCGAGCCGCTCTCGATCACCCAGGACGACGTGAGCTCACGGGGCCACGCGATCGAGTGCCGCATCAACGCCGAGGACCCGGCCGGTGGTCGCTTCCTGCCGTCGCCGGGGCGCCTCAGCACCCTGGTCACCCCCGACGGCTTCGGCACCCGGTGGGACGGTGGCTACGAGTCGGGCGACGAGGTCAGCCAGTACTACGACAACCTCGTCGGCAAGCTCGTCGTCTGGGGGCGAGACCGTGAAGAGGCCCGCCGGCGCATGCTCCGGGCGCTCGGCGAGATGCGGGTCGAGGGGATCGCCACGACGATCCCCGCCGACGTGGCCATCCTCAGCCATCCGGACTTCGCGGCGGCGGAGCACTCGACGAAATGGGTCGAGGAGGTGCTCGACCTGTCCGGCGTGAGCGCACCGAAGGCCCCCGCCCCCACCGACGACGACGAGGCACCGAAGGTGCGACGCGACGTGGATGTCGAGGTCGAGGGCCGGCGCTACGCGGTGAGCGTCTGGGTGCCCGAGACCGCGGCTGCTCCGGTGGTCGGCGGCCCTGCGGTGGCACGTCCCCGCCGCGCGGCCGGCGCCGGAGCCGCGGCTGGCGCCGGTGCCGGCACCGTCGTCGTGCCGATGCAGGGCACGATCGTCAAGGTCCTCGTCGCGGCCGGCGACGAGGTCGAGGCCGGACAGGCCATCTGCGTTCTCGAGGCCATGAAGATGGAGAACAACATCAGTGCCGACCGGGCCGGCACCGTGTCCCAGCTCAAGGTGGCCCCCGGGGACTCGGTCGGAGCCGGCGACATCGTCGCGGTCATCGACTGATCGGTGGCGTCCCCGGTCGCGGTGCTCGGCATGCATCGAAGCGGCACCAGCAGTCTCGCCGGCTCCCTCGAGGAGGCCGGCCTGCATCTGGGCGAGGTCGTCACCGAGGCTCCCCACAACCGAAAGGGCAACCGTGAGAGCCTCGCGGTGCGCGACCTCAACGATCGCCTGCTCGAGCACAACGGCGGGGCATGGGACCGTCCCCCGTCCTCGCTCACCTGGGATGGCGACTTCCGCACGCAGCGCACGGCGGTTATCGCCGCCCACGCGGCGTCGTGGCGATGGGGCTTCAAGGATCCCCGCACACTGCTCACGCTCCCCTTCTGGGAGGAGGGGATCCCCGACCTCGCGCTGGTCGGCACCTTCCGGCACCCGCTCGCCGTCGCCGCGTCGCTCGCCCGCCGAGACGGACTCGCCGTCGACGCCGGCCTCGCCTTGTGGGCCGACTACAACGAGCGCCTCCTCGCCGCCCACGACCGCGGCGCGTTTCCACTGATCTCGTTCGATCTTGCCGGCGCCGCCTACACCGCGGGGGTGGCCGCCATCGCGGCCCACCTCGACCTCCCGGGCCGACCGACCTTCTTCAGCGACGACCTCCGCCACCACGACCCTGACCTCGATGCGCCGCTCCCCGCCGACGTCGACCGGCTCTACCGGCAATTGCGGTCGCGGGCAGGGGCCCTCGGCTGACCCCGTGCCCACGCCCCGCCTGACCGTCGTCGTCAACTTCTACAACATGGCCCGCGAGGCCGCCCGCACCCTCTTCTCCCTGACGCCGGGCTACCAGCACAGCCTGCGCGTCGAGGACTACGAGGTCATCGCCGTCGACAACGGCTCCACCGAGCCACTCGACCCCGCCGAGGTCACGCGGTTCGGCCCCAACTTCCGTGCCGTGCGCTTCTCCCCGGAGGCCCCGTCGCCGGCCGCCGCCCTGAACCACGGGGTGTCGTTGGCTCGCGGTGATCGCGTGATGCTCGTGATCGACGGCGCCCGGATCCTGTCGCCCGGCATCCTCGACTACGCCACCAGGGCCTTCCGCGCGTTCGACAACCCCTTCGTCCACACGCTGGGCATGCACCTCGGCCACCAGGTGCAGAACGAGAGCATCACCACGGGCTACGACCGCCACGTCGAGGACCGCCTCCTCGAGTCGGTGACCTGGAAGGAGAACGGCTACCGGCTCTTCGAGATCGCCACGGTGGCCCTGTCGTCGAAGCAGGGGTTCTTCTCCTCATTGTCCGAGAGCAACTGCGTGGCGCTGACCAAGGCCCAGTACCGACGCCTGGGCGGGTTCGACGAGCGCTTCTGCTCCCCTGGCGGCGGCCTGGTGAACCTCGACTTCTTCAACCGGGCCCTGCTCGACCCCACGGTCGACCCCGTGATGCTGCTCGGCGAGGCCACCTTCCACCAGGTGCATGGCGGCGTCGCCACCAACGTCGCCATGGCGGACCATCCCTGGCACGGGTTCGCCGCGGAGTACGAGCAGATCACCGGGTCGCCCTACGCGACCGTGGTGCGGCCACCCTCCTTTCTCGGCGGCCGCCCGGGGGAGTCCGAGCTCGTAACCGGTCGCCTGTGGACCTGACCGGTCCGTCTCGAGTGGGCCGCTACCAGCCCAGGTCCCGGCCGAGGTACTCGTAGAGGGCCGAGTTGTGCGGCTCGAAGTAGGAGCGAAGGCGCTGTTCGACCGGCGAGTCGGCCCGTGCGTAGTCCCCGGTGTTGCGGGCCCGGGGATCGGTCAGCGCCGCAGGGGCCAGGTCCAGGAACCGGAGGACCCGGTCGTACGTGCCCTGCGGATCCCCGAAGAGGTCCTCGCTCTTCACGATGAGCAGTTGACCGCGTGAGCGGTAGCTGTCGAAGCGCCTGAGCTGGTCGACGTAGACCCCCCTGGCGAGGTACGACTGCTCCTGGTGGGCCGAGCTGGCGGCCGACGGGTCGGCGAGCAGCCGCTCGACCTCGCCGTCGAGACGCGCCGGCTCCTGCTCGATCGCTTCTTCGAAGGGCAGGTCCTCGAAGCCCAACCGGACCGCATGGTGATAGTGGGACAGCGCTCGATCGACGGGGTCTCTCAGGAGTGCGATCAGCTTCGCATCGGGAACGAGGGCCTCCATCCGGCCCGCGGCGAGCGGGTGGAAGACGTAGTAGGGCGTGGCCTCCCCGGTGATCACGGGCCCGCCGACTGCTCGCTCGCGGTCGGCCAGCACAGCTCGGTTCGGCAGCCGCGACCGATACCAGGCTTCCCCCTGCCAGTGGTTGAGGTCGAAGAAGTGCACCTCCTTCTTCTGCGCCCCGACGACCTGGGGGTGCTGTTCGAGGTAGCGGTACAGAGACGACGTTCCGCTCTTCTGCGCGCCGATGACGATGAAGTCGGGAAGCACCGTGCGATCCGCACGCCTCCGGCCCGACAGCCTCTCGGCGGTGCGCCTCAGGACGCTCCGGTTGCTGTCCACCGTCTCAGCCCCGGTCGGGCCCCGCCACCCTGAGGCATGCGTCGGCGACCCGTCGGTCCGAGACGAGCTCGCCGGACTCCAGGCCCTGGGCGACGGCCGCGGGGCTGAGTCGGACGCGCTCGAAGACAGCGGTGAACTCACCTCGACGCTGCGCGTCGAACAGCGAGCGCCAACGGTGACCGAAGTGCTCGGGCAGTTCCTCGTTGCGCTCGTAGGCCGCCCCGCCCTTGGCGATCTTGTTCTCGAACTGTGCCAGCGTCCGGATCGGGAAGTGCAGGATCTCGATCGGGGTGTCGTCGAGGACGCCGGCACGACCGGGCCACTGCACGTCGTGGTTGCCCTGCAGCACCTGTGCCTCCGCCGAGGCCCGGTGGGCCATCTTGGGCTGGATCGGCCGCTCGTTGACGGGATCGAACGGCACGGCGTAGCGCACGAGCATCCGCTCGTGGAAGGGGCGCTCGTCGGGGCCGGCGGGAACGACGAAGTTGTACCGGGGCGCCAGCACCGCGTCGCAGTCCGCGGGGACCGCTGCGAGCACCGAGGAGAGGGTCCCGGCACGGGCGCACCAGAACTCGTCGGCATCGCTGTTGATCACCCAGTCGGCCCCGAAGTCGGTCGCGGCCAGGCGCGCCATCCTGGTCACCCATCGGCCCTGCGAGTAGTCGTCGGCCGGCTCGTGGATGAGGTGCAGCGCCCCTCGGCGCTCGTACTCCTCGAGGATCTCGACGGTGCCGTCCTCCGAACGGTTGTCGGTGGCGATCACGAAGTCGACGCCACGCGCGAGGTGGAAGTCCAGGTTGGCCCGCACGATGTCGGCCTCGTCTCGGACGAGAAGGGTCATCACGAGTCGCACTGGCGCTCAGCCCCGCCCGGGGAGATGACGTCGGGCCCAGAGGTAGAGCCGCACCGGCGGGCGACGGCGTATTCGGTCGAGCGTGCCCTGGAGGGCTGCCAAGCGCTCGCGCGCCGCCATGACGTCCGTCGCGAGCACCGACGCCTCCGCGCTCCGCCGCTCGAGCTCCTGGTGGAAGAAGAGGGTGTGGCGATCGAGGCTCGCCCGCGCCTCGGAGCGCACCTCCTCGATGCCCGCACGCAGGCGGTACGACTCGTCCTCGTAGGCGGCCATGCGGGTGTGCTCGTCGAACGCGAGCTGGAGGCCGGGGGTCTCCGAGCCGAGCGGCACGGCCGGCAGCGATGCGTGTGTGCCCACCAGGGCCAACGACTGCTCGAACAAGGCCCGTTGCGTCGGCGCCATCGCCGGGTCGGTGGCCAGCTCGGTCCTGTCGGCCACGTGGTGGCGGAGGCGCCCGTCGAGCGACGCGGCGGCCTCGGCCTGCGCAGCACCCGAGGGGGCGACACCGGAGTGCCCCTCGACGAATGCGGCCAGGTCGTCGATCACCCGACCGGCCTCGGAGACCAGGTCGCGGTAGTCGACGACGATCACCGCCGAGCCCTCGAGCTCCCGCCAGAGCGACCGAAGGTAGCGCTCCCACACCGCGAGCCCGTACTCGGTCGAGAAGCCGTTGCGACGATGGAGCGACGCCGCGACCTCGAGCGGGTTTCGGAGCGAGACCACCATGGCGGGCGTCGCAGGGAGCACCGCCTTCCAGAACGCCAGCGTGAGGCACAGGCGCGGGTCCTTCCAAGCCCAGGGGGACGCGGGAAGGGTCTCGGCCACCAACGACCGGGCAACGTCGCCGATGGGCTCCGTCGCGAGGTCGGCGAAGCGGACCTCCTCATGGGGTGGGGCCGACCATCGCCCGCCGGCCAGGGCGAGCAGGCGGTCGTTGCACTCGGTGAGTGCGGTGATCTCCCAGTGGCCCGACTCGTTGGAGGGCGACGCCCCCATCAGGGCACCGCCGGAACCCGTCCCCAGCCCGAGCAGACCGAGCGCTCGCGTGAGCGCCGACGTCCCGCTTCGGTGCATGCCGAGCACGAGCACGCCGCTGCCGATCTCGGGCGAGCCCGACCGCGAGCCCGTTGCGGCGCCCCGGTCAGCCGACAGCCTCGTCCTCCGCGCCCGCGACCCGGAGGCCGCCCTCGGCCGCCTCCTTCGCCCGGTTCCTAGGGAAGGCCCACTCACCCCCGAGGTCGACGAAGCCGACCTTCTCGCTGCTCCGACCGGGCTGCACGTGCAGTTCGAACTCGCGCTCGTGATGGTCGTAGCGGTGCAGTGAGTGGCTGTCCATCACCGTGACGCTGAGGTGGTAGGTGCCGGGCGTGAGCGGCAGGCGGTGCAGCTTGTAGTGGAGCACGCCGGCGCCCTCTAGCCGGCCCGTGTCGAACTCGGCGAGGCGGGTGTTCGGCTCGGCGACCAATGTGCCGCCGTCATGGTGGAACCCGAGCTTGAACACCGGGCTCTCCACCGGCGTGTCGGCCCGGTAGTGGATGCGGATCACGAGGGGGTCGCCGGTCGAGCCCACGGGGGTCGGCTTGCGGCGGGCGCTGATGTATTCGACACGCTCGATCTTGACCTCACCGGTGCCTGCCCGTCGCCCCGTGCCGGTGACGAGCTCGCCGCCCTCCTCACCCAGGCGGTCGCCCTCCGCGTCGTTCACCTTCCGCAGGTACTCGCGGACCACCCGCACGGCCTTGCCCTCGGTGAGGACCTTGCCGTGCTCGAGCCACGCCGCATGATCACACATGGTCTGCACCAGGCCCATGCTGTGGGTGACCATGACGATGGTCACGCCCTGTTGGCGCAGCGAGAACAGGTGGTCGAAGCACCGACGCTGGAACTCCTCGTCGCCGACCGCGATCACCTCGTCGATGAGCAGGATCTCGGGGTTCACGTGCACGGCCACGGAGAACCCCAGGCGGACGTACATGCCGCTCGAGTAGACCTTGACCGGCGTGTCGATGAAGTTCTCGAGACCGGCGAACTCGATGATCTCGTCGATCTTGGACCCGATCTCGCGCCGGCCGAGCCCGAGGATCGATGCGTTCAGGTAGATGTTCTCGCGACCGGAGAGCTGCGGGTGGAACCCCGCGCCGAGCTCGAGGAGCGCCGAGATCCGCCCGTGGCTGGTGACCTTGCCGCTCGTGGGCCGGTAGATGTTGGCCATCATTCGCAACAGCGTGGACTTGCCCGAGCCGTTGTGGCCGATGAGGCCGTACATGGTGCCAGTCGGCACCGTGAGCGACACGTTCTTGAGCGCCCAGAACAGGTCGAACCGGGCCTTCGACCCACCGGTGAGCCGGTCCTTGAGGTGCATCGGCTTCTCGTTGTAGAGCCGGAAGCGCTTGGAGACGTCCTCGACGACGATGGCAGGCGTGGCCGAGGGCTCGGTCTCGTTGGTGCTCACAGCTCCTCGCTCACGTTGCGCGAATGACGGCGGAACAGGCCCCAGCCGACGACCAGCGAGAAGAGCGACATCAAGAAGAGGCCGAGGCACCGCTCGAGGCTCGGCACCTGGAGGTACCACACGAGGTCACGTGCGGCGCCGACGAACTGCGTCAACGGGTTCAGCCGGAGCAATTGCTCGGCGGTGAACGGGCCGATCGCCCGCGGCCCCACCACGGCGATCGAGTAGACGATCGGGGTGCAGTAGAAGAGCAGCTGCATCAGGATGCTGATGAGGTACTCCACGTCGCGGAAGTAGACGTTGAGCAGGCTCAGGACGAGGCCGACGCCGAGCGAGAAGGCCACCACGCACAACATCAGCAGCGGCCACAGCAGGAACGTCCACGAGGCGTTGCCGACGAGGATGAGGATCACCATGAGCACCGACGTCTCGATGACGGACTGGACGGACACGGCCAGCACGTTCGCGATGCCCGGGCACTCGGGCGGGAAGTACACCTTCTTGAGCAGATCGGCGTTCAGGGCGAGGGCGGCCATCGAGCCGTTCACGATCTGGCTGAACAGGTTCCACACCACGAGGCCGGAGAAGAGGAAGATCGGGAACGAGTCGAGTTCACCGTTGCCGGCCACCGGCGCCGAGTTCCCGAGGAAGGTGCCGAAGACGAGGCTGTAGACGGCCAGGGTCGCGAGGGGGTTGAGGAGCGACCACAGCCACCCGAGGATGCTCTTCTTGTACTTGGCCTTGAACTCGCGCTCGGTGAGGTTGACGATGAGCGTGCGGTAGCCCCAGAGCTCGAGGACCGGTCCCGGCACGAGGCCCTTGCGGGCGACGGCGGTGGTCGAAGCCATGGTTCAGCCCGCCAGGGCCGCGACACGGCCCACGGTTGAACGACGCATGATCATCCCAATCTACGGCAGATCGGTGCGGCCCGACCATTCAGGCAGGACGGCGGAGGACTCGGGAGCAGGCCTCACCGGGTGGACAGCACCAGGGTCGCGGCGGCCCGGTCGTGCCAGCCCTGGCGACGCGGGTTCGGGATCGCGCTCAGGAAGACGACCACCCACAGCGCCTCGCCGACCAGGGGCAGGACCACGGTCAGGTAGAGCCACACGGCCGGCACCGCGAAGCGCACCACGGCCTCGGCCGGGGTGGGGTTGGCCAGGTCGCTGCGGCGGGCCACCCGGATGTGCAGCAGCATCTTGGCCAGGGTCTGACCCCGCCAGGCCACCATGCCGGCCTCGTAGACACCCGCGATCACCAGGAACACCGTCTCCACCACGAGGAAGCTGACGGTGCCGGTGTCGCCCTCCCGGGGGCGGACGAGCGCGACCGTGAGCAGTCCGGCCACGTTGAAGATCAGGAAGACGTCGATGAGCCGGGCCAGTGCCCGCTTCCAGACAGGCGCCAGGGTCAGGTCGCCGTCGAGCGGGAACGCTTCTGGGCCGTCCGCGCCGAGAGGGCCGGCGTCGTCGCCGACCTCGTCGCCCGGCCTGGTCACTCGGCGGCCTCGGCCAGCGCCTCGGCGAGCGCCGGATGCACGAGGAGGCTCTCATCGATGTCGCTGACACGGAGCCCAGCCGTCACGGCCAGGGCGATCACCGAGATGAGCTCTGCTGCGTTGCGACCCACGATCGAGCCTCCGAGCACCACACCCGTGGCGGGGTCGGACAGGATCTTCACGAATCCGCGCGGGTCGTTGAGGATGAGCGCCTTGGCGTTCGAGGAGAAGGGCACCTTCGTGACCCTGATCTTGCGCCCCTCCGCGAAGGCGTCGGCCTCGGCGAGGCCGACGTCGGCGATCTCGGGATCGGTGAAGATGGCCGACGCCGCCTTGTCGTAGTCGAGGTGCTTGTGCGCTCGGGCCTGCAGGCCCATGACGTGTTGGGCGATCTTGCGGCCCTGCATGGAGGCGACCGACGAGAGCGGCAGCTTTCCCGACAGGTCGCCGGCGGCGTAGATGTGACCCACGTTCGAGCGGCAGTGCCGGTCGACGGGGATGTAGCCGCCGTCGTCGGCCGCCACGCCCGCCGTCTCGAGGCCCAGGCGGTCGGAATTCGGGATCGACCCGATGGCGAGCAGCACGTGCGAGCCGCCGGGGGTCCGGCCGTCGTCGCAGCGCACCACCAGGCTGCCGTCCCCGTTGACGTCGATCCCCTCGGCCCGTGCTCCCTTGAGCAGCTTCACGCCACGGGCGAGGAAGTTCTCCTCGAGGGCGGCCGCCACCTCCGCGTCCTTTCGCGGCAGCACCTGCTGCCGGCTGACGATGAGCGTGACCTCGCAACCGAACGACGAGAACATGTGGACGAACTCGACCCCGGTCACCCCCGACCCGATCACGACCAGGTGCCCCGGCATCGTGGGCGGCGGGTAGGCGTCGCGGGTGGTGAGCACCCGGTCACCGTCGACCGGTGCCCAGTCGGGGACACGCGGACGACTCCCGGTGCTCAACAAGATGGCGTCGGCCTCGAGCTCGATCGGTCCCGACTCGGTGTCGGCGACGACCTGGTTGGGCCCGACGAGCCGACCGGTGCCACGGATCAGCCGCACGGACTGGCTCTCGAGCAGTTGGGTGATCGACCGTTCGAGACGATCCTCGATGGCGGCGTTGCGCTCCTTGATGGCCGCGAGATCGAGACGGGCCGCCACCTCGACGAGGCCCATGCCGCGCGCCTGCCTGAGCTGAGACATCGCCCCGCCGGTCGCGATCATGGCCTTCGAGGGGATGCAGTCCCACAGATGCGCGGCTCCCCCGACGATGTCGCGTTCGACCAGCGTGACCTCGGCCCCGAGCTTCGCCGCCTGGGTCGCCGCCTGATTGCCGGCCGGTCCGCCGCCGATGATCACGAACCTGGTAGCCACCGCCGCAGCCTACGGGGGCCGACCATGACGGCCAATCCACCCTGCCGGAGAGTAGGTTTTTCATCGTGCGTTGGTCGAGCGGGTTCCTCTTGGTGGTCGCGCCCGCGCTGCTGGTGACCGCCGGCTCCCTCGGCACCGCCGCTCCCGCCGGCGGGCAAGAGGTCGCCCCGCCCGCCCCTGCCGAGGCCGACCCTTCAGCTCCGGTCCCGGTGGTGGGCGACTTCGACGCGGATCAGCGTGCGGACCTCCTCTGGTACGGGCCCGGGCGCTCCGACGACCACCTCTGGTTCGGCGCGGCCGGGCGCCGGTTCGCCGGGCAGCCCGTCGCTGTCCGGGGGGACTACCGGCCACTCACCGGCGACTTCAACGGCGACGACCACGACGACATCTTCTGGTACGGATCCGGCCCGTCGAGCGACTACGCGTGGTTCGGGGCCACGGGTCGACGATTCGTGGGGCGCGAGGCGACGGTGACAGGCACCTACCAGCCGTTCTCGGCCGACTTCGACGGCGACCGGCGCGACGACATCTACTGGTACCACCCCGGCCCGGGCGCCGACCTCGTCTGGTACGGCACCCCCAACGGCTCCTTCTCGGGTCGATCGGTCCGGGTCTCGGGCGCACCGACCCCGGTCGTCGGCGACTTCGACGGCAACGGGACGGCCGACATCCTCTGGTACGGCGGGAATGCCGCTCCGGACAGCCTGTGGCAAGGACGCCGGACGCGGGGGTTCACCGGCCGAGCCGTCGAAGTGGGACCGTCGGTCACCCCGCGCGTCGGCGATTTCGACGGCGACCGGCGCGACGACATCTTCTGGTTCGGCCCGGGCGCCGCCGCCGACGTGGTCTGGTACGGAGCGGACAACGGCTCGTTCCGCGGCGCAGGCGTGACGTCCGGCTCCGCGCAGGCGCCCGCGCCGGGCGACCTCAACGGCGACGGTGTCGACGACCTGCTCTGGCACCAACCCGGGCCGGCCCCCGACGAGGCCTGGTACGGCCACCCGACCGGTTTCTCGGTCACCGCCCGGGAAGCGCCGGCCGGGGCCGTGCCGATCCTGGCCGACTTCGACGGCAATCGGGCCACCGACGTCCTGTGGTACGCGGCCGGCGCTCTGCCCGACCCACTCTGGTACGGAGCCGGCGGCGACAGCTTCACGTCCAAGTCGTCGATCGTGGACATCCATCCGGCGCTGGCCCCACCGGTCGACCGGCGAGCGGTCGCATCGGACTACGACCGCCACGGCCTGCTCGCCCATGCGATGGGACCCACACCCGAAGGCGCCAGCTACACGAACAGCCTCGAGTCGTTCGACCACAACTTCGGACGAGGCTTCCGCGTGTTCGAAGCCGACTTCGTCCGGCTCGCCGACGGCTCGATGCTCGCCGCCCACGACGGCCTCGAACGGTCATTCGGGCTGGACCGGCGCTTCAGCGAGGTGACCAGGGCCGACATGGCCGGACGCCGCTTCCGTGCCCGGAACCGGTACTACACGCCGTTCTTCAGCGACGACGTGGTCGAGCTGATGCGCCGGCACCCCGACGTCTACCTCGTGCTCGACACCAAGGGATCCGACGTGGCGCTGTTCGCCCAATTCCTGCGGGACGCGGCCGGCGACCCGGCGGTCATGGAGCGGGTGATCCCGCACATCTACGACCAGGCCCAACTCGACCAGGTTCAGGACCTGTACCCCGTGCACAGCTTCATGGTCGCCCTCTACCGGAGCCAGCACCGCAACCTGCTCGACGACGACGATGCCGTGGCCTTCACGCGCCGCAATCGGGCGCCGGCGGTGATGATGTGGGCGGGCACCCGCAACCCGGCGCTCTCGCTCGCGGGCAACATGAGCGAACGGCGCCGGTACACCGACCCGTTCGCCGGCCGCCTGAGGGCCGCTGGAGCCGTCGCCTACGTCCACAGCATCCGTGATGCCGCGACGGCGGCGGCCTTCAAGAGCAAGGGTGTGGCGATCTACTCCGACGGGCCGTTCCCGCCCTACTCCGAGGCCCAACCCGAGGTGTTCGCGCCAGGCTACGAAGCGGTCGATCAGCTGCCGTAGCTGCGACCTGCTGGAGGTCAGGCGGTCAGGCGGTCCAGGCGCACCAGGCGGTGATCGGCGGTGAACAGGCGCCGGGTGAGGCCGATGCTCACGACCGTCACGGTGGTCGCCGCGGCCCCGAGGATCAGGAACATGATGGCCGCCTGCACCAGCACGGCATCGACCGGGTCGACCCCGGCCAGGATGAGACCGGTCATAGCCCCGGGCAGGAAGACGAGGCCGACCGCCTTGGTGGTCTCGATCTGGCTGGTCAGGGCGGTGCGGACGGCGGCGCGCGTGTAGGGGCGCGAGGCCACCGGCCAGGGCTGGCCGAGAGCCAGTCGGGCCTCGACCTCGGCGCGCTTGTCGCTCAACTCGCCGACGATGCGGCGGGCCACGACGACGGTGGCAGTCATGGCGTTGCCCACCATCATCCCGGCCAGCGGCACGATGGTGCGGCCCTCGAGGGGAAAGATGCCGAACCCGAAGATCACCCCCAGGCTCACGGTCGCGGCCGCACCGATGGCCAGCGCCGCGACGCCGAGCAGGCCGGGGACCTCCGGTGCTCGCCGGGCGATCACCAGGGACGCGAAGCCCACCATGAAGAGCACCCAGAGGAGCGACAGTGCGAGGGGACTGTCGGGATCGATGATCACGGTGAGGGCCACGCCGACCAGGAGCAGTTGCACGAGCGCGCGGGCGCTGGCCCACAGGATCGGACGCTCCAGGCCGTATCCCCGCCACCGCGACAGGCCGACGGCGACCCCGACCAGGATCAGCGAGGCCGCCAGCCCCGACCAGGTCACGTCACCCGACACGGCCATCACCTCCGTCCGGCACGACCCGGCCCTCGGCCAGCACCACGAGGCCGTCGGCGATGCGCTGCACCTGGCCCGGATCGTGGGTGACCCACAGCACCGGCACCCCAGCGACCGCGAGCTCGCGGCCGAGCCGCTCGAGCACGAGGGTGTTCTCCTCATCGAGCGCCGACGTGGGCTCGTCCATGAGGAGCACCTCCGGGCACGTGGCGAGCGTCCGGGCCAGGCAGACCCGCTGTGCCTCGCCGCCGGAGAGATCATCGGCCGTGCGGTCGAGGAACGTGGCGTCGAGGGCGGCGCGCCCGAGCGAGGTGCGGGCGTCCGCCCCGCTGATGCCGGGCACGGCCACGTCGAGGTTGTCGCCTACCGTCCCGGGGAAGAGGGTGGGGCGCTGGAACACCATGCCCACCCGCCGGCGCAGGACGAGCGGGTCGAGGCCGGCCAGGTCGTCGCCCCGGTAGCGCACCCGGCCCGAGGTCGGCACCTCCAGGCGATTGCACAGCCGCAGCAGCGTGGACTTCCCGGACCCCGACGGGCCCACGATCGCGGTGAGCCCGACGGACCGGATGCGGACGTCCACCTCGTCGAGGAGGGTGGCGCCGTCGACCGACACTGACACCCGCTCGAAGCAGAAGAGGTCGACTTCGGGCTGCGCCATGCCAAACCGTACGCTGAGACCATGGACGACCAAGCCGACCCCGGCCGCTCGGGCCCCTCGTTGGAACAATGGCGTGCAGATGCGGCCAGGGACCTGAGGGGCGCGGCGGTGGAAAGCCTCACCTGGGAGACCCCCGAGGGCATCGACATCGCCCCGCTGTACACCGAGGCGGACCTCGACGGCGCCCAGGGACTGGGATCACTGCCCGGCCGCGAGCCCTTCGTCCGAGGCGTGCGGGCCACCATGTACGCCAACCGACCGTGGACGGTGCGCCAGTACGCGGGGTTCTCCACCGCCGAGGAGTCGAACGCCTTCTACCGACGCAACCTCGCCGCCGGCCAGAAGGGCCTGTCGGTGGCTTTCGACCTCGCCACCCACCGCGGCTACGACAGTGACCATCCGCGTGTCGAGGGCGACGTGGGCATGGCCGGTGTGGCCATCGACTCGGTCGAGGACATGTTGATCCTGTTCGACGGCATCCCCCTCGACCAGATGAGCGTGTCGATGACCATGAACGGTGCTGTTCTGCCCGTCCTCGCCTGCTTCATCGTGGCCGGCGAGGAGCAGGGTGTCCCGGTCGAGGCCCTCAGCGGCACCATCCAGAACGACATCCTCAAGGAGTTCATGGTCCGCAACACCTACATCTACCCTCCGGCGCCGAGCATGCGGATCGTGGCGGACATCATCGCCTACACGGCCGAGAAGATGCCCCGCTACAACTCGATCTCGATCTCCGGCTACCACATGCAGGAAGCAGGCGCCACGGCCGACCAGGAGCTCGCCTTCACCATCGCGGACGGCCTCGAGTACGCGAGGGCCGCACTCGACCGGGGCATGGACATCGACGTGTTCGCACCCCGCCTCTCGTTCTTCTTCGCCGTCGGCATGAACTTCTTCATGGAGGTGGCCAAGCTCCGGGCCGCCCGACTGCTCTGGACGCGGGTCCTGTCGCAGTTCGACCCCAAGGATCCCCGCTCGCTGATGCTCCGCACCCACTGCCAGACCTCGGGCGTGTCGCTCACCGAGCAGGACCCCTACAACAACGTGGTGCGCACCGCCTACGAGGCCATGGCCGCCGTGCTCGGCGGCACCCAGAGCCTGCACACCAATGCCTTCGACGAGGCCCTCGGCCTGCCCACCGAGTCGTCGGCGCGCATCGCTCGCAACACCCAGTTGATCCTCGCCGAGGAGACCGGCGTCACCCACGTGGTCGACCCGCTGGGGGGCAGCTACTACGTGGAGGCCCTCACCACGGCGCTGGCCGACAAGGCGTGGGCGCTCATCGAAGAGGTCGAGGCACTGGGCGGCATGACCAAGGCGGTCGAGTCGGGCATGCCGAAGCTCGCCATCGAGGAGAGCTCGGCGCGACGCCAGGCCCTCATCGACCGGGGCGAGGCGGTGGTGGTGGGCGTCAACAAGTACGTCCCCGAGAATCCGGAGCAGGTCGACGTGCTCGACATCGACAACACCAGGGTGCGCGAACAGCAGGTGGCACGCCTCCAGGCGATTCGGGCCGAGCGCGACGAGGTCCGGTGCCGGGCCACCCTGGAGCGGCTGACCGAGGGCGCCAGGGGCGACGCCAACCTCCTGGAGTTGTGCGTCGACGCCGCTCGGGCGCGGGCCACGGTCGGCGAGATCTCGGCGGCGATGGAAGCGGTCTTCGGTCGTCATCGGGCCGAGATCCGTAGCATCTCGGGCGTGTACGGCGCGGCCTATGAAGGCGACGAGGGCTTCGAGGCGATCCGTGCCGCCGTGGCTGCCTTCGCCGAGCAACGGGGCCGTCGTCCCCGGATCCTCGTGGTGAAGATGGGCCAGGACGGCCATGACCGCGGCGCCAAGGTGATCGCCACCGCCTTCGCCGACATCGGGTTCGACGTCGACGTCGGCCCGCTGTTCCAGACGCCGGCCGAGGTCGCCCGGGACGCCGTCGAGAACGATGTCCACGTGGTGGGCGTGTCGAGCCAGGCCGCCGGCCACAAGACGCTCGTCCCACAGCTCGTCGCGGCGCTCGAGGCCGCCGGCGGCGGCGACATCCGTGTGGTGTGCGGCGGAGTGATCCCACCGCAGGACTACGAGGCACTCGAGGATGCCGGCGTCGCCGCCATCTTCGGCCCCGGCACCAACATTCCCCAGGCCGCGGCGCAGGTCCTCGAGCTCCTTTGATCGACGAGCAGCCGGTGGCCGTCCTGGCCGCCGGGATCCGTTCCGGCGACCGGCGCACGCTGGCTCGTGCGATCACACTGGTCGAGTCGTCCCTCGAAGTGGATCAGGCCAAGGCGGCCGAACTGCTCGACGGGCTCATGGCCGAGGCCGGCGGCGCTCTGCGCATCGGCATCACGGGGAGCCCGGGGGTCGGCAAGTCCACCTTCATCGAGGCCTTCGGGCTCGGGCTGGTCGAAAAGGGACACCGGGTGGCTGTCCTGGCCGTGGACCCGTCGAGCAGGCGCACCGGGGGCTCGATCCTGGGCGACAAGACCCGCATGCCTGGGCTGGCGACGAGCCCGGACGCGTTCATCCGCCCGTCACCCTCGGGATCGAGCCTCGGCGGGGTGGCACGCCGCACCCGTGAGGCCATCACCTTGTGCGAGGCCTTCGGTTTCGACGTGCTGATCGTCGAGACCGTCGGCGCCGGACAGGCCGAAGGTGCCGTCGCCGACCTGGTCGACGTCTTCGTGTTGCTGGTGGCCCCGGGCGGCGGCGACGACCTCCAGGGGATCAAGCGGGGGATCATGGAGCTCGCCGACGTGGTCGTCATCACCAAGGCCGACGGTGAGTTGGCTGCCACCGCGCGGCGCACGGCGGCCGACTATCGCAGCGCCCTCGACCTCCTCCGACCCAAGACGGGTACGGGTTCCGCTCCGGTGATCAGCTGCTCGGCGCTCGCCGGCGAGGGAGTGGCCGCCGTGGAGGACGCTGTGCAGCACCTGCACGCGGCCTGGAGGGCCTCGGGCGAGCTCGCGACGCTGCGGGGCGACCAGGCCGTCGCGTGGATGTGGAGCGACGTCCAGGATGCGCTGGCCGACCGTCTTCGCCGCCACCCGGCGGGCACCACCGAGCTGGAGGCACAGGTACGCGACGGGGCCCTCTCCCCCACCACTGCGGCCCGACGCCTCCTCGATGCGTTCCGGGACTAGATGACCACGACGGCCCCTCCAGTCCATGAGGTGGAGCGTCACGACGCTCCGGGTCGGCGGTGGTGGGGCCTCACGGTCGCCGCCATCACGATCATCGCCGTGGTCATCGGCTTCATGGGCCGGGACCTGTGGTTCATGAACGACGACTGGGACTTCCTCACCCAGCGCCGGGTCGGCTCGCTCGACGACTACCTCCGGCCGCACGCGGGTCATTGGACCGCCACGACGGTGCCGGTCTACCGGGTGCTCCACGCCCTTGTCGGCACCGACTACTTCCCCTGGTACTTCCTTCCCCGGCTGATCGTCGCCGGGCTCCTTGCGCTCGCGGCCTGGCGTTTCCTCATCGCGCGCGGCGCCGCGCCCCAGGTCGCAAGTGCGGCGGTTGTGGTCCTGATGGCCCTCCGCGCGACCGGTGGCCACCGGGGCATCGCCGCCTACGTGTGCATGGCCGCCGTGCTCGGCGTCGGCGTGTTGGTGACCTGGCACGACCCGCCGTCGCGACGGGACCAGCTCGCGCTTGCGCTCGTCCTGCTCCTGGCGGTCACGTCGTTCGGCACCGGGGTCCTCCTCGTCGCCGCCACCGCGGTGGCCCTTGCGGTCAGCGGTCGTCTCCTGCCTTGGCTGCCGGGGCTGGCCGTCCCCGTGGCGGCGTACGCCTGGTGGCACCTCCGGCACGGCAGTCGTTCGGGACCGCGCTCGCAGCTGAACGAGCTTGCGTCCGTTCCGGGCACGATCGGCCGGGTCCTCCTGCACGGCCTGGGCGACCTCGTCGGGCTCGGACCGGCAGCGGGAGCCGTCCTGGCCATCGCCGTCGCGGCCGTGCTCGTGACCTGGTGGCGGCAAGGGCGGCTGGACCTGTTCGACGGGATCACCCTCCTGACACTCGCACTCTTCCTGCTCTCGGTCACCTGGGCGCGCAGCGGCACGATCACGGCCGAGGGTGCGGTCCCGGCGCGCTACGCCTACGAGCCCGTGTTCCTGCTGATGCTGGTCGTCGTCCCACGGTTGCGGCTCCCCCGTTCCCGCGTCGCGGTGTCACTCGTGCTCGCCGGCACGGCCGCGCTGCTCGTGGTGAACCTCGTCGGCCTGCGAGACATCCAGAACACCCTGGAGGAGCAGGCCCGGCGCCAACGGCCCCTCGTCGAGACGACGGCCGCCCTCATGGCCTCGGACGAGCCGTTCGTCACCGATTCGTACGTGGTGATACCGCTGACGACCGACGGCCTGGCCCGCCTGGTCGCCGACGGATGGCGTCCACCGGCCGATCGAAGCGTCGTCGAGGAGGCACGGGGCGTGCTCCGTGTCGGGTTCGGGCCCGGATCGGACGACGATCCCCGTCCGCCGGTCGCCACCGCGTGCAGGACGCTCGCCGGTGCCGGCGATACGGTCCGGTACACGATCGTCGGGAATCGCCCGCTCTGGATTTCGGCCGCCAAGGGCACCCGTGTGCTGCTCACGGCATCCGACGCTGACGGACCGGGCCGTCGTGTCATCGAATGGGGGTCCGTGCGAGGGACGTTCAAGGCGCGCACAGGCCTGTTCCCAATCGTCAGCGCCGAAGGAGGCGGACGGCTCCGGGTCACGCTCGAGGTGGGCGATGGCGTGACCGTGTGCGCACCCTGACCCGCCCGCCCTCACCCCGACAGGATGCGACGGAAGGAACGCGCCTGGCCATCACCCGTGGGCAACAGGAGCTCGACGCGGTTCTCGCCCTGCCGGAACTGCTCGAAGTCGAGGACCGCGCTGAAGTCCCACGAGCCCGGCGACTGCTCCTGGAAGTCGCCGGCCACGCCGGCCACCGTGCCGTTGAGCACGACCAGCCCCTCATCAGGGGGTGACGCCCCCTCCTGAAGGAGGGCACCGTGCAGCATCAGCGGGAGTGGCCCGGCTCCGGCGTCGACCGAAGCAAGTCGGTCGGCCTCACGACTGCTCCACGACGACGATGGGTCGACGCTGACGTCGAGGGACGCGAGCGGACGGCCGACCAGGTCGCCCAGCGGCCCGACCGCGAAGACGCCGCGCCAGTCGAGTCCCTGGAACCGGCGCTCGTTGCGCCTGGCAACCGCGTAGAGCGCGTCGAGTGAGTCGGGGTCGACCGACGACGGTCCTCGCCCGTACACGACCGGCTTGTCCGCCGGGGGCGGGTCCTCACCGAAGAGCGATCGACCGTCGAAGTCCCAGTCGGTCTCGACCCCGAGCACGTCGACGATGGTCGGGATGACGTCGGTGTTGAGCGCGTTGTCGTCGCGGACGGCGCCCTCGGGCTGACCGGGCGCACGGATGAACATCGGCGTCCGGTAGATCTCCTGTGCGTTCTCGTCGGTCGGGTCCCGTCGGGGCTGGCCCGCGATGAACGCCGAGCCGTGGTCGGCGACGACCGCGACGACCGCGTCGTCCCAGAGGCCCTCTGACTCGAGCCGGTCGATCAGCTCGCCGAGCAGCGTGTCCGCGTAGCCCACCTGGAGGAGGTGTCGCTGCTGGCCCTGTCGGACGAGGAAGTCGTCGTCCCCCCACGTGCTGCGAACCGTCCCCGGCGGACCCGGCGAGCCCGGGTAGGTGCGCCCATCCGGGATGGTCACCCAGTTCTCGTGCGGGAAGTCGCTGTCGTGGAGGAAGTAGAGGGCCGGCGATCGCTGTGAGCCGACCCGCCCGACAAAGGCACGAAGGAGGGCGCCCTTGCCCTGGGGGAGGTTCGCCCGCATCTCCCGTCGTCGCGCCGCCATGAAGGGGCCGAAGCGAATCGACGAGCCAGGTGCTCGGGTACCCGGGGTGCGCACACGGCCCTCGCCGGAGCCCTGCCGCAGGAACCCACCCCAGGACTGGTCGACGGCTGGCAGGTGCATGCGCAACTGGAGGGGAAGGGACGTGTGGCCGTAGACCAGCGCGGCCTCGGCCAGGAGCTCCCGCAGACCTCCCATACCGCTCGACGCACTGCCGGCACGTGGGCACACCGACGTGGGACAGAGCTGGGTGACCGTCTCGGTGACGTCCATCTGGTAACTGCCACCCAGCAGGGTGAAGAGGTTCCGGGGGTAGTCGGTCGACGTCGGCAGGGATCCCGCATCCGGGACCAGACCGCTCTCGATGGCCGGCAGGCTGACGGGCGTGTTCGGTGCGAGGCTGGTGGCGTTTCGAAACCAGGTGCTCTGTGCGGCCAGCCGGGCGAAGTTCGGGAATCGCTCGGCATTGATGTCACCATCCGATGTGATGAGCGACGCAAGCGGCAACTCGTCGAACACGACGAGGACGACCGGGTGCGGGTGCTCGACGCGGACACCGGTGGCCGCCTCGGCCTCACGCTCCCAGAGCAGGCGGGACGTGGCCGAGCCGAAGAGGAAGAGACCGCAGAGGAGGATCGGCACCACGGCCAGGTACTGCAGGCCGACCCGAACGGCGCGGACACGTCGCTCCCCGACGACCAGGAGCATCATGAAGGCGACCGCCACGGCCAGGAACGGAACGGTCTCGTCGATGCCGAGTTGCCTCGCCACCGTCCCCCCGATGAGGAGGGCGAAGAACCCGACCAACGCGCTGTGGACTGCCGCCGAGACCCGGGGGCCGATGGCACGGGCACCGAGGTCGATCAGTACGGCGAGGACCGCAACGGCGAACGTGACGATGAGTGCAAACGCAACGATCTGGGCCCGCCCGGCGTCGGCGGCCACGAAGAACTCCGGGTTCTTCCCCAACAGGTCGAGCAACGGTTGCGCAAACGCGATGCCCGAGAGCGCGAAGAGCACCAGCCCGCCGCTGCACGCCTCGCTCCTCCACCATGGCGCACCCCGCGCCGTCATGGCACGAGCGGGATACGCACGAACGGCGGATCGTCGCCGCCGCCCGCCACGAGAAGCAGATCGATGGCGTTGTCGCCCTCGCGGATCTGCTCGAAGTCGAAGAGCGCCGAGAAGCGCCAGGCAGGGCCGCTGAGCACGAAGTCGCCCGCCACGCCCGCGACCTCCCCGTTGATCGCCACGAGCGCCTCCGCGTACGGCACCCGGTCGCCCCCGATCGTGACCGCGCCGTGGATCACGAGCGGGATCGCGCCCGTGCCGGGCTGGACATCGTCGAGCGCCTCAGGGTTCTCGAGGCGCCAGGATGCGTCAGGGATGAACGTGTCGGGGGCGTCGGTGACGTTGAGCGCGCTCACCGGCTCGCCGACGAACCGGCCCAGCCCGCCGACCGCCGCCACGCCTCGCCATCCCGCTTCGGGGAAGCGCTCGTGGTTGCGGGCCGCGACTGCGTACAGCCCGTCGAGCGACAGCGAGACGGAGTTCGGTCCCACTCCGTAGAACACGGGCTTGTCGACGGGTGCAGGGGTGTCACCGAACAGCGACCGGCCCTGGAAGTCCCAGTCGGTGTCGACATCGAGGACGTCGGCGATCGTGGGCAGGATGTCGTCGAGCAGAGCGTTCTCGTCGGACACCTCGCCCTCGCGCTCTCCGGGGACCCGGATGATCATGGGCACCCGGTAGATCTCATCGACCGTATCGTCGGCGGGTGTCCGCTTGGGCAGCCCCGGGGTGAAGGCGATGCCGTGATCGGCGGTGACCGCCACCACGGCGTCATGCCAGATGCCCTCGACCTGGAGCCGGTCGATCAGCTGCCCGAGCAGGGTGTCGGCGTAGCCGACCTGGAGCAGGTGGCGCTGTTGACCCTGGCGGACGAGGAAGTCGTTCTCACGCCACGTCCCGTCGACCGTCCCCGGGGGACCCCCCTCGCCCCGATACGTGTGGCCGTCGGGGGTGGTGAGCCAGTTGAAGTGCGGCAGGAGCGCATCGTGCACGAAGTAGAGCTGGGAGGAGCGCTCGGTGCCCACGCGGGTGGTCAGGAGGCGGAGCAGCTCGCCCGTTCCCTGGGGCTGGGTCGCTCGCATCTGGCGGTTCCGGGCGGTCATGAAGTCGTCGATGGTCGGCATGGTGGTCGTGGTCGAGATGGAGCTCGGGGTGGCGGTGGGACTCCCGTCCGTGGGTTCAGAGACGTCCGCCGAGGACCCACCGTCGGCAAAGCCGCCCCAGGACCCGTCGACGCCCGGCAGGTCACCCCGCAGCCGCGGAGGGAGCGTGACGTGGCCGTAGACGATCGAGGCGTCCAGGAGGTTCTGGCGCAGCAACTGGAACCACCCGGCCGCGCGGGGCGACTCGGCACGCTCGCACAGCGTCCTCGGGCACAGCTGGGTGATCGTCTCGGTCACGTCCATCTGATAGCTCCCACCCAGCAGGGTGAAGAGGTTGCGGGGGTAGTCGACAGAGGTGGGCAGTACGTCCGATTGGGGCTCGAGGCCGCTCAGGATGGTCGGCAGGCTTCCCGGGGTGTTGGGCGACAGGCTGGTGGCGTTGCGGAACCAGGTGCCTCGGCGGGCCAGACGGGCGAAGTTCGGGAACCGCTCGGCGTCGATCTGGCCCTCTGGGGTGATGAGCGAGGCCAACGGCAGCTCGTCGAACACGATCATCACCACGGGCTTGGGGTTGGCGACGGCGACGCCGGTCTGGGCCACCGCCTCGTCCTCCCAGAGGAGGCGGGACGTACCCGAGGTGAAGACGAAGAGGGCCAGGAACAGCAGCGGCGCCACGGCGAGGTAGCGCAGACCCATGCGCATCGCGTGCGTGCGTCGCTCGGCGAGCAGGATGAGCGCGCCGATGCCCATCGCGACGAGCACGTCGGGCCATGAGCGCGAGAAGTCGAACTGCCGGGCGACCGTGGCCCCGAAGGCCGTGCCCAGCAGGCCGATCAGCACGGCATGGCTCGCCGCGCCCGCGCGTGGGCCGATCGCGTGAGCCAGCAGCTCGATGAGCACGGCCACCACCGGTACGGCGAAGGCGACGGCCACACCGAAAGCAACGATCTCGCCATGATCGGCCTCCGCGGCCAGGAAGAACTCCGGGTTCTTCCCGAAGAGGTCGAGCAGCGGCTGGGTCACGGCGAGGCCGGACAGTGCGAGCAAGGACAGGGCGTCGTAGCCCAGCACGCGCCGCAGGCTGAGTCGCGCCGCGACACGACGCGGGAGGCTCGCCGTTGCCTCGCTCGAGGCCCGGGCCGACTCGGCCGACTCGGCCGACTCGGCCGGCTCGGGCCGACCCACCAACTCGGCGGTGGTGATGTCGGCCATCACCCCAGCGCCGCGGTCTCGAACTCGGTGGAGCCGGTCGCAGTCGGCAACAGGAGCACGACGTCATTGTGACCGCGGCGCAGCATCTCCGGCGAGATCATCGCGTTGAGGCTCACGCGACCGTCGTCCTCGCGTGTGAACTCGCCCGCCACACCCGCGGCCCGTCCGTTCACGACCACGACGGCCTCGTCCGGCAGGTCCCCATCGCCGGCCTCCAGCGATCCGATCAACAGCATCGGCGCCAGGCCGTCGACCTGCGGTTGCCAGTCGTTCAACCGGGCCTGTTGGTCGACCGTCCAGGTCCGGCCGCTGTCGCCCCGCACGTCGAGCGCATCGAGGGAGGAGCCGACGAGGGGGCCGTAGCGGCCGACGGCGTAGACCCCCAACCAGTCGTCGCCGTTCGGGAGCCGGGCCGCGTTGCGGTCGACCACGTCGAGGACACCCTGGAAGTCGACCGGGTCATGGCTCGGCCCCGACGGCCAGTAGATCGGCTTGTCGTCGCGGTGGGGCCCGCTCAAGAGGGACTGGCCGTCGAACTGCCAGCCGCTGTCGATGTCGAGGGCATCGACGATCGTGGGCAACACGTCCAGGTTGAGGGCGTTGTCGTCGTTCACCTCGCCGCGTTCCTGACCGGGGTACTTGACGAACATCGGGATGTTGTAGATCTCGTGGACCGTCTCGGCGCGCGAGGCGCGGAAGGACGCGCCCTGGGTGAACGCGACGCCGTGGTCGGACAGCACCACGACCATGGCGTCGTCCCACATGCCCTGTTGCTCGAGCTGGTCGATCATGTCGCCGACGAGACGGTCCATGTACCCGATCTGCAGGAGGTGACGGGCGTAGCCCTGGCGCACGAGGTACTCGTCACGTGCCCAGGTACCCTTCCCGAGCAGGCCGGGAACGAAGCGGGAGTCGGAGACGACGTACTGGTACCCCTCGGGGCTGAGCAGCCACGGGATGTGGGGAAAGGTGGCGTGGGCGAAGAAGAGGCCGGGCCGGTCGGAGGGACCGATGCTGTCGATCATGTCGGACATGAGGCTGGCCTGGTAACGGGGCGACCACCCCCCCGGGCCCAGCGCCCGCCACTTGAAGGACGGATCGGTGCTCGGCGCCGCGCCGCTCTGCCCACTCCCGCTACCGCTGTCAGTGGCGGCTGAACCGCTGGCGGGATCGAGGGTGGCACTGGAACCCGCGGGCTCGACGTTGGCGTCGGTGATGAACCCGCCCCACGAGCGGTCCACGGCGGGGAGATGCTCACGCAGGGTGGACGGGAGCGTCGACTGCCCGTAGACGACGGCGGCGTCGAGGAACGACGTCCGCACGCGCCGGTAGTTGAATTTCTCGCGGGGCGCTCGCCCGACGCAGATCTCGCTCGGGCAGATACTGGTGACCGGCTCGGTGACGTGCTGCTCGTACTGGTAGCCGAGCATGGTGAACAGGCTCCGCGGATGGTCGGCCGAGGTCGGCAGCAGGCCGGTTCTCGGGGCCAGGCCCGTGAGCATCGCGGGCACGCTGTCGGTGGTCTTCGGCGAGATCGAACTGGCGTTGCGGAACCACGTCGTCTCGTCGGCCAGGCGGGCGAAGTTGGGGAACCGCTCCGCGTTGATCGTGCCGTCAGGAAGCATGATCGACGAGATGGGGAACTCGTCCATCTGCAGGATCACGATGGGGGCAGGGTTCCCGATGGTCACGCCGGTGGCCGCCGTCGCCTCGTCCTGGGTGAGGAGCTTCGAGCTCGACGAGAAGGCCAGGAAGGCGACGAGGAAGACCAGCGGTGCGGCGGCGAGGTAGTGCAGGCCGAGGCGGGCCCAGGCGACGCGACGCTCGCCGTAGAGCACGAGTGCCCCGCTGAGCAGTGCAACACCGACCCCGGCCACACCTGACGCGAGGTCGAGCTGACGGAACAGCGACAGGCCCAGGAAGGCACCGAGGAGTGCCACCAGCACCATGTGGAGCGCGGTGCCGAACCGGCGGTTGACGGCGTAGGCGAGGATCTCGATGCCCACCAGCGCGACCGGCACTGCCAGTGCGACGGTCACGCCGAAGAGGGCCACCTCGTACCGGCTGAACTCGTTCGCGACGAAGAACTCGGGGTTCTTCCCGAAGAGGTCGAGCACGGGCTGGGCGACGGCCAGGCCCCAGAGGGCAGCGACGACGAGGGCGTTGTGACCGACGACCTCGCGCAGCCGGAGTCGGCGGGCGACCCGCCGCCACCGTGGCTGCGACGGGCCCTCCTCACCCACAGGACTCAGCGGGGCTGGACGTGGTACAGGACCCGGTTGCCCGAGGGGAGGGTCTCCTGCTCGATGACGTCGAAATGCTCGCCGAGGGCACGTTCGAGGACGGTAGCCGTGTAATCGTCGTGTGTGCCTTCACGCTTGTTGCGGAGGAGTCGTTGCACCATCGGGTCCTCCGGTGTGGGGAACTCGACGACCGCCTCCGAGCCGACGTCGGCAAGGAACGCCACGAACTCGGGAAGGGGCACGTTGTTGGTGATGGCGAGGTGGTGGATCACCGCGAGGCACAGCACGAGGTCGGGCTTGGCCCGGTCGGTGAAGGCCTTGCGCTCCGCGCTCCGCCAGCCGAGCCCGGGCGAGGGGTTCGACAGGTCCATGGTGAGGGGCAGGATCGTGGTGTTGCCCTCGTCGCGGAGCGACCGGTAGAGGGTGTCGACGACCAACGGGTCGGCGTCGACGGCGACCACGTAGTCGGCTGTCTTCGAGGCGAGCCGGGAGAAGTGGCCGTCGTTGGCGCCGAGGTCCCAGACGAGGGGCCGGGCGCGCAGGTTCACGACCTTTTCGACAAAGTGGGACTTCGCCTCGAGGTCGGCATCGGTGTAGTGCCCCCGCTCGCTGTATCCCGACCAGGTGGACTCGGATCGCTTCCACTTGAGGTGCGTGACCAGGCGGGTGAGCTTGTCGAGGTTGGCCGCGATCAGCTCCTTCTTGAACCCGGCCTTGCCGAGGTCCTTCTTCACGTCCGAGTCGGTGTCGGAATAGCGGTTCTCGAAGGCCGCCTGCAGGTAGACGTTGGTGAACACGCCCCTTCGGAAGCGGTCACGGAACGACATCACCTCGCGCGCCTGGCTGGGGGTGATGCCGTCGATCGCGCCGCGGAGCCACGGCTGGAAGGGCAGGTCCTTGTAGGCCTGGAACATCAGCGGGTAGAGGAAGAGCTCGCAGAACTGGCGGTAGCCGTACCACGGCTCACCGGCCCGGAGGCGCTCGAACGAGCCGATGTCGATGAAGGTGGGCCTGGCTCCCACGAACTGCACGTTGTAGGACGTGGCGTCCTTGGTGATGACGTCCTCGTCGAGTCCCTGGCGGGTGAGTTGGAGCTGGAGCAGGGCCGCATCGCGGAGCATCTCGAAGGTCCACTCGTAGGGGTAGGACAGGAAGGGGATGCGCTCGTGCCGGAGGGCGGCCTCCCAACTTCCCTCGCCGCCGACGAGGGCCTCGACCTCGTCGGCCTCCACCCGCTCCGTGCCGATGAGACGACCGTCGGCGAGCGCCGCTCCGAAGAACGTAGAGGCGGCGGCCGCCTCGTAGTCGAGGAGCGCCTCCCCCGACAGCGAGCGGATGACGGCGTCGTCGGTGACGAAGACGCGGCTCATCGGGTCCCGAAAGGACCCCGGGTCTGCGTGTGGTGTCGTCATGAGCGATGGAGTCGCCGGGTGAACCGGCGGCGCCGACTGGGCCTAGGAGTTGGCCTCGGCAGGCGGCGCCTCGGCGGGCTCGCCAGCATCGGTCGTGGCGGCGTCACCGGCGGTGAGCTCGGTGCCGCTCTTCTGCCAGAACATCAGCTTGCGGCCGAACATCTTGAAGAAGACGGCAAGGCCGGCAAAGCCGCCGACGACTACTTGCAGCACGATGCTTCCGGTGCCGGGGTCGAGGTACGCGATCATGGTTGGGTGACGCCTCCAGACGTGACGGACTCGAACGACGGGAGCATGAACGGAGGGGAGCCGCTCATAGTCGCGCAAGCAAACGATGATGTTACCACTCACCGCCTCGGTAGCAGAACCGGGCCGGCTCGGCTTGACCCTACCCCCTCCCACCGAGTGCGCTGATTGGTCATGGCCCTCCGTTCAACGTCGTTGCGATCGACTCTCGGGCGTGTGCGCCGCGCCGCCACCGGCGCCAGGGGCCCCGGCGAGGCGACCGCCCCCGCCGAACCGCCGTTGTGGTCCGAGCGGCCGGTGTCGCCCTGGGCGCCGCGCACCGGCGCCGAGGCCGGCGCGCCGGCGTGGTGCAACATCTGCCGCTGGACGGGTGACGCCTTCGCCGGTCGATTCCACAGCGAGGCGGCCAACTGCCCGCAGTGCGGCAGCATCTCTCGTGACCGCTACCTGTTCCACTGCTTCGTGGCCCGCACCCCCGAGTCGCTCGGCGCCCGCGTGCTCGAGACCAGCCCTCGTCTCGGTGAGGACTACCGCCAGGCCATGGCGGGTTGGTTCGACTACACGTGCAGTGACTACGACGAGCGGGCCCACCGGGGAGCCGTACAGCTCGACCTCCAACACATCGACCGGCCCGACGCCAGCTTCGACGCCATCTTGACGCCGCACGTGCTCGAGCACGTTCCCGACACCCACCGCGCCCTCGACGAGATCAGTCGGGTCCTGGCTCCGGGCGGGCGCATGTACCTCCAGGTACCGGTGCTCCAGGGGTTCACCGCACCCCCGGTCGAGCCCGAGTTCCACGGCGACGACACCCCGGTCTTCTGGCGCTTCGGCTTCGACCTCACGCCCGAGCTGCGCGAGCACGGGTTCGAGACCAGGCTCCTGGCCACCGACGGGTTCCTCGCCTACCTCGACAGCGGCGCCGACGAATGGCCCGGGGACACCTCGCCCGAGTTCGACGTCACCTCGATGACGTCGGGCGTGATCCGCAACGACCTCACGTCGGTGGCCGACGACGCGACCGCGAGCCGCCTCGCTCTCCTTCCCCCCTACATGTTCCTCACCTGGGAGTGCATCAAGGGCGGGTAGCCCCGCTGCCTCCTTCTGCTCGACGGCATGACCCGTCGACGGCCGGGCCGCCACGCCGGCCGACGGCGTCGTGAACGGCAGATTCAGCCCAGACGGGCCACCACGTCGTTGAACTTGGCGGCGAACGCCTCCACCGAGAACACGCGGGCGCGGGCCTCCGCAGCGCTCGACATCTCGGCGCGCCTCGCGTCGTCCTCCACGACCTGCTCGGTGAGCTCGACCAACTCGTCGAGCGTCGAGAAGTGGTAGCCGCTGGTGCCGTGCTCGACGATCTCGAGTTGGCCGGCGAGGCCGATGACCACCGGCACGGCGCCGGCGGACATGGCCTCGACGGTGGCGATGCCGAAGTGCTCGAGCCGGTCGGGGTCGCGCTCGGCGTCCTCGCCGAGCCCGGTGGCCTGCCAGTACACCGAGGCATGGGCGTAGAGCTCGCGGAGCTCGTCACCCGGTGCGTCCACGTGGAACTCGATGGGCAGTCCCACGGCCGCCGCCACGACCTGATCGAGGTAGGGACGGTCGGAATCGCTACAACCGCCCACCAGGTGGAGGGTCCAACCCGACAGTCCACGGTCGATCAGACGGCGAAACGCCTCGACCATCTCGAGCTGCTTCTTCGAGTGGCCTGCCTCGGCGGCGAAGAAGCGTCCGACCGCGAGGATCACGGGCATCTTCACGCCTCGCTGGTGCATGGTGACGGGAGGGTGGATCACGACGCTGTCGGTGCCCCAGTAGCGGCGGACCCACCCCCGGGTGAACTCGGAGTTCGAGACCACCGTGCCGTAGCTCTTTATGAAGTCGGTCGATGGGGGGTCACGGTGCAGGAGGGGCAGCCAGGCGCCGAGCCGGGCGCCGAGTCGCGCCTTGAGGCCGATGCTGGTCTGGAGCGATGTGAGGGCCACGCCCAGCGACCGCCGGTCCGGCCCCCCGAGCACCTCGCCGGGCACGAAGGGGTTGGCCACACGGATGGTCACCTCGACGGGCGCCATGGTCGGGTCGGGAGCGATGTCGACGACCACCGGGATCCGGCGCCGACGGGCCAGGGCCGATCGGCCCTCGTCGATCCGAAGCCTCTGCACCTCCCGACCGTCGATCTCGATCGTCACGTCGGCCGGGTCGAGCCCCGGTGGTCGACGGCGGCAGAAGACCACCCTGAGCGCGGCGGGCTCGCTCGCTCGCGGCTCGATGTGGAACGACGCCTGCTCGGAGGCCCAGAAGTAGCGCGGTCGACGGCCTTCGGGGGGATAGAAGCCCTCGCCCCAGCCGGTGTTCACCGAACCCCTGCGCACGAAGCCGCCCAGGGCGCCGATGGCCAGGGTCTGCAAACGGCTCAGGTCCTTGGTCACCTCGGCGGGGAAGTGGACGATGTAGATGCTGCGCCGGGAGTTCACGGCCTCGTGGCTCATGAACGAGACGTTCACCAGGAGGTCGTAGTCATGGCTCACCCACCGCAACGCCCCGAGGTGCGCGCCGATCACACGGTTCGAGACACCGGTGAGGTCGAGGTCGAGCCGGTGGGCCAGGGCGTCGATGTCGAAGTCCTCGGGGCCCAGCAGCTCGACATCGGAGTCTGCGGCGAGAACCTGGGCGACGAGGCCCCCGTACTTCTCCGCTCCCCCGCCGGTGGTCCAGTACTTGTTGTAGACCGCGACCCTTCGCCGCGTCACCGGGTGACCGTCCACCGCGACACGATTTCTGTGCTCGGGACCACGCGGTGGGACCGCAGGCGACGGCGCTCCACGAGCATCGCCGGCAACAGACGCAGGAAGGCAAGGTACGACCGCAGGCGCCGTCGAGCCAGGACGGTGTTGGGGCGGCGACGCCGCAGGACCGGGCCGAGCACGTCACGGCGGGCGTACGACGCCGTGCTCAGCAGGTAGCGCCAGGCAGCACTGAAGGCGAGTCGGGGCGGGGCGTTCTTGGCCAGCACCAGCAGCCGGTTGCGCTCCACGTAGTGCGCGAAGACCGCCGAGCCCTCGCCGGCGCTGGCACCGTGCAGGTGGCGGATCACCGCCTCGGGCCGGTAGAGGTAATGCCAACCGGCGGCCCGGCCTCGCCAGGACAGGTCGGTGTCCTCGTAGTAGAGGAAGAACCGCTCGTCGAAGAGGCCGACCTCCCGCAGGTACCGGGACCGCAGCACGGCCTGACCACCACACCAGGCAAAGACCTCGGCCGGCTCGTCGTACTGGCCGACATCGGGCTCGAGGAAGCCGCGGTCGCCCCCGTAGCCACCTTCGACCAGCACCGAGCCGACGTTGTTCACCACGTCGTAGGGCTCGCCGCCGAGGGCGATCTCGACCCACGTCGGCTCGGGCCCGGCCGCCACCTCGACCCGTTCGCCGCCGGCGGTCAGCGTGACGGTCTTGACGCGTTCGGCGGCAAGTCGGAGGCGGGCGGTACCGGACACGAGGTGGCCCGGCGGGACGGGCACCCGCACCACCGCGCGTGCCGAAGACCACCGGAACAGTCCTTCAGGCGCCCCGCCGTGCTCGAGGCCGTGGAACCCATCGACCAGCTGCGCTCCGTCGAACTCGTCCGAGCCGTTCACCTCGACACCACTGACCCGGACCCCGAGCGCCCGCACGTCGCCCCCTGCCCCAGGAACGAACGTCGGGCTCTCGATCGCCACGTCGACGAAGCTCGGCGCGAACAGCATGCGGCCCGTGGCGGCACCCGCCCGGGGATCGCCCTCGAGCGCGTCGACCAGCGGAGCGAGCCAGCCCGGGTCCACGAAGGCGTCGGGGTTGACCAGCGCCACGTAATCGGCACCGCCGGGGTCGTCCATGGCCAGGTTGTTGGCGGGAAAGCCCCGGTTGCCGCCCGAATCGATGACGGTCACGTGGGGGAAGTGCTCGCGGATGGCGTCGGGGCTCCCGTCGCTCGAAGCGTTGTCGACCACGACCAGGTCGAGGCGGTCGCGCGGCCAGTCGAGGGACTCGAGGCAGCCGAGACAACGGAGCACGTCGTCACCGCCGTTGAAGTTCAGGACGACGGCCCGAACGAGCGGCGAACGGTCGGAGGATGACACGGCTGATGTCGAACCGGACGGGCCCACCGCCTCGGCACCGCCACCGCCGGAGGGATTCCGAACGGGCGGGTCGGGACGGTTGCGCCGCTCCGGAGCCTCAGGCGCCGGCGCCACGGGCGAGCCACAGCAGATCGCTGCCGGCCGGTCGGTACCAGAAGACGTCGCCGCGACCGTCCGCGTTCCAGTCGCCGGCGAAGGGGGCGCTGTAGTCGTCGGCCATGGTCACGGACCGTCGGCCGAAGGTCCGATCGCTCCGGCCCAGGAAGAGCACGTCGGTGGCGGCGCCCGGGCCGTACCAGACGATGTCGTCGGCACCCCCGCCGGTGACGTCGGCCACGATGGGGACATACGTTCCCCTGATGGTCGCGGGACGGGCGCTGAACCCGCGGTTGGCCTCACCGAACCAGAGCGAGTCGGCTGCGGCACCCGGGCCGTACCAGAACACGTCGGTCCGGCCGTCACCGTCGAAGTCGCCCGTGAACGGCTCGCTGGTGCTGTCGACCACGGTGGCCCGACCCACGAAGGTCGAACTGGACGTACCGAACCAGAGGACGTCATTGAGTGCCCCTGCGCCATACCACAGGACGTCGTGCTTCCCGTCGCCGTCGAAGTCGCCGGCGAGCGGCTCGTAGACCCCGCCCACCGTGAACGCCTTCGGGGCGAAGGAGCCGTCGGTGCGCCCGAACCAGATGGCGTCGGGACTGGCGCCCGGGCCGTACCAGAACACGTCGGACCGGCCGTCACCGTTGAAGTCGCCCACCGTCGGCGTGTAGGTGCCGCTCACCGTGAGCGGCCGACCCGTGAACCCCGTGAACGTGCCGAACCAGAGCCCGTCCGGCTGGTCGCCCGCGCCGTACCAGAGGATGTCGCCGTAGCCGTCGCCGTTGAAGTCGCCGCTGAGCGGAGCAAAGGCCGCGCTCACGGAGACCGCGTTGGCCGAGAAGGTCCCGGGGCCCACCAGCGCGCCGTAACGGTCCGCGGCCAGGCTGCGGATACGCCCCAGGTTCGCGTAGAGGGCATTGCCGGGGCACGCGGTCTGACCGACGTCGCGGTGACCCATGATGTTCTGGGCGGTCGGTCGCACCCCCGAGATGAACATCTTCCAGCCGATCAGCCGCCCGAAGGCGTCGATCGTGGCCGCCGGAACCGAGTCCGTCGCCTCGCCGAGGAACGAGACGCCGAACGAGCCCCGGTTGTGGTCCTTGGCGTGGGCACCGATCACCGGATTGCGGATCCCCCCGTCACGCGCCTCCCAGATGCCGCCGAAGCGGTCGATGACGAAGTTGTAGCCGATGTCGCTCCAGCCCCTTGCGTCCTGGTGGTACGCTTGGACGGACCGCAGCATGCCCGGCACCTGGGCCTCGCTGTAGTCGTTGGCGTTCACCGTGTGGTGGACGAACGCATTGCGCAGCGGCGGGCTGAGCTCGGGGGTCCCCCGGTACGGCGCCGCTCCCCACGAGGCACGGGGGCGGATCAACGGTTCGCCGGGGGCGGCACCGGCCCGGTCGGTCGCCGGGGTGACTCGCACGCGGCGGTTCGTCTCCCGCACCAGGAAGACCTCGGCGTCGACCGCGTCGCCGGGGAGATCGAGCTGGTAGGCGTCGGCATGGTCGATCCAGATCGGCTCGCTGACCGGCGCACCGTTGCCCATGGCCCTCGATTGCTCGGCCCGCCGCTCGGAGGTGGCGGCATCGGGACGGTGGTCGCCCGAGCGCACGATGCCGGTCCACGCCCCCCATTCGCCATCGGTGCGCACCCGCACCCTGGCGGGGCCCCCGGAAGCCGACCGGTACCCGACACCGATCAGGACGAACTCGGCGATGTCCCGCTCCCCGCCGAACACGCGAGTGGAGCGGACCGTTTCCGCCTCGGCACCGTCCGTGCCCGTCACTCCTGTCCCCCCCGTCGCCCCGTGAGCGGGCACGGCCCGGAGCTCGGGCACCGAAGTGTCGGTTCTCACCCCGCGCACCGACGTGCCGGTCGGCACCTCGGGGCCGGTCGCCGACGCCGGGGCGGGCACCCACACCATGAGCGCGGCGACGACACCGGACAGACAGAGTTGGGCCAGCGCGCGCCGACGCGGGTGCGCCGCTGGGGACTGGGGCGACTGCGAGCGAGACATGGGAACCACCGTGTTGATGAGCCTGACGACACGACCGGCCGCCCTCGGCCTCCGCCTCTGCAGCGCCACGGTAGCAGCGCACGCGGTCGTGGGAATGTTCCTCGCCGCATGCGCCCGGTAGCCTCGGCCGCCGTGAAGGGTCTGATCCTCTCGGGAGGCGCTGGTACGCGTCTGCGCCCGATCACCCATACGAGCGCGAAGCAACTCGTGCCCATCGCCAACAAGCCCATCCTCTTCTACGGGCTGGAGGACATGGCCGCCGCGGGGATCACCGACGTCGGCATCATCATCGGCGAGACCGGCGAGGAGATCCGTGCCGCCGTCGGCGACGGATCGGCGTTCGGGCTCCGCATCACCTACATCCCCCAGGAGGAGCCACTCGGGCTGGCCCACTGCGTCCTCATCGCCCGCGACTTCCTCGGACGCGACGACTTCGTCATGTACCTCGGCGACAACATGCTCGAGCAGGGCCTCACCGAGTTCGTCGGGCGGTTCGAGGAGGACCGGCTGCGCTCGCACACGCCCACCCTCGGCGACACCACCCCCGCCCCTGTGGCCCAGATCCTGCTCGCGAGGGTCGAGGACCCGCGCCAGTTCGGCGTGGCCGAGATCGACGACGCCGGTCACGTCCTCCACCTGGTCGAGAAGCCCGAGGTGCCGCCGTCCGACCTCGCCCTCGTGGGTGTGTACCTCTTCGACCACCACGTCATCGAGGCGGTCGAGTCGATCGAGCCGTCCGATCGTGGCGAACTCGAGATCACCGACGCCATCCAGTGGCTCATCGACCATGGCCATCGCGTGCGACACGAGGTGCTCGACGGCTGGTGGATCGACACCGGCAAGAAGGACCCGCTCCTCGAGTGCAACCGGCTCGTGCTCGACCGACTCGGGTCCGCCGTGCACGGCGAGGTCGACGTGCACTCCCATCTCGACGGACGGGTCGTCGTGGAGAAGGGCGCCCAGATCATCAACTCGACCATCCGCGGCCCTGCCATCATCGGCGAGCGCACCCGGGTGGTGAACAGCTACATCGGCCCCTACACGTCCGTGTCGTCCGATTGCGAGATCCGTGACGCGGAGCTCGAGCATTCTGTCGTCCTCGAGGAGAGCCGCATCGTCGGCATCTCCGGTCTCACCGACTCGCTCATCGGCCGCCAGGTCGAGGTGGAGCGCTCCGGGCAGCGACCCCGCGCCACCCGCCTCATGCTCGGCGACCATTCCCGAATCGACCTGGAGTAGCCCATGGCAACGATCACCGAGTCCGACGTCATCGCCGGCGTCCAGCACGTCCTTCCCGACATCCACGGCGACGACCGGGGCTTCTTCGTGGAGACCTACCGTCGATCGTGGTTCCCTCTGGGCCGCGAGATGGTGCAGGGCAACCGTGGTGACCGCCAGGAGGGGGCCATCGTGGGCCTGCACTACCACCTCCATCAGGCGGACTACTGGTATGTGCCCAACGGCCTCGCCAGGGTGGTCCTGCACGACCTGCGCGTCGGCAGCCCCACCGACGGCGCCACCCTGACGGTCGAGCTCGGGGCGCCCATCGGCGAGTCGCAGAACCACGCGGGCGTGTTCATCCCCCCGGGCGTCGCCCACGGGTTCGCGTCGCTCACCGACATGACCATCACCTACCTGGTCGACAGCTACTACAACCCTGCCGACGAGTTGGGGGTGGCGTGGGACGACCCCGAGATCGGTGCCGACTGGGGCATCGCCGATCCGATCCTGTCGGGCCGCGACCGCCAGAATCCACGGCGCGCCGACATCGAGCCGGGCTCGCGCCCCCACGCAGCACTGCGCACCTGAGGCCATGAGGCTCTTCGTCACCGGCGGGGCCGGGTTCATCGGCTCGAACTACGTGCGCCACGTCCTTCACACGACAGACGACGAGGTCACGGTCTTCGACGCACTCACCTACGCGGGCAACCTCGACAACCTCGCCGGGCTCGCCGAAGACCCCCGCTACCGATTCGTCCAGGGCGACATCTGCGACCGTGACGCGGTGACCGCGGCCATGGCGGGCCATGAGGCGGTGGTTCACTTCGCCGCCGAGAGCCATGTCGACCGATCGATCGTCGATCCCGACACGTTCGTGCGCACCAACTGCGACGGCACCAACGTGTTGTGCGACATCGCCCGACGCCTGGAGGTGCGCCGCTTCGTACACGTCTCCACCGACGAGGTCTACGGCTCCATCGACGTCGGCTCGTTCCGGGAGACCGATCGGCTCGGTCCGAGGTCGCCCTACTCGGCGTCGAAGGCCGGCTCCGACCTGATCGCGCTCTCCTACCACGAGACCTACGAACTGCCGGTGGTGATCACCCGGTCGTCCAACAACTTCGGGCCCTACCAATACCCCGAGAAGGTGATCCCGCTGTTCGTCACGAACCTGCTCGACGGACGGAAGGTGCCCCTGTACGGAGACGGCCTCAACGTGCGGGACTGGTGCTACGTGGAGGACAATTGCGCCGGCGTCGACCTGGTGTTGCGCCGAGGCACGGTCGGCGAGGTCTACAACATCGGCGCGGGGAACGAACTGCCCAACCGCGAGCTCACCCTGAAGATCCTCGCCCTCGCCGGCCATGACGAGTCCATGATCGAGCCGGTGACCGACCGCCTCGGCCACGACCGCCGCTACTCGATCGACACCACCAAGATCCGCGCCCTCGGCTGGGCGCCCCGGCGTGAGCTCGACGAGGCCTTGGCGGAGACGGTCGCCTGGTACCGCGACAACCGCCCGTGGTGGGAGAAGCTGCGCTAGTGCCCGTCGCCACCCTCCCGTGAGGGTCCTCATCACCGGGGCGGGCGGGCAGGTGGGCACCGAGCTGGTCCGCTCCTTCGCCGGCCACGAGGTGATCGCCTGCGATCGCTCGATGCTCGACGTGGCCGACCGTGAGTCGGTGCTCGGCGCCATCACCCAGACCGCCCCCGACGCCGTGGTGCACGCGGCCGCATGGACCGCCGTGGACGACTGCGAGGCCCATCCCGACCGGGCGTTCGCCGTCAACGCCCTCGGCACCCGCCACGTCGCCGAGGCGGCACGGCTCGTGCGGGCCCGGGTCTGCTACGTCTCGACCGACTACGTGTTCGACGGTGACGCGCCCGAGCCGTACCGTGAATGGGACCGAACCTCCCCGAGGTCGGTCTACGGGCGGTCGAAGCTCGCCGGCGAGCACGAGCTCGAACCGGGGCACACGGTGGTGCGCACCTCATGGGTTTTCGGGGAGCATGGCGCCAACATCGTCAAGACCATCTTGGCGCTGGTCGGCGAGCACGAAACGCTGCGCTTCGTGGACGACCAGTACGGGCACCCGACGTGCGCCACCGACCTCGCCGACATGATCGCCCGACTCGTCGTCGAGCGCCGACCCGGCCTCTTCCACGTCACCAACCAGGGCGCGGTGAACTGGTTCGGGTTCGCCCGGTCGGTGATGGAGGCGGCCGGGCTCGACCCCGAACGGGTCCAGCCCATCGCAACCAGCGACCTCGACCCGCCCCGACGGGCACACCGTCCGCCGAACTCGGTGCTCGACAATGCCGCGTTGCGGCTCGAGGGGATCGAGTTGCTCCCCCACTACACCGAGCCGCTCGCTCGCCTCGTCGCCCGACACCGGCCGTGACGGCGAGCGACGAGTGGGTGGCGCGTGACGCCGCCGTCGTCTGGCACGGCTTCACCCAGATGTCGACCTACGCCGACAACGCCCCGGTCATCGTCGAGCGGGCCGAAGGGCGCGAGCTGATCGACGTCGACGGGCGGCGTTACCTCGACGCCATCTCGTCGTTGTGGGTGACGACCCTCGGCCACCGCGTCCCCGAGCTCGATGCCGCCCTCATCCAGCAGCTCGGACGGGTGGCCCACTCGACGATGCTTGGCAACGGCAACCGGGTCGTGATCGAGTTCGCGGAGGCGCTGGCCGCGGTGGTACCGGTCGACCGTCCCCATGTCCTCTTCGCCTCGGACGGCGCCGCCGCGGTGGAACAGGCGCTCAAGATGGCCTTCCAATACTGGACGAACCAGGGCGTCAGGGGCCGCGACACCTATATGGCCTTCGGCGGCGCCTACCACGGCGACACCGTGGGGTCGCTGTCCGTCGGCGCCGGCGGGTTCGGCACCGACGTGTTCGATCCGCTGCGGTTCGAGGTGCTGCGGGCGCCGGGATTCGAGGACCCCGAGTGCATCACGGCGGCCTGCGCGCTGGTCCGCGCCAACGCCGACCGCCTCGCCGCCGTCGTCGTCGAGCCCCTCGTACAGGGCGCCGCCGGCATTCAGGTGCTCCCACCCGAGCGGTTCGCCCCTCTCGGCGCCGTGTGCCGCGATGCCGGCGTCCTGTTGATCTGCGACGAGGTCGCCACGGGCTTCGGTCGCACGGGCACCCTGTTCGCTTCCGAGCAGTGCGAGCTCACGCCGGACCTGCTGTGCCTCGGCAAGGGCATCACCGGCGGCTACCTGCCGCTCTCGGCGACCGTGGCGAGCCACGCCGTCCACGAGGCGTTTCTCGGCCCCGACCTCGGGGACCACACCTTCTACCACGGCCACTCCTACAGCGGGAACGCCCTGGCGGCCGCGGTCGCACTGCGCCACCTGCAGCTGATCGACGAGTGGCACGTGCTCGACGCCGTGCGTGAGCGGGCGTCCCAGTTGGGCACGCTGCTGGACCGGAGGATCGCTCCGATGGCCGCCGTGGGCGCGGTGCGCCACCACGGCCTGATGGCGGGCATCGAGTTGCGACCACCCGGCGCGGGGCTGCGTTGGGGCCGCCGGGTCAGCGCCGGCTGTGTGGCTCGCGGGGTGCTGATCCGACCCCTCGGCGACGTGGTGGTGGTCATGCCCCCGCTCACCACCACGGCGGATGAGATCGAACGCATCGTGAGCACGGTCGAAGCCGCCGTGCTGGACCTCACCGCGTGATGCCTTGACCGACCCGAGTCCGTGGGACGCCTGGGTCCGTGAGCGGAACCGGGCCATCGATGCATCGGGGCGGCGACGGCACGTGCGCGACCTGGACGGCGGGCACCCCCGTACCGCGCTGAGCGCGGACGGCCGCCCCGTCGTGTCCTTCGCCTCCAACGACTACCTCGGCCTCTCACAGCACCCGGCGGTGATCGCCGCCGCGCTCGACGCCACGTCGCACGAGGGCACCGGTGCCGGTTCGGCCCGCCTCATCGTCGGCGCCCGACCGGTCCACCGGGCCCTCGAAGACGACCTCGCTGCCTGGAAGGGCACGGAGTCCGCCCTGCTGTTCAGCACCGGCTACGCCGCCAACCTGGGCGTCCTGACGACACTCGGCGCCGACCGGGACACGCTGCTGCTCAGCGACGAGCTGAACCACGCATCGATCATCGACGGCACGCGACTCGCGCGGGCGCCCGTCGCGGTCTACCGCCACGCAGATGTCGACCATGTCGCCGCTCTGATCGACGGGCACCCGGGGCGATCGGTGGTCGTCTCCGACGCCGTCTTCTCGATGGACGGTGACGTCGCTCCCACCGAGGACCTCGCCGACGTCTGCGAGCGCCGCGGAGCGATGCTGGTACTCGACGAGGCCCACGCCGTGCTCGGACCGGCGGCACCGCATCGACCGGGAACGACGGTGCTCGTCGTCGGCACGCTGTCGAAGGCCCTCGGCTCGCTCGGCGGCTTCGTGGCAGGCCCCAGCGCCTACATCGACCTCTTCACCAGTGCGGCCCGGTCGTTCATCTTCACCACGGCCACCCCGCCCGGGGACGCGGCCGCGGCCCGGGCGGCTCTGGCGATCCTGCGTTCGACGGAGGGCGACGACCTGGTCGCCACCCTCCGCGGGCACGTCGGTCGATTGCGCACCGACCACCCGTCGCCGATCATCCCGGTGCTGCTGGGCACCGAGCAACGGGCCCTCGCCGTCGCCGAGGCACTGCTGGAAAGAGGCCTCCTGGTACCGGCCATCCGGCCCCCCACCGTCGCCCCCGGCACGTCCCGACTCCGGATCGCACTGTCGGCGGCCCACACGACGGCCCAGGTCGAGGCTCTCGCCGACGCCCTCGCCGACCTCCTCGCCGACCTCGACGTCGTCGCCTCTGGTGTCTGAGCCGACCGTGCCCCGTCCCGATCGCCTCGTGGTGGTCGCAGGCACAGGGACCGAGGTGGGCAAGACGTGGGTCGCGGCCCAGGTGCTCGGCACACTGCGCTCGTCGGGGACCGTGGTGTCCGCCCGCAAGCCGGCGCAGTCGTTCGACCCCGACGATCCCCACCCCACCGACGCCGAGGTGCTGGCGGCGGCGACGGGCGAGCCCGCCGGCGAGATCTGCGGCGATTCCCTGAGTTATCCGATCGCCCTGTGCCCGCCGATGGCGGCCGAGGCGCTCGGTCGCCCCGTCCCCACCCTCGCCGACCTCGTCGCTGCCTGTTGGTGGCGGGCGCCGGCACCCGGCATCGGGGTGGTCGAACTGGCCGGAGGGCTGCGGTCACCCCAGGCCGGCGACGGCGACGGCGTCTCGGTGATCGAGTCGCTCGCGCCCGACGCTGTCCTGCTCGTCGCCGACGCCGAGCTCGGCACGATCAACTCGGTCCGGCTGTCCGTGTCCGCCCTCGGGCCCGCACGACCCGTCCTCGTGGTGCTGAACCGCTACCGCAAGACCGACCCCGTGCACCGTCGCAACCGCGAGTGGCTGGCCGACCGCGACGGCTTCACCGTCGCCACCACCGTGGAAGCCGCTTCAGCGTGGCTGACCATGCTCACCCGCCGAGGGTGATGCTGTCGGGCCCGGCGCCCGGGGCGTACCAGAAGACGTCATCGACGCGGTCGCCGTTGAAGTCACCGGCGAAGGACTCGAAGGCATCGTCGATCGCAGCCACCCTGGCCTCGAACCTGCGGCCCGGACGCCCGAAGTAGAGCGGGTCGCTGTCGGCGGTGGGTCGGTACCAGAGGATGTCGGCACGGCGACCGGGGTTGAGCCGGCCGACCACCGGGTCGAACACACCAGCGATCTGGGTGCGGCGACTCGAGGTGAAGGTCCGGCCCGCCGCGCCATACCAGACCTCGTCGGCGATGCCCCCCGGCCCGTACCAGAACACGTCGGCCCGCCGGTCGCCGTCGTAGTCGGCAGCGAGGGGCACGAGACCCTCACCCCGCTGCGTGAACCGTCGGCTCGTGAAGGTTCGGTTCCCGCCATACCAGACGTAATCCCTGGCCTGGCCCTCCCCGTACCAGAAGACGTCGTCGTTGCCGTCGCCGTTGAAGTCCGCGGCGGCCGGCGTGTAGACACTGGGCACGTTGACACCTCGGCCGGCGAAGCTGCCGTCCCGCCGTCCGTACCAGACCTGGTCACCGGCCTCGCTTCCGGGGCCGTACCAGAAGATGTCGTCACGACCGTCGTCGTCGAAGTCGCCGGCAACCGGGGTGTACGTGCCGTTGACGGTGATCGACCGGCCCACGAATCGGCCGTAGATCGTGCCCTGCCAGAGGAAGTCACGGTCGCGCCCCGGCCCGTACCAGAGCACGTCGTCGATGCGATCACCGTTGAAGTCGCCGGGAATCGGCGTGTAGTCGCCGTCGACGTTCGCCGCGAGGCACGAGTAGCGCACGGGAAGTGCCGGGCAGCACGCACCGGCCCCCCGGGTCACGTCGCAGAGCGTCTCACCGCCATGCCATGCGAGGCTGGTCCGCGCGTTCTGCCCGATGGGCCGGGTCGCCCAGACACCCGTGGCGTATCCGGTGTCGGCCCTGAGCCAGTGCCGATACTCCCTGCCGCCCGCCTGGTAGACGTAGAACGGCGCGGTGATGGGCGTCCGGGAGCTGTACCCGGGCTGGGCAAAGCCGTTGTAGCCCTGGGCCAACGACGGGTCGACCCTCCAGCACGTGAACGTGCCCGCGACCCCGCCGCCGCGACAGGTGCGTTGCTGCATGCCCCCTGTGGACAGCACCGACGCGATCCGGTCCAGGTTCCGGAGCGTCCGGGAGTTGCCGTCGTAGATCTCGGCGAAGATGAGCAGGCACCGGCCGTCGCCGCCGGTGCACGCGTGCCAGGGGGTCCACGCGTAGGCGAGCCGCTGGGCCCCGGTCCCCGTCGCCGTGCAGTACCGACTCGAGATCACCCGTGCCATCTCGTCGGCGATCACCCGGGTGTCGATGCGCTGGCTGGCCGTGAACGGGGCTCCGAGGCCTGCGGAGTCGAACTGCCAGAGGCCCACTCCGGGATGCCAGAAGGCCCGGGGGTAGGAGCGCCCGGCGAACGCCCAGAGGCCGGGAGCGTCGTCGTAGCGGCTGAGGGTCATCGGCGAGGGCGACAGGTTGGCGGGCGCGCCGGTCTCGGGCCACGACGGCGCGAGCATCGCCGCCGCGAGCTGGTCGCGGTTCAGGCCGCAGTCCTGGTGGGCGGCGGCCGCCGCGAGAACATCGGTGAGCGGATCGTCCCCGAAGGCCCGGGCCTCTGCTCGATCGGCGGCGGGGCTCGCGGCCCCGGCGAACGGGCTGCCCACCACGACGATCAGGCCCGCGAGGAGCACGACCAGTCGCCGGTTCATCGACTGGTCGCCCAGAGGAGCAGCTCGGAGCTGTCGAGCCCATCAGCCACCGGATCGTCCACCCGGAGCAGGAAGTCCGCGGAACCACCGGGCGCCAACGAGGTGGTGACCGAGCCGTCCGGGTCCACGGCCGGGGCTTCGGTGACCGCGCGCACGCGGCCGTCCTCGCCGAGCCAGGCCGCCACCACCGTCGGGCGTGGCGTGTCGATCCCCGCCAGGTCGGTCACCGAGCCGAACAGGACGTAGGGGTACGGGCCACCCGCGGTCTCGCGATACAGGTAGAGGTCGAGCGGCTGCCGCTCACCCGAGGGCTCGACGAAGTAGGTGGTGAGCTCGAGGTCGCGGGTCCCGCCCGTGGGCTCGACGCCGGTGTCGGCAACGGCCCACTCGACTGCAGCCACCGTGCCGGCATCGATGTCGCTCTCGATCGTGAACGGCGCCGGCTCACCCGGACGCACCGGCGCCACCGCGACCTCACCCCTGGCCTGGCCGAGCTCGGTGCCGTCGGCCGCCCGCAGCGTGGCCGTGACGACCGGGGCGAGCACCGGGCTGGTGGTCTCGTTGCGCAGGAGACCGGACGCCTGCCAAGCGCCCGAGGTGGCAGCCGTGACAGTGTCCTCGAGCACGAGCACCGAGTCACCGCTCACGTCGGTGACGAAGAGCGGCCCCTCGAAGCCGGCCAGTGTCCGCGTCGCGTCCCGGCCTTCGCCGGCCAAGGCCTCATCGAGGGACTCGGCTGACGCGCCACAATCCGGCGGGCCGTCCGAGAGGAGGAGGCACCCGTTCTCGTCATAGAGGCGGTCGAGCCGCTCCTCCGCCGGCGGCAAGGTCGGCAGGGTCGCCCGCTCGTCGCCTTCAACGGCCCCGGCGGTGTGGTCACCACGGACGCCGCACCCCGCGAGGCCGAGGGCGATCGCCGCGAACGATGCGAGGGCCATGCCGGCACGGGCCACGCCCGATCTGTCGAAGTGCGTCCGCGCCATGATCAGTGTCAATCGGCTCGCGACGGCTCGGGGTTGACCCGCACGGGACCTTCTCGTCTCCGACGGTCGGTCAACGGACGGCCTCGTCGAGCGCGGTCAGCGTGTGCGGCAGGGCTCGGAGGTGCTCGTGCAGCCGTGTCTGGGTGAAGACCCCCATCGCCAGGGCCGCCACCAGTGCCCCACCCAGGATGCCCAGCTCCACCCGGAGGAACAGGTCGTTGCCCGCAGCCACGATCGCGAGGAACGCGATGACGCCCAGGAACCATCCCACCGCGACGCGCCGCTGCGAGGACAGCGCGATGAGCGACTGCCCGAGCGCGGCGGCGAGCATGATCGTGGCGCTGCCGGCAGCAAGGAGCGCAAGGTCTCGGCGGCTCAGGTCGAAATCTGGCCCGAAGAGAAGCCGGATGACCGGCGGTCCGATTGCGAACGCCACGAGAGTGCCGGCGAGGCCGATCGCGGCGACCATGGCCAGCAGGCGGCCCAGACGCCCGCGGAACTCGCTGAAGCGCCCGGCACCGGCCAGCGCCGCGAGGTGCGGCAGGAGGGCGGCCTGGACCGCCTGGTAGAGGAAGAGGGGGATGCGCGCGATCGTGAGCCCCACCAGGAAGATGCCGGCCTCGTGCTGCTCGTTCGGCGAGGCCAGGACGGTGACCGCCAGCGTGCCCGCGTTGACGATGAAGGCGGCGAAGACCGAGGCGGCCAGCAGCGAGCCGAGCGCCGCCGAGAGCTCGTGCCACGGGGCGTCGGGGCCCTCCGAGGCAAGGTCGTGCTCGCCCCGCAGCGCGAGGAACACGGCCAGGAACGGCGCGACGCCGACGACGATCCCGTAGGGACCGACCGTTCGGATCCCGACGATCGCGAGCAGGGCCGCCAAGGCGACACGAACGGTGTTCTCCGCGCCGAAGTAGACCCCGTAGCCCCGGAACCGCCCGAGACCCGCCAGCTCACCGCGCACCAGGAGGGCGAGCGCGTAGGCCGGAAGGGCGAGGGCGAAGCCGACCAGGATCAGGTCGTTGCCGTCGAAGAGATGCTCCAGCAGCAGCGTCGAGAGCACCACGGTCGCCAGGAGCAGCACCGCGACGAGGCCGGCACCGATGGTGCCCGCCTGGCGGACGAGGGTGCCCGTCCCGATGCCGCGCGCCCAGCGGTTGGCCAGCCCGCGCGCCACCTCCTGTTCGAGCGGGAGGAAGAAGCCTGGGCCGACCACGTACACGCTGGCCCACAGCACGCCGAGTGTCGCGAAGTCGTCCGCCCCGAGCAGCCGTGCGGTGAGGGCGAAGAACACGAGGGTCATCGCCCCGTTGACCACGAGTCCGACGCCCACCGTGGTGGTGCCCGACGGGAGCGGGTTGCGGGCCCGCAGCCGAGCCAGCATCGGGGCCGGCGACGGGCGGTTCACGCGGTCTCGAGGTCGGTGGGCAACGGGTATCAGGACGCGGCCACGCGCTTGCGGGTGAGCGCCGTGCCGCGCCGACGCACGATGGGGACCTTGACCTCTTGGACCTCCGCGTCGGGGCGCGTGTCGAGCGGCCGCCAGCGGTCCTCGTAGCCGTAGTGCTCGGTCGAGCGCTCCTTGGGCTTGCCGAAGAGCATCAGCCAGAACTTGAACGTGTAGAAGACGTTCCAGAAGATCTCGCCGTTGCGCACCATGAACACCGCCCGTCGCCACAGGTACCGCGGGTTCTTCAGGTACGCCTCCTTGTAGAAGCGCCGGAAGTAGTCCGTGATGGTGTCCCACGAGAGATCGGGGTGGTCGAAGATGTTCTCGGCCTTGTTGTAGACGGTGTAGGCGTCCCAGTCGAAGGTCTTGATCTTGCCCTCGCGCTGGAGGTCGCGGAACATGGGCGTGCCCGGGTACGGGACACACATGCCGCACTTCATGGTGTCGAGCCGCACCTTGCGTGCATAGTCGATGGTGTCCTGCATGGACGCCTCGGTGTCACCGCTCAGCCCGACCATGAAGAACCCGTTCGGCTCGAGTCCCGACTCCCGGGCCATCTCCACCGCGTCGATGCCCTTTTCGAGGCTGGCCCGGCCACCCTTGCCGAAGCCCTTGAGGACCTCCTCGTTACCGCTCTCGAAGCCGAAGTAGACCCGGTAGCAGCCCGCCCGCTTCATCAAGGTGAAGAGCTCGGTGTTGGCGCTGTCGACCCGGATGCCGTTGTTGCAGGTCCAGCCGACCTTCACGCCCTTGGCGATGATCGCCTCGCACACCGCCGCGGCCCAGTCGTTGTCGGTGGTGAAGATGTCGTCCACCAGGGTGACCTCGCGATAGCCGAGGCTCTGGGCCAGCGCCATCTCCTCGGCACACCGCTCGGGCGACTTCTTCCGGTAGCCGCGGCCCATCGTGTTCTTCGAGCCGCAGAAGTCGCACGAGTAGATGCAGCCACGGGAGAACTCGATGGTGGTGACCGGGCGCTGGCGAACCACGAGCCGGGTGACCCGGGAGTTCGACTCGAGGGGGTAGTCGGCCCAGGCCGGCATGGGGAGCAGGTCGAGGTCCTCGACGAGCTGGCCCACCGGGTTGCTCGCGAGCCCGTCCCCGTCACGCCGCCAGAGCCCCGGGATGTCCTCGTGCCGCTTCCCGTCGAGCAGGTCGGCCACGGTCCAGTCGGCCTCGCCGTTGGCGATCAGGTCGAGGGCCGATTCGCGCATGGTCTCGGCGGGCATGGCGGTGGGGTGGGCGCCGCCGCCGATGGTGGTGATCCCGGGGAAGCGGTCCTTCACCAGGAAGGAGATGTCGCGCATCTGGTTGGCCAGCGGGGTCGTGGCGGTGATCCCGATGACGTCGGGTTGCTCTCGTTCGATCTCCTTGGCCACGAGCTCGGCGTCGTAGATGCGGTACGACAGGTCGAGGATGTTCAGGTCGTGGCCGCGTTCCTTCACCGCCCCACCGATGGCGGCCAGGTTCAGCACCGGGTACACCGGGAAGGCCAACCCGCCCTCGTTCGACCCGTAGGTGCGAGCGTAGGACGGGTTGATGAGCATCGCCTTCGCCATCCGCTGATCCTAGCCCTCGCCGTGGTCGACGCCCCTGCTCTGGAGGGTCAGCCAGGTCGGCCGCTCACGATGTCTCTGACGAGATCGCCGACTGCGTCCTTCCAGTCCGGGAGAAGCGGAATCCCATCGCGTCGGAGCGCCGCGTTGTCGAGCACCGAGTAGGCCGGTCGCCTGGCCGCTCGCGGCGGCTCGAGCTCGTCGGTGCTGATGCCGCGCATACGGCCCGGGTCGTACCCGGCAGACGCCAGCACGTGACATGCCAGCTCATACCACGTCGCCTCGCCCTGGTTGGTGACGTGGTAGACGCCGGGGCGACGTTCCGAGGACAGCCGCACGAGCACGGGCGCGAGATCCTCGGCCACCGTCGGGCTTCCGCGTTGGTCGTTCACGAAGGCGAGCGCGCGGTTCGGGTCGGCACACAGCTCGATGATGGTGCGCACGGTGTTGCTGCCCCGCCGTCCGGCCAGCCAGGCGGTGCGCACCACGGTGGCGCCTTGTTCGACCACCGCCTCACTCGCCAGCTTCGAGCTGCCGTAGACCGACAGCGGCTCTGCCTTGTCCGACTCGACGTAGGGGACGTCGTGGTCCCCGCCGAAGACGTAGTCGCTCGAGATCGTGCAGAGGTGCCCACCGACCTCCTCGCAGGCGGCGGCGAGGTGGTGGACGGCGAGGTCGTTGGTCTTCCACGCGTTCTCGGGGTCGACCTCGCAGTGGTCGGCATCCCGGATCGCCGCCAGGTTCAGGATCGCGTCGGGGCGCAGGTCTCGGGCAACGGCGAACACGAGGTCGCGATCCCTGATGTCGAGCTCGTCGATGTCGAGCGCCGTCACCCGCCACCCGGCGGCGGTGAAGGCCGGCCCCGCCGCCTGGGCCAGCTGGCCGGCACCACCGGTGATCAACACGTGACGCTCGGTCGGGCTCATCTCGCCTCTGCCCCGGCTGGCCGCGATTCGCCGGAATCGATGATCGCCGCCAGTGCCGCCGCGGCGAAGACCGCGAGGAGGGGCATCACCGCATGGTGGTACCGCGACAGCGCCAGGCCACCCCAGACCGCCACGAGGTACGCCGCTCCGGTCACCCACAAGGGCAGGGCCCGCCGGCAGGCCGCCAACCACACCAGCCCTGCCGCGCCGAACGCGAGCACGGCCCAGTGCCAGCCGTTGGCGAGCGTGCGGAGCAGGCCCTGGACCCGATCGCCGACGAGCGGGCGGGCGCCGAAGTCCTGTGCGTCACTGAGCGCCTCGCGATCATCCGACATGGTGTCGTAGGTCTTCCAGAGCGTCAGCCGGATCTCCTCGACGGGATGGGTGAATGCCCAGCCGATCGCTCGCCTGCTCGTGGCCCCGTACCAGCGCGCCTCGTCCGCGTTGCCCTCGTCGTAGGCCGAACCGCCGAAGCAGTAACGCAGGCCCTCGGGAGTGGCGTCGAAGCCGCCGCTGGCGTTGTCGTTGTGACCCGTGCACATGAACGCGGCGTTGTTCGTGGAGATCGGCACGGCGACACCCACCTGCACCGCGTTGCGGATGGTCCACGGGACCAGGAGCACGAGGGTGCCCACGAACGCCCAACCCGTCGCCCGCGCGGCACCCGCCCAGGAACCGCACGAGGCACGCAGCACGAGCGCCGGGGCGAACAGGAGCATGGCCCCCGGCGTGCGCACCAGCATCGCCCACCCGACGAACAACCCCAGCACGACGAGGGCGGCCGCGCGTCGGCGCTCCCCGTCTCGCAACAGGATGGTGGCGGCGAGCAGCACGCCGACGGTCATGGTTGCGAACAGCGTCTCCGACAGTGCCACCGAGGTGTAGTAGATGTGGCCCGGCGCCAGGGCCATGATCCATGCCGTCAGGTTGCGGGCGGCCTCGCCGACCCACGCTCGGGCCAGGAGCGCGGTGATCACGATCGTGGCCGTTCCCAGGGCCACGTTGAGCAACGAGGCCGCGAAGTTGAGGCTGATCCATCCGGTGTGGCGCGCCGCGAAGGCCGCAGGGGCGAGGAACAGCGAGTAGCCGGGTGGCAGGAAGGCGGTGTGCTGCCCGAAGATCGTGGGCGTCCCGAGGCCCGAGAACCGCACCGCGGCGTTCAGGTATTGCGCCGGGTCGGACAACGGCTCGCTGATCGGCCCGGTGGCCCAGATGACCCAAACAAGGCGCAACGCGAAGCCGACGAGCACCGCGAGGGCAAACCTGCGATTGCGCGGGCTCCGCCAGATCCGAGCGGGCAGCCCCGCCACTTCGTTGAACAAGGGCCGAACCTTACCGGGCGCCGCTCCTCCGGCACCCAAACCGGACCGTGGGGCCGCTCGGCCGGGTTGCATGACCCCCCGGCGGTGATGATCGCGCTCGGATCGACCGGGTTCAGCCCTCCGCCGTGCCGAACCCTTCGAGGCGATGGTCGCCCGCACGCACGCGAACACCGTGCGTGTAGGTCAGGCGGAGCCCCGTCCATGCGCCGACAGCGAGGGTGACGAACCCCAGAACCGAAAGGGCGACGGCCACCCCGTCGGGCGAATCGCTCACCGCGAAGTCCGAGCCCCGACGGAGGACGAACGATACGGCGAACGCCGCCAGCGTGGCGTCCATCAACAGGAGGTGGCGGATGCCCGTCCGGAATGCGATCGTGCCCCGGGGCACGCGGACGAGATCCGTCAGGCCGGACAGGGCCGCCAGCACGCCGACGACGACACCGAAGCCGCCGAGGACGTACGCAGCCTTCGCGTAGGCCCAGGCCGGGTCGGCCACGAACGAGCCCAGATCGAGCCCGACGCTGCCGACGAACGCGCCGATCGCCACGGCACCGACGATCGGGTGGACGGGGTGCCCGGCGGGCCCGGCGAAGACCGACCCTGGTCGCGAGGCGAGCGCCATGCCCTCGGCCGGCAGCGGAGGGACATCCGACCCCGCAGGGGGCTCGGGCTCCCGGTGGCCGGTTCGTGCTCGTCCGGCCCCTGCCTGGCCGGCGCGGGTCGGGTCATCGGCGTCATCTCGGCCTCTCGGGGATGTCACGAGCACGATTGTGACCCATCCGCGCACGGTCGGGTCGGACATCGTCGCATCCCACGAAGGCCCGAAGCCGACCGCACTGGGAACGGGGGCAGATCGATCGTCGAGCCTGCTCCTGACATCCGAGCGAGGAGGCATGCCGGACCAGCGCCACGGGCGCGGCGGCTTGCCGACGGTACCCTCGGCCCCCGTGAGGAGTCGCTGGCGCACCAACCTGGCTCGAGCCCGCCACCTCGTCCCGACCGAGGACTTGGACCGACCCGTCCGGCGGCGCTGGACCGTCGTCCGGGGCGCCATGGTCATGTCACTGTTCGACCTCAACGAAGCGGCGATCACCCGCTTCGGGGGCGACCTGCCGGCGATCTGGGACCCAGACGGCTTTCCCTGGATCGAGCGCATCGAGGCGGCGTGGACGAGGATCGGCGAAGAGCTCGAGCGCTACCTCGAGAGCCACGAGTCCATTCCCCACGTCGCCGAAGTGGCGGGACTCGATCCTGGCAGTGAAGCAGCGATGCAGTCCGCACCGATCGACCGGGGCGAGTGGCGAGTCCTGATCCTCATGGCCAATGAGCGCTGGATCGACGAGACCGCTCGGTACTTCCCGATCCTCCGTGAGGCGGTCAGGCACTGTCCGCAGATGACGACGGTCGGCTTCTCGGCCCTCGAGCCCCATTCGCACATCGCCGAGCACGTGGGCACCAACCGCGGCGCGCTCCGCTATCAGTTGCCGATCGTCGTTCCTGGTCGGGTCGGCGACTGCCGCATCCGGATCGGCGACGAGATGGTGCACTGGCGCGAGGGGGAGAGCGTCGTCTTCGACCTCGGGGCGCTGCACGAAGCGTGGAACGACTCCGATTCCCGTCGGGTGCTGATGATGATCGAGACCGCCATGCCGCTCCGGTTCCCGCTCTCGTGGCTGAACCGGTTCACTCAGCGCCAGTACCGCTTCTTCCCGTCGTTCCGCCAGATGCCCGACCGGGTCCGGCAGCTCGAGCACCAGCGCCGGCGCTGACGGTCACGGCTGGGGCCTCCGGGAGTAGCATTCGCGCACCGTGCCCCTCGGATTCCGAGCCCGCCGCCGGGCACCGGCTCGTCCGGTCGAAACGGCGTGCCATGCCCCCTTCGTGTCGATGTACCTCGACCAGCGGGGCTTCGTCCGGGCCTGCTGCGTCAACGACTTCCACCTGCTGGGCAACGTCACCGAACGGCCGCTCGTCGAGATCTGGCGGGGAGAGCAGGCCCAGACGCTGCGGCGGGCCATGGAACGCCACGACCTCGACCTGGGCTGTGACTTCTGCCAGTGGCAGGTGGATGCCGGCCGCCCCGAGCTGGCCTTCTCCCGCTGGTACCGCGACCACCAGCCCGCCGGCGCTGACCCCCTGTGGCCCCGGCAGCTCGAGTTGGCGCTCAGCAACACGTGCAACCTCCAGTGCGTGATGTGCGACGGCGAGTGGTCCTCCTCCATACGCTCGCAACGCGAGGGCAAAGAGCCCCTGCCCGCGGTCTACACCGACGCGTTCTTCGACCAGCTGGCCGACTTCCTGCCCCACCTGCAGCGGGTGAAGTTCCTCGGCGGAGAGCCCTTCCTGGCCGGCGAGACGCTGCGTGTCATGGAGATGATCGTGGACACCGGCCTGCAGACGCGTTGCCACGTGACGACCAACGGCACCCACTGGACCCCCCGGGTCGAGCACATCCTGGACATGTGCCCGATCGACATCGCCGTCTCCCTCGACGGGGCAACGGCCGAGACCCACGAGCGCATCCGGGTCGGGTCCTCCTGGTCGGTCGTGCAGGCCAACCTCGACCGCTTCCAGGAACATGCGGCGGTGCGGGACACCGACGTCACCGTCACGTACTGCCTGATGACCGAGAACTGGCGGGAGCTCGCCGCCTTCTGCCGGCTGTCCGACGCACGGGGAATCGACTGCGCGGTCAACACGGTGACCCATCCGCTCAGGCTCTCGCCGTACCAGCTGCCCGTGCCAGAGCTCGAGGAGATCGTCACCGAACTGGGACGCGAGGATCCCGCGCAGTTCACCCGCAGTCGGCCGACCTGGGAAGGTGAGCTGGCGAAGCTCCGGGCGCACCTCGACGACCGGCGCGAAGGCCGAACGATCGCCCGCATCGACACCTGGCGCGAGAGCCCTGTGTTCGTGCGCCCACACCAGGGCGAGAACGATCACGGGGAACAGGCCCAGCGGCGGGCGGTGGCGGACGGCGCGAGCGTGACGCCCGACGACGATCACCGTTCGCTGCGGGAGGACACCGTCGGCGTCGATGCGCCGTGCCTGCGCCTCGACGCCGTCGGCATCGTGACCGGCGGCAGCGACGACCGGGTGCTGGGGCTCCTTCCCGCCGCACTCGGGTGCCGGGGCGCAGAGCTCCCCGATGTCGTGTCGGCCTGCCTGGCCGCGGTCGAGGAGATCCTGCCGCAACGCGACGAAGTCGGCGGGAGCCTGCATCGGGTGCGGCTGGCCGACGGTCGCGAGCTGGTCGTCCTGGCCTGCCCCGAGGCCGATGATCAGGGCCGGCCCACGGGCTCGTCGGTGTACTTCACGTGGGCCTGAGCCCAGATGTGGTGAGGGGTTCCACGAGTGGTCCCGCGCCCGAGAACCGAGACGGACCGGGCCGGCTCCCTGGGCGAGGCCCCGCCCGGTCGGGCTCGATGGTCCTTGCCGGTTTGACCGTCCTGCTCCTTGCCCTCATCGTGGGAAGTGCGGTCGCCGCGAGCCGGCTGGGCTACTTCCCTGCAGCCGACGAGGCGGTGCACGCCGTGCGGGCCGACGACGTCCTCGGGCCCAACTCGCCCCTCCTGGGCATGCCGTCGTCGACGGAGCGCCTCATCGGGGTCTACAGCTACCACCCCGGCCCGCTCGTGTTCTGGGCGTACGCGGTGCCGGTGCGGCTGTTCGGCTACGGCACCGGCCTCCTGCTCGGCGCCGCGGCCGTCAACGTCCTCGCCGCCATCGGCATCGCCGTCACGGCCAATCGGCGTTCGGGGGCATGGATCGCCTCGGTTGCCGTTCTCCTGACCATCGCCGTCTACCTCGCCATCACGCCGGCCGTGCTGTACCGACCGCTCAACGGCGCCATCCCGGTCCTCCCGTTCCTGTGCTTTCTCCTGCTGACCTGGGCGGTCGCCGACCAGGATCACCGTCTGCTTCCCGCATGGGTCCTCGCGGGCTCGTTCGTGCTCCAGGCCCACCTCGGCTTCGGCATCCTCGTTGCCGTCATGGCCGCCGTGGTGATGGCGATTCCCGTCCATGACGCCTTGACCGCCTTCCGGGGCCGACACCGATCGCCACCACGGGCACAGCCGCGGCGGGCCGATGCGGACGACCTCGCCATCGGTGCGACCGTGGCCGTGGCCATCGGAGCCCTGTTGGCCGTGGTCTCGGCGTCCCGATCACGCACCGCCTGGGTGGTCGCCGCCGCCATCGCGGCGGCAGCGTTGGCGGTGGCGGCGCTGGTGGTCGGCCGGCGATGGTGGGCGTCGCGCCGGCATCCGACCGGGACGTCGCCCAACCGGCTCATCATCGCGAGCGCGGTCGTCCTGGCCGTCTGCTGGTCCGCACCCGCCGGCGATGCCGTGGTCAATGCAGGGGGCAACGTGCGAGCCCTCGCCCAGGCCGCCGTCGCCGACGTGCCCACCTTTGGCTGGCCCTATGCCAGCGCCGCGCTCCGGACGATGACGCGTCCTCCCTTGCCCACCCGCTACTACGGGCAGGGGGCGGTCACGGCCACGTGGTCGCCGGTCTCCCTGGCGCTGTTCCTCGGCCTCGCGATTGCGGTGGCGCTCGTGTGGCGTCGCTCTGACCGAACAACCCGTCGTCTCGTCGCTGCCGCCGCCGCGGCGCTGGGCGCGGGGGCATTGAGCGCCAGCCGGATACCGACCGAGAGCGGCTACCAGCCCTTCTCGACCATCTGGCTGATCCCGATCGAAGCCTTCGCCTGGCTCGCGGTGATCGCCGTCGCGATCGGATCTGCACCGACCCGCGCCGGGAGACGATGCCGCGGCATGTGGGCGGCCATCGCCACGCTCGCCCTGGTGGCGGTCTCCCTGCCCCGACTGCAGTGGCCCGCGCTCGACCAGGGCGACAACTGGCACTACGAGGCCATCGCCGCGCTCGGCCCACCGGCGGTGGCGGCGGCCGCCGGTCAGAGTGGGCCCTTCGCGGTTGCGTACGGCGGGGGGACCCGGATGCGCGATCTCTCCCGGACCCTGCTCGCCTACCTGGAGAGCCGAGGGGTCGACACGCTCACCAGGACGCTCGTTCCCGACTTCGGCGCCGGTCGTCGCCTCGGCGATGACACCGCCGAGGTCGCCGGCACGTTCTGGGTCCTCCGAGCGGGGACGAGGCACGCTCCCCGGGAGGCAGAGCGGATCGCCGTCTGGCGGCCGGCGGCCGATGCCCGTCTGGCCGCCGGCCGATTGGCCGACGACGTGCGGGAGTTCCTTCGGACCGCGGGGCCCCTCCGGCTGGATGCGGCACAGCGCTACACCGAGGCAAACACGCTCTACGGCACGGCCCCCCACCTGTGCCCGCCAGAAGGCCCACGCCCGGCCGATTGCGATCAGGGCCTCGACCTCGCCGAAGAGGCCAACCGGTTGGTGGAGACCGCTCCCGACGTGATCCTCGCGCTCTACCACGCCGAGTTGGTGACCGCCCCGCAACTTCCAGCCGACCTGGCGGGTCGGGTCTTCACCGAGCTCATCCCCGTCGGGGCAGAGGTGTGGTTGGCCCCTCCGCCGTGATCAGATCAGCCCTTCACTGCCACCAGGAGGTAGTGCGGCCACGGGTACCACCGGTCGATCCGACGGCCTTCGGTCAGAAGTCCCCGTTCCTGCAGCCAGCCGGCGATCTCGTCGGGCGGGCACAGGTGCAGGCCTTCACCGTCGGAGCGGGTGATGCCCAGCGCGCCCGTGGCCAACCATTCCTCGACCGTCGCCAGCGCGAGCTTCCAGCGCGGCGACCGAGCGTTCGTCTTGATCACCAGGCGCCCCCCCGGCCGCAGCCGGTCGACCAGGTCGCCCAGCAGACGTCGCTGGCGTTCAGGCGTCATCAGGTAGAGGACGTCGTTGAGCACCGCCGCGTCGATCATCCCGTCCGGCAGGTGACCAGGTGCCATCTCTTCGATGGTCAGCGGTGAGATCAGCGGCGGCGACCCGGCCGCCGCCTGCTTCGCCACCGCCAACTTCGACCCGTCGGGATCGATGGCGACGATCTCACGTCCCGGCGTGGCAGCCAGCCGCAGGGAGAGAAGACCGTGGCCGCATCCGACGTCGAGGATCCGCCCCTCGGGAAGCGCAGCCTCGACCGCAGCGAACGGGCAGGAGAACCAGCGGATCGTGACATGGGCCCGGGTGGACAGACCGGTCCCGGCGTAGCGGGCCAGCGTCTCGCGTCCCGACCTCAGTGCAGAGCGCATGCCGAGGCCGGCAGCTCGCTCGGGCGCAGGCACGCGGCGGGCGATGGCACGGCGGCGACAGTAGCAGAGGGGCGCGGCGGGCTAGCGTGGCCACGGCCACCGTCGCGACGAGGACCGACCATGCGGGTGCAGCTCATCAACGCGCCACCCTTCCAGGTGGTCGAGCGCATGTACGACACGCCCGACTACGTCCGACTGTCGCTGGCGACCCTTGCCGGCTACCTCCGGCCCCACGGCCATACGGTCGACTGCGTCGATGCCAAGTTCGAACGCCTCGACGACGACGCCGTCCTCGAGCGGGTCCGGGAATACCGGCCCGACCTCGTGGGGCTGACGGCCTTCACCAACGAGGTGAAGGCGTGTGCCGAGGTCGCCCGCCGGATCGGTGCGGAATTCCCGGGCATCCGCATAGTGCTCGGCGGTGTGCACATGACGGCCATTCCCGAGCGCACCATGCACGAGTTCCCCGAGATCGACTTCGGCTGCATCGGCGAAGGCGAGCAGACGCTGCTCGAGCTGTGCGATGCGCTCGACGCCCGCGCCGATCTCGCCCCGGTCGACGGGCTGATCTGGCGGCGGGACGGCTCGCTCGTGCGCAATGCCCCACGCGAGAACATCAGGGACCAGGACACGATCCCCATGCCCGCCTGGGACCTGCTTCCGCGGGCACGCGAGTACACGGTCATGTCGCTGCGCGGGTGCCCGTTCTCGTGCCAGTTCTGCGCCAACCCCAACGGCCGCATCGTGAGGAAGCGCTCGCCGCGACGATTCGTGGACGAGGTCGAGTGGCTCGTCGAACACGCCGCACCCGAGCGGCTCTTCATCTGCGACGAGATCTTCTCGGTCGACCAGAAGCGCACCCATCTCATCCTCGACGACATGATCGCCCGCGGGCTCCACGAGCGGGTGAAGTGGATGGCCCAGACACACGTGAACTTCGTGGACGAGCGCCTGTTCCGCAAGATGAAGGACGCCGGCGCCTACATGGTCGGCTTCGGCATCGAGACCGGCGACCTCGAGAAGCTCCGTTCGCTGAACAAGGGGATCCGGTCCTACGACACGGTGGTCGAGGCCCGGCGGGCGGCGAAGCGGGCCGGGCTGCCCGTCGAGGCCTACTTCATCATCGGCCAGCCCGACGAGACCCGCGGGTCGGCGCGCAACACCATCAGGCTCGCGCGTCGGCTCAACCCTGATCTCCCGATCTTCGGGATCATGGTCCCCTACCCCGGCACCGAGGTGGCCGCCATGGCTGAGCGGGGCGAGGGCGGCTTTCGCATCCGATCCCGCGACTGGAACGACTACAACAAGCAACTGGGTGATGCCCTCGAGTTCGACGGCCTGGCCCGTCACGAGCTGGAGCGCCTCCAGCTCTGGGGATACCTCTCGGTGTTCGTGTTCAACTACCGCTTCGTCGCCTTGGCCCGCTTCGCCTGGCGGTTCCGCCTGGAAGGGATCACCTTCTTCCGCAAGCTCCTGTCCAGTCGGTCTGGGAGCCCGGCATTGCCAGGCGCCGAGGTCGTCGTCCACATCTCCGAGCACGCCGAGCCCCGCCGTTGATCGACGGCGTCACCAGGGGGTGGCACGGTGCGACGAGGGCCTCCCCCGCCGGAGTGGGTGACAGACTGACCAGATGGAAGCCGTGGAACCACCTGTGCCCTCGGCGGCGGCCGCAGAGGCCTCCCGTCCCTACGGCCGGTTCAGCGGTCCCTACGGGCGACCGCTGCACCCACTGCTGGCGCTGTTGGCCGGCGGCGCATGGGTGTGCAGCCTGCCCTTCGACGCCGTGGCCCACCGAGCCGACACGGCGTGGATCTACGCGCGAGCCGCCTATCTGCTCATCGGGGCCGGTCTGGTCATCGGGTCCGTGGCAGCCCTCCTCGGCCTGTTCGACCTGTTCACCGTCCAGCGCGGCACCCGGGCCTTCGCCACCGGCGTCCGCCATCTGCTCGTCATGGTGGTGACACTGGCGCTGTTCGGCGCCTCCTACCTGATCAGGGGCGATTCGGGCTTCGCCTGGCACGAACCTGCACCCGACACGGCCCTCGTCCTCTCCGGCCTCGGGCTGGTGACGCTGGCCGTCGGCGCCTGGCTGGGTCAGAAGCTGGCGTACGCGTTCGGCATCCGCGTCGCCCTCGACGAGGACCGCCTGCAGGGGTTCGAACCCACCGACTGACCGTGACTTCGGCCCAAGGGTCGAGAGAGGCCGGTCCCCGCGGCCCGCTTCAGTCGCACGGCACCGCCCGTGAGAACCGGGCGGTCATTGCCACCCCCACCAGCGGTCGCTCAGGCGGGCGCGACGGCCGCGTGGGGCATGCAGAGCTCGTCGTACTCGGCGATCACGATCTGGTCCGGATCGAGGGAGCACGCGGGGCACGCCGGGTCGCGGTTCACCTTGAACGTGCGGAACGACTGCTCCAGCGAGTCGTACGCCAGCAGTCGGCCGGACAGGCTGTCGCCGAGGTCGAGGATCACCTTGATCGCTTCCAACGCCTGGATCGAGCCGATGATCCCCGGCAGAACACCGAGCACCCCCGCCTCCGCGCACGAGGGGGCCAGCTCGGCCGGCGGGGGCTCGGGGATCAGGCATCGGTAGCAGGGCCCGTCGTACGGCTTGAACACCGTGGCCTGGCCCTCGAACCGGAAGATCGACCCGTGCACCACGACCACGCCCGTCTTGAGCGCGGCATCGTTGAGCAGGTACCGGCTGGGGAAGTTGTCCGCCCCGTCGACGACCACGTCGTACTGGCTGAGGATCCCGACCACGTTGTCGGCCGCCAGGCGCAGGTCGTGGGTCACGACGTTCACGTCGGGATTGATGGCGGTCAGCGTCTTCTTCGCCGAGTCGACCTTCCGATCACCGATCCGGTCCATGTTGTGGAGGATCTGACGTTGCAGGTTCGACTCGTCGACGACGTCCATGTCCACGATGCCGATCGTGCCGACGCCGGCGGCGGCCAGATAGAGCGCAGCCGGCGAGCCGAGCCCGCCCGCACCGAGCAGGAGCACCTTCGCGTCCAGCAACGCCAGCTGCCCCTCGATGCCGACCTCGGGTAGGAGCAGGTGGCGCTGATAGCGGTTCCGCTGTTCTGGTGTGAGGGTTCGCGGCGTCGACCACTCGCGCCCTTCGTCCTTCCACTTGTTGAAGCCGCCGGCGACCGACACCACGTCGGTGTAGCCGAGGTCGGCGAGCGTCTTCGCCGCGAACACGGAACGAACGCCACCCGCGCAGTGCACGATGAGCGGCGTGCCGCGATCGGGCACCCGACCCTCGATCGAGCTCTCGAGGTTGCCCCGCGCGATGTGAACCGCGCCGGGGATCGCCCCCTGCTCGTACTCGTCGGGCTCACGGACGTCGAGGAGCACCGCGCCCGGCTCGCGGCGCGCGGTGTCGGCGGTGGCGGTGTCGATCTCGCGGATCTGCGCCTTGGTGTCCTTCAGGAGGTCGCGAAAGCTGGCCATGGATCTCTCTGTGTCGGTCGGGGTCGCATCGGGGCGACCGGGGACGAAAGCCTACCGATCCGGTCAACAATCAGGCCAGCTCCCTCATTCCGGGGCCTCGGCCCGGCCCGTCACACCCCTGATCGGGCCTCCGGCCGGCGGCCGGCAGCGACGATTGATATTGAAGTTGACTGAAAGATATCGAAATGGTGGACTGTCGGCGATCGCTTCCCCCTACGACCCGTCGCCACCCCTCGGAAGAGTCCCGATGCCCATCAACACCGAACCGTCCGCCCTCGAAACGCTCGCCATTCGCCCTTGGCTCGACCCCGTGGTCGACCGCGTCGGCCACGATCCCCGCTCGCCCTACGTCGAGGAGTTCTGGTTGGCCATCCTCGGCCCGTCGACCACATGGCTCCTGCGACGCCTGGCCACGGGCTTCGAGCACCAGCCCGAGGGCTTCGACCTCGACCTGCCGAGCACGGCGCAGTCGCTGGGCCTCGGCGCTCGGGGCGGTCGCAACTCGCCGTTCATGCGCGCACTCGAGCGCAGCCGGCAATTCGGCCTCTCCCGGCACCAGGGCGACCACGAGCTCGACGTCAGGCGCAAGCTCCCACCCCTGAACCGCCACCAGGTTGCCCGACTCCCCCTCGTGCTGCAGCAGGCGCACCGGAGTTGGCTGGAGGCGGCCCTCCAGGCAACGCCCGCCGACGAGCAACGCCGGCGGGCCCGCCGGCTCGCCCTCAGCCTGTTCGAGCTCGGCGAGGGCATCGAGGGAGCAGAACGCCAGCTCCACCGTTGGCAGTTCCATCCGGCACTCGCCCATGAGTGTGTGGCCTGGGCGTGGGACCGCCATCGGGTGGCCGCCAGGGCCGCGGCACGCCAAGCCGCCACGACGCCGGCCCTCGGCGGAGACGCCGCATAGCGAACTCATCGGGTGACGGTGGCATCCGCCTCGATGGCGCTGGCCTTCACCCACCCGCTAGCGGAGAAGGCCCTTCAACCGCGTCCAGAGCGGCACTCCGGACCACCGCCCACGCGAAGGCGCGGCCGCCGGCACCTCGGCACGGGCAGGGTCCGGCGACCCCGTCGGAGCAGTGACCGCCACGTCGTCAGCGGGCGGGTTCTGGCGCGGCGCGGGCGGGGTCGCCGGGCCCGTCGGTACCGGGACATCGCCCGGGTCACCCACGAGAGCAACGGCGTCGGGGTCAGCGCTGACTCGCTCCTCCCAATACTCCGAGAGCAGTTGGTAGCCCGACGGCATGCCCGACTCGATCGAGTACGGATGATGATCGATGAAGAACTGCCGGTCGACGGCGTAGACGCGGCGCTTGTGAGGCCCGTCGCCCACCACGTGCACCAGTTGCTCGCCCTCGGGGACGACCGCGGCGGCGATGGCCGGTCTCGACTTCCCCGAGAGGTTGGGGGGCGAGCAGTGCAGCGTCCTGACGTCATAGATCAAGGCGGAACCGGCCGGCACGGTCACCGGACGGGCATACCGCTTGAGATATGCCTCGTAGGGCTCGATCCAGTTGGGAATGTTGGTCCCGCTCGCCGCAGGCATGATCCGATGGCTGCCCGGAACGACGTAGAGGCAGCCGTTCGCCAATTCGGGACTGGTGTCCACCAGGGGGATCCACACCGTGCAGGCGCGGTTCCTGGTCTCGTCGACGTAGGTCCGGTCGTCGTGCAGGCACATCTCGCTGTGGGGACCGGGCGGCTTGATCACGAAGGTCCAGAAGATGGCCTCATGGCCCACGAAGTGCTCGGGGACGTGCCGATCAAAGACCGGGCTGAGCAGCGCGGCCACGCTGTCCATGACCGCACGGTCGTCCCGGGTGAAGTCGAAGGCGATGATCTCCTCATCGGGTTCGGGCACGATCTCGGCGTAGCCGTCGATCAGCCCACGCACCTCTGCGGCCGACAAGAAGGGGACGACCGCATAGCCCTGATCGTCGAACTCGACCTGGCGCTCGGCGTCGAGGAAGACATGGGCCTTACGCTCCACCATGCGACCTCAACCATCCTCCAGAGGTGACCTCGTGCGACACGACGCCGCCGCGGGATCGTAGCAAGTCAGGCCCGCCGAGCGTTTGGGGCGGTGGCGACCGCTCCTCCTAGCATGCGCGGGATGCAAGAACGCTCGACGCTCACGCCCCTCCCCATGGGCCAGCGCCTGTCCCGGAGCTGGACGCTGCTCAAGATCCTCACACCTCGGGAATTCCGGGTCCGATACCGCGAGAGCATGCTCGACCTTGCATGGGCAATCATCACGCCGCTCGTCATCCTGGCGGTGTACGGCATCATCTTGACCAAGGCCTTCGGCGCAACCGGGACCTGTGCGCCTTACGTCAGTTCGGCCTGGACCGGCCTTGTCGTCTGGACCTTCTTCTCCACGGCCTTCGCCACGGCCACGAGCAGCCTGATCGGGGCGTCGAACCTCACCAGCAAGATCTACTTCCCGCGCGAGACGATCCCGCTCGCGGACGTCGGCGTGGGCCTGATCGACTTCGCCATCGCGCTGGTGACGATCTTCGTCGTTGCCGGAGCCCAGGGGATCAGGCCCACGATCACCGTCATCGGGGCGATCCCGGTGATCATGGAGATCGTGATCTGGACCTGCGCGCTCAGCATCTTCGGGGCGGCCCTCGCGGTGTTCATCCGCGACCTCACCCAGGTGGTCCAGCTGCTCCTCCGCGCCGGGTTCTTCGCCACCCCGGTGATGTACGACGTCTCGTTCCTCGGGTCACTGGCCTGGACGGCGAAGTTCAATCCCATAGCAGTCGGCATCGACGGCATGCGCCGGACCCTTCTCTGCGGGATCTGGCCCAACTGGAAGGTGCTGGCCATCCAGTCGATCATCGGCGCCGTGTTGCTCGTGGCCTCCCTGCTGTACATGCGCAAGATCGAGCTGCGCATGGCCGATGTCCTCTGAGCCCACCGCGCTGGCGACCGGCACGATCCGCCTGCGCAACGTGACGAAGGTGTTCGACCGCAACGCCCGCAAGCTGTGGGCGACGGCACTCCCGTGGGGCACCGTCGAGCCACGACACGAGATGAGAGCGCTCGACGAGGTCGACCTCGACATCCAGCCGGGCGAGGCGGTCGGCATCATCGGCGCCAACGGCGCGGGGAAGTCGACGATCCTCAAGCTCCTCGCCGGCGTGATGGCGCCCACCACGGGGACCGTGCAGTGCGTGGGTCGGGTGGGCTCGATGATCGAGCTCGGGCTCGGCTTCCATCCCGAGCTCACCGGCCATGAGAACGCTCGCGCCACCGCCACGATCCTCGGCCTCACGCCGAGCGAGGCAGACGCGGCCATGGCGGACATCATCGAGTTCGCCGGCCTCCAGGACGCGATGGACACGCCCCTCAAGCACTATTCGACCGGCATGCGGGCCCGTCTGGGCTTCGCGGTTTCCGTCCACGTTCCCGCGGACGTGCTCCTGATCGATGAGGTGCTGGCCGTCGGTGACTCGGAGTTCCAGCTTCGCTGCGTGGACCGGATCGCCGAGATGCAAACCAACGGGACGACGCTGGTCTTCGTCTCGCATGCCGTCTGGTTGGTCAACGAGGTCTGCGAGCGGGTCATCCATGTCAAGCGCGGTCGCATCGTCGACGACGGGCCCGGCCTCGATGTCATCCACCGGTACCTCATGCCGAGACCGATCGAGCTCGACACCGCACCGGACCCGAGCATGCGTTTCCGGTCGTTCGAGGTCCGGAGTTCCCTGCTGCAGCCGAAGGACGGGCTCGACCTGGAGGCAGAGGTCGTGGTCACCGATGACACTCCGGAGCCCTTCATGGCCCTCGACCTCACCTGGCCCACCTCGGCCCCCGACACGCCGTTCGTGCGCAACTTCTCGCCGCTCCCGGCCGAGCTCCGACGGGCCGGTGGCTACCGCGTCCGGGGGCGGACCACGGGTGTGCCGGTTGATCGGGGACACGTCGAGGTCAGCGTCGCCCTCGTCGAAGACCTGTCCCAGCGCGTCCTCGACCGCGAGCACGGGGAGTTCTCGATCGACGGCCCGACAACCCGTCAACCGCCACAGATCGCGGTCGAGCTCGAATTCGCGCTTGCAAGGACCAACGACAAGGCTCGAGATGATGTGGCCGCCGCTCCACGGTTGAGCACTGCCGAGGGGCCGCTCATGGTCGAGGCCCGGCAGCTCACGAAACGATTCCGGGCGGGCCTCCGGCGCGGTGGGATACGAGCTGGCACACCGAGCTGGTTGGAGGCCACCGAGCAGGCCGGCTCCATCGTCGCCCTCGACGGCATCGACCTCGAGGTGCCGAGAGGGCAGAGGCTCGGCGTCATCGGACCGAACGGCTCGGGGAAGTCCACCTTCCTGAAGGTGGTGGCCGGTGTCATGGCCCCGACTTCGGGCTCCATGACGACCCGCGGGAGAATGGTCTCGATGCTCGAGCTCGGCATCGGATTCCACCCTGACCTGAACGGCGAGGAGAACCTCCGCGAGACGGCCGGACTGCTCGGGATGTCACCCGACGAGATCGCCGGCTGCTTGCCACAGATCATGGAGTTCGCCGCGATCGGCGACGCCGTGGGCTCCCCGGTCAAGCAGTACTCCAGCGGCATGAAGGCACGGCTCGGGCTCGCACTGGCCGTTCACTCCCGACCCGAACTGCTGCTCATCGACGAGGCCCTGGCCGTCGGCGACAGGGCCTTTCAGAAGCAGGCGGTCAAGGCCATCCGCCGGTTGGCGACGGACGGCACCACGGTCGTGTTCGTCTCACACGACCTCGGACTCGTCGAAGACGTCTGTGATCGGGTCATCCGACTCGAGCAGGGCGTGATCGTCGACGACGGTCCCGCGAGCGAGGTCGTCGATCGTGCCGGCGGCACGGGTTGGCAGGGCGGCGTGATCCAGCACACGAGCCCCGTGAGGGTGGACAAGCTCGAACTGCACCCCCGGCAGGTGCCGGCAGATGGGCGACTCGACTTCGACGGCATCATCGAGGTGTTCGAGCCGAGCCCGACCGTTCGGATCGAGTTCTGCTACATGGCGCCACGCGGTCGCAGCATCGAATGGTCGGGCGGGGTGGGGCTCGTCCATGTCGGCGACCTCACGACCGAGCGAGCCGAGCGGACGTTCTTCTCGCAGGTCGTCGTCCCGGCAGGCGGTCCGCTGTCCGAGATCGGGCGATACCGGTTCAGCGGGTGCGTGCCCGACAACCCCTTGCTCGGCGAACTGTACGTCGTGGTCTCTGCAGTGGATGAGCGGGAGGGCATCATCACCTCCGAGGCGTGGCAGGACCTCAAGGTCGGGTCACGCATCCAGATGGAGCACATCAGCATTCCCATGGAGGTCGAGTGGCAGCTGATCGGGGAGTTCGACTCGGCCGCCGCGTCCGCAGACCCCGTGACCTGATCGCGCCGTCGATGGGCCACGACCGGGTGGCGCCAGATGCGCGGGCACCCGGTGCACGCCCACCTCGGCCATCGAGGTCGACGGCTGCTTGGTTCGTCAGAGCGTTCGGGATTCGGCCTAGAGTCGGGGGGCGGATTCCCGTCGACGTAAAGGACTCTTGATGCTCAACTCCAGCGATCCCACCCAGGGTTCCGGTGCGCGCGCGGCGACCATCAGGTCAGAAGCACCACGTTCGGTCGTCACGCTGCTGCGTCCCCCGGTCGTGGTCATGCCCGGCGCGCTGGCCACCCACGGTCCCACCCCGCCCCTCGGGGCTGCCTACGTCGCCGCCGCCCTGCGCGAGGCCGGCCACGAGGTCCACCTGATCGACGGGGCGGGCGAGGCGATCGACCAGTGGGTCGAGATCGACTCTCCGGTCGGCACCCTCCACCAGATCGGCCTGTCCCTCGAAGAGATCGTCGACCAGATCGACCCGGCCACCACCGTGGTCGGCATCACCACCATGTTCCTGCACGAATGGCCCACCGTTCGCGACCTGGCCGCACTGGTCAAGGAGCGTCGCCCGGAGGTCTTCCTCGTGATCGGCGGTGAGAACGGCACGGCGTTCCACCGCACGATGCTCGAACAGAGCGAGGCCATCGACTGCTGCGTGCTCGGCGAGGGCGAGGCCACCATGGTCGAGATCGCCGGGCGACTCGCCGCCGGGCGCTCGTTGAGCGGCATGACCGGCATCGCGATGCACGAACAGGAGCCGGGGGCCGGACTGGTCGACACCGGCCTCTCGATCCGCATGACCAAGAAGGAGGTCAACGACACCATCCCCCGCCCGGCGTGGGACCTCGTGCCACTCGAGAAGTACTGGAAGCACTACCCGTTCTTCGGCGTCGACCGCGGGCGGGCGATGCAGGTGCTCGGCACGCGCGGTTGCCCCTACAAGTGCTCGTTCTGCTCGTCGCCCCAGATGTGGACCACCAAGTACGTCGTCCGTGAGCCCGAAGACGTGGTCGACGAGATCGCCGAATACGTCGAGAAGTACGGGATCGAGAACGTCAACTTCGTCGACCTGACGGCGGCCACGAACCGCAAGTGGACCCTGGGCCTGTGCGACGCACTCGAAAAGCGCCTCCCCGGCGTCGACTGGCAGCTCCCCGTCGGCACCCGCATCGAGGCCATCGACCGCGAGGTACTGCAACGCATCTGGGACACCCGGTGCCGCAACATCACCTTCGCCCCCGAGAGCGGCTCGCAGCGCATGCTCGACATCATGGACAAGCGGGTGAAGCTCGACCACGTGCTCGAGGCCGTTGAGCAGAGCCGTGAGATCGGGCTCCAGACCACCATCAACATCCTCATCGGGCATCCGGAAGAGACCTGGTCCGACCTGTGGAAGTCCGTCCGGTTCATGCTCAAGGCGTCCTGGTTGGGCTGCTCCGACACCGCAGTGATGATGTTCTGCCCCTATCCGGGCAGCGCCGACTTCGAGGCGCTCGTCTCGTCCGGCCGCCACACGATCGACGAGGCGTCCTACTACGTCGGCCTCTCCCGCGGCTCGTCCCAACACCGCAGCTGGAACCCCAGGATGAGCGCCCGCCAGATGCGCCTGATGCAGTTGTTCATGATCTCGTCGTTCTACATCGTGAACTGGATCCGCCGCCCACGTCGAGCCTTCGCGTTCTTCAAGTCGCAGATCACCGGCTCCGAGGAGACCTACCTCGACCAGATGGTTCGCACCAAGCGCAAGAACCTCGCCCCGGTCGCGAAGCCGGCCAAGAAGCGGGGCGTCGCCGCCCCTCGCACCGAGCCCGAGCCGACGCCCGCGCTGACTTCGACACCCTGATCTCGGTCTAGCCGAGGCCACGCGCTGCTCCGACACCCGATCGAACCGCCGTGTTGATTGCCGTCACCGTCGTCGCCTACGAAGCGTCCGCCACCATCGAGGAGCTCCTCGACCGCATCCCGCAGACGATCGCAGGAGCGGCTCCCCTCGTGCTCGTTTCCGACGATGCCAGCAGCGACAACACCTTCGAGCTCGTCGAGCGTTGGGCGGCCCGCAACCCTCAGTTCGAGGTCGCGGTCATCCGCCAAGCGGTCAACCTCGGCTACGGCGGGAACCAGCGGGCGATGTACCAGTGGGCGCACGAGAAGGGCGTCGACGTGGCGATCCTCCTCCACGGCGACGGGCAGTACCCACCCGAGATGAGCGACGACCTCGTGCGCCCGATCGTCGAGGGAACCGCCGATGTCGTGCACGGCTCGCGGATGTTGCTGGCCGGCGGCGCTCGACGGGGGCGGATGCCCCTCGACCGCCGGATCGGAAACCGGGTGCTCAGCCGGATCTTCAACGTGTTGAGCGGTGCCGACCTCTCGGAGTGGTTCAGCGGGTACCGCGCCTACTGCGTGCCCACGCTCATGCAGGTCGACCTGGCCAAGCTTCCCAGCGGGTTCGACTTCGACACGGCGATCACCCTCCGCCTGTTGGAGAACGGCAACCGCATCGCCGAGGTCGCGATCCCCACCCACTACGGCGACGAGATCTCGCGCGTGCCGCTGCTCCACACCGGCTTCGCCGGCCTCGCGCATGCCTTCGAGCACTGGCGCAACCACGGGCGCAGCCACGGCAAGGCCGCTCGCGCCGCACGGGACCGCTCCGCAGAAGCCTGACGCGCCGCAAGGTGCGGTCAGACCGGGGCAGGCTCGCTCGGCGCGTCGCCCAACGGCGTGAACCCCTCGAGCAGCGCCAGGAGCGTGCGCACCCCGAATCCGGTACCGCCCTTCGCGTTGATCCCCTCCTCCTCGTCCACCCAGGCCGGTCCGGCGATGTCGAGGTGAGCCCAGGGCACCGAGCCCGGGACGAACTCGCGCAGGAACAGCCCGGCAGTGAGCGCTCCCCCGTAACGGGGTCCGATGTTCTTCAGGTCGGCCACCGAAGAGTCGAGGAACGAGCGATAGTCATCGGGCAGCGGGAGCGACCACACCCGCTCGCCGGCGCGATCGGCCGCCTGCGTCACCTGGGTCCGCCAGCCGGAGTGGTTCCCCATCAGGCCGGCGATCCGCTCACCGAGCCCCACCATGCAGGCACCGGTGAGGGTGGCCAGATCGATGATCGCATCGGGCTCGCCCTCGGCCGCCAGGCAGAGCGCGTCGGCCAGTACCAGCCGCCCCTCGGCATCGGTGTTGAGCACCTCGACGGTGGTGCCGTTGCGGACCCGGAGCACGTCACCCGGCCGGGTGGCGTCGCCGCCGACCATGTTGTCGGTCACGGGCACGTAGGCGCGGACCTCGAGGTCCGGGGCGAACATGGCGACCGCCGACATGGCACCCAGCACGGCGGCGGCACCGCCCATGTCGGCCTTCATGGCCATCATCGAGTCGGCGGGCTTGATCGACAGACCCCCCGAATCGAAGGTGATCCCCTTGCCGACCAGGGCGACCGTGCCGCCAGCCTCGTGGGCAGGCAGATGGCGGAGCTCGAGGAACCGGGGTGGTTGGGTGGAACCGCGGTTGACGCCGAGGAGCCCGCCCAGACGGGCTTCGGCGATCGCGGTCTCGTCGAGCACAGTGATGTCCAGGCCCTCACGGTCGGCCATCTCGACAGCAGCGTCGGCGAGCGCCTGCGGCGTGAGGGTCCCGCCCGGCTCGTTCACCAGGTCTCGGGCCCAGGCCACTGCCTCCGAGATCCGCGCTGCCCGTGCAAGCGCGGCCTCTGCCCCGGCCGGATCGGCGGGGCCGACCAGCGAGACACGGGCGACGAGGCTCGGCTCTGCCGCGGACTTGTAGCGATCGAACGAGTAGCTCGCGAGGCACACGCCCTCCGAGAAGGCCTGGACCGCGCTGGCAGCAGCCAGGTCGGCCAACGCTGGCAGGCTGACCGCGATCGAGCGGTGACGACGGACGGCCCGAGCCAGGGTTGCGCCAGCCGTGCGGAGCGCCGACGCGTCGACCGCGCCGGGCGGGCCGAGGCCCACGACCGCGACGAGGCGACCGTCCGAGCCGGGCACCACCTGACTCGTACCTGCCTTCCCCTCGAAACCGAGCCGACGTACGAGGTCCCAGTCGACACCCGGTGCCTCCAACTGACCCTCGGCGGCAAGGACCGCGACGACGTCGATGTCGTCCGGCACCGCTGATGCCACGCCGAGCTCGATGGTCATCGCGGCCCGCCTCGGGCGCTGAGCGAGTCACCGCCCTGCCACCGGGCGAGCGCCCACAAGAGGTCACTGAGTCGGTTCAGGTAGGGCACGACCATCGAGCCATCGGTGGCGGCCGACAACGCCTGGCGCTCGGCCCGACGCACCACGGTGCGTGCCAGATCGAGGGCAGCCGAAGTGCGGTTCTCACCCGGCACGACGAACTCGGTGGGCAGGGTGAACTTCTCTGAGATCTCGTCGATGTGCGACTCGAGGGCGGTCACCATCGACTCGGTGACCAGGCTCGTGCCTTCCTCGAGGCGGTCACGGTGTTCTGGCCCGGTGGCGAGTTCGGCCATCAGCACCCACAGGTCACGCTCGAGGGCGATCAACAGGGCATCGATCGCGCTCCCCCGGCTGACCTCGGCACGAGCAATGCCGAGCACCGCCTGGGCCTCGTCGACGTCGCCGTAGGCGGTGGGGAGCACCGAGTCCTTCGGCACCCGCCCGCCGTGCAGCAGGCCCGTCGTACCGTCATCGCCCTTGCGGGTGTAGATCTTCATCTCGATACCTTAGGGAGCCCACGGGTCGGACCCGTCGGGACCGAGCACCCCGGGTGGCCGGCGTCTCGTCCCGCCGGGCAGGTCGGGATCGGGCTTGATGAGGTGCAGCAGCGGCCCGGTGGCAACGGTCGTAACGATCGCCATCACCACGAGCAGGCCGTACAGGGTGTCGTCGATGACGCCGAGCTCGCGACCGACCGCCAACACGATGAGCTCAGCCAGCCCTCGAGTGTTCATGAGGGCACCGATCCCCATCGCCTCACGGGTGGCGATCCCCTGGGAACGACTGCCGATGAAGGCACCGCCGAACTTGCCGCAGAAGGCCACCGCGATGATGGCCAGGAGTTGCCAGGTTCCCGCGACGCCGATTCCCGACACGTCCACGTTCAGCCCCGTGACGACGAAGAACACCGGCAGCAGCACCAACGCCATCGTCTCCAGCCGAGCGTGCAGGGCGACGGCGAGGCTGCCGCGCGGGAAGATCAGGCCGAACAGGAAGGCACCGAAGATCTCGTGCACACCGATTGCCGAGGTCAGGAAGGCACAGAGGAAGACGGCGGCCACCACGGCCGAGAACACGGTCGGCGTGAGGTCGGCATCCGCGAAGCGACGCAGTCGCGGGCGGACGAGCACGATCAGGACCCACCCGAGGAGCGCCGTGAGCGCGACGGTGATCGGCACGTCGCGCAGGTCGTCCGAGCTGACCAGCGAGACCACCGTAGCGAGCATGATCCACGCCAGCAGATCGTCCACGGCTGCGGCGGCCAACGCCATCACGCCGAGCGGCCGGCGACTGAGGCCGTTGTCGATCAGGATCCTGGTCAGGACGGGAAAGGCGGTGATGGACATGGCCGTGGCGAGAAAGAGGACGAAGGGCACCAGGTCGCCCTCCGGGTAGTACGGCCGCAACGCGAACCCCAGCGCCACACCGAGGGCGAACGGGACCGCGATCGACGTGACGGAAACGACCCCGGCCATCCGGGCCTGCAGCTTGAGGCTCACCCGATCGACCTCGAGACCGACCACGAACATGAACAGGACGACGGCCAGAGTGGCAAGTCCGCGGAGGAGCGGGCGGACCTCGAGTGGAAAGAGGTCAGCGGAGAGGCCGCCGAGCAGGGTGGGCCCCAACAGGATCCCCGCGATCACCTCGCCGATGACAGGGGGCTGGTGGAGCCGCGCGAACGCCCAGGCACCGAGGCGGGCAGCCACGAGCACGATGGCCAGATCCAGCAACAGGATCCCGTAGACGTCGTTCTTCATCCCGGGCCGAATACCGTGCGCTCGGCGGCTCCGGCGAGCCCGGCCGCCGATTCGGACAGGTCGCTCGCATCCGTGGGCGCCAGACCGTCGAGGACGCACAGACCGAACACCACGATGGCCAGTCCGCCGAACAGGCCACCGATGCCGTACAGCTCGAGCCCGAGGGCGGCGGCGAGGAGGGAGATGAACGGGCCGACGTGGATCGAGCGTGACTCGAGCCGCCGCTGGACGAGCAGGGCCTCGGCGACCTGGTAGGCGACGAAGAGCACGAGTAGTGCACCGGCGACGTCGAGCGACACGGTGACCGCAAGGAGCACGACAGCCAGCGCGCCCACGATCACGCCGACCAACGGCACCAGGCTCCAGGCGGCGACCCACAGCCCCAGCAGCACCGCGCCAGGGACGCCGGCCCGAACACAGACGGCCCAGGTGAACACGCCGGCCACCGAGGCGCGTGCGAGAGAGAGGAACACGTAGCGCCACGCCCGGGGGTACGCGCCGACCAGCACCGCCTCGACCCTCGCTCGGCGCTCGGAGTCGCGGATCTGGCCCAACCCGCCCGACACGAATCGGGGACCGGAGATCAGGACGAACACCATGAGCACGAACGTGGCGACGAAGGCCGCGCCCCTGCTCGCTGCCGACCGGATCGCCGCAACGGTGTCTCCGCCCCGAAGCCGCGCCGGCAGCTCATCCACGAAGGCGGTGACCTTGTCCTCCAGTTGCGCCTGACGGGCGACCTCACCGAAGCGTTCTGACTGCTGCAGCTCGCGGGCCGCGGCAGGCGCCGCCCGCTCGACCCGGCGGGTCTGTCGCTGCACCTCGTCGACGCCCCGGTAGGTCACGCCGGCGACGAGGGCCAGCCCACCAAGGGCCACGACGGCGACCGCGAGCCCCCGTGGGACGTGACGGGCGAGCCGGTCGACCAGCGGAGCGAGGAGGGCCGCGAGGAGGATCGCCACCAGGAGCCACCCGAGCGGGCGCTTGGCGGCGAGAAAGGCGAAGACGGCGAACAGGCCGGCACCGAAGAGGAAGACGGCGCGGACCAACGAGGAACCGCTGAACCGGACGGCCCGGCGCAGTGACGACGCGTCAGTGGCAGGGACTCGGGAGCCGCGGGGCATGGCCTCGATACAGTACCGACGTGGCGGAGGGCACGACGCGGCCCGGGGCCGGCGCGGACATCGAGACCGTCGATCTCGACTGGCACACGCCGCTCGTCGTCGTGGCGACATGCATCGGCCTCGCGGCGGTAGCGGGCCTCATCCGCTCGACACCCCACACCCTCACCTGGCTGGTGATCGGCGGGCTGCTGGCGCTCGCGCTCAACCCGCTGGTGGAGTACGCCGAGGAGCGCCTGCGATGCCGGCGGGGCGTCGCAGTCGGCGCCGTGCTCCTCGCCTTCCTCGCCGTCTTGCTGTTGGTCGGCTTCGCCCTCGGCCCCGAGACCGTCCGCCAGGCCCGGAGCCTTCAACGCGACATCCCCGACGTGGTCGACCAGCTCACCGACCTGCCGCTCGTCGGCGACACGCTGGCCCGTAACGACGTCCCCGCCAAGGTGCAGGACTGGTTGACCACCCTCCCCGACCGGCTGGCCGGGAGCGACACCGCGGCCACGAGCGCGGCACGGTCGGTGGCGAGCGGCGCCTTGGCCGGCTTCACGACGTTGTTGTTCATGGTGACGCTGCTGCTCGACGGCCAGCGGCTCGTGCGGGCGGGTAGACGACTGGTGCCGGTCCACCGTCGGGCACAGGGCGACCGCCTGGGTCGGCTCTTCTACGCGGTCGTCGGCAAGTACTTCGCCGGGTCGGTGCTGGTGGCTGTCCTGCAGGGCCTCGTCGTCCTCGTCGTCGGGCTCGTCCTGGGCGTGCCGCTCGCACCGCTGCTCGCGGTCTGGGCGATGGTGTTCAACCTGGTTCCCCAGATCGGGGGCGCGGTCGGCGGCATTCCGTTCGTGCTCCTCGCCTTCACCCAGGGCGCCACCACGGGGGTGATCTGTGCTGTCTTCTTCCTGCTCTACATGAATTTCGAGAACCACGTGCTCTCGCCGATCGTGATCGGGGACGCTGTCGACCTGTCGGCGGCCACCACCATGGTCGGCGCCATCGTGGGGGTCTCGGTGGCAGGTGTGCCCGGTGCCCTGGTCGCGGTCCCGTTGCTCGGCGTGGCCAAGGCCGCCTACGTCGAGCTCCGCTCCCCGGGGGACAGCCGGTCTGGCCCCGAACGCGCCCAGGGGCCCCTGTCGTCGCTCTTCGCCCGATTCCGGCGACCGGACCCACGGAGCGGGTCGGTCGGCTGAGCCTCCGCGCGCGCCGTCGGCGGCGTGGTCGAGCGTTGCTCGAAGACGGAGCCGTCGACTATCATGGGCCCTCAGCACTCGACTCGGAGGTTCACCACGTGGGATTGCTCCTCAATCGGAAGCGCCGGAACAACACGCCCTCGCGGCTCGATCTTCGGTGGAAGACCATCGCGGCTGCCGACACTCCCAAGCATCCGACCGCGGTCGCGGATGTCATCGCGCACCAACTCGACGGCATGACCATCACCGGGGTCTTCACACCCGAGGAGATCGAGCGGGCGTTGCCGATCCTCAACGCCAACAAGCAAGAGGCCACCGACGAGTTCTTCGGCGCGATGCTGGGCATGCCCCTCTACCAGGTACCGGAGGGCTCGGATCGATCCGAGCACATCGACGACGCCGTCAAGTGCCGGGCGATCTACCGGGAGGCCTTCGGCTTCGACCCCCAGGATCGGATCGGCGACATCGTGCGCCCGATGGCCGGTGGGCTCGAGCCGGCGGCACCGTCGGAGAACGGCCGCGACTACAACCCGGGCAATGTCCGTTGGTACGAACCGGGCTGGGGTGGGCTGAAGGCACACGTCGGGAACGAATTCCGTGGCCAGCACGAGGACGGGGCCATGAGCCATCTGATCACCACCACGCGCACCCACGACCACCTGAGCTACTTCGCCATGCTGCAGCCGCCCGACAGCGGCGGCGCCCTTTCCGTCTACGACCTGCTCTGGGACACCTTCAAGCCCGACGAGACCACCGAGTGGACCTATGGCCGCGACGACCACGAGTTCGATGAGCTCAACGCCATGAAGATCTCCCTGGCCCCTGGTGAGATGGTGCTCTTCGGTGGCGGCTGGCGTTGGCATCGGGTCGACGAGGTCAGCGGCAAGGTCCCCCGAATCACCTACGGGGGCTTCAGCGCGCCGAGCATCGACGGCAAGTACCTCCACTTCTGGTGCTGACCTGAGTCACGGCCGCACACCGCGGCATCGTTGCCGCCGACCTCGATCGGGAGAGGCGGCAGGCGCGCCTCCCGCGTTCTCCTCCACCGCTCTGCCTTCCCCGCTGTTGTAGCGGCCGGCCGTGGCCGCCCAAGTGCTGGCTCGCGAGGACTGCTCAGGCCTGGGCGAGCAGTTCTCGGTCGAGCGCCTCGGCCAGCTCGTCTGCATCGAGGTCCCGACCGCCGACCGGCAAGATCTCGGTGACCGGCAACCGCGGCGGCGCGGCCTGCATCGCGTAGGGGTTCTCCCTTCGGAAGAACTCCGGGTCGACCTCGTAGCGGGCCGCGGTCGACCCGTCGATACGCCGGAAGTGCACCAACTGGGCGTCCTCGGGACACACCCACATGCCCGCCGCGATCCGTGGATCCGACGTGACGTTGGGGTACGAGCCGTGGACCGCGGCATGGTTCCAAACGGCGACTTGGCCAGCCTTGAGGGAGAACGTCTCGAAGCGATCGCGGAGGACGGCCTCGTGAGCGACCCATGGCGACCACAGATCGGTCCCCCGCAACATGTCGTCGAAGCGGTGGCTGCGAGGCAGGACACAAACCTGGCCGTTCTCGAGGTCGATGTCCTCGAGGGCCACGAAGAAGACGAACGAGCTGACACCCCGGTGCTCGTCGACGTACATCCAATCGCGGTGCGGTTCGAAGTAGCTGCCTTCGCCAGGGAACTTGCACAGGAACGGCCTGATGAAGGCCCGGTAGCCGTTGAAGACGCCCTGCATGACGGGGTCGAGCGCAGCGGCGATGGCTGCGTCGGCGTTGCGGCGGTAGACCCGGTCGCGATCGTTGAAGTCGTTGTGGAAGCCGTCACCGGCGAGGCCCCGGAGGCGGGCGAACTCACCGCGGAGGCCGGCAGCGGCGTCCCGGTCGATCAGTGGCTCGGGGAACACGACGTAGCCGTCGCGGCGCAACCGGTCATCGAGCACCGGGTCGACGAGCACGCGGGCATCGGCATCGGCACCGAGGTGGGTGATGGCCTGCTCGGACGTGTGGGTGCATCGCGCCCACTCGTCGCGCTCGCGGGGCGCGGGCCGCCGACCGACCCATGCCTCGACGTCGAGGTCGGCGTACTCACCTCGCGCGTCGGCGTGGGCGATCAGCGCCGGCTCGTCGGCCCGACACCGATCGCACAGGTGCTCGACCGTGCCGACCCAGGGGTCCGGCGGTGGGGCCGACCGATCCACCTCGCCGCACCGGTGGCACCACTGGGCGTGGGCGTTGAGCGTGGCGGCGCAGGGGGTGTCGGTACGCACCGCCCGACCCTCGGCCACCGAGGCGTCGAGCGCCTCGACCGTCAGGGGCGCCGCCGCCGGCAGTGTTCGGAGCGGCTTCCCACCCACGAGTTCGGGCAGGAAGGCGCTGCGGCCAAGGATCGACGCCTCGTCGTCCTCGAAGAGCTCGATCCCATCGCCCGGCCTCGCCACCGACCGGATCAACGGGGCACCGTCGGCGACGAGGGCCAGCGTCGCCCAGAGGGCGGGCCGGTCGGTCGTCTTGGGCGGCGTGAACCACAGCAGGGCACGGTCGCAGATCACCGCCTGACCAGGGTCGAGGAGCACCGGCGCGCTGTGCTGGGCCGCGATGCGCTCACCCACGTCCCGCAAGTCGCCCACCACGCCCTGCGGCCACCAGCGGTGGCTGCCGGGCACGAACCAGAACGGCACGGTGTCGTACTCGGCCCGGTCGATGGCCAGCCAGACGGTGGCCGACCGGCTCACGTCCTCGTCGACGAGGACTGCGTCGCGGTGCAGGCCCGCGCCCCCCATGAACCCCGGCCACCGAACGAAGAATTCGCCTCCGACCGGCCGTTGTCCCTGTACATGCTCGTCGAGGTGGGGAGCGATGTGGGCCCGGACGATCCCTGCCGCCGCACGGCGATAGCTGGCGTCGTAGCTGTGGCGAGAGGAGTGGCAGGCCAGGTAGGCGTCACCCGGCGCGCGGCCCAGGTCCTCGAAGGCCCTGCGAAGCGCCTCGACCCCGTAGTCGTCGAGCAGCGAGACGACCACGTAGCCGTCTCGCCGGAACGCCGCCTCGAGCTCGGGCGACAACAGCGTGTCCGGCGAGGACGCGGCCGGCGACGAAGCGTCCGGCGAGGCGGGCTGTGGGCTGCGGCGTCGCAAGCTGAACCGCCTGGAGCCATCGCCATTCACTTTCGGCACCCGTCCAGACTACCGCGCGGCCCGTGGACGACGAGGAATCGGGAGCCGGGGCCGCAGGGGGCCAATACCGCTTTCTCGATCCGCAGGGCCGGTCGGTAGCCTGCCCGGATGGCATTCCTGGATCTGGTGAGCGAACGCGTGGTCGTGTACGACGGCGCGACCGGGACCTTCCTGCAGACCCTCGACCTCACCGCGGACGACTTCGGCGGCCCCGAGCTCGAGGGGTGCAACGAGTACCTCGCGATCACCCGGCCCGACGTGGTCGCCGAGTTCCACAAGGCCTACCTCGAGGTGGGTGTCGACGTGGTGGAGACCGACACCTTCGGCGGACTGCCGGTGACCTTGGGCGAGTACGGCTTGGCCGACCGGGCACACGAGATCAACCTGGCGGCGGCCTGCATCGCCCGAGAGGTGGCCGACGGCTACTCGACCGCCGACCACCCCCGGTTCGTGGCCGGCTCCATCGGTCCCGGCACCAAGTTCCCGTCTCTTGGGCAGGTCCGCTACGGCGAGCTGCGGGACGGCTTCGAGATCCAGGCCGCCGCGCTCCTCGAGGGGGGCGTCGACCTCCTGATCATCGAGACCATGTTCGACCTCCTGAGCGTGAAGGCCGCCATGAACGGGGCGCGTCGGGCCATGGTCTCAGCAGGTCACGAGGTGCCGCTCCAGGTACAGGTGACCATGGAGCTCACGGGCCGGATGCTCCCCGGCACCGAGATCGGCGCCGCCCTGTCCGCCCTCGACCCCATGCGGCCCGACATCATCGGGCTGAACTGCGCCACCGGTCCGGCCGAGATGGGCGAGCACCTGCGGCACCTCTCCCAGCACGCACGCATGCCGATCTCGTGTTTGCCCAACGCCGGGCTGCCGAGCGTGGTCGACGGCAAGATGCACTACGACCTCACGCCGGAGCAACTGGTCGAGTACCAGACCCGGTTCATCACCGAGCTCGGCGTGCAGGTGGTCGGCGGCTGCTGTGGAACCACACCCGAGCACCTCCGCCAGGTGGTCGAGCAGTGCCGCGACCTCACCCCGGCCTCGCGCACCCCCGAGCACGAGCCGGGGGCGACGTCGATCTACAGCCAGGTGCCGTTCCACCAGGACACCTCGTTCATGATCATCGGTGAACGCACCAACGCCAACGGGTCGAAGAAGTTCAAGGAGGCCCTGCTCGAGGCCGACTGGGACACCTGCGTCCAGATGGCCAAGGACCAGGTGAAGGAGGGCTCCCATGTGCTCGACGTGTGCGTCGACTACGTGGGACGCGACGGCACCACCGACATGGACGAGGTCGCCAAGCGCTTCGCCACCCAGGCCAGTGCGCCCCTGGTGATGGACTCGACCGAGCCACAGGTGATGGAAGCAGGCCTCCAGTGGCTCGGCGGCCGGGCCATCCTCAACTCGGCCAACCTCGAGGACGGCGAGGCCGAGGGCTCACGCCTCGACCGCGTGTTCCGTCTCTGCAAGGAGTACGGCGCCGCCGCGATCTGCCTCCTCATCGACGAGGAGGGCCAGGCACGCGACGTGGAGTGGAAGATGCGCATCGCACATCGCATCCACGACATCGCCGTCGACCGCTACGGCCTCGAGGCGTCCGACCTCATCTTCGACGCCCTCACCTTCCCGCTCTCCACGGGCGACGACGACCTGCGCCGCGACGCCATGGCCACCCTCGACGCCATCGGTCGCATCAAGGCCGAGATCCCGGGCGCATTCACCACCCTCGGCGTCTCCAACGTCTCGTTCGGGCTCAAGCCGGCCGCGCGCCACGTACTCAACTCGGTGTTCCTGCACGAAGCGGTGCAGGCCGGCCTCGACTCGGCCATCGTGCACGCTGCAAGGATCATGCCGCTCAACAAGGTGCCCGAACAGCAACGAGAGGTGTGCCTCGACCTCGTCCACGACCGTCGCGGCACCGCCGGGGGAAGCGGCGACGACCCGAGGTACGACCCCCTCCAAGCGCTGCTCGCGGTGTTCGAGGACGTGCAGGCCGCCGATGTGGTGCAGGAGGATCGCTCCGACTGGACGCTCGAGCGGCGCCTCTCCCAGCGGATCATCGACGGTGAGCGCGACGGACTCGACGATGACCTGCAGGAGGCCCTCGACGCGGGCACGGCTGCCCTGGCCATCGTCAACGACACGCTCCTCGCCGGGATGAAGGTGGTGGGCGAGCTCTTCGCCACCGGCGAGATGCAGCTGCCTTTCGTGCTCCAGTCGGCCGAGACCATGAAGGCGGCGGTGGCCTTCCTCGAGCCCCACATGGAACGGGTCGAGGGCGACACCGGCAAGGGAACGATCGTGCTCGCCACCGTGAAGGGTGACGTCCACGACATCGGCAAGAACCTCGTCGACATCATCCTGACGAACAACGGCTACGAGGTCCACAACCTCGGGATCAAGATCAACATCTCGGAGATGATCGACAAGGCCCTCGAGGTGAAGGCCGACGCCATCGGCATGAGCGGGCTGCTCGTGAAGAGCACCCTGATCATGCGCGACAACCTCGAGGAGCTGAATCTCCGCGATCTGTCGAGCATCCCCGTCGTGCTCGGAGGTGCGGCCCTCACTCGGTCGTACGTCGAGCGCGACCTTCGCGAGATCTACGAAGGTCGGCTGTTCTACGGAAAGGATGCGTTCGAAGGGCTCCGGGTGATGGACCGCCTGGGCGAGATCCGCCGCACCGGTGAGGACGATCCCACCTACGGACGGGTGCCGTCGGACTCGGTGGTGCCCGCACGGGTGAAGGCCCGGTTCGCCTCAGACGACGACGGCACGCCCATCCCGCCGCGGTCCCCGGAGGCGACGACCGACAACCCCGTCCTCGTGCCACCGTTCGTGGGCTCGAAGGTGGTGAAGGGCATTGCGCTCGACGACATCGCGGCCTATCTGAACGAGACGGCCATCTTCCGCAACCAGTGGCAGTTCCGCCCCGAGACGGGCGAGTCGGACGACGAATTCAAGCACCGCATACGGCCCATCCTGCGCGAGCAGTTCGCCCTCGCCAAGCAAGACGACCTCCTCGTGCCCCAGGTGGTCTACGGCTTCTTCGCCGCGAATGCCGAGGGGGATGACCTCGTGGTCTGGAAGGACGGATCCCGTACCGCCGAGTGGCTCCGATTCGGGTTCCCCCGCCAACGCAAGGCGCCGTGGCTCTGCATCGCGGACTTCTTCCGACCGACCGACTCGGGCGACACCGACTATGCCGCCCTGCAGATCGTCACCATGGGCGCGCCGGTCTCCGAGCGCGCCGCCGAACTCTTCGCCGCCGACCGTTACCAGGACTACCTGCTGCTCCATGGCCTCGGCGTCGAGATGGCCGAGGCCCTGGCCGAGTTCTGGCACCACCGCATCCGGGAGGAATGGGGGTTCGCCGACGAAGACGGCCCCAGCCTCCAGGGCCTGTTCCGCCAGTCGTACCGGGGCGGTCGCTACTCCTGGGGATACCCCGCGTGTCCCGATCTCGAGGACAACGTGAAGGTGGCCGAGCTACTCGGCGCCGATCGCATCGGGCTCGAAGTCAACGCGGAGACGGGGTACCAGTTCCAACCCGAGCAGACGACCTCGGCGCTGATCTGCCACCATCCCCGGGCCAAGTACTTCGTGGCCCGCTGAGCCTGCCACTTACAGCCAGCCGGCGACCTTGTCGCCCCGGCCCGCCGAGCCCTCCGGGAGGAGCGCGGCGACCTCGTCCTCGGTGAGGACCCGGAAGTCGATCTCTTCCACGCCGACCACGTCGAGGCCCTCGGGCTTGGCCCATTCGAACTGGCCGGCGACCTGCTCGATGAAGAACGACGGCTCGAGCTCGTAGATGTTGACCGAACCGTCGCCGACCCAGTCGTAGTAACGCAATGCCGAATCACGTCGCGCCAGGGTCGCGACCGCGGTGACACGGGGACTGTCCGTGGTGTTCGCGAACGAGCAGTGAAGGACCCCGTTGTCGAAGACGAGCGCCTGGCCCGGACGCAGGCTCACGGCGGTCAGATGGTTCTCGACCAGATACGAGTGGAGGCCGTCGAACCACTCGGGGCTGCGCTCGGGCTTGTGGTGATGAAGCACCCGGTGGCTCTTCGGGACCACGTTCAGCGTGCCGTTGGCCTCGGTGCTGTCGGTGAGCGCACACCAGATCACGGCCGAGCGGAAGCGGTCCTCGTCGACGACCGACGAGTGCTGGTGGAGCTCGAGGCCGCCCTCGGTCCCGGGCCAGTTCATCACGAAGTTGTGGAGGAACGTCTCGTGATCGACGAAGTGCGCCTCGATCGATGCGCGGAGGGCGTCCTGGATCGCGTCGTACGCGCGCGCCTTGACCTCGCTGTCGTCGCTGTAGAAGTCGCACTCCCATGCGCCGGTGTTCCCGGGTTCCGGGTGGAGTCCCCGCCACTCGCCCAGGAGCGCCTCGGCCTGCTCTGGGGACAGCAGGTCGATCACCGTGAACCCCAGGTCCTCGAACTCGGCCTGGGCCCGATCGTCGACCAGCGTGGGCGGCGCGGCGATGGTGCGGAGCGTGGGACGCTCGCGAGGGGCCTCGGCGGCCCCGGGCTCCTCCACCGACGGCTCGACCGTCGGTGGCTCCTCCACCGACGGCTCGACCGGCGCCCGCTCCTGGTCCGCCGCTGGGCGTGTCGGCTGCGGGGTCGGCGCGGCAGGCCGGAAGGCCCGCTTGACTCGGCCCGCTATGCGGCGGGGAAGGCTTCGGCGAGGCATGGGTCCAAGATACGAGCAGGCGCCGAGGAAAGTCCACTGTCCAGCCGGTGGTTCCGCGGTCGAGATGGGACGAGATGGATTTGGGTGTCAGGCCAGGATGGCCCTCGCGACGAGGTCCATGCCGAAGGCCGTGAGGATGGCCAGGTAGAGCAGGCCGGTGGCGGCCATCACCGCGCTGTACTCCTTCTCCTTGAGCGCGGCCCAGGTGACGGCGAGCAGGCCGATGGTGGTGACGACGCACGCCACCCAGAACCAGCCGAGGATGCCGCCGTACCCGTCGTCGATCGTGCCCGAGAGGGCCGAGCCCATGCCGACGGGCCAGAGCAGCAGCACGACCTCGACCGGCCAGATCGCAGCGGACCACTTCACCAGCTCACGGAGCGGGTCGCGGGGCAGGCCGGGCTGCACGAGGTACCAGTGGCCCAGCAACATGGCGTCGGTGACCGCGCCCAGGAAGGCCGCGCCCACCACCGTGCGAGCCACCGACAGCCAGGCCGGGTCGCCGATGTGGGCCCCGGCGGCGATCAGGCCGAGCAGGCCGATGACCGGCGCGATCAGGTCGAGCGACGGTGGGAACTCGGGCAACGAGCGGTCACCGACAGTCTCCCGGCGGTCGATGCCGGTCATGGCCGTGACCCGGGCCGAGCGGGCCTCGACCACCTCGCGCTGGCCCGCCACCCCGGCCTTGCGCCGGGCGTACGACACCGCCAGGGCCGCCGCCGCGGCCACCGCCGCGCCGGCTGCGGCCAGATCGCGGGGCAGGTAGGGGTCGGTCTTCTGACCGATCCACACCGCTCCGGCGGCCATGAGCCCGTAGACCGCGCGCAGCAGCCAGCCGTACCCGATGCCCAGGAGGCGGTGACGTGTGGTGACCCACAGGAAGGCCAGGCCGCCGGTGGCCCACTGCAGCAGGACGGTTCCCGCGTCGAGTTCCACCTGGGCTCAGCCGTCGACCGCGACGAGGCCGTGCTCGGCGTGGTTCAGTGGGTCGGGCCCCGCCTCGGCCGCGACCACGATGTCCTCGAGGCGGGCACCCCACTCCCCCGGCACGTAGATGCCGGGCTCGACCGAGAAGGCGTGACCGGGGACGAGGGCCGTGCAGTTGCCCGCGACCAGGTAGGGGTCTTCGTGCTCCTCGATGCCGATGCCGTGGCCGGTGCGGTGGATGAAGTAGTCGCCGTAGCCGCCCTCGGCGATCACCCGCCGGGCCACCGCGTCCACGTCCTCGCACGGGGTACCCACCGTGGCTGCTCGCACGGCCTCACGCTGGGCCTCCTGCAGCACGGCGTAGAGGTCGCGGAAGGCGGCCGGAGGCTCGCCGACGAACACGCAGCGGGTGATGTCCGAGCAGTAGCCCGCACCCGAGTCGTCCGCCGGCATCGTTCCACCGAAGTCGCAGAGGACCACGTCGCCGGGCCCGATGACCCGGGCGCCCGCCTCGTGGTGCGGGCTGGCGGCATTGGGGCCCGAGGCGACGATGGCGAAGTTCACCCGGTGGTGGCCTTCGGCCAGGAGCCGGCGGCTCAACTCGGCGGACACCTGCGCCTCGGTGCGACCGACCAACCCGATCTCGCCACTCTGGAGTTGCGCTGCCACCCGGTCGGCGGCCGCCGAGGCCACCCGGAGCGCCGCCACCTCGGTGTCGTCCTTCACCGCACGCAGCGGGCCCACGATCTCGCTCGCCTTCCGGAACCTGGTGCCGGGGAGTCGGCCGATCAGATCGACGAGGAAGCGGGCCCAGGTGCGGTCGCCGATGGCCGCCACCGGGGCCGGGCCGGTGAGCGCGGCCACCAGCTCCACGGGGTCGTCGGTCTCGTCCCAGGGCACCACCGAGAACACCCCGGGCCGCTCGGCCACCCGTGGCGCCTCGAGTCGGGGAACGACCAGGTGGGCCTCGGCGTCACGGGGCACCACCAACATGGTGAGCCGCTCGAGCGGCATCGCCTCGTAGCCACACAGCCACGGCAGGTCGGCACCCACCGACAACAACAGCATGTCCACGCCCTGCGCGGCCATGGCGGAGCGCACCCGGGCGAGGCGGTCGGCGTGCACGCCACTCATCGGCGCCACCCCCGGTCACTCTGGGGGAAGCAGCGGACGGGTTTCCCCGGGTACTCCCTCCAACTCGGCGAGCTCATGGTGTGGATGGCGCCGTCGCACTCGCGGCGGCAGAGCGGGCGTGGTAGCTCGACCGGGTCAGGGGGCTCGACTCGACGCGGCCGATGCCGAGGGCCTCGCCCGTCTCGCGCCACCGGTCGAAGTGGTGCGGTTCCCAGAAGCGCACCACGGGCAGGTGCCGGGCGGTGGGACGCAGGTACTGGCCGATGGTGACGATGTCGACGCCGACGGCACGCAGGTCGGCGAGGGTGGCCACGATCTCGTCGTCGGTCTCGCCCATGCCGACGATGAGGCCCGACTTGGTGACGAGGCCCTCGGCCTTGGCCCGGGCCAGCACCGACAGGCTGCGGGCATACGACGCCGACGGCCGCACCGCACGCTGGAGGCGTGCCACCGTCTCGATGTTGTGGTTCAACACGTCGGGCCGGGCCGCGAAGACCGTGGCCAACGATGCGTCGTCGCCCCGGAAGTCGGGGATCAGCACCTCGACCGCGGTCCCGGGCCGACGGGCCCGGACCGACGCGATGGTGGCGGCGAACGCCCCGGCACCACCGTCGGCCAGGTCGTCGCGTGCCACCGCGGTCACGACGGCAAAGGCCAGGTCCATGCGTTCGACCGCTTCGGCCACCCGCTCCGGCTCACCGGGGTCGAGGGCCTCGGGACGGCGCGTGTCGACCAGGCAGAAGCCGCAGGCGCGCGTGCACCGCTCGCCGTTGATCATGAAGGTGGCCGTGCCGTCCGCCCAGCACTCGAAGATGTTGGGGCACCCCGCCTCTTCGCAGACCGTGACGAGGTCGAGCTCGCGGAGCGTGCGCCCGAGTCCGGAGTACTCGGGTCCCAGGTGGGCCTGCACCCGCAGCCAGTCGGGCTTGCGCTCGCGCACGCCGAGCCCGCCCGGCACGCCGGCGTCGCGCAGCCGCCTTACGAGCCGCACCGAGGTCTCGCCCGCCTCGGCCGATGCGTCGCGCGTGAACGCCGCCAGGTCGTGGTCGCGGACCTTCCACGCCGTGTCCTGGCGCTCCCAGTCGCCGTCGGAGGCCCACTGCCCGGTGGCTCGGGCGGTCACGGCGTCGACCACCTGGCGCATCGTCACGTCGACCCCCTCCGCCGCCAACGAGGTGACGGCCTTGTCGGCGATGCCGCAGGGGACGATGTGGCCGAAGTAGGCGAGGTCCGGGTCGACGTTCAGGGCGAAACCGTGCATCGTGCGACCCCGGGTGAGACGCACCCCGATGGCGGCGATCTTGCGGGGATGGTCGGTGTGCGCCCCCACCCAGACGCCGGGGTAGCCCGGCAGGCGGTCGGCGCCGGGGAGGCCGAGGTCGGCCAGCACGTCGATCACCATCTGCTCGACCGAGCGCACGTAGGCCACCGTGTCGACCATGCCGCCGTCGGTGTTGCCCTTCCCGGGAACCGTCAGGATCGGGTAGCCGACCAGTTGGCCGGGCCCGTGGTAGGTGATGTCGCCACCCCGGTCGGACCGCACGAGTTCGGACCCCACCGATGTCGGGTCGACCAGCAGGTGACCCTGGTCACCGCGGGCCCCCAGGGTGAAGACGTGGGGATGCTCGAGGAGGAGCAGGTGGTCGTCGGCCGACTCGCGGAACAGGCCGTGCTGGAGTGCGTGGGCGTCCTGGTAGCGGACGGCGCCCAACCACCGGACCCGCAGGGTCACCGGGCCGCGGTCACAGTTCGACGGACCAGTCGCGGGTCTCGATGATCTCGCGGAGCCGGTCGAGGAACGCGGCGACGTAGGCACCGTCGAACGCCCGGTGGTCCCACGCGAGCGCGAGCACGCCCACCGAATGGATCGCTATCGACTCGCTGCCGGCGGCATCGGTGACGACCACCGGCTTGCGGTGGACACCGTCGGTGGAGAGGATCGCGACCTGCGGCTGGTTGATGATCGGGAACTGCATCATCGTGCCGTAGCGACCGGGGTTCGTGATGGTGAACGTGCCCCCGGCGATGTCGTCGGCCGAGAGCTGCCTGCTCCGGGCCCGGGTGGCGAGGTCGTGGACCTCACGGGCGAGGGCAGGGAGGCGCTTGGTGTCGGCGTCGTGGATCACCGGGGCGAGCAGGCCCTGGAAGTCGAGGTCGACCGCGATGGCCAGGTTCACCTCGCCGTGGACGATCAGTTCTCCGTCGCCGACCGTGGCGTTGAGGTGCGGGTAGTCCTCGATGGCGTCGACCACGGCACGGGAGACGAACGGCAGGTAGGTGAGGCTGAAGCCCTCGGTGGCCTTGAACGCCTCGCGATGGGCACGGCGCACGCGATCGACGCCTTCGAAGTCGACCTCGACGGCCGTGAGCGCGTGGGGCGACGTGGCGTGCGAGCGAACCATGTGCTCACCGGTGCGCTTGCGGATGTTGTTGAGGGGCTCGACGACATCGCGGCTCGCACCGGGCACGCGAGGGGCCGGGCGCGGTGCCGGGGCGGGCACGGCGGGCGGCGCGGCCCCCGGGACCACGGTGCCCGCCGCCCGCTGCGCCGCGATCACCGCCTCGGCATCCTGGCGGGTGATGCGCCCACCCACGCCGGTTCCCTGGATGCCCGAGGCGTCGATGCCGTGGTCGGCGATGAGGCGCCGCACGAGCGGCGAGAGCAGCCTGGGAGCGGTCCCGGCATCCGATTGATCGGCGACCGGCGCCCGTTCGGGCCCGGCCCCCGGGGAGGGCGCCGTCTCGATGGCGGGCGCCGGCGTCGGCGCGGCGGCCGGCGCGGCTGCCGGCGTCGGTGGCACGGGTGGCGGTGGTGCGGGTGGCGGGGCCGCCTCGGCCTCGACCGGGGCCTGGGCCGGTGCGGCGGCGCCGGATGGCGGGGCGTCGGTGAGCACCGCCAACCTCGTGCCCACGTCCACCGTCTCGCCCTCTGGCACGAGGATCTCGCTCAGGAAGCCCGCGGCCGGCGACGGCACCTCGGAGTCGACCTTGTCGGTCGAGACCTCGAACAGCACCTCGTCCAGGGCAACCGGGTCCCCCACGGCCTTGAACCACCTGGTGATCGTGCCTTCCGTCACGGTCTCGCCCAACTGGGGCATCTCGACATCAGCCATGGAGTGACCTTCCGGTGAGGGACATCATCGTTTCGCCGAACAGTTCGCTCATCGTGGGATGGGGCTGTATCAGCCCGGCCACCTCGGCCGCGGTGGCCTCCCAGTTGACGGCGAGATAGCCCTGCCCCAGTTGCTCGGTGACCCAGGGACCGACCATGTGGACGCCGAGGATCCGCCCGGCGGTGCCGTCGGGCTGCTTCTCCGCGATCACCTTCACGAGCCCGTCGGTCTCACCGACGATGATGGCCCGCCCGTTTCCCGCGAAGCGGTGCTTCGAGGTGACGACGTCGAACCCGGCCTCCGTCGCGGCCGCTTCCGAGTAGCCCGCGAACGCCACCTCGGGTCGGCAGTAGATGCACCACGGCACCGCCGTGTAGTCGATGCCGACGGGGTCCTCGCCGAGGATGCCGTCGATGGCGCAGATGCCCTCGGCGAAGCCGACGTGGGCGAGGGCGGGGGTGGCCACCACGTCGCCCACGGCCCAGACGCCTGGCTCGCCGGTGCGGCAGACCTCGTCGACCACCACGAACCCCCGGCCGTCGACCTCGACGGATGTCCCGTCGAGTCCGAGGTTGTCGGCGAGCGGGCGCCGGCCGACCGACATCACCACCAGGTCGACGTCGAGCCGCTCGCCTTCCCCGAACACGACCGTGGTGCCGGTCGCCCCGGGCTCGTGACCGGTGACCGACACCCCCGGGCGGACGTCGATGCCCCGCTTCTTGAAGGAGCGGAGCACCACCTTGGTGACGTCCTCGTCGCATCCAGGAAGGATCTTGGGCAGCGCTTCGAGCACGGTCACCTGGCTGCCGAGGTCGGACAGCATCGAGGCGAACTCGCAGCCGATGGCCCCGCCGCCGATGACAGCCGCCCTTGCGGGGAGCGCGTCGAGCGAGAGCAGTTCGTCGGAGGTCACCACCAGGATGCCGTCGACATCGAAACCGGGGATCGAACGCGTGGTCGATCCCGAGGCGATGATCACGGCATCGCCGTGCAGGCTGATCTCCCCGGACTCGCCGCCGCTGACGCGGACCTCGTGACCGGCGTGAAGCGAGCCGACGCCGTGGTAGGTGGTGACCTTCCGGTTCGACAGGAGGCCGGTGAGCCCCTGGTGCAGCTGGTCGACCACCTTCTGCTTGCGGGCCTGGGTGACCGAGAAGTCGAGGGCCGGCGCCGTGGTCGTGATGCCGAAGTGCGCCGCGTCGGCCACCGACCGGAAGACCGAGGCGGTCTCGAGGAGCTCCTTCGCGGGGATGCAGCCCCGGTGCAGGCAGGTGCCACCCACCTTGTCCATCTCGACCATGGCGACCTCGAGGCCGAGGCCGGCGCCGTAGAGCGCTGCCGCATACCCACCGGGGCCGCCACCGATGACCACCACGTCGAAGTGCTGAGGCATCGCGCGAGCCTACTGACGGAGGGCCGGGGACCGCGTCGCCGCGTTGGGCGCCCCCGTTAGGCTTCCCGGGAGTGAAGACGAAGACCCTGATCATCGCCGCACTCGTCTGCGGCATCGCCATCCTGGTGGCCTTCACCGTCCAGGTCCTCATCGTCCTCTGACCAACCCCTCTCGCCCCTAGGAGCCCCCCATGCAGGACGCCGTCGGCGGAGTGCAGTCCGTGCTGGTGTTGGGCGGCACGTCCGAGATCGCCCTCGCCACCGTGCGACGGATGGTGGCCGATCGGTGCCGCACGGTCGTGCTCGCGTCCCGCGATCCCGACGACCTGCTCTCGCCCGCAGCCGAGTTGCGGTCGGCAGGCGCCACGACCGTCGAGACCGTGGCCTTCGACGCCCTCGACACGGCCTCACACGCCGCGGTCATCGGCGACGCCTTTGCCCGCCACGGTGACATCGACGTGGTCCTGCTCGCATTCGGAGTGCTCGGCGACCAGGCGGCCTTCGATGACGACCCCGAAGCCGCGGTCGAGGCGGTCCGGGTGAACTACGTGGGCGCCGTCTCCGCGGGGCTCATCACCGCTTCGCACCTCCGCTCGCAGGGGCATGGGACCCTGGTGGTGCTCTCCTCGGTGGCGGGCGAGCGGGTCCGGAAGACCAACTTCGTCTACGGCTCGTCCAAGGCCGGCCTGGACGGTTTCGCCCAGGGCCTGGGCGACGCCCTCGTCGGGACCGGCGCCCACGTGCTGGTGGTCAGGCCGGGTTTCGTCCACACCCGCATGACCGCGGGCATGGACCCCGCGCCGCTCTCCACCACTCCCGAGGTCGTCGCCGAGGCCATCACCACGGGCCTGGCCAAGTCGAGCTCGGTGGTCTGGGCGCCGGCACCGCTGCGCGTGGTGATGTCGGGCCTCCGCCACCTCCCACGCCCCCTGTGGCGGAGGGCCTCCGAACGCGGCTGACGGGCTCAGGTCTTCCGCTCTCGGCTGCGCCGGGCCGCTCGTTCTGCGTTCAGGCCACGCAGGCCGGGGTCCCCGCCTTCTTCCTCGGGCTCAGGTCTTCCGCTCTCCGCTGCGCCGGGCCGCTCGGGCCCCGCCCTCGTCCCTCGGGCTCAGGGGCGCCGCAGGACGCCGACCAGATGGGTGGAGAGCCCGGGCACGTGAGCCAGCATGGGATAGACGGTCGAGGTCAGCGGGCCCAGTCGGCGGACCAGCGGCGGTAGCACCGTCGCCCGCTCCAGGTCGGCCGCGAAGCCCGGGAACAGCGCGGCCACCTCCTTTCGGGGCACCGGGTTCGTGTCCGCATTCCCGGGGCTGGGCAGACGCATGTCGTACCAGAGCACGACGCCACCGGGAGCGAGCACGCGCCCGACCTCGGCCGCCACCTCGGCGCGCCGTGCCGCGGGGATGGAACTGAACACCGTGAACGCCGACACAGCATCGAATGCCCCGGTGGCGAACGGCAGGGCGACGCCGTCTCCCCGTACGGGGCGCAGTCCCGGCGAGCGCAGACGAGCCTGTCCGAGGCGCCGGCCACTGCGGTCGAGCCCGACCCGGAGCACGGCGCGCAGCCCGGCGCCGACGAGGTCTCGCTGTCCCTCACCGCCACCGCAACCGAGATCGAGCAGCGGGCGCGTGCCGGGCACCGGCCAGGCACCGGCCCGGCGCGCGGCGGCCACGAGCCGGGAGGATCGATCGCCGTGAATGGCCCGGTTCCCCGGGTTGTCGGTGCTCCAGCGGGCCTCGGCCCCACCCGGGGAGTCGCCCCCTCCGCTGTCCACGGACCGGGACCCTAGACTCGGGAGGTGCGCGCGGTCACGAACACGAGGGTGGTCATCGTCGGCCAGGGGTACG
>CXWK01000149.1_pt4 | contig 91658 bp, 84 predicted proteins | sample 590851 | NCBI WGS metagenome assembly CXWK01 (sample SAMEA3498364, study PRJEB10139) | wastewater metagenome | biome: wastewater treatment plant; material: activated sludge | place: Denmark | collected 2014-08-01 | reverse complement strand
GCCGGGGTCCACTTCGGTCACCAGACCCGCCGCTGGAACCCGAAGATGAAGCGCTTCCTCTGGGGTGAGCGCAGCGGCATCTACATCATCGACCTCGAAGAGACGCTCCGGCGCCTCGAGACCGCCTACACCTTCGTCCGTGACATGGTCGCCGACGGCGGATCGCTGCTGTTCGTCGGCACCAAGAAGCAGGCACAGGACGGAGTGCAGTCCTACGCCGAGAAATGCGGCATGCCGTATGTCAACCAGCGCTGGCTGGGCGGCATGCTCACCAACTTCGAGACGATCTCGAAGCGCGTGGGCAAGATGCAGGAGTACGGGCGCATGCGCGACTCGGGTGAGTTCGCGGCCATGCCCAAGAAGGAAGCGCTCATCATCGGCCGCGAGCTCGAGAAGCTCGAGCGCAACCTGAGCGGCATCCGCACCATGACGAAGCGACCCGCCGCCGTGTTCGTGCTCGACACGAAGAAGGAGCACATCGCGGTCACCGAGGCCAACAAGCTCGGGATCCCGATCGTTGCCCTCGTCGACACGAACTGCGACCCCGATGTCATCGACTACGTGATCCCGGGGAACGACGACGCGATCCGCTCGGGCAACCTGATGTGCCGCATCCTGGCGGATGCGGTCGAAGAGGGCCTGTTCATCCGGGCCAAGCGCCAGCCCGAGGTGGCCCCGCCCGTCGAGCGCTCTGCGGCGCAGGAGGCCGCGGTCGCCGCGCAGCAGGCCGAGGCCCGCCGTCAGGCGGCCGCCCAGGCCGCTGAGCGCGACGCCCGTCTGGCCGCCGCCCAGGCAGCTCCCGCTTCGGCGGCAGAGGCTGCTGCGCCGGAGCCGGAAGTTGCCGCGGAGCCTGCGGCCGAGGCTGTTGCGCCGGAGCCGGAAGTTGCCGCGGAGCCTGCGGCCGAGGTTGTTGCGCCGGAGCCGGAAGTTGCCGCGGAGCCTGCGGCCGAGGTTGTTGCGCCGGAGCCGGAAGTTGCCGCGGAGCCTGCGGCCGAGGTTGTTGCGCCGGAGCCGGAAGTTGCCGCGGAGCCTGCGGCAGAGGCTGTTGCGCCGGAGCCGGAAGTTGCCGCGGAGCCTGCGGCAGAGGTTGTTGCGCCGGAGCCGGAAGTTGCCGCGGAGCCGGTGGTTGCACCCGTCACGACGCCCGAGGAGGCCTGAGCCATGCCCGAATTCACTGCGAAGGACGTCCAGGCCCTCCGTCAGGCAAGCGGCGCCGGGATGATGGACGCCAAGCGAGCACTCACCGAGAACGACGGCGATGCCGAGGCGGCCGCGAAGTGGCTCCGTGAGAAGGGGCTGTCCAAGGCCGCCGCCCGCTCCGATCGCGAGAACAACCAGGGGGCGGTCGCCGTCGCCGTCGACGTCGACGACGTGGTCGGCGCCATCGTCGAGCTCAAGTCCGAGACCGACTTCGTGGCCAAGTCCGACCAGTTCAGGAACCTGGCCCAGGAAATCGCCACGCTGGTCCTGGCCGAAGGTGAGGCGGCCGCCGAGCAGAAGCGCGACCAGATCGACGAGCTGAAGGTGACGCTCAAGGAGAACATCGAACTCGGCCGAGTGGTGCGCTTCGAGGCCGCTGCCGGCAACCTGCTCGACACGTACCTGCACGTGCAGAGTGACCGTGGTGTGAACGCGGTCATGGTCGAGCTGGCCGACGGAACGCCAGATCTGGCACACGACATCGCCGTGCACATCGCCTTCACCAAGCCGAGCTTCCTCGCACGCGACGAGGTGCCCGCCGCCGAGGTCGCCGAGGAGCGCACGACCCTCGAAGGCATCACGCGTGCCGAAGGCAAGCCCGAGCAGGCCCTCGAAAAGATCGTCGAGGGCCGCCTCACCGGTTGGTACAAGGAACGGGTGCTGCTCGACCAGGCCTTTGTTCGCGACGAGAAGCAGACCGTTGCCCAGCACCTCGGTGACGCATCCATCGTGCGGTTTGCCCAGGTCGTGATCGGCGGTTGATCGTGGGCGAGAGCGCCGTCCGCTGGAAGCGGGTCGTGCTGAAGCTTTCGGGCGAGGCCTTCGCCGGTGACCTCGGCTACGGCGTGGACGGCGTGATCGTCAAGCAACTCGCCGAAGAGATCGTCGAGGTCCGCCGTGATCTCGCAGTCGACGTCGCCGTCGTCGTCGGTGGCGGCAACATCTGGCGGGGGATGACCGGCGCCGGCGCCGGCATGGACCGCGCCCAGGCGGACTACATGGGCATGCTCGCAACCGTGATCAACGCCTTGGCCCTCCAGGACACGCTCGAGCAGCTCGACCAGCCCACAAGGGTCCAGACCGCCGTGCACATGTCGCAGATCGCCGAGCCGTACATCCGCCGAAAGGCGATCCGCCACCTCGAGAAGGGGCGGGTGGTGATCTTCGCGGGCGGCACGGGCAACCCCTTCTTCACCACCGACACCACGGCGGCGCTGCGAGCCGCAGAGATCGAGGCCGAGGCGATCCTGCGGGGTACGCACTCGGGTGTCGACGGCATCTACACCGATGACCCCAAGACGAACCCGGCGGCGACCAGGCTCGACAACGTCAGCTACATCGAGGTGTTGAACCGGGGCCTCCGGGCCATGGACTCGACCGCCATCACCCTGTGCATGGACAACTCGATTCCCATCGTGGTCTTCGACCTGATGGAGCCGGGCAACGTGCGATCCATCCTCGAGGGTAGGCCGATCGGTACGCTTGTCTCTCAGTGACTGACGACATGCCCGCCGACCGGGTCCCGAGGGTGCACGACACCGCAGGCAGCGTGACGACCGATGTCTGAGGAGACCGTCGACCTCGTGCTCGACGATGCCACCGACAAGATGGCGAAGGTCGTCGTCCACACGCGCCACGAGTTCTCGACCATCCGCACCGGTCGAGCCTCGCCGGCCCTGGTCGAGAAGCTGCCGGTCGAGTATTACGGCCAGGAGGTGCCGCTTCAGCAGCTCGCGGGATTCTCGGTGCCCGAGGCCCGCCAACTGCTCATCTCCCCCTTCGACAAGGGCTCGATGGGGGCGATCGAGAAGGCCATCTTGAACTCCGACCTCGGGCTGAACCCGAGCAACGACGGTCACGTCATCCGCCTCAGCTTCCCGCCACTCACCGCGGAGCGTCGCAAGCAGTTCGTGCGGGTGGTCAAGGGCATGGCCGAGGACGGGCGCGTCGCCATCCGCAACCTGCGCCGGGCGGCACGTCACGAGCTCGAGGCGTTCGACAAGGACGGCGAGCTCTCGCACGACGAGCTGGCACGGGCCGAGAAGCGCCTCGACGAGATCACCCACGCCGAGGAAGCCGCGATCAACAGCGCCTTGGAGCAGAAGGAACAGGAGCTGCTCGAGGACTGATGGCCTTTCAACGCACGACCGACCAGTAGCAGGAGGTTCCGGTGGATCAGGATTCGGGCGCACCGCCGCCAGAAGAGCAGGACCTCGCCAAGAAGGTCCGCGAGCCCACGGAAGGCGTGCGGATCATCGGTGCCGAGGAGGCCGCAGAGGCCCTCGGCCGCCCGGACGTCGTGGCGCGCATCCCCGATGACGCACCGAGGTTCGGCGATCGTGCGCCCTCGGAAGACGCGGCGCCACCACCCGTGCGGCTGCCCGCGGCCGAGACGGGTGACCCGAACAGCTTCGGGGCGGTGCCCATCGTCACCGCCGACGATCCGCCGGCGACCGTTCGCCCCTCGGCGCCGTCCGACCCTTCGCTGGCCTCCGACGAAGCGGACCTGGGACGGATGCTCGGCGGCCGCCGTGCCCGGAGGGACGACACCGCATCGCGTCCCTCCCGACGCAGCCGACGTCGCTCTCGCCGCGGCGAGGACGAGGGCTTCGAAGCAGACGAGCCACCGGTCGGCCAACCCTCGCCGGACGAACCGGCTTCATCGTCGCCCGCCGAGGCCGAGCTGCCCCACTGGACCAGGCCTGCCACCGGCGAAGTGCCGAAGGTCCTCGCCCCGGAAGGCGGGGAGGGAGATCTCGACGCGTGGGCGGGGCTCAGTTCGCAGCCGGTCTGGCGCGACGACCCGAGCCGTGACGAGGCCGACGACTTCTCCGACCTCACCGGCGAGACCAGGGTGATCCCCGCGTCGGGGGACGTCGACGCTCCGCCAGTACAGGCCTACGACGACTTCGGCGCCATCCCGCCCCCGCCCCAGCGGCCGGAGCCGCGCGAGGTCCCCCCGCTGGACCCTGTCGCGCACGACTCGGTCTACGACCTAGAGCCGAGCGCCACCGAGCGCTCGCCGTACCCCGACGGCCGGCGCGGCGACCACCCGCTGGCGCCGGACGATCTCGGCCATGGCGACGACGGATCGGGCGCCGGGCGCGACCTTCCCTTGGCCGTCGGGGTCGGTGTCGGCCTGTTCGTCGGCTACCTGATCCTGAACAAGATCGGCACGGCCGCGGTGACCGCGCTCGTCCTCGTGGTGATCGTGATGGCGGTCGTCGAGTTCTTCAATGCCGTTCGCCGGGTCGGATATCAACCGGCCGTCCTGCCCGGGTTGGTGGGCACGGGGATGATGGTCCTCGGCGTCCACTGGAAGGGCGAGGCGGCCTTCCCGCTCGTGACGTTGCTGGTCCTGGTCGTGCTGATGCTCTGGTACGTGATCGGGCTCCAGCACGAACGGGCCGTCGCCAACATCGCCATCACGTTCTTCGGGGTCATGTGGATCGGGGGCCTCGGCTCCTTCGCGGCCCTGATGCTGTCGCTTCCGAACGGCGAGGGTCTGCTCGGCGCCGCCGTGATCACGACCATCGCCTACGACGTGGGGGCGTTCGCGGTGGGTCGCCAGATGGGCAAGACCCCGCTCTCGTCGTCGAGTCCCAACAAGACGGTCGAAGGCCTCGTCGGCGGCGGCCTGGCCGCCGTGGTCGTGAGCGTCGTCGTGCTCGGGGTCGTGGGCGTGTTCCCGTGGGAGCTCAGCGACGCGTTCCTGCTGGGCTTGGCGGTGGCGGTCGTCGCTCCCCTCGGCGACCTCTGCGAGTCGATGCTCAAACGAGACCTCGGCGTCAAGGACATGGGCTCGATCCTCCCGGGTCATGGCGGCCTCCTCGACCGCTTCGACGCGTTGCTGTTCGTGCTTCCCGTCACCTACTACGTCGTCCGCGTCCTCGACGTCCTCGCCAACTAGACCAGACCGGGTTCAGACCAGACCGGGTTGGGGCGGCCAGCACCGGCCCGCTGAATCAGAGGGTGGTGTCCGCTGTCGGTGCCTCGGCGCCCGCCCGGGTAGTGACCTCGACCGTGTCGACCGTGTCGACCGTCGCCGGCACGTCGGCCCTCGGCGCTCCGGCGGGCGGCGCCTCCCCCCGGGTTGCCGATGCGGGGCCGTCCGCCAACGACCGCATGAGCAGGGCGCCGAGCCCGCCGAGCACGCCCCCCTCCGAGCCCACCAGGATGTCGGGCACGATCTTCACCCGGCCCGCACCCACCTCGCGCAGCGCCGCGACCATCGCCGTCTGTTCCGCCCCGATCGCCTCGGTCTGGGCCTCGAAGCCCTTCGCTCTGGCGAGCCCGTAGGCCTCCTCGGCGGCGGCGGTGGCCAGTCCGATCTTCTCGGTACGCGTGGCCTCGGCCGAACCGGTGGTCGTGATCACTGCCGCCTCGCCCTCGGCCCGGGCACTCGCCGCCTGCGCCCTCGACCGTTCGATGTCGACCGAGACGTTGGCCTGTGCCAACTCGCCCTGCATGTCGGCGACCCCGCGCTGCTGCTCGAGGCTCACCCGTGCCTCCTGCGCCTCTCGCTGCTGGGCGAAGGTCGCCCGCTCCTGCGCCGCGATCTCACGGCTCGTGAGCACCTCGACGAGGTCGGCGGGGAACACGACGTCCTGGATGTAGACGCCGCGGGTCTCCACCTCGTAGCGCGACAGGTACTGCTGGATGTAGCTCTCGGCCGCGTTCTGCACCTCGTCGCGCTTCTCGATGAACTCGGTGGCGCCGAGCGTCTGGAGCTTGTTGCGGAAGTAGTTGCCCACGGCGGACTGGAGCACCTCGTTCACGAGGTTCTGCATGGTGCCGACCATGCTGATCACCTTGGGCGCCCGGGTGTCGGGAACATGGATCTGCACCTGGAGGTCGATGCTGAAGGCGAAGGCCTCCCGGCTCTTGGCGTCGATGGGGGCGAGGCGCTCGTCGAGGCTGTGTGCGTCGCTCGTGGCGTGCGACCAGTTCAGGGTGAGGATCGACGTGGGCACGATCTCGGCTTCGTAGATCCGGGGGTTGAGGGTGTACTTGCCCGTGCGCAGCGGCTCGGCCCAGATCCCCTGGTGACCGGGCTTCACGATCGAGCCGAACTTGAACTCGTCCCCCGACGTGTCCTCGGTTGGCAGTCCGACATAGGCCTTGATGACCGCCACCTCGCCCTGCCGGACGACGAGCATCTCGCGCAGCTCCACCTTCACGAGGAACGGGTTCAACAGGTACGAGCCATACAGGATCGGGTCGTGCTGGAGTCCGATGGAGCCGCCGTTGCTCAAGAACGCCTGGTAGTCCTGGTAGTTGTCGTGCAGGTCGTTCTTCGAGCGGAGGACCGCCTGGATGATCTGAGTGGGTGAGCCGCCTTCGGGGCCCTCCATGGCGGTCACGTCCGCGAACCCGCCGATGCGACTGGCGATGTCGCCCGATGCCGGCCCCTCGAGGGTGGTGACGACGCCGACCACGTCGGTCTCGCCCTGCGGCGTGATGTGCACGACGTTGAGGGCGTTCGGCTCGACCTGGCTCGCGGCGGTCTGGGTGGCCTCCGAGATCATCTTGCCGAAGATCCGCTCTCGGGTGATGACCACGAATCCGACGGGGTGGATGGGCGCCGTCGTGCCGGGGGGCAGAACCGGGCGCTGCACCCCGCGCTGCCCCCCGTTGGACAGGAAGGCGTGGATGTCGGCGAAGCTGCCGAACTCGGGCTTGTAGACCGCGGACTTCGCACCGGTCGCGAGCGCGCCGCCCACCTGGGCGATCACCAGCCCGATGTGATCGGGTGGGACCTGCACCCATGCGTACCGCTCCACCTTGTGGACGGGCCAGAACTTGAACCGGAGCCCAGGCATGAGCAGTTCGGCCTGGTAGCCGGCTTCGCCGTTCATGGCGACGAGCTGGTCGCCCTTGATCCGCTTGCCGACACGCTTGGTGACCAGGCCCACCTCCGCGGGACCGATCGAGTGGAACCCCCGCAGGACGACGAGGACGACGAGGAATGCAATGGCCGCGATCGCGGCCAGGGCGATGAATGATCCGCTGGCGTTCATGTGGTCTGACGGCCTCTCTGAGGTGGTGGGGGAGGGGGATGGGTGCTGTCGAAGGTCATCGGGGTGATTCGCCGAAGAGCTCGATGTCGTCGAGCAACGCGTACGCGAGGTGGAGTCGTCCCTCGCGCAGGGTCCCGTCCATCTCGACGTCGACCCGGCCGCCGAGGTGGAGGACGGGATCGAGCGACCGACCGTCCGTGGTCGACCTGATGGACCCGGGCCGCACCACCGCATGGGCGGCCAGCCGATCGTTGCTGCGCCACGTGTCCTCGTCGTACTGCGCGGTGACGAAGTAGCCGCCCTCGGGGTTGAACACGTCCTCGATGACCTGGAAGCAGCCCGGCTCGGTGGTGGCCTTCAGCCCGAGCCTCCGAGCGCAATTCGCGGCGTTTCTGCCCCGATGGGCAGCGGCCCGGACATCGGCCTCGCGGAACAGCCCGAGCGTGAGGAGCTCGTCGGGTGGGATCGCACGCGTGTCGAGTCGGTCTCCGGCCCGGGCCAGCGCCGCTGCCGTGGCTCGTCGCGTGCGGCGCCGGGCATCCAGCAGCGCCAGATCCCGCTCGGCAGCGAGGGCGGCCTCGATCGCCTCGTCGCCGAAGACCCGTTCGATGATCGCCCACTGCTGCGGCGGCGACAGCCGCTCGAAGACCGCTCTCGCGGCCCGGACACGCTCCCGCTCGGTGATCGCGGAGAAGACCTCGTCGAGGGCGTCGGCCCCGGCCGAGTCGTCGGCGGCCACCCGATCCACCTCGTGTTGGATCTCGCGTGCGAGCTCCAGGTACCGCGCCGCGTCGGGACTCTCGGTGTCGAGCCCACCCCTGTCTTCGCGTCGAGTCGTCAAGACGACCCTCTTCCTTCCGGCGACCGGTCCTCATCGTACTGCCGGGCCGATGGCCCCACGGTCGGGCCGCAGCCGGATCCCGGGAGCCCGAGCCCCGGTGGAGCGCCACGCCACCGCGGGGACCGCCCATTACCCTGAGTGGATGGCGACTCGGGTGGCGGTCATGGGGTCCACCGGCTCGATCGGCACCCAGACGCTCGAGGTCGTGGCCGCGGAGGCGGGCGAGTACGAGGTCGTCGCGCTCGGGGCCTCGTCGTCGGTGGACCTGCTCGTCGCGCAGGCCAAGGCCGTTCGACCCGAAGTGGTGGCGATCGCCGACCCGACCCTGGCCCGTGCGGTTGCCGACGGCGTGCCCCCGGGCACCGAGGTGCTGGTCGGACCCGAGGCCCTTGCCGATGCCAGCCTGGCGGCCGACATCGTCGTGAACGGCGTGGTGGGGTTCGCCGGCTTGCCGGTCACGCTGGCCACGCTGGGGGCGGGGCATCGCCTCGCGTTGGCGAACAAGGAGTCGCTCATCGCCGCCGGGCCCGTCGTGGCCCGTGCCCGCGAGACCGCAGGGGCCGAGCTGGTGCCGGTGGACAGCGAGCACTGCGCGGTCCACCAGTGCCTGCGGGCGAACGACAACGCCGACCGCGTCAGCCGCATCGTGCTCACCGCGAGCGGTGGGCCGTTCCGAGGCCGCACGCGGGCGGACCTCGAGTCGGTCTCGATCGACGATGCACTGGCCCATCCCACGTGGAGCATGGGGCCCAAGATCACCGTCGACTCCTCCACCCTGATGAACAAGGGCCTCGAGGTCATCGAAGCCCACGAGCTCTTCGGGGTGTCGTACGACCAGATCGAGGTGGTGGTCCACCCGCAGTCGATCATCCACTCGATGGTCGAGTTCACCGACGGCGCCACCATCGCCCAGCTGTCGCTCCCCGACATGCGGTTGCCCATAGGGTACGCCTTGTCCTATCCCGACCGCATCGCGACACCGTTCGGCCGGATCGACTGGTCGGACCTCGGTCGCCTCGACTTCGAACCGCCCGACCTCGATGCCTTCCCGTGCCTCGCCCTGGCCTACGAGGCCGGACGGGCGGGGGAGACGGCACCGGCCTGGCTGAACGCGGCGAACGAGGTGGCGGTGCAGGCCTTCCTGGACGGCCTCATCGCCTGGGTGAGCATTGCCGACGTTCTCAAAGCGACGCTCGACCGCCATGATGGAACCAAGGCGACGTCGGTCGACGTTGTCATTGATGTGGACCGTCGGGCCCGCGCCGCGGCCCGTGACGTCATCGAGAGGACACTCTGCGCAACATGAGCGCCACCGACACCAACCAGGACGAGGGTCTGACGCCCACACCCGACCCCGATCTCGAGGGCACCGAGGCCGCGGTCGACGCCGATGCGCCGAGCCGGGTGCAGTCCAACCCGCTCCGACTGCTCGCGGTGATCGCCGCCGTCGTCGCCCTCGGCGTGTTCGTCAGCCTGCCCGCGGTCATCGTTGTCCTGTCGCTCGTCTTCATGATCTTCATGCACGAGCTGGGCCACTACCTGACCGCACGGCGCGCGGGCATGTTGGTCACCGAGTTCTTCATCGGCTTCGGTCCCCGGGTGTGGTCGTTCAAGCGGGGCGAGGTCGAGTACGGGCTCAAGGCCATCCCCGCCGGCGCGTACGTTCGCATCGTGGGCATGACCAACATGGACGAGGTCGACCCCGCCGACGAGTCACGCACCTACCGCGAGAAGCCCTACTGGCAGCGCTTCTCGGTTGCCGTGGCCGGCTCCACCATGCACTTCCTCATGGCGCTGGTGCTGCTCTTCATCGTGTTCGTCGGCTTCGGCGAGCCCAACAGCTCGGTGTGGTCCATCGACCAGATCACTCCATCCGACGGGTTGCAGCAGGGTGATCAACCGGTGGAGAGCCCGGCGGTGGCCGCAGGCCTGCGACCGGGGGACCGCATCGTCGAGGTGGACGGTGTGCCCATCCGGGAGTTCGGCGACCTGAAGGCCGCGATCGAGACCCGCCCCGGGCAGACCGTCGGCCTGGTCATCGAGCGCGACGGTGAGACCATCGATGCGTCCACCACGCTGCTCGCCAACGGCCCCGACGGCCAGGCCGAGGGCTTCCTCGGCGTCAGTGGCCGGTCGCCCCGCCAGCGCCTCGGTGTGGTCGCGGCCGCGGGTCGGTCGGTCACCGAGTTCGGCGCGATCACCGTCCAGTCGGTCGAGTCGCTCGGCAGGTTCTTCTCGCCGAGCGGCATCAGCAGCTTCGTCGACCAGGCCATGACCGCCAACGACGCGGAAGAGCCCGCTCCCGCCGCCGACGCACCGGCGAGCGACGCCGACAGCAACCGGATCGTCTCGATCTACGGTGCCGCGCGCATCGGCGCCCAGGCCACCGAGGCGGGCATGGTGTCGTTCCTGTTCTTCATGGCCCTCATCAACATCTTCATCGGGGTCTTCAACCTGGTGCCGTTGTTGCCGCTCGACGGTGGCCATGTGGCCATCGCCACCTACGAGAAGTTCCGCGAGTGGCGGGCGGGTAACCGCCAGCGCTACTTCGTCGACGTGGCCCGACTGCTTCCCGTCACCTACGGCGTGGTGCTGGTGCTGGTGAGCATCGGCATGCTCGCCCTCTACCTCGACATCGCGAACCCCATCAACCTGCCCAACTGAGGCCCCAGCGCTGATGCCCGAACCGCAGGCCCACAGCCGCTTCCCGCGGCGCGAGACCCGCAAGATCGTGCTGCCCCACCCGTCTCGACCGGTCGCGGTGGGTGGTGACGCCCCGATCACGGTGCAGTCGATGACGATCACCAAGACCGCCGACGTCGAGGGCACCCTGCAGCAGATCTACGCCCTGGCCGGGGCGGGGGCCGACATCGTGCGCTGCACCTGCAACGAGCTCGAGGCCGCCGAGGGCCTCGCTCAGATCGTTCCACGGTCGCCGGTGCCGATCGTCGCCGACATCCACCACCAGTACAAGATGGCCCTGGCCGCGCTCGAGGCCGGCGTCCACTGCCTGCGCCTGAACCCGGGCAACATCCGCAAGCCCGCCCACATCAAGCTGGTGGCCCAGGAGTGCAAGGACAGGGGCATCCCCATCCGCATCGGGGTCAACGGCGGGTCGTTGCACCCCGACCTGTACAAGAGGTACGGCGATCGCATCGTGCCCGAAGCGCTGGTCGAGTCGGCCCAGATGGAGCTGGCCTACTTCGACGAGATCGGCTTCGACGACGTGAAGATCTCCGTCAAGGCATCCAATGTGCCGCTGATGATCGAGGCCTACCGGCAGCTCTCCGAGGTGACCGACCACCCGTTGCACCTGGGCGTCACCGAGGCCGGGCCGCCTCCCGCGGGGCTCATCAAGGCCACTGCCGGCCTCGCCACCCTGCTGTCCGAGGGCATCGGCGACACCATCCGATACTCGCTCACCGCCGACCCGGTGGAGGAGGCCCGTGCCGGCCGCCAACTGCTCGAAGCGATGGGCCTGCGCGAGCGCACCGGCCTCGACCTCATCGCCTGCCCTTCGTGTGGCCGGGCCGAGGTCGACGTGATCGCGGTGGCCAAGGCCGCTCAGGAGGCTCTTTCCGACCGCAAGTGGCCCATCCAGGTGGCGGTGATGGGCTGTGTGGTCAACGGCCCCGGCGAGGCCCGCGAGGCTGATCTCGGCATCGCCGCCGGGCGCAAGCGGGGCCACCTGTTCGTGAGGGGTGAAGTGGTCAAGGTGGTGCCCGAGGACGAGATGGTCGACGCGCTCGTCGAGTGGGCCGAGCTCATCGTCACCGATGGTGTCGAGGCGGCATTGGGTCGGGCCGACGCCGGTGCCGCCGCTGAAGCCGAAAAGGACCGCCTGGCGCTCCTCGACGAGCAGGGCGCGGATGCCAATGCCAGCGGCCAGAAGGTCGACCTCATCCGCAAGCTCTGACCGGACAACCAGGCCTCTGGCGCCGGTGTCGGTTGGCTCGCGTTGCGACGACTACGCGGCGAGGCCGGGGAAGAGGCCCCGCAGGCCGGTGGCGAGCACGCCGAAGGCGATGGCGACGAGCACGATGCCGAACAGGCGGGTCAGCACCTCCATGCCGGTCACGCCGAGGCGGCGAGCCACCGGGGCGGCGAACACGTAGACGACCCCGGTGAGCACGGCCATGCCCACGCAGATGGCCGACAGTGCCAACTGGTCGGGGGTGGCCGGGTTGGTGCTCGACACCGCCACGATGAAGGCGATGGCGCCGCCGCCCACGTTGAGGGGGATGGCGATGGGCACGACGGCCATGGTGCGCCAGTGGGTCTCGGGATCGGTGTCGGCGGCGGCGCCGGGCAGCCCTTGGCCCGACACCATCTGCATGCCCGTGACGAGCAGGATGAGGCCGCCCGCGGACTGCAGCATCGGGACGGTGACACCGAGCAGGCTCAGCAGCCGTTCGCCCACGAAGACGACGATGATCATGGCCAGCGCCATGGCCAGCGCCGACCGCAGGGCCACCTGCCGCTGAATCGGGAGCGGGAGGCCCTTGGTGTACGACAGGAAGGCGCCCACCGTGGTGGGCGGGCTCTGGATGGCGAAGAGGCCGGTCGCGAACAGCAGGAGGTCGTGACCGGTCACAGCCCAAGGGCTACCACGGTCGGAGCCCTCCCGGCTTCTGGCGCCCGGTTCGACGGTCAGCACGACCGAGTCGGGCGCGAGGTCGACGGGTGCCGGTTCGCAGGCCGGCCGGTCGACCCGCCGGAACGGCACCGGGGGCGTGCGGCGCCGCCCGTAAGATCGAGCGATGGCCAAGCCTCCCGTCCTGACCCCGCAAGCCGAGGACTTCCCCCGCTGGTACCAGGACGTGATCGCAAAGGCCGAGCTGGCCGACAACGGGCCGGTGCGGGGCACGATGGTGATCCGCCCCTATGGCTACTCCCTCTGGGAGCGCATGCAGGCCGAGGTCGATCGCCGCATCAAGGACGCCGGCGCCCAGAACGCCTATTTCCCCTTGTTCATCCCGATGGACTACTTCGAGCGCGAGGCCGAGCACGTCGAGGGCTTCAGCCCCGAGCTGGCCGTGGTGACGATCGGCGGCGGCAAGGAGCTCGAGGCGCCCATCGCCGTCCGCCCGACGAGTGAGACCGTCATCAACCACTTCTTCGCCAAGTGGATCCAGAGCTACCGCGACCTGCCCTTGCGCGTGAACAACTGGTCGAACGTGGTGCGGTGGGAGATGCGGCCCCGGCTCTTCCTGCGTACGACCGAGTTCCTGTGGCAGGAGGGTCACACCTGCCACGCCACCGAAGACGAGGCACGCGACTACGCACGACGGATCCTCCACGACGTGTACGAGGACTTCATGGTCAACGTGCTCGCCATGCCCGTCCACGTGGGGCGCAAGACCGCCGGCGAGCGGTTCGCCGGCGCGGTCAACACCCTGGCGTGCGAGGCCATGATGCGCGACGGCAAGGCGCTCCAGATGGGCACGAGCCACGAGCTGGGCCAGAACTTCGCCAAGGCCTTCGACGTGCGCTTCCTCGACTCGTCGGGCGAGCAGGTCCATGTGTGGCAGACCTCGTGGGGCGTGTCCACGCGCATGGTCGGCGGGCTGATCATGGCGCACGGCGACGACAAGGGGCTTCGGGTCCCGCCCGCCCTGGCGCCGATCCAGGTGGTGATGCTCGCGGTGCGCGACGATGCCGAGGTGCTCGAGAAGAGCGCCGCGCTCTCCCAGGCACTCCGGGACGTCGGCGTGCGGGTCGAGCTCGACCAGCGCACCGACATCTCCTTCGGTCGTCGGTCCACCGACTGGGAGATCAAGGGCATACCCGTGCGCGTCGAGGTGGGCCCCCGTGACCTGGCCGAGGGGAACGTCACCGTGGTCGAGCGTGGAGCGACCGAGAAGCGGGCGGTGCCGCTCGACGCATTGGTGGGCATGGTGCCGGCCGTGCTCGACGGCCAACAGGTGGCGCTGTTGAGCGAGGCCACCAGTTGGCGCGACGCCCACACTGCCGATGTGGACTCGCTCGATGACGCCATCGAGGCCACGGCAACCGGCTTCGCCCGGTTGCCGTGGGCGACCGTCGGTTCGGCCGGCGAGGCGCGTCTGGCGGCCCAGGCCGTCACCGTTCGCTGCCTCCAGAGGGTCGACGGATCGGTGCCCGAAGCGGATGACGAACCCGACCTGCGGGCTGTCGTCGCCCGCTCGTACTGACCGTCTGGGCTCGGTCGTGACCTGTTTCGCGGGGATGGGTGGCCGCCGGTTGGCGCTATAGTTGTCGTGTCATTCGTTCGAGTTGTCCGGAAAGGCGTGGGCTCGGCCCACGCCTTTCGTTTCTCTACAGCCAAGTCCGTTGCTCGACAAGCCAGGAGGTGAGTGCAGGAATGGGAACCGCCGACCGTCTGCGCTCCCTCATCGAGCCGCTCGTCGACGAGCGCGGGCTCGAGCTGTACGACATCGACCAGTCGGGCGGGACCCTCCAGATCCTCGTCACCCGGCCGGGCGGCATCGACGTGGGGGCGCTGGCCGAGCTCACGAGGGCGGTCTCCCGGTTGCTCGACGAGCACGACCCCATCCCCGGGAAGTACCTGCTCGAGGTGTCGAGCCCGGGGCTGGAGCGACCGCTGCGTCGTGCCGAGCACTATCGGGGCGCGATCGGGGCCGAGGTGACCGTGAAGACCCACCCGGGAACCGAGGGCGACCGACGAGTCCGGGGTGTGCTGCGCTCGGCCGACGGCGAGGGCATCACCGTCAGGGCCCCGGACGGCGCCGAGCGGCGCGTGGCCTACCACGACATCGAGCGGGCCCGCACGGTGTTCGAGTGGGTGGCCAACCCGAAGCCGGGGGCCGGCCGCCGCAGGCAGCCCGACCATGAGCAAGCCGCAACGACATGAGCGGGACATGAGCGGAGCCTCGGGCCGAGTTGCCCGTGAGCGCATCGAACAGGAGTTGGAGACATGAGCGAAGCGAATCCAGAGATGATGGAAGCCCTCCAGGCGCTGGCCATCGACAAAGGCATCTCGGTCGAGGTGCTGTTCGGCGCGCTCGCCGACGGGCTGGAATCCGCGTACAAGCGCATGCCGGACGCGCACGAGTACGCGTGGGTCACCATCGACCCCGAGACGTTCGAGATCCGGGTGCTGGCTCAGGACCTCGACGAGGAGGGCGAGCCGGTCGGTGAAGAGCTCGACGTCACGCCAGACGACTTCGGGCGGATCGCCGCGCAGACGGCGAAGCAGGTGATGCTCCAGCGCATCCGTGAGGCCGAACGCGAGATGAAGTACGAGGAGTACGCCGGTCGCGAGGGTGACATCGTCACCGGCATCATCCAGCAGAGCGACTCGCGTTACACCCTGCTCGATCTCGGTCGCGTCGAGGCGCTGCTTCCCCAGGCCGAGCAGGTGCCCTACGAGCGTCCCGAGGCCAACACCCGAGTGAAGGCCTACATCGTCGAGGTCCGCAAGACGGCAAAGGGCCCCCAGATCGTGGTGAGCCGCACGCACCCCGGGCTCATCAAGCGGCTGTTCGAGCTCGAGGTGCCCGAGATCGCCGACGGCGTGGTCGAGATCAAGGCCTGTGCCCGAGAGCCTGGGCACCGCACGAAGATCGCGGTGTGGTCCAACGATCCCAACGTGGACCCCGTGGGGGCCTGTGTCGGGGCGCGGGGCGCTCGGGTCCGCATGGTCGTCAACGAGCTCCGGGGCGAGAAGATCGACATCGTGCCGTTCTCCGAGGAGTCCACCGACCTGGTGATGAAGGCCCTCTCGCCCGCTCGCGTGAAGGAAGTGCGCATCGACGAGGAGAGCGGCACGGCCGAGGTGATCGTTCCCGACTACCAGCTGTCGCTGGCGATCGGGAAGGAGGGCCAGAACGCTCGACTGGCCGCCCGACTCACCGGCTGGCGGGTGGACATCAAGAGCGAGACCCAGCTCGCCGAGGAAGAGGCCTACGCCAGCGAGGAGTGGGCCCAGGGGGAGTGGGTCACCGACCCGACTTCGGGCGAGCAGATGTGGCAGCCCGCCGAGGGCGGTCCCGCCCTGTCGGCCGAACAGTGGCAGGCGGGCGACGCCGATCCCGTCGAGTCTGACGCGGACGCACCGGTCCCTGCGCCCGCCGAGGGGCAGGACGCCGAAGGTGCCAACGAGCACGGCGCCGAAGGTGCCAACGAGCACGGCGCCGAAGGTGCCAACGAGCACGGCGCCGAAGCAGTCGAGGCGCAGGACGCCGAGGCCAGCGTCGAGGGGGCGCCTGAGGCCGAGGTCACCGAGGCTCCCGAGACGACTGACGCGGAGGCCTGACCCACTGCCGCTCCGGACGTGCATCGGGTGTCGCCGGGTGGCCTCCCCCGACCATCTCGTGCGGGTGGTACGCCTGGTCGACGGAAGCGTCGTCCGCGGTCGTACACTGTCGGGTCGGGGCGCCTGGTTGTGCGCCGGTTCGCCGACCTGTCTCGAACAGGCCCGGCACCGGGGCGCGTTCGGGCGGGCCCTTCGAGGCCCGGTCAGCGAGGCCGCTCTCGACACCCTGACCGCCGAACTCGATCCGGGTGAGGCATGAACCTCTTTCGTGTTGCCGGGATCGGTCGCGCGAGGATTGATCGAACCAACCGAAAGGCTGAGATACCCCTGTGGCGTCAAGCATCCGCGTGTACGAGCTGGCACGAGAGCTCGGGCTCACCAACAAGGAGACACTCGATCTCTGCGACGCGCTCGGCATCGGGGTCAAGAGCCACTCGTCGAGTGTGGTGGAGGCCCAGGCCGACCGGGTTCGACGCAAGGCCGATCGCGAAGGGCTGATCCGAGAGGTCCAGCCCGAAGAGCCCGAGGTCGCCAAGCCCGTATCGAAGACCGCGAAGGCAGCAAAGGCCGCGAAGGCCACGAAAGCAGCCAAGGCCCCGAAGAAGGCGGCGACGGCTCCCGAGGTCGCGACACCGGCCCCCGACCCGGCGCCGGCGACCGCCGCCGCTCCCGTGAAGAAGGCTGTGAAGCAGGCGGCTCCGGTGGATGTCACCGAGAGCAAGGCTGAGCCCGTGGGCGATGTGGCCCCCGATGCACCGACAACACCGACCGCACCGACCACTGCTCCGACGGTCGAGGTCCCAGACAGTTCAGCCCCGCCCGCAGAACCAGCGTCCACGCCCGCTCCGGCACCCGCAGCACCCCGTCGCGTCGTCCGTTCGAGCGGCAGCGAGCACCCTCCACGCCGGCTCGAAGAAGAGCCGGGCCTCGCCCCCAGCCGGCCGGTTCCGGCTGCCGCTGCGTCCGCGCCCGCAGCGCCCGCCTCGCTCGGCGCCCCAACTGCCCCGGCCGCCGCGCCTGCTCCCGACGGACCCGGCGGCCCGGCCGCTGCTGCGGCACCGGCGCCCGCTCCCGCCGAGAGCCCGACGTCGCCCACGGGCAAGCCCATCCCGCCACCGCCCGGCCCGCCCACCTCGCGGACCGGCAAGCCGATCCCGCCACCGCCCGGTCAGGGTGGCCGCGGGCCGTCCGGTCCGAGCCGCCCCACGGGTGGCCCCCGTCCAGGTGGCGCGCAGGCCGGGCGGCCGCGTCCTCCGATGGGTGGTCCCCGCCAGTCCGTGCCGGGTGCCGGCCCTGCACCCGGTCGCCCCGGGGGCGGCCCTGGAGGCGGTCCCGGCGGGGGTCGTGGCGGCCAGCAGCAGCGTCCGCCTCGGCGTCGCAAGGGCCGTCGTCGCCGGAGCCGTGAGGAGCTCCAGCCGATCGAGATGTCGGTGTACACGCCGACCGACGCGGCCGTGCCCGACGGCGTCATCGTGATCGAACGGGCCACCACGCCCATCGACCTCGGGCCGAAGATCAACCGCACGGCGGCCGATGTCGTCCGCTTCCTGATGCAACAGGGCGAGATGGTCACGGCCACCCAGTCGCTGTCCGACGAGATGATCGAGCTGTTCGCCGCCGAGATCGGCGCCGAGATCCGCCTCGTCGACCCGGGCGAGGAGCAGGAGGTCGAGCTCCAGAAGTTGCTCATGTTGCCCGGCTACGACGAGGACGGCGACGAAGAAGACCCCGACGCCGTCGAACGCCCGCCGGTCATCACCGTGATGGGCCACGTCGATCACGGCAAGACGAAGCTGCTCGACCGCATCCGTTCGGCAAACGTGGTCGAGGGCGAGGCCGGTGGCATCACCCAGCACATCGGTGCCTACCAGGTCGATCGCAACGGCAAGTCGATCACCTTCATCGACACGCCTGGCCACGAGGCCTTCACCGCAATGCGATCGCGCGGTGCCGAGGCCACCGACATCGTGGTGCTCGTCGTGGCCGCCGATGACGGTGTGATGCCCCAGACCATCGAGGCGCTCGACCACGCCAAGGCGGCTGACGTGCCCATCGTGGTGGCGATCAACAAGATCGACCGCGAGAACGCCGATCCCACCCGGGTGATGACCCAGCTCAGCGAGCGCGGGCTCACTCCCGAGGAATGGAGCGGTGACACCGTCATGGTCCCGGTCTCCGCGCTCGACGGCACCGGCGTCGACGATCTGCTCGAGAACCTGCTCGTGGTGTCCGAGGTTGAAGACCTCCGGGCCAATCCCACCGGTCGCGCTGCCGGCGTGGTGCTCGAGGCCAACCTCGACACCGGTCGAGGGCCGGTCGCGACGGTGCTCGTCCAGCGGGGGACGCTGAAGGTCGGCGATCCGCTCGTCGCGGGAGCCACCTGGGGCCGTGTGCGCGCCCTCATCGACGACACGGGCAAGCAGGTGAAGGAGGCCGGGCCGTCCGCGCCCGTCCAGGTGCTCGGGCTCTCCGACGTGGCGGCGGCGGGCGACGACTTCGTGGTCGCCCCCGACGAGAAGACGGCCCGCAACGTGGCCGACACCCGTGAGCACTGGCAGCGTCAGGCCACCATGGGCCGCGATGCACACGCCATGAGCGGTGGCGCCAAGCTCGAGGACATCTTCGAGCAGATCCAGGCCGGCGAGCCCGCGACGTTGAACCTCATCGTCAAGGCCGACGTGAACGGCTCGCTCGAGGCCCTCACCGGCAGCCTCAAGAAGCTCGAGCGTGACGAGGTGAAGCTTTCCTTCGTCCTCCGTGGCGTCGGTGGCATCACCATCTCCGATGTCGAGCTGGCGGCGGCGTCGAACGCCACGATCATCGGGTTCAACGTCCGGCCCGACCGAAAGGCCCGGGAGCTGGCCGACCACGAGGTTGTCGAGATCCGCACCTACGAGGTCATCTACCAGGTGCTCGAGGACATCGAGAACGCCATGGTGGGCATGCTCGAGCCCGAATACGAAGAGGTGGTCACCGGCGACGCCGAGGTGCGTGAGATCTTCCGGGTGCCCCGCATCGGCGCGATTGCCGGCTGCATGGTGCAGAACGGCACCATCACCCGCGGCTCCAAGGTGCGCTTCCTACGCGAAGGCACGATCATCTGGAAGGGCTCGGTGACCTCGCTGCGTCGATTCAAGGACGACGTGCGTGAGGTCGCGTCGGGCTTCGAGTGCGGCATCGGTCTCTCCGACTTCCAGGATCTCAAGCCGGGCGATGTCATCGAGACCTTCGAGGAGCGGGAGATTCCCCGCTCGTAGCCGCCACCGCCCTGCGCGGTGACGGAGGAGTCGACGGTATGCACGTACTCGCCCTCGCCGTGGAGCTGCACCTGCCGGAGTGCCGGTCGCTGAAGGCCAAGCGATCGGTGCTCAAGCCGATCATCGAAGGCGCCCGCCGGCGGTTCGCGGTCGCGGTGGCCGAGACCGACCACCAGAACACCTGGCAACGAGCCAGCGTGGGCATCGTGGCCGTGGCCGGCTCCGTGCGGCACGCAGAAGAGGTGATCGACGAGGTGGAGCGCTTCATCTGGTCCTCTCCCGACATCCAGGTCCTTTCCTCGTCACGCAGCTGGATGGAGATCGACTGACATGGCCCGCCACCGCTCCCGCTCCAGGGACTACCCGCGCACCGCACGCTTGAACGAGCTGCTCCGCGAGATCATCGCCGAGTCGCTCGAGCGCATCGACGACGACCGCCTCGAGTTGGTGACGGTCATCTCCGTCGAGGTCGACGCCGATCTGCACCGGGCGATCGTCTACGTCTCGGGACTCGACGAGACCGCCGACGAAGAGCTGCTCGAGGGCCTGGCCGACGCCCGCAAGCGCGTGCAGGGCGCCGTGGCCCGCCAGGCGCGCCTGAAGCGGGTGCCCGAGGTCGTGTTCCGCCTGGACGAGGTGATCCGTTCGGCGGCGCGCATCGACGAGCTCCTCCGCGACAACCCGGTCGCCGACCCCGATCCGATGCCCGAACCGTGACCTGGCGGCACCCGGCGGGGCAGCGCAGCCCATGACGCCCGGATCGCGCAAGGGCGACGCCGGAGGCGGCGCCATGGTGCATGGGCTCTGCGTCATCGACAAGGAGGCCGGTTGGACCTCGCACGATGTGGTCGCCAAGGCGCGCGGCATCGTGGGCCAGAAGCGGGTCGGGCATTCCGGGACCCTCGACCCCGATGCCACGGGCGTCCTGTTGCTCGGCCTGGGCAAGGTGACCCGTCTGCTCCGCTATCTCACCGCCTTGCCGAAGTCGTACGTGTGCGAGGTGGTGCTGGGCGTCGAGACCGACACCCTCGACGCCGCCGGCCAGGTGACCGCCGCCCATGACATGGCCGACGTCACCCTGGAGGAGGCCCGGGCGGCCGCGACCGCATTCGTGGGTCCGATCGAGCAGATACCGCCGATGGTCTCGGCGGTGAAGATCGGTGGCCGACGGCTGCACGAGATCGCCCGGGCCGGCGAGGAGATCGAGCGACCCTCCCGCCCCGTGACCGTGCACCGCCTCGAGATCGACGAGGTCAGCCCCGCGTCGGGGTCCCTTCCCGTGCTCCTGCGGATGGAGGTCGACTGCTCGTCGGGCACCTACGTCCGGACGCTCGCCGCCGACCTGGGACGCGCGCTCGGGGGTGGTGCGCACCTGCGTGCCCTGCGCCGTACCGCGATCGGCTCGTTCGGCCTTGCCGAGGCGCGGCCGCTCGAGTCGCTCGAGGTGCTGCCGCCGGCCGTGGCGATGCGTGACTACCCGAGCGTGACGGTCGACGACGACCTCGTCACCCTGGTCGGCCACGGCCGGGTGCTCGATCGAGTCCACCTCGGTGTCGACCAGGGTGATGAGGGCCCGTGGGCCGTCGTCACCCCGGCCGGTGACCTGCTGGCGGTCTACGAGGGCCACGGTGCGGGCACGGTGAAGCCGGCGGTGGTGGTGGCTTGAGCGCCGGGCGAGCCGCCGCCGGCCGTCCACCGGTCGCGCCCGGGTGGCGCGTGGCCCACCTGGTGGCACTTTGTGGCATCGCCGTCACCCAGCCGGTGCTCGACCTGCTCGGGGGCAGCCCGACCTTCTTCGTGGCCCACGCGGCGGGTCCCGGCCGCGTCCTGTTGGTGTGTGCCCTGGTGGTGGGCGCGGTGCCGCTCGTGCTCATCGGCCTCGAGGCACTGGTGAGCGCGGTCCACCGAGGCTGGGGGTGGCGACTGCACCTGCTCCTCGTCGGCCTGCTGGGAGGCCTGATCGCCGCGCAGAGCCTCGATCGGGTGCCGCAGTTGCCGGGATGGTTGGTCCTCTCGCTGGGCGGTGGGCTCGGCGCCCTGTTGGCCGCCGCCTATGGGAACGGCGAGGTGGCGCGGTCGGTGCTGTCGGCGTTGGCCGCCACCCCGTTGCTGTTCGCCATGGTGTTCGTGTTCGGCTCGCCGGCCCACGGGTTGGTGTTCCCGCCCGAGGTGCGGGCCGCCGAGGTGCAGGTCGGGGGCGACCCACCGCCCGTGTTCGTGGTCGTGTTCGATGAGCTGCCGCTGGCATCGGTGCTCCGGGCCGACGGGGGGTCCATCGACCCCGCGCGGTTCCCCAACCTGGCCCGGCTCGCCGCCGACGGGATGTGGTATCCCGAGGCCACCTCGGTGGCGGGCTTCACCCACGAAGCCGTGCCGGCGATCCTCACGGGCGTCCGCGTGCACGCGGACAACGTCCCGCCCACCGCCGGCGGCCACCCGCGCAACCTTTTCTCGCTGCTCGCCGCGGACTACGACATCCGCGCCTACGAGCAGGTCACCCACCTCTGCACGCCGCAGCTCTGCGAGCGGTCGTCAGCCTCCGGCGGTGACGTGCCGGTGAGGGTGCTGCTCGACGACCTCGCGGTCGTGGCCGGTCTCGTGTCGCTTCCGTCCGGCCTCGACGGCTGGCTCCCGCAGGTGGACGACTCGTGGGCGTTCTTCGGGCGCGGCTCGGGCCAGCTCGACCAGGAGGCCGATCGCCTCGGCGACGACCGCACCGACTTCGTCCGGGCGTTGGGGGGCATGGACCGGGTGGGCGACTTCCGCGCCGCGGTCCACCAGATCGGTTCCCGCCGCCGTCCCACCCTCACCTTCGTTCACGCGGTCCTCCCCCATGTGCCCTGGAGCTTCCACGCCGACGGTTCGCGCTATGCCGACCCGGGCAGTCCCGGGCTCGACTCGTCCGACCGCTGGTCCACCGGGTTCTCGGCCGACCTCGCCCTGCAGCGTCACCTGTTGCAGGCGGAATTCGCCGACCGTCTGCTGGGTGAGCTTCTCGACCGTCTCGATTCCGCCGGGATCTACGACGACTCACTCGTGGTGTTCACCGCCGACCACGGCGCCTCGTTCGCGATGGGCACCAACCGGCGCGTGCCCGAGGCGACCACCCTGCCAGGGATCATGGCGGTACCGATGGTCGTGAAGGCACCGGCGTCGTACCGCCCGGTCTCCCAGCGCCACCGTGACGACCGCGTGGCCGAGACGATCGACCTCCTTCCCACCATCGCCGACCTGCTCGGCGTCGACGTCCCCTGGCCAGTCGACGGCCAGAGCCTGCTGGGGCCGGCCCGCGAGAGTGCCGAGCGCTCGATCACGGCGCGGGGCGCCACCACCCGCACCGATGCCCGCCATCTCGACGTCCAGCCCCTCGTGGACCACATCCACGAGGTGTTCGGCCGTGGTCACCACCTCGACCTGTACGGTCTCGGGCCCGCCCGCGACCTCGTGGGCCGACGGGTGCCGGAACAGACGGCCGACCGTTCGGCAGGGGCCTGCTGGCGCCCCGATCGGCAGCCCGCCGGCATGGTTGGGGCGTTGAGCGGGAGCATCGAGACCAGCGAGGACGGCGACGTCGCGTTCGCCGTGGTGAACCACGGGCGGGTCGTGGGCACGTCGCTCACCTACGACGACGAGGACGACGGTGCGGCCCACCGGGTGTTCGCCCTCGCCGATCCGGGGTCGTGGGGTGACGGTCGCCACGTCCAGCTCTGGCGGACCACCGGCCCGGGCGCGGGTGGTCCGCTCGTCCGGATCCTCGAGTGCCGGTGAGGCGACCTCAGGACTCCAGGCGGCCGTCGATGATGTGGGCGGTGCGGTCGGCGTAGTGGGTCATGCGCTCGTCGTGGGTGACCACGATGGCCGATGTGCCCCGGCTCTTCATCTCGGTGCGGATCAGGTCCATGACCTGCTCGCCGAGCCTGGTGTCGAGGGCCGAGGTGGGCTCGTCGAACAAGACCAGGGTCGGGTCGTTCATCAGGGCCCGCCCGATGGCGACCCGCTGGCGCTCGCCGCCCGAGAGCTGGCCCGGAAGGTTCTTGGCCCGACCTTCCAGGCCCAGCTCATCGAGCAGCTGGTCGGCCCGGGCCCGCGCCGCCGAGCCCCTGCGGCGGCCGAGTTCGTCGACCACCAGTAGGTTCTCGCGGGCGGTCAGGAACGGCACCAGGTTCACCGCCTGGAACACGAAGCCCACCTTCTCCTGGCGGAACGTCGTGAGCTGCTTGGGCGAATAGTCAGTGATGTCGTCGCCGCCCACCACCACACGGCCCTCGGTTGGCGAGAGGATGCCGCCGGCGATCGAGCACAGGGTGGTCTTGCCCGAGCCCGATGGGCCGACGAGGGCGAGGACCTCATCGTCGGCCACGTCGAGGGTGGCGTGGTCGAGCGCGACCACCTCGCTGTCGCCCATCCGGTACACCTTGCGAACCGAGTCGAGGTGGAGGGCCAGTCCCGCCCCTCGTCGGTCCGGGGTGCCGGTGCTGGTGGTGGTGGGGCTGGGGGTCATGAGGCACTCCCGATGGCGGCGGCAGGGTCGATGCGCAGGACGCGGCGCAGTGAGAAGGCACACCCGATGACTGACGCGAGCAGCAGGTAGCCGAAGCTGCTGATCACGCGGGCAGGTGTGAGCGAAAAGGGGATGGCCCCGGCGGGGATGGCCAGGTCGAGGGCCACGGCGATGCTCGCACCGACGCTGCACGCGATCAGGGTGACCAGCACCGCCTGGAGCACCACGCCGGCGAACAGCGTTCGCGATCGTGCCCCGATGGCCTTGAGCACGCCGTAGAGGCCCAGGCGTTCGATGGTGAGCAGGGCGAAGAAGAGGGCCACCACCACGATGGCGACCACGACCGTCACGCCGATGATCTGGTTGAACACCGACCGCTGCTGCTCGACACCGGGCAGCGCGTTGACGGCCTCGTCGACCGTGAGGGACTCGGTGGCGTCGTCGGTGGCCGCGTCGATCCGATCGGCCAGCTCGGTGGGGCTGACGCCGTCACCCCGCACGACCAGCGACTGGAAGACATCGGGCCCCACGGTGGCATCGGGTCGGTTGGCGTTCTGGACGGCCCGCCACGTGTCGGCCGAGACCCAGAGCGACCCCTGGCCCGAGAAGTTGGTGTCGTTGACGAAACCGATCACCTCGACCGGGGTCCGCGCCGGGCCCACGAGCACCTCGGTGCCCGTCCCGATGCCGTCATCGCGCAGCACCTCGTCGGCGTAGGCCCGACCCTCGGGCGGCGGCTCGCCCACCCCGGTGGGTGCCACCTCGTAGCCGAACACGGCCAGGTCGGCGAGGTCGCGTGGACCGTTGCCCGGCACCCGCCCGCCCAGCAGGGCCACCCCGATGCCGCCCACCTCGGCGACCCCGGGCACCGCTTCCACCTGGGCGCGGAGCTCGGGCGGGATGCGGCTGCGGAAGAACGAGTCCCGGGCCGTGGCGGAGTAGACGATGACGTCGCCGTCCTGGGCCCGAACCGCCCCGGTGGCGTCCTTCAGCAGGCCGTCGAGAAGGCCGCCCAGGAACATCAACAAGATGGCGATCAGGGTCAGGATGATGGTGGCGGTGGCGAAGCGACTGGGCCGGCGGCGCAGCTCGCGCAGGGCGATCCTCACACCTGCACCCCCGCGCCGGTGGTGGCCTCGACCGGGTCGATCTTCAGCACCCGCCTGGCCGAGAACAGCGAGCTGATCACGCCCAGCACCAGCAGCAGCACGCTCCAGAACACGACCGCGCCGGTCTCGAAGCGCAGGGGGATGTCGCCGATGCGCCGCATCGACAGCGGCGCGTACAACAGGGTGCCCAGTGCGATGCCCGCGGCCATGACAATGACCACCTGGATCAGCAGTGATCGAACCAGGCGGCCGCCCGGCGCGCCGACGGCGCGCAGAAGTGTCAGGGCGTTGGCTTTCTGGAAGGTGATGATCAGGAAGAACAGCCCGGTCACCAGGGGCACGACCATGCCGTAGAGCAGGAAGATCACCTGGAACGACTGGCGGACCTGGGCCACGCCAGGGGTCTCGTCGGCGGCGGTGTCCTTGGGTAGTGCATCGGCGTCGGGGCTCGCCTGGTTGACGGCCGCGGACAGCTGCTCGGCCGTGGTGCCCGACTCGGGCTCGAGGGCCATGGCGTTGGGCAAGGGGTCGCGGGCGTCGGGATTCACCGAACGGACCGCGGCAACGTAGGCGTCGTAGGTCGCGAACAGTGTGGGGGTGGCCTGCAGGTTGATGTCCTCGGCCAGCCCCACCACCTCGATCTCGAGGCCGCCGGGCTCGAGTTGCACGCGGTCACCGATGCCGAGGCCCAGGTCGACGTCGGCCGCGTTCGCGACGGCCTCGCCCTCGGTCTCGGGCAGGCGCCCGTCGGTGAGGGTGGCGGGCGAGCCCAGGCCCTCGGCCTCGTAGCCGACGATGACGACGTCGGACAGTTCGCCGTCGACGGTGGCGCTGAACGTCCCCTGCCCGATGCGCCCTGACCGGGCGATGCCGTCGACCGAGGTCACCTGACCCTCGAGGGGAGGCGTGATCACGCTGCCCTGGAGGTTGCGGCGGCCGTCCACGCTGTATACGAGGACGGGGGCGGACTGGTTGCGGATCGCCCCGACGAAGGCGGTGAGCAGCCCGTTCTGGAGCGCCTGCTGGAAGAGGATCAGGAAGACGAGCAGGCCGATGGCGGCCATCACCAGGCCGAAGCGCACCTTGGCGCGGCGCATCTCTTTCAGGGCGAGGAACATCCGGCCGGGATTGTGGCACGGGCGACGGTCACGGTCCCCACCCGGCCGCGCCCCATCCTCGCTCGCCTGCCGGCGGGGAAGGGCGGCCTATGGGGCGCACTTCGATCCCCATTAGCCTCTCGTCGGTGGACGTATGGCGTGATGACGAGACCTTTCCACGGCCACCTGCCGGCTCGGTCGTCACGATCGGCGCGTACGACGGCGTGCACCTGGGGCACCAGTTCGTGATCGGCGAGGTCCGGCGTTGCGCCGAGGCCCAGGGGCTCCGCTCGGTCGTCGTCACCTTCGACCGGCACCCGGCGAGCGTCGTACGCCCAGAGTCGTCACCCAAGCAGCTCACCGACCTGGATCAGGAGCTCGAGCTCCTCGCCGGCACGGGTGTCGACGCCACCCTGGTCATCCACTTCGACGAGGCCCGGTCGAAGGAGCCCGCCGAGGACTTCGTGAACGAGACCCTGGTCGGCGCGCTCGACGCCAGGGTCGTCGTCGTGGGCGAGGACTTCCACTTCGGGCATCAACGCCGTGGCAATGCCGCTCTCCTGGCCCAGATGGGCGAGACGCTGGGCTTCACGGTCGACGGGGTGGGGCTGCTCCCCGCGGGACCCGACGGGCCGGTGTCCTCCACGGCCATCCGGGCGGCCCTCCGTGCGGGCGACCTGCGCACCGCGTACGGCATGTTGGGTCGTCCCCATGAGGTCCGGGGAGTGGTCGGACGCGGTGATGCCCGGGCACGGGAACTGGGCTTCCGGACGGCCAACGTCGCCATCTCCGAGGAGGTCCTGCTGCCGGCGGACGGCATCTACGCGGGCTGGTACGAGCGTGCCGACGGCTCGGTCCACCCGAGCGCGCTCTCGCTTGGCCGGCGCCCGACGTTCTACGAGGCGGCCGACGCCTCGCTGCTCGAGGCCCACCTCCTCGATTTCGACGGCGACCTCTACGGGGAGACGGCCCGGGTGCGGTTCGTCGAGCGGCTGCGCGACGAGCTGAGGTTCGACAGCGTCGGTGCCCTGGTCGAGCAGATGGGCCGCGACTGCGACCGGGCGCGAGGCGTCCTCGGTGCCTGACCGGGGCCACCACGACGCGGTCGTCGACGACGCCGGAGTCCCGTGGGTCGGTGAGGTCGAGCCGCTCAGCGGCCCGGTCACCCAGCCCCTCCGGGGTTCGATCGAACCGGGCCGGATCGGCTCGGCCGCCCGGCTCGCCCGTCATCGCATCCGCCTCTCGGACGGGCACGAGGTGGGCATCGCCGTGTGCGGACGCGGCATCCCGCTCGTGGTCGTCCACGGCTTCTCGGCCGAGGGCTTCCTCTACGCACAGACGCTCTCTCGGCTCGTCTCCATGGGCTACAAGGTGATCGCCATCGACACCGCCGGCCATGGTGGAACCCAGGGCCTTCCGCGCGGCGGGGCAGATCTCGGCGACTACAGCGAGCTGCTGGGCCGGGCCATCCGCGAGCTCGGCATCCGCCGGGCAGTCATGGCCGGGCACTCGATGGGTGGTCGCCTGGTCGTCGAGCTCGCTGCGGAGCAGCCGGACCTCGCCATCGCGGTGATCCTGGTCGACGCCATCGTCGGTGACACCTGGGACCGCATGGTCAACGTGTTCCGCGTCATGCCGCCCCTCCTCGGCTTCATCGGGGCGGCCCTGGCGGTCGACACGGTGTCGACCGTGCCGCTCTTCAAGGACCCCGGTCAGGCCGCGAAGTTGCTGCGGCTGGCCGTCCCCGTGGGGGCCGGCATCGCCCGCCACCCCTGGCAGCTCCTCGGGCCGACCGTCTCGATCCTGCGGTCGAAGGGCAGCGGGCACATGCTCGATCTGCTGGCCGTCGAACGGGTGCCGGTCATCGCGATCCACGGCGACAAGGACGTGGCGGTTCCCCTGGCGACGGCCAAGGCCGCCTCGAAGCGGGCCCGCGGTCATCTGGTGGTCGTGAAGGACGCCAGCCACTCCTGGCTCCTGAAGGACCCCGAGACGCTGCCGGGCATCGTCTACGAGCTGCTCGGCGACGGCCTCGGGTCGGCGCAGCGGCGAGCGCTCCGCGAGGCCGGTCTCGCCCCTGGACGCGTGGGTGACGACGACGTGGAAGCCGCGCTCTACGACCCCGACGCGCTCGTGCTGCAGCTCACGCCCGACTTCGTCGAGCCCAGCGCGTCGGAGCGCAAGAAGGTCCACCCGCGTCGCCCCCGCTACGAGTGGACCGTCCACCCGCCCCTGCGCTGACCGGGACATCGTTCTGGCCGCGACGTCGTGTTGTCACGCAAGCGAATCCGCGGCCAGATCGTTGGTCTTGGGATTCTGGCCGCGACGTCGTGTTGTCACGCAAGGGAATCCGCGGCCAGAAGCGTGGCGGAGGAGATCACTGGCTCGGCGCCAGTGAACCCCGATACGGGTTCGGCCAGGGGCAGCTGGCCGAGTGCAGCACGCCACGCTCACCCTCTGCGGCGAGGCGCCGCGCCTCGTCGACGGTCGTCAAGACGCTGCTGCGGTTCGACCACAGGTCGCGGTCCCAGACGACGCCGACCATGAACGCGGCGTCGTTCATCAGCTGGTATCGGCGTTCATCCGCCGCCTGGTCGGAGCATGTCGAGTGGTAGCGCAGGCTGTTGATCTCGAACACAAGCGGAAAGCAGTCGTCTCGGTGATCGCTCCTCCCGATAGGTCGGTGCCCTCCGACGACGACCTGACGCCGGAACCCCCGACGGCCGGCCTGCTCGAGGGTCTCCTCGAACTTCGTCTCGTTCAGGCTCTCGGTCGGGCTGCTTCCTGGCGGACGCGTCTGAGCCAGCTCCCGCATCAGCACCGTGCCGGAACGGCCGCGCTGGCAGATGTCCTCGACCATCTCGTGGAGTGCGGCCCACGTCACGAGATCGTCCCGGTGGGCGTTGTCCAACATCCGCCCGATCTTCTTCAGCCCGATCTCGAAGCGGCGCCCGGAGCTGTAGTGGGCCGCCTCGGACCAGATGGCTCGCAACGCGGTCTCGCACGGCACGCCCTGGTACACGATCACGTCCTGCGACCGCACCGCCCGGAGCTCGTGCAGTCGGCCCAGGTGGGCGCGGTTCCCCGAGATACCGCGCAACCGGGCGACTTCGACAGTCCGAAGGTCGAAGGCGTCCATCCCGAGCCAGGCCAGCGCCGACCGTCCGTGGAGGAACCCGCCCGGACTCGCGTCGAGCACGGCGGCCAGGACTCGCTGCGCGTCCGTCGCCGGAGACGCCACCGATCGGAGCACCCGTCGGCTCGCCGGCGCCCACCGACACGAGCGAATGGCTCGCCACCAGTCGTCTGGGCCGGATTCGATGTCGGGAAGGTGGAACCGCGCGACCAGGCCCTCGTGACGGGCGGCGACGACGCTGAAGCGGTGCTCCCACAGGTCCATACCTCGATCCAAGCAGGGCTGACAGTACATTTCAATATATTTCAATCTACGATGTAGGCCACTCATTGGTTCTGGCCGCGGCGGGGTGCTGTCACGCCAGACAGTTCGCGGACAGAACGGATCGGGGTTGGGGTGGAAGCGGAATCGCGGGTTGGGGTACTTCCCTGGTACGGTTGTCTTTGCACCGAGCGCCCCTGCGCGCCGTGCTCCGCTTCGGGTTACGCACTTGCGGACCATGAGGCCGGGTAGCACACCCACTTCCAGAGAAAGACCCAGAGACACCCAATGGCTGAAAGCCCGGGCCTTCCCCCCAAGGCCGACACGATTGCCGGAAACCGCCTGCACGACACGGACACCGGCTCACCCGAGGTCCAGGTGGCGCTGCTCACCGAGCGCATCAACCACCTCACCGAGCATCTCAAGATGCACAAGAAGGACCACCACAGCCGCCGCGGCCTCCTGATGTTGGTCGGCCGGCGCCGCCGGTTGCTCGACTACGTGAAGAACAACGACGTCGAGCGCTACCGCGCCCTCATCGCGAAGCTGGGCCTGCGCCGCTAGCGCACCTGGTTCGCGCGAACCACTGATCTCACCTCACGCGGGCTCGCCCCGCTGCACCACCCATACAACAAAACAAGCGGTGTGCTGGTCAGCTGCCAGTGGCCGGTTCCCCGGGCCTCGTCGAGACACCTCGTCGATACATCCGGGTGGTCGACCACTGGGAACTGACCCCGCCGCACTATCCGGGGCCATGAGGGCCCCGAGAGGAGTGACATCCCATGGCGGATGCAACCAGAGTCGCCGGACCAATCACCGGCGCCGAGAAGGACCTTTCGTTCGAGACGGGCAAGCTGGCCGGACTGGCCGACGGCGCCGTCGTCGCCCAGATCGGCGACACGGTGGTGCTGGTCACGGCCACCGCAGCCAAGGGCGTGCGGGAGGGCATCGACTTCTTCCCCCTCACCGTCGACATCGAGGAGCGGATGTACGCCGCGGGCAAGATCCCCGGTTCGTTCTTCCGTCGTGAGGGCAAGGCCTCCGATCAGGCCATCCTCACCTGCCGCCTGATCGACCGGCCGCTGCGCCCGTCGTTCCCCGACGGCTTCCGCAACGAGATCCACATCGTCGGCACCGTCCTCGGCGCCGACAAGGTGAACCCCCACGACGTGTTGGCCATCAACGCGGCGTCCGCAGCCCTCACCATCTCGGGCATCCCCTTCGAGGGCCCCATCGGCGCGGTGCGTGTGGCCTTCGACGCCAACGGCGCCTGGATCCCGCACCCCACCTACCAGGACGGTGACGCCAGCTCGTTCGAGATGGTCGTCGCCGGCCGCATCGGTGACGACGGCGACGTCGCCATCATGATGGTGGAGGCGGGCGGCACCGAGGCCGCGTGGGAGCTCTACGAGGGTGGCGCCCCCAAGGTCACCGAGGCGGTCATCGCCGACGGTCTCGAGGCCTCCAAGCAGTGGATCAAGGAGTCGATCGACCTCCAGAACGAGCTGGTCGGCAAGGTCGGCACCAAGCCCACGATCACCTTCACCACCCAGGTCGACTACGGCGACGACATCTACGCCGCCGTCGAAGAGGCCGGCACCGGCCGGCTCGCCGCCGCCATGGCCATCGCCGACAAGGCCGACCGTGACGCCGCCACAGATGCGGCCCGCGACGAGGTCCTGGCCGAGCTGGCCGATCAGTTCGCCGAGGTCGACAACAGCGCCAAGCAGATCAAGGCTGCGGTGCGGTCGCTGACCAAGGCCATCGTGCGCAAGCGCATCGTCGAGGACGGTGTGCGCATCGACGGACGCGGGGTGGCCGACATCCGCCCGTTGTCCGCCGAGGTCGGCGTGCTCGCCGCGGTGCATGGTTCGGGCCTCTTCCAGCGAGGCGAGACCCAGGTGCTGAACGTGGCCACCCTGGGCATGCCCCGGATGGAGCAGATGCTCGACACGATCGGCATCGACGACCGCAAGCGCTACATGCACCACTACAACTTCCCGCCGTTCTCCACCGGTGAGACCGGCTTCATGCGAGGCCCCAAGCGCCGCGAGATCGGCCACGGCCTCCTCGCCGAGCGGGCCCTGGTGCCCGTGATCCCCACGGCCGCGGAGTTCCCCTACACGCTGCGCACCGTTTCCGACGTGCTGTCGTCCAACGGCTCCACCTCGATGGCGTCGGTCTGCGGCTCGACGCTGTCGCTCATGGATGCCGGTGTGCCGATCAAGGCCCCGGTTGCCGGTATCGCGATGGGCCTCGTCTACGCCGAGGGCAAGTACACCGCCCTCACCGACATCCTCGGTGCCGAGGATGCCTTCGGCGACATGGACTTCAAGGTGGCCGGTACGGCCGAGTTCGTCACCGCCCTGCAGCTCGACACCAAGATCTCTGGCCTTCCCGCCGAGGTGCTCGGCAAGGCGCTCGACCAGGCCAAGGACGCCCGGCTCAAGATCCTCGAGGTGATGACCGGCGCCATCGCCGAGCCTCGCCCCGAGGTCGGCCCCACCGCGCCGAAGATCACCAGTTTCGAGATCCCGATCGACAAGATCGGCGAGGTCATCGGGCCCAAGGGCAAGGTCATCAACGCCATCCAGCAGGAGACCGGTGCCGACATCAGCGTCGACGACGACGGCACCGTCGGCGTCGTCAGCATCGGCTCCAACGACAGCGGCGTGGTGGCCGAGGCCGAGCGCCAGATCAAGCTCATCCTCAACCCGCCCACCGCCGAGGTCGGCGCGGTGTACCAGGGCAAGGTGGTCAACATCACCAAGTTCGGTGCCTTCGTGAACATCCTCCCGGGCCGTGACGGCCTGGTCCACATCTCCAAGCTTGGCGGTGGCAAGCGCATCGACCGGGTGGAGGACGTGCTCGACCTCGGCGACGAGATCGAGGTCCGGGTCGATGACGTCGATCCGTCGGGCAAGGTCTCGCTCAGCCCGGCGGACTCCCCGCCGCCCTCCGGTGGCGGTGGCGGCGGTGGTCGCGGCGACCGCGGCGGTGACCGCCCGCCCCGTCGTGATCGTGACGATGGTCCCCGCGACCGTGACCGCGGTGACCGTCCCCGCAGCGACCGCAGCGACAGCGGCTCCTCGGCGGCCGCGCCGTCCGAGGGTGGCTCCGGTGCTGTCGCGGTGTCATTCGAGGACTCGTTCGAGTCGGAGCTCCGCGAGGAGTTCGGCGATCTCGGCCCGGCCGAGGCACCTCGCCCCGGTGGGGATCGTGGCCGCGGTGGCGATCGGGGCCGTCGCGGCGGCCCACGCCGCTGACCGTCAGCCAGCCCTCACCGGGCGCAGACCAGGACGAGGTGCGCACGAGCACCCTCGACAATGGCATCCGGGTCGTCACCGAACGCATGGAATCCGTGCGCTCGGTGACCACCGGGGTCTGGGTCGGGGTCGGCTCGCGTGACGAGTCCGGCAGCCTGTGGGGGGCCTCGCACTTCCTCGAGCACCTGCTGTTCAAGGGCACCGCGGCGCGCTCGGCCCAGGACATCGCCGAGTCGGTCGATGCTGTCGGCGGTGAGATGAACGCGTTCACGGCCAAGGAGTACACCGCCTACTACACGCGGCTCCCTGCGACCGAACTCGCGTTCGGGCTCGACCTGCTGGCCGATGTCGTGACCGCGCCGGCGTTCCGGCCCGACGAGATCGATGCCGAGCGCCAGGTGATCCTCGAAGAGATCCTGATGAGCGAGGACACGCCCGACGACCGGGTGCACACCTTGTTGTTCGAGGCCCGTTATCCCGATCACCCGCTCGGTCAGGAGACCCTCGGGGGTCCCGAGTCGATCGAGGCCATGACCCGCGAGGAGATCGCACACTTCCACGAGCTCCACTACCGCCCGACGAACCTGGTGGTGGCGGCCGCCGGGCTGTTGGACCACGACGAGGTCGTGGCTCGGGTGGACGAAGGCTTCTCGTCGGCGTCCGGCGGGGTGGCGCCCGAGCGCGACGCACCCTCCCTTCCGGCTGTGCCGGTCTCGGTGCTTCGCCGGCCCACCGAGCAGGTGCACCTGGCCATGTCGTGGCCGGGCTTCGACCACGAGGACCCCGACCGCTACGCCCTGTCGGTGCTCAACCACGTGCTCGGCGGCGGTACCGCAAGCCGGCTCTTCCAGGAAGTCCGCGAGAAGCGCGGGCTCGCCTACTCGGTCTACTCGGCGCCGTCGTCCTACGTGGACACCGGCGTCGTGCTCGCCTACCTCGGCACGGCGCCCGCCCGAGTCGCCGAGGCCATCGCCGTGGTGGATGACATCGTTGCCGCACTGCTCTCCGACGGCGTCTCCGACAAGGAGCTCGCCGTCGCTCGGGGCTACCTCGAAGGGTCACTGGTGCTCGGGCTCGAGGACAGTGGCAGCCGCATGGGCCGCATCGGCAGCAGCTCGACCATCCGCGGCAAGGTCACGCCGATCAGCGAGCACGTCGACAAGATCCGGGCCGTCACCCATGACGATGTCAACCGGGTGTTGCAGCGGGTGTTCGCCGGCGGCCGTACCCTCGCCGCCGTCGGCCCCCTCGACGCGTCCGACCTGCCTGTCTGATCATCACCTAGCGGTCACTGCCGCATCGATCGTGGCGGTGTGCCCGGCCGTGATCGGAACAGTGGTGGCGCCGGCGTAGTCGGGGCGGTCGTCCCAGTACTCCTGCAGGTGGGTGCCGGAGGGGTCGACGATGGTGGCCCGGTACGAGCCGGGGGTCAGCGCGTCGATCGTGTAGCTGCCGTCAGCGGCGGTGATCGCCCCACCGCCGATGCCCGTTGGTCCGATTGCGATGACCCACGCTCCCTCGAGGGGCACGCTGGACGATGCGTCGGTGACGGTGCCCGCCCACGCGCCGACGGTGGCGTCGAGGGCTGCGTTCGTCACGGCCGGCGCGGTCACCGGGGTTGCGCTCACGATCCCGTGGTAGGGCACGTTGTCGTGCCACTCCATGGCATGGTGGCCGCTCGGGTCGAGGAAGGCGAGTCGATACGACCCGGCCGCGACCTGCACGCGGTACCCGCCGGCGCCGCCGGTGACCGCACCGGCCGCCAGCGAGAAGTCTGATGCCCGCAGGGCCAGGACCCGCACGCCCCGGAGTGGCCGGGAGGTGGCCGACTCGATGACGGTGCCCCGCAGGTCCGTCGTGGCAGGTGCGCCCGGCTGCGGGGGGAGCGAGACGTCGGCTGGCGTCGCGCGGCCGGCCGTCACCGGTATCGGGGTAGAGGCGGCCGGATCGGGCGTGCCCGCGAAGAAGCGGGGCGAGTGCGCGCCGCTGGGATCGAGGTAGACCGTCCTGTGGTCGCCGACCCCCAGGTGCTCGAGGTCGTAGCGCCCCGACGCATCTGCGACGGTAGCGACCTCGGGTGCTCCAGTCGCGGGGTTGAGACTCACCGCCCAGGCACCTGCGACGGCAGCGCCCGACGCGGCATCGGTCACCCGGCCGGAGATCTCACCACGGGTCGGGGCCATGGGCGCCACGACGTCGGTCGGTGGTCCACGCGTGACGGTGACCGGCGTGGGTGCGCCGAGGAAGTCCGAGCGGTGGTCGCCGCTGGTGTCGAGCAGGTAGACGAGGTATGTCCCTGAGTCCAGCGCGACGGCAAAGTCGCCCTCGGCGTCGCCGACGGTTCCGGCGGCGAACGAGAGATCCGCGGCGCGCAGGACCGCGACCCCGGCCCACGGTATGGGCGCGCCCGTGCCGGTCTCGGTCACGGAGCCGGTGAGGCCGGTGGGCGATCCCGCCATCGAGTCCATCCCGGCACGCATGGCATCGGCGTCGAGCTCGCCGGGCATGACCGGAACCGCTCGATAGGTGCTGACGCCGCTCACCGTGAGGACGGGCGCGCCGTCCGGCGTGAGCTCGGTGAAGAAGTCGTTCCAGCCGCCCCAGCTGACGACCCAGTTCCCCCCGTCGGTCCGCCGGGCCGACCCGAGGCCGAACGAGTACCCGGCGCGCGGATCGACGACGGTCTCGACGAGGGTGGCGCGGCGCGCGTCGGCGTCGATCTCGAACCGAAGGACCCGAGGCCGCCGTGACAAGGCACGCGTGCCGTTGTCGAGCACGCTCACCGACCCGTCGGGCAGGATGCGGGCATCGTGCTGGCCGCTGAAGAGGCGGAGGACCTCGGCCTCCGTCAGCTGCCGCGTCCCCTCGAAAACCGCCAGGCTGCGCGCGGTCGCGGTTCCTCCGAGCTTCCAGAAGATGTCATTCGTGGCCATGTCGATGTCGTAGATCGCGTCGAGGTTGCGGATCGACACGAGCACGCCATCGGCGCCGTGCGGCTCGACCGAGTTGGCGTGCCCCCAGGTCAGCTTGTACAGATCGGGTGCCATCTCGGCAGCGTCGAGGTGATCCTGGGTCCGCCACGACCACACCTCGGCGCCGGAGGCATCGAGCCGGACGAACCGGGCCTCTTCCTGCAGGTTCCGGTCGGAGTCGTAGTACTGGAAGCCGACCAGGTCGCCGGTGGGCGTGCGCTGGAGGTCGTGGTGGTCGAGGCCGTCGTGCACCACTCGGGTGGGTGTGCCGTCCCAGGCCCGGAAGACGTAGTCGCCGCCGGGCACCGTGGTGACGATGTGCCCGTCGATCAGCTTCGCGTCGACGGGGGCACCCTGGGTCTCGCGTCGCCACCACACCGGCGTGCCCGCCGAATCGAGGATGATGTCCCAGTTTCCATGGGTCACCACGTAGTAGGCGGACTGCGGGCTCCCGGTGACGGTGGTGGTGAAGGACGGGAACGTGCTCGGGAGGCACCGGACGCGGTAGGTCGAGGTGGGAGCGGTGGTCTCGTTGACATCGGCGACCTTGAAGCGGACGGTGGTCACCGCGGGCGGCGTGACGGGATAGGTGAACGAGCCGGTGAAGGTCGACGGTGCGGCAGCACCTGGGCCGAGCGGAATGGCGCGCACCCGATAGCCGGCGGCGACCGTGCCGCTGAACATCGTCACCTGGCCGGTCGGGCACCGGGTCGTGTAGTCGTGGCGGTCCGCGGCGAACGCCACGTTCAGCGCGGCCGGCGTGGCGGCCAAGGCCGTCAGTCCGGTCGCGCCTGCCGTTCGAGCTGGCTGGGTTGCGGTGGTGCCCGCACGGCCGGGGAGCCCCGTGGCGGTAGCCGTGGTCGGCACCGTCACGAGGCCGAACAGGCAGGCGATCGCAGCGTGCAGAACCCTTCGCCTTGCAGGCGCGGTCGGCTGTCGCTCGATGCCGGTAACGTAGCCGACGCACGCCCGGCCGACCATCGGGGTGCGGCTGCTGGCGGTCCGCCAGCGGCTGGCTGTGCGCCGAGGATCTGCTGCTGCTCGGCCTCGCCGACCGGCGCCGCGCGGTGCGGGGTCGATCGAGGGGGCCGGGGCGGGCGAGAAGTAGGGTGCCGGGATGACGATCCGGGTGGGGGTGTTCGGCGCCGGAGGGCGGATGGGCGCCACTGTCTGCGGCGCGGTCAAGGCCGATGCGGGCCTCGAGCTCGTGGCCGCAGTCGACCCGCACCACGTCGGATCGGTCATCGAGGGCGTGCCGATCGGGGCTGATGCGTCCGGGATGGCCGACGCCCGTGTCGAGGTGGCTGTCGACTTCACCCAGGTGGGAGCGGCCCGGGAGAACCTCGCTTGGATGGCCGAGCACGGCGTCCACGCCGTGGTGGGCACCACGGGCTTCACCGAGGACGACCTCGGGCGGTTCCGGGCGGCGTTCACCACCAGCAACTGTCTGATCGCGCCCAACTTCGCCATCGGCGCGGTGCTGCTGATGCGGTTTGCCGAGTTGGCCGCGCCGCACTTCGAAACGGCCGAGGTGATCGAATTGCACCACGACAAGAAGGTCGACGCGCCTTCGGGAACCGCAATGCTCACCGTCGAGCGCATGGCTGCCGCCTCCGATGCCTGGGGCGACGACCCCACCACCAAGGTCGTGGTGGCCGGCGCCCGGGGCGCAGAGGGCCCAGGCGGCATCCGGGTCCACTCCGTGCGCCTGCGGGGAATCGTCGCCCACCAGGAGGTGCTGCTCGGCACCACGGGCCAGACGCTCACCATCCGCCACGACAGCTACGACCGGTCGTCGTTCATGCCCGGCGTGGTCCTCGCCGTCAAAGGGGTGGCGAAACGACCCGGGCTCACCATTGGCATGGACGCCCTTCTCGGCCTCTGAAGCCTCCAACACCGCCTTGCTTTCGCGTCCGAACTGGCCGTGATCACGACCAGTTCGGACGCGGAAACGGCGGTTGTGGAGGTCAGGAGCGACGGGAGACGCGGGTGGCGCTCGCCTGGTCGCGTGGCTTCACCACGATCTGATCGATGTTCACGTGGCTCGGACGGGTGGCCGCCCACGCCACGCAGTCCGCGATGTCGTCCGCGACGAGGGGGGTGAGGCCCTCGTAGACGGCGTCGGCCGCGGCCTGGTCGCCGCCGAAGCGGACCACGCTGAACTCGGTCTCGACCATGCCGGGGTCGATCTCGGTGACCCGCACGGGGGTGCCGAGCAGTTCCTGGCGGAGCACGCCCATCACCGCGTGCGCCCCGAACTTGGCAGCGTTGTACCCACCTCCGCCCGGGTAGGCCTCGAGGCCGGCGATGGACCCGATGGTGACGATGTGGCCGTCGCCGCTGGCGACCAGCTTGGGAAGCAGGGCCCGGGTCATCCGCATCACACCGAGCACGTTGGCGTCGTACATCGCGAGCCAGTCGGCCTCGTCGGCTTCGGCCACGGGGTCACGCCCGAGGGCGCCCCCTGCGTTGTTCACGAGCAGCGAGCACTCGGGCACCCGCTCGCAGAAGTCGGTGACCGACGCTGGATCGGTCACGTCGAGTTGAAAGGCAGTGGCCCCGATGGGCGAGGCCACTGCTCGGAGCCGGTCGAGGCGCCGTGCCCCGACGATCACACGGAACCCCTCGGCGGCCAGTCGGGCGGCGGTAGCGGCGCCGATGCCCGCACTGGCCCCGCTGATGACGGCAGTGCGCGTCACGCCTCGGGCTCCTCCCCGGCCGACTCGGGACTCGGCTTCTCCTCCGCCGCGAGGGCCTGGCCGGGCAGGTCGCCGGTGGCCGCTTGGATCTCCAACTCGTGCTCGTGCTCGATCTCCTCGGAGACCTCCTCCAATTCCTCCTCGAGATGGACCAGCGATTCGAACTCGGTCTCGCCCTCGCCTCTGCTCTCGGACCAGATGGTGAAGCCCACCAGGGCGATCGTCACCGCAGTGAGTGGAAGGCGGTACTCGCGGATGAAGCTGACGACGGTGTCGATCGGGCTGGCGAAGATGTCGCCGACCCAGCGGATCAGGTAGAGGCGGGCGACGGTGCCGGTGATGTTGAGGGCGAGGAACACCGGTGGCGACATGCCGGAGGCGCCGGCGAACAGGCAGATGGGGTTGTTCGGGGCAATGAGGACGAGTGGGTACGAGGCCTTCTGGAAGAACTGCTCGACAGAGCGGAGGATCCCGCCGAAGGTCCTCGACCGGCGCTCGGCCCAGCGCACGGCGGCATCACCGTAGAAGTAGCCGAGCAGGTAGAAGAGGGGGTCGGCCAGCACCAGGCGGAGGCCGCCGACCACGTAGTACGAGACCGCGTCGAGCGAGTTGGTGGTGAGCACCAGGTTGCGGTTGCGGGCATTGAGGGCGATCAGCCACAGCGGGTGCTTGTCGACCAGGGTCGGCGCGAACGCGTCGCCGACGTACGAGGCGATGACGAGCGCGACCAGTGGTGCCACGATGAGCCAGAGCACGGGCCGACTGGGTTTCGAGTGAGCGGGAGCGTCCAAGGCCTAGATCATCGCACCGGGCGTGGCGTCCGCAAGACCCGTACGCTGCGAGGGGGACGGAATCGACGAGGGAGAGCCGATCGTGCAAGGCCTTATGCAGGACACACCGCTCACGCTGCCGCACTTCTTCCGGCGGGCCGAGCGGCTGTTCCCCGAGAAGCAGATCGTCACCGCGACCGCCGTCGGCCCCGAGCGCCGCACCTACGGCGAGTGGGCGGACCGCACCCGCCGCCTCGGTGGGGTGTTCGACGACCTGGGGCTGTCGGACGACGCTCGGGTGGGTACGTTCGGCTGGAACACGGCCCGCCACCTCGAGCTCTACTTCGCGGCCCCGTGTACCGGGCGCGTCCTCCACACCCTCAACATCCGCCTGTTCCCCGAGCAGCTCACGTACGTGGTCAACCACGCCGAGGACGAGGTGATCTTCGTCGACCGTTCGCTGCTCGCCCTGCTATGGCCGCTCGTCGACACGTTCGAGACGGTCCGCCACTTCGTGGTGATGGACGACGGCAAGGGCGAGGTCCCGAGTCCCGACGGTGGCAGGCCGTTGCACGACTACGAGGAGCTGCTGGGCGTCGCCGAGCCCGTCCAGTTCGACGTGCGGGACGAGAACCGGGCGGCGTCCATGTGCTACACGAGCGGCACCACCGGCAACCCGAAGGGCGTCGTGTACTCGCACCGCTCCACCTGGTTGCACACCGTGGGGGTGATGACCGCAGACAGCCTCGGCGTTCGCGAGTCCGACGTGATCCTGCCCGTGGTGCCCATGTTCCACGCCAACGCATGGGGACTGGCCCACGCGTCCGTCGCGGCCGGCGCGGACCTCGTCATGCCCGGGCCCGATCTGTCCGCACCCGCCATCGCCGGGCTCATCGAGTCCGAGAAGGTGACGGTCGCCGCGGGGGTGCCCACCATCTGGATGGGGGTCTTGCCCGAGCTCGCCGGTCGCGACACGTCGCACCTCCGGGCCATTCCGTGCGGTGGTTCGGCCGTGCCCCGCTCGCTGTCGGAGGGCTACCGCGAGGCCACGGGGCACCCCATCCTCCAGGCCTGGGGGATGACCGAGACGAGCCCCGTCGCGTCGATCTGCACCATCAAGAGCGGCCTCGCCGATCGCACCGCCGACGAGCTCGCCGACCTGCGCTCGAGTCAGGGGCTCGTGTCGATCGGTGTCGACTTCCGGATCGTCACCCAGGACACCACCGACGAGCTTCCGTGGGACGGCGAGAGTCGGGGCGAGCTCCAGGTGTCGGGCCCATGGATCGCGTCCACCTACTACGACGACGAGCGGGCGTCCGAGTCGTTCACCGAGGACGGCTGGCTCCGCACCGGCGACGTCGCCACCGTGTCGGCCGACGGGTACATCCGCCTCGTCGACCGCACCAAGGACGTGGTCAAGTCGGGCGGTGAGTGGATCAGCTCGGTCGAGCTCGAGAACGAGATCATGGGCCACTCGAAGGTGGCCGAGGCCGCCGTCATCGGCGTGAACCACCCCAAGTGGGGCGAGCGCCCGCTGGCCTGCGTGGTGGTGAAGCCGGGCGAGACCCTCACCAAGCAAGAGGTGCTCGGCTACCTCGACGGCCGCATCGCCAAGTGGTGGACACCCGACGACGTGGTGTTCATCGACGAGGTGCCGAAGACGTCGGTCGGCAAGTTCTCCAAGAAGGACCTGCGCACCCGTTTCGAGGACCACGTCCTGCCGACGGTCTGAGCCGCCGTGCGCTACGCCGTCTTCCTCCCCCCGTTCGACGGCCCCACAGGCGCGGACCCGCGGCCCTGGGCAGAGGCGGGCGCGACCTGGTGGCTGGCCGAGCCCCCGTCCACGGACCCGGCCACCGTCCGTGCCGTGATCGCGGCCGGGCCTCCTCGCCCCTGACTGCCATGGGGCCCACCCCCGGCCGTAGCCTCGGGGTGTGTACCGGTTCCTGCTCAAGCCCCGGTGGATCCTGTCGCACGTCCTCGTGCTGGCGTTGGTCGTCGTCCTGGTGAACCTGGGGCTCTGGCAGCTGCACCGACTCGACGAGAAGCGGGACTTCAACGCCTTGGTCGAATCGCGGACGGACCTGCCGGCGAAGCCGGTGGCCGACGTGCTGCCCGCATCGGCCAGCTTCGATGAGGCCGACGCGGTCGTCTATCGCACCGTGACCGCCGAGGGCACCTACGTGCCCGACGAGGCGGTCATCGTCCGGTCGCGCACCTACCAGAGCGAGTCGGGGGCCTGGCTACTCACGCCGCTGCGCCTCGACGACGGCACCGCGGTCGTCGTGAACCGCGGCTGGGTGCCCATCCAGGCGGGCCTCGAGAGCCAGCCGGAGTGGGCGCCTCCGACGGGCCCGGTGCGGGTCGAGGGGCTGCTGGTCCCCACGCAGGTCCGGGGGCGGTTCGGGGCCACCGATCCCGAGGGTGAGCGCCTCGAGACCGTGGCCCGCGCCGACGTGGGCCGCATCCAGGAGCAGGTCGACGAGGACCTCGTCCCGGCGGTGCTCCAGCTCGAAACCCAGGAGCCGGGCCAGCGCGGGGACTTCCCCGTGGCGATCGGCCCGCCCGAGCTGTCCGAGGGCCCCCACCTCAACTACGCCGGCCAGTGGTTCATCTTCGCCACCATCGCCGCGGTGGGCTACCCGCTCATGCTGCGCCGCATCGCCCAGAGCCGGGCCAAGGAAGCCGCGGCCGCCGAGCGGGCCGTCGGTGCCGACGGGGTCACCGAGCCGCTCGACACCCCGGCGTGAGCGCGGAGCGGGCAGAGGTCCGGGACCGGATCCTCACCGCCACCATCGAGGTGGTGGCGGGCGCCGGCCTCGCCGGTCTGCGCATGGAGGAGGTGGCGCGGGTCGCCCGCGTGGGACGGGCGACCCTCTACCGGTACTTCCCCGGGGGCAAGGAGCAGCTCGTCAACGAGGCCATCACCTGGGAGGTGGGCCGCTTCTTCCGCGACCTCGCCCTCGAGGTGGCCGACGCCCCCGACCTCCGGGGCCGCCTCGAGCGTGGCCTGATGTTCGCCCACCGCTCGATGGCCGGGCACGAGGCCCTGGCCACGGTCCTCGAGGCCGACCGAGAGCAGTTCCTGCCCCGCCTCCACGAGACCTCACCGCTGGTGGTGGGCGTGGTGCGGGACTACCTGACGCCAGCGGTGGCTGCGGAGCAGCTGCGGCCCGGCGTCGACGTGGACGAAGCGGCCGAATACCTGGCCCGCATGGTGCTGTCGTTCATCCCCAGCCCGGGGCAATGGGACCTCACCGACCCCGCCGAGGTGGCCCGTCTCGTCGACCGCCAGTTCCTCGCCGGCATCCTCACTCCACCGGCCTGAGACACATGTCACAGGGCCTGCCCATATCCCTGAGACAAAATCGTGCCTATTGTCTCGGGCGATGAGTGCCGCCGTCGCCAGCGATGGGCGCACCCGGGGGGCCGTCGATCTCCGGGCGTCCCGGGAGCCCCGTGAGCGCATCCTCGACGCGACCCTGCGGGGCATCAGCCGGGTCGGCGTGTCCGGCCTGACCCTCGACGACGTCGCCCGCGACGCCGGCTGCGGACGGGCCACGGTGTACCGCACGTTCCCGGGCGGCCGCGACGAGGTCGTCCAGCAGGCGGCGCTCGCCGAGCTGCACCGCTACACGATCGAGGTCGGCGCCGCCCTCGATGCCACCGACGACCTGGTCGGGCTGGTGACGGCCGCAGTCCACGCCACCGCGTGCTTCGTCGCCGGGAGTGCGCCCCTCCGCCACGTGCTGGCCAACGAGCCGGCTGCGATCCTCGCGCACGTCGCCTTCGACAAGAGCCCGTTGGTGTTCGCGGTCGCCCACGAGCTCCTCGCCCCCCGCCTCGCCCGCCACCTGCCCGCCCAGCAAGCCGCCGAGGCCGCCGAGTGGCTGGCCCGCCTCGGCCTGTCCTACCTGGCCGTACCCAACCCCGCTGTCGACCTCACCGACCGCGCCGCCGCCCACCACCTCGTCACCACCTTCGTGGTGCCCGGCCTCGGTGGCCCGGCTGCCGACTTCGTCCTCGACCCCTCTCCCGCTGCTTCCCCGTCCACCAACCTTCCCACTTCCAGGAGCTGAGCATGTCCACCACCGAAGACCTCATCGGGCGCGAAGACGTCAACGACCTAGAGGCGATCCTCGGCGTCGCCAACACCGACGTGAACGAGCTCGTCCACCACGTGAAGGACAACGCCGACGCCATCTTCACCTGGGACTACGAGAAGGGCCGGCGGCCCGCGCTGAACCGGCTCTACGAGAAGGCCAAGACCTCGCAGTGGAACGGCGAGACCGACCTGCCCTGGGACACCGATGTCGACCAGGAGGCCGTGGTGCTCGCCAATGCCGAGGCCAACGCGAGCACGATGTTCGCGGGCACCGTCGACCTCACCGGCACGGTGTTCGAGAAGTGGGACGAAAAGCAGTGGATCGAGCTCGGCATCGAGTCCCAGAACTGGATGCTCAGCCAGTTCATGCACGGCGAGCAGGGGGCGCTGGTCTGCACGGCCAAGATCGTCGAGACCGTCCCGTGGATCGACGCCAAGTACTACGCGTCCACCCAGGTGATGGACGAGGCACGCCACGTCGAGGTCTTTGCCAGGTACCTCGACACCAAGCTCTCGGGTCACTACCCGGTCAACGCCCACCTGAAGATGCTGCTCGACGACATCATCACCGACAGCCGCTGGGACATGACCTACCTGGGCATGCAGATCATGGTCGAGGGGCTCGCGCTCGCCGCCTTCGGCTTCATCCACGCCATGACCCAGGAGCCGTTGCTCAAGCAACTGCTGCGCTACGTGATGAGCGACGAGGCCCGGCACGTGGCCTTCGGCGTGCTCTCCCTCAAGGAATACTACGAGGGACTCGACATCGCAGAGATCCGCGAGCGCCAGGAGTTCGCCTTCGAGGCCGCCGTGCGCATGCGCGACCGACTGCTGCAGCAGGAGGTGTGGGAGCGCCTGGGCATCGACTCGAAGGAGGCCGTGCAGGCGGTGATGCTCTCGCCGGAGCGCCAGATGTTCCAACAGATGCTCTTCTCGAAGATCGTGCCGAACTGCAAGAAGCTGGGCCTGCTGGATGCCGGCGACGGGTGGCTGCGTCAGAAGTTCGGCGAGATCGGCGTGATCCAGTTCGAGGACTGGCAGGACACGGGCGACGAGTACGAGACCTTCGCCCTCACCGACGAGGAGCTGCAGGCGGCTTCGTAGCGTCCTGTCCCCGTCACGTCGGCGTCGCCACCTCGGGGGTATGGAGGCGGCCCCGGCGCAGTCGGCGGTTACGATCGCTTCGATGATGCCCGAGGCAGCCGAGCGACCTGAGCGGGGCGCGCCTCACGATTCCGACCCCGCCACGCTGGTGCTGCACGGCCTCAGGGTCAAGGCGTTTCCCGACACCGATGTCCTGGCGGCGGCTGTCGGGCTGCCCGTCGACGAGGTCGCCCTCGCACTGGTCGGGTTCGCCGACGACGGGCTCGTCCGGCGTGTCGAGGGCCATCTGACGGGCTGGACGCTCACGACGACCGGTCGCGAGCAGGGCGAGCGGCTTCTCGCCCGAGAGCTGGACGCGTCGGGTGGCCGAGCGGCGGTGACCGACGCGTACCGGTGCTTTGCGGCCCTCAACGGCGAGCTGTTGGCGGTGTGCACCGCCTGGCAGTTGCGCGACGACGTCGTCAACGACCACACCGACGTGGCCTACGACCGACAGGTCGTGCTCAGGCTCGTGGCGCTGCACGACCTCGTGCGCCCGGTCGTGGTCGATCTGCGCCAGGTGCTCAGCCGTTTCGCCGGCTACTCCAACCGCCTGCGCACCGCCGTCGAGCGGGTGGCTGCGGGCGAGTCCGAGTGGTTCACCAAGCCGGTGATCGACTCGTACCATTCGGTGTGGTTCGAATTGCACGAGGACCTGTTGGCCACCCTCGGTCTCGAGCGTGCTCGCGAGACGGCATGACCGGATTCGCTCGGGAGGAGACGGCGTGACGGCTCGGTTCGGAGCGGTGCTCGTGGCCATGGTCACCCCCTTCGACGACGAACTGGCCCTCGACCTCGACGGCGCCGCCGCCCTGGCACGGTGGCTGGTCGACCAGGGCGCCGACGGCCTCGTGCTCGCCGGGACCACGGGCGAAGCTCCCACGCTCACCGATCCCGAGAAGCTCGACCTGTTCCGGGCCGTGCGGGAGGCCGTCACGGTGCCGCTCCTCGCCGGAACCGGCAGCTTCGACACCGCCCACACGATGGGGCTGAGCAGGGACGCGGCGGCCACCGGGATGGACGGTCTGCTCGTGGTCACGCCGTACTACAGCAAGCCGTCGCAGGCGGGGATCGAGGCCCACTTCCGCGCCGTGGCCGAAGCCACCGACCTGCCCTTCCTGATCTACGACATCCCTGGTCGCACCGCTCGCAAGGTCGACACCCAGGTGCTGCTCCGGCTGGCCCGCGAGGTGCCAACGATGGTGGGCGTGAAGGACGCCAGTGGCGATCCCGCCGAGTCGGCGGTGCTGATCGCCCAGGCGCCCGACGGTTTCGACCTCTACAGCGGCGACGACGGGCTGACCCTGCCCCTGCTCGCCGTCGGCGGGGCCGGTGTCATCGGCGTGGCCGCCCACTGGAGTGCGGCCGAGCACGCCGAGATGATCAGTGCCTTTGCCGAGGGCGATGTCGCTGCGGCTCGGGCGATCAACGCCAGATTGGGTGAATCATTCGAATTCGAGGTGAGTCCCACCGCGCCGCACGCCGTCAGCACCAAGGCGATGCTCCGCAGCCTGGGTCTCGCCGTCGGTCACTGCCGGCTCCCGCTCGGCCCGACCCCTGACGGTCTCGAAGCAACTGCCCGCGGGGTGTACGAACGACTGAAAGCTGGCTGACGAACTCATGGCAAAGCCCGTAACCATCACCTTCCTCGGCGGTCTCGGCGAGATCGGGCGGAACTGCGCCTGCATCGAGGTCGAGGGGCGGATCATGCTGCTCGACTGCGGCCTCATGTTCCCCGATGCCGACATGCTGGGTATCGACCTCGTGCTGCCCGACTTCACCTACCTGCGCGAGAACGCCGATCGCATCGAGGGCTGCATCGCCACCCACGGCCACGAGGACCACGTGGGCGCATTGTCGTACCTGCTGCGCGAGCTCTCGTTCCCGGTCTACGGCTCGGCCCTCACGCTGGGCCTGGCCCGCAGTCGCATCGAAGAGGCGGGTCTGCTCAAGCGCACCGAGCTGATCCCGGTGGTCGACGGCGAACGCCGCCAGATCGGCCCGTTCGACCTCGAGTTCATCCCGGTCACCCACTCGGTGCCCCATGCCTTCGCCACGGCTTTCCACACCCCGCAGGGCACGATCCTGCATTCGGGTGACTTCAAGCTCGACCTCACGCCGGTCGACGGCCGCCGCACCGACCTCGCCCGCATCGGCGCGTTGGCCAGCGGCGACGGCATCCGCCTGCTGCTGTCCGACTCGACGAACGCCGACGCCCCTGGCCACTCCCGTTCCGAGACCGAGATCGGCGCCGTGCTCTACGACCTGTTCCACCGCCACGAGGGCCGGCGCATCGTCACCGCCTGCTTCGCCAGCCACATCCACCGCATCCAACAGATCGCCGATGCAGCGGTCGCCTTCGGGCGCACCGTGGCGACGCTCGGCATGTCGATGAAGAAGAACGTGCGCCTGGCCCGGGAGATGGGCCTGCTGCACATTCCCGACCACGCCCTGCGCGACATCGAGGAGGTGAATGACCTCGACCCCGGCAAGGTCTGCATCATCTCCACCGGTTCGCAGGGCGAGCCCATGTCGGCCCTGGCCCTCATGGCATCGAGCGACAGCCGCTGGCTCAAGATCACCGAGGACGACACGGTCATCCTCAGCTCGCACCCCATTCCGGGCAACGAGTTCAACGTGAACAAGGTGGTGGAGGGCCTCGTGCGCCTCGGCGCCGAGGTCGTGCACTCGGGCATCAGCGACGTGCATGCCACGGGCCACGCCAAGCAGGAGGAGCTGAAGACCTACCTGTCGATCACCCGCCCGGAGTGGTTCGTGCCGGTGCATGGCGAGTTCCTGCACCTCACGGCCCACGCCAGGTTGGCGAGGATGATGGGTGTGCCCGACAGCCGGGTCATCCAGTGCGAGGACGGCGACCAGCTCACCCTCTCGGACGACGGCCTCGCCCTCACCGGCAGCGTGCCTGCGGGCTACCTCTACGTCGATGGCATCGTCGGTGACGTCGGCGACGGGGTCTTGCGCGATCGCCGGGTGCTCGCCGAAGAGGGCGTCGTGGTTGTGGTGGTCACCGTCGACTCGTCGACCGGTGAGGTGCTCACCGGGCCCGACGTCATCACGAGGGGCTGGGTCTACGCGCCCGAGGCCGAGGGCCTGCTCGACGATGCGGGCGAGGCGGTGGCGACCGCCATCCACAACGCCTTCGCCGACGAGAACACCCACGACATCGAGTCGCTGCAGCGGGTGGTGCGTCGGGCTGCCGGCAAGTTCGTGAGCGGCCGCACCAAGCGACGCCCCATGATCGTCCCGGTGGTCCTCGAGGCCTGACACAGGTCGAGCCGGCCGTCATCCTGGTGGCGAATCGCCCCTCGGGCTCGCGGGCCACGCCGCGTTCGAGTCCTGTTCGGTCCTGACGAGGCTGCCGCCACGGGCCCGTCGAACGCCGGCGATCGTGAGCCGATTGCCCCCGGAGGTGTTTCCGGCATCGAGTGCACCCTCATCGGCTGAGGGCTGCTTGGGGTCGATTTCGGCCGGTGGTTTAGGTTTGGAGCCATGTCACGGGAACTCATCGCTGCGGCCGGTGCCGCCCTGCTGGACGAGCGGCGGCAGCTGAAGGCCGACGAGCTGGCGGCGCTCGCCGCCGTGCCGGACACGGCGGTGCCCTCGTTGGCCGCGCTGGCCCATGAGGTGCGCCTGTCGTGGTGCGGGCCCGAAGTCGAGGTGGAGGGCATCCTGTCGGCCAAGACCGGCGGTTGCCCCGAGGACTGCCACTTCTGCAGCCAGTCGGCGCAGTTCCCCGACCAGGTCCAGGCCACCCCGTTCCTCGACACGGCCGAGGTGCTGCGGGCCGCAGAGGAGACCGCCCGCCTGGGCGCCTCCGAATTCTGCATCGTGTTGGCCATCAAGGGCCCCGACGAGCGCACCATGGCCCGCATCCTCGAGCTGGTGCCGCTCGTGCGCGACCGGGTCGGCGTCAACGTGGCGGTCAGCGCCGGCATCCTCACCGAGGATCAGGCCCGCCGCTTCGCCCAGGGCGGGGTGCACCGGTACAACCACAACCTCGAGACCGCCCGGTCGCACTTCCCCAACATCGTCACCACCCACAGCTGGGACGAGCGCTTCGACACCTGCCGACTGGTCCGTGAGCACGGCATGGAGCTGTGCTGCGGCGTGCTGTTGGGCATGGGTGAGAGCGACGAGCAGCGGCTCGAGCTGATCGCCGAGCTGCGCGAGGTCGAGCCCGCCGAGGTGCCGATCAACTTTTTGAACCCCCGGCCCGGCACGCCACTCGCCGACCAGCCGCTGGTCGAGCCGCTCGAGGCCATCCGGTGGATCGCCCTGTTCCGCCTCGGGCTGCCCTCGGTGATCCTGCGGTACGCCGGCGGGCGAGAGGTCACGCTGCGCGAGCTCCAGACCCTGGGCATGACGTCGGGCATCAACGCCCTCATCGTGGGCAATTACCTGACCACGTTGGGACGTTCGCCCGGCGAGGACTTGCAGATGCTCACCGACCTGCGCATGCCCATCGGCGTGCTGTCCAAGGTCCTCTGACCCGCACCGTGTCGGCACACTGTTCAGGGTGTGGCCGCCAGGCGGGGGAGTGTGACGGCGACTGCCGCCGGTCCCTCGACCCACCCCGTCACTGCCAGGTGTGCGGCCGCCGCCTCGCCGTGCAGGTCACCCCCACCGGCTACACCGCCCGTTGTCGCGACCACGGCCCGGTGAACTGACGACCGCCGGTCGTTCTGGCCGCGGCGGGCTGTCGTCACGAGCGAGATTCCGCGGCCAGAACGAGGGGTCGACGGTTCTGGCCGCGGCGGGCTGTTGTCACGAACGAGATTCCGCGGCCAGAACGAGGAGCCGGGGTTCAGGGGGTCCAGGTGAAGTGCGGGGGGCGGCGCTCGACGAAGGCGGCGAGGCCCTCGGCGGCGTCGGCGGCCTCGCCTGACACCGCCGCCCAGCGGGCCGCGACCTCGGGGGCGACCGCGCCCGTGGCCCCGATCGACGCGATCATCTCCTTGGTGGCCTGCTGGGTGAGCAGCGAGCGCTCGTCGGCCAGCAGCCGGGCGAGGTGCGCCACCCGCTCGGCGGCCAGGCCCGGGTCGAGCACCTCGTGGACCAGGCCGATGTGGTGGGCCCGCTCGGCGCCGATCAGCTCGGCCGAATAGAGCAGGTGCTTGGCAGCCGCAGGGCCGATCACCGCGACGGCACGCTCGAGGGCGAACGAGGGGTAGACGATGCCCAGCCGGGCCGGGGTGATGCCGAACCGGGCCGAGGACTCGGCGATGCGCAGGTCGCACGAGATGGCGATCTCGGCGCCGCCGCCCACACACGAGCCCTGGAGGAAGGCGATGGTGGGCCGGGGGAACGCGGCCAGCGCATCATCGGCCGCCCGGTTCACCTCGTTGTAGTGGCTGCGGTCGTCCAGGCCGCTCAGCTCGCCGATGTCCGCACCGGCGCAGAAGTGCTCGCCCGCGCCCCGCACGACCAGCACCCGCACGCCCGGATCGGTGGCCAGGTCGGCGGTGACTGCGGTGATTCCCGCCCACATGGCCAAGGTGACGGCGTTGCGCTTGGCCGGTCGGTTGAGCCACAGCGTGGCCACCGAGCCCTCGCGGGTGACCGCCAGGGGCTCGTCGGTGGAGGGATGATCGGAGGGCGTCACCTGCGAATCATGGCCCACGCGCCCGGTCACGGGCCGTGACCCTGCATCGGCAACATCGCCTGTTGCCCATGTGGCTGGTGTTAGCGTTGTTGTCACTGTGGCCAAGCAACCCACTCGTTCCTCGGGGGCCTTCAAGACCGTCCCGAAGCGCAGCACCACCTCGTCGCGGGCCTCGTCCGGCCGAACCAAGGCCCCGCCGCCCCCCACGTTGTCGCAGCGGGCGTCCGACTTCGCCGACAAGGCGCTGGGCGGTCACGGCCCCGACGTGGGCGGGCTCGCGCTCATCGCGCTCGGCGTCATCGCCGGCCTGGGCATCTACGGCGATCTGGTGGGCCCCGCCGGCCGCGTCCTGGCCGACGGCACGGGCGCCTTCCTCGGGCTCTGCAAGTGGATGGCCCCGCCGGCGCTGATCATCCTCGGCATCGTCCTCATCCGATCGGTGCCCCGCTCCGATGCCGATCCCGACGAGACGCGACCGCCGGACCAGACGGCGCGCCTGGTCGTGGGCTGCGCGCTCCTGCTCGTCGCCGCCACCGGCCTGCTGCACCTGGTGGCCGGGGCGCCCGAGTGGGGTGACCCGGTCGCCGACTTCGGCGATGCCGGGGGCTACCTCGGTCTCGCGACCGGCGGTCTGCTCCAGGCGGTGCTCGCCGTCTGGGGAGCGGCCCTGGTGCTGCTCACCATCGCCCTGGTCGCTCTGGTGGTCCTGAGTCGGGTGCCGGTCCGGGTCGCCGCCGACCGCACGGCCGCCGGGGTCAGGCCCGCCGGCTCGGCCGTCCGCCGAGGGTTCAACTGGCTCTTCCGCGTGAGTGGCGATCGAACCGCGCCGGGCGCTCCCACGGTCGGGGCGGGCGCCAACCTGTTCGACCAGGACGAAGGACTCGAGATCGAGGCGGGGGCAGCCAAGCCGGCGCTGCGGTCGCCGAAGAAGCGCCCGGCGGGTGCCGCCGCCGAGCCGATCCCCTCGACCGCCCGGGAGATCGGCCCGCCCCGACCGGTCAAGGGCTCTCCGTGGAAGCTCCCGCCCGCCAACCTGCTCGACCGGGGAGGCGAGCACGACGTCGACACACGCCAGGTCGAGGCGACGGGCCGCGAGCTCGAACGGGCCCTGGCCGAGCACGGGGTCGAGACCCGTCTCGTGGGCATGGTGGTGGGCCCCACCGTCACCCGTTTCGAGCTCGAGCTCGGCCCGGGGGTCAAGGTCGCCCGCGTCACGAGCCTCCACAAGGACATCGCCTACGCCATGGCGTCGCCCGACGTGCGCATCCTGGCGCCCATCCCCGGTCGCCAGGCCATCGGGGTCGAGGTGCCCAACGTCCGTCGCCAGCTTGTCGCCCTGGGCGACATCCTGGCCTCAGCCGAGGCCCGAAAGGCCGTCCACCCCCTCGAGGTCGCCATCGGCCGCGACATCGGCGGCAAGTCGGTCATGGCCAACCTGGCCACCATGCCCCACATCCTCATCGCCGGTGCCACCGGCGCGGGCAAGTCGTCGTGCATCAACTCGCTGATCACCTCGATCCTGATGCGGTCCACGCCCGATCAGGTGCGCATGATCCTGGTCGACCCCAAGCAGGTCGAGCTCGGCCAGTACGAGCGCCTTCCCCACCTGCTCACCCAGGTGGTCACCGACCCCAAGAAGGCCGCGAACGCCCTCGCCTGGGCGTGCAAGGAGATGGACCGCCGCTACGACCTGCTGTCCGAGGCCGGCGTGCGTGACATCACCGGCTACAACGCCAAGTACGACAAGGGCGAGCTGCGTCAGGGCCCACCGCCCGGTGAGGGTGCCGACGGCGACGAGCTTCCGGCCCAGGAGCGCATGGCCTTCATCCTGGTGGTGGTCGACGAGCTGAACGACCTGATGATGGTGGCCGCACGAGACGTCGAGGCGTCGATCACCCGCATCGCCCAGAAGGCCCGTGCCGTCGGCATCCACCTGGTGGTCGCCACGCAGCGCCCGTCGGTCAACGTGATCACCGGTGTCATCAAGGCCAACATCCCGACCCGTCTGGCGTTCGCGGTCGCCAGCCTGCAGGACAGCCGGGTGATCCTCGACCAACCGGGCGCCGAGCGCCTCGTCGGCCAGGGCGACATGTTGCTGCTCGGTGCCACCTCGAGCGTGCCGCACCGAATCCAGGGGTCGTGGGTCACCGAGGAAGAGGTCCGCAACGTGGTCGCGGCGTGGCGGTCGCAGGCGCCCGACGTGTCCTACGTGAAGGGCGTGGACGGAGCCGACGAGCTCACTGCGGGCGACCCCGGGGCCGGTGGCGGGGTCGACGGCGACGACGACGACCTCTTGCGCCAGGCCATGGACCTCGTCGTGCGCAGCCAGCTCGGATCCACCTCGATGCTGCAGCGCAAGCTCCGGGTGGGGTTCGCCCGCGCCGGTCGTCTCATGGACCTGCTCGAGCAGCAGGGGGTGGTCGGCCCGTCCGAGGGCTCGAAGTCCCGGGCCGTCCTCGTCACCGTCGAGGAGCTCGACGGTCTGTCCTGAGGCGCTTCGCCCGGCCACGGCGGCATGAGCGGCGACGCCCGTGCGCTCCTCCATCGGCGCCGCCCCGCGTCCGTCGTGCCGGTAGCCTTGCCCCCGTGACGGCGCGTCGGTTCTGGGTCGAGACCCTCGGCTGCCCGAAGAACGACGTCGACTCCGCCAAGCTCGTGGGCACGCTGCTGGCCGACGGCCTGTTGCCGGCGGGTGCCGCCGACGAGGCGGACCTGGTGGTCGTGAACACCTGTGCCTTCGTGGAGGACGCCCGCCGAGAGTCGATCGACACCGTGCTCGCCCTCGATGGGCAGCGCCGCGAGGGGGCCGAGCTGGTGGTCACGGGGTGCATGGCCGAGCGCTACGGCGAGGAGCTCGCCGATGCCCTGCCCGAGGCCGACGCCGTGGTCGGCTTCGGGGTGCCGGTCACGCTTTCGGCCAGGCGGGAGGTCCCGGCCTTCGACCTCCTCAACCTCCCCCGGCCGCGGTCCGAGCTGCCCTGGGCCTACGTGAAGGTCGCCGAGGGTTGCGACCGCGCCTGCGGTTTCTGCGCCATCCCCAGCTTCCGTGGGCCGCAGCGCTCGCGCACCCTCGAGTCGATCCTGGCCGAGGTCGACGGGCTCGGCGCCCGCGAGGTCGTGCTGGTCGCCCAGGACCTGGCCTCGTTCGGGCGCGACCAGGGTCACGGTGAGCGTGCGATCGTCCCCCTCGTCGAAGCGGTCGCGGCCAGGGTCGACCGCGCCCGGTTGCTGTACCTGTACCCGTCCGACCTCACCGACCTGCTCATCGACACCATCTGCGCCACCGGCGTGCCGTACTTCGACCTCTCGCTGCAGCACGTCTCACGGCCGCTCCTGGCCCGCATGCGTCGTTGGGGTGACGGCCGGCGCTTCCTCGCCCGGATCGCCGACATCAGGCGTCGCGAGCCGGGCGCGGCCTTCCGCTCCAACTTCATCGTCGGCTACCCCGGCGAGACCGAGGAGGACCACGACGAGCTGCTCGCGTTCGTGCGAGAGGCGCGGCTCGACTGGTGCGGGTTCTTCCGGTACTCCGAGGAGGTGGGCACCCATGCGGCCGGGCTGCCCGGTCGGGTGGACGCCCATCTCGTCAGCGAGCGGATGGCTGAGCTGGGCGAGTTGCAGGACGCCATCACCGCCGGCCGTCGCACCGATCTCATCGGAAGTCAGGTCGAGGTGCTGGTGGACACGCCCGGCACCGGTCGCTCGTTCCGAGAGGCGCCCGAGATCGATGGCGTCATCGCCGTGCCCACCCATCTCGAGGCGGGCACGTTCGCGACCCTCACCGTTGCCGACTCGATCGGCCCCGACCTGGTGGCGGTCGACCGGGTGGGAGCATCGAGGTGAGCGACGCCGGTCGCCGCGGTGTCGACATGGCCCCTTCGGGTTTCGGCCCGTCGGCGCTCGCCACGCCGGCAAATGCTCTCACCATCACCCGCCTGCTGGTGTCGCCGGTGCTGTTCGCCATGTTGGCCCGCGACCACGTGTCGTGGACAGCCATGGCGCTCTGGTCGGTCCTCGCCCTCACGGACGGACTCGACGGTTGGGTCGCACGACGCCACGGTGCCACTCGCTCCGGCGCGTTCCTCGACCCGCTCGCCGACAAGGTGCTGGTGCTGGGCGCGATGGTCGTGCTCGTCGGCGTCGGAGCATTCTGGTGGCTGCCGGTCGCCGTCATCGGTGTCCGCGAACTGGGAATCAGCCTCTACCGCACCTACTGGGGGCGACGCGGCCTCGCCATCCCGGCCCGCAGGACCGCGAAAGCCAAGACCGTCGTGCAGGAGCTGGCGGTGACCGCGGTGATCTGCCCGCCACTGGCGTCACAGACACCATGGCTGGGCGAGATGTTGCTCTGGGCCGCCCTGGTGTTGACACTCACGTCCGGCGCGCAGTACCTCATCGACGGGCGCCGCGCCCTGACCACCATGGCTTCAGGCCCGGCGAGCTGAGCGGTGCGCTGCGAGGTGATCGCCGTGGGCACGGAGTTGCTGCTCGGCCAGATCGTGGACACCAACTCGTCGTGGATCGGAGAGCAACTCGCCCTGTCGGGCATCGACTCGCACTTCCAGACCAAGGTGGGCGACAACGCGGCGCGCATCGCCTCGGCGTTGCGGATCGCCCTCGACCGCAGTGACGCCGTCATCATGTGTGGCGGGCTCGGGCCCACCCAGGACGACATCACCCGTGACGTGATCGCCGACGTGCTGGGGGTCGCCCTCGTGCGTCGCGCCGACCTCGAGGAGCGCATCCGGGCGATGTTCGGGTCACGAGGGCGGGTCATGCCCGAGAACAACCTCCGCCAGGCCGACGTGCCCGAAGGCGCCGAGGTCATCGCCGAGATGCCCGGTACCGCGCCCGGCCTCGTCTGCCCCGTCGGCGATCGGGTCGTCTACGCCGTGCCGGGCGTCCCCTACGAGATGAAGGAGATGGTGGGGGGAACCGTGCTCTCCGACCTGCGGCGCCGGGCCGGCGTGGCCTCGGTGATCCGGAGTCGCACCTTGCGCACCTGGGGGCATTCCGAGTCAGGCCTCGCCGAGATGCTCGCCGATCGCATCGCCGAGCTCGACCAGCTGGGAAACCCGACCCTCGCGTTCCTGGCGAGTGGCATCGAGGGGCTCAAGGTCCGGATCACGGCCAAGGCCGCCGATGACGCGTCGGCCGATGCGATCCTGGACGCCGAGGAAGCCCGGCTGCGCGGCCTCATCGGTCACCTCGTGTTCGGCGTCGACCACGAGACCATGGAGTCCGTGGTCATCGACCTGCTGCGCGGCCAGGGGCTCACCCTGGGTGTGGCCGAGTCGCTCACGGGGGGCCTGATCACCAGCCGCCTCACCGATGTCCCCGGAGCGAGCGACGTGCTGCGTGGCGGGGTGGTCAGCTATGCGTCCGGCGTGAAGTTCGACCTGTTGGGGGTGCCGGTGGGGCCCGTGGTCTCCGCGGCGTCGGCTGAGGCGATGGCCGAGGGCGTCCGCAGGGTCCTCGGAGCCGATGTGGGCATCTCGGCCACAGGTGTCGCCGGCCCGGCCGAGCAGGAAGGCCAGCCCGTGGGCACCGTGTTCCTGGGTGTCGCCGTGGACGACCACGCCGAGGCGGTGGCCATCCGGCTACCAGGTGACCGCCGGCGCATCCGTGAGTTCTCCACCATCAGCCTGCTGAACCTGCTTCGCGAGCGTCTGTTGTCCAGCGCGCCCTGAGCGGCGCTACTCTCCGTGGCGCGATGATTACTCACCGATTGATTCCCCGACCGGCACTGCGGTGACCGCCAACGCGCGACGCTTCTGGGCCATTGGCGTCCTCTGCGCCGCGGCCGCGCTCGGCGCCTGTGGCGGGGTTGAGGTGCGTGACGTCGCCGACACCTCGCCGACCACCGTCGTCGACCCGGTCCCCACCACCGGGCCCGTCTCCTCCGCGACCACCGGAGCGGTCACCGAGCCCACCGACTCCATCGACGCCACGGCTCCCGCGCCGTCCCCGAACGCCACCGTCCCGCAGTCGCCCGACGATCTCGGTGACGATCCCACCCTCGACGCGCTGGCCCAGGGCTGCTTCGGCGGTGACTTCGCGGCGTGCGATCGACTCTTCTTCGACAGCGAGGCGGACTCTGCCTACGAGGCCTACGGCGACTCGTGCGGCGGGCGCAACGAGCCCGCCGGCCTCTGTGTGGACATCTACGGCGATGGTTGAGGTCCCGAACCGCTAGCTTTCAGACTCCACCGCCGTGAAGGAGCCCCGATGACCCGCCGACTCGCACTGATGGCATCGACCCTGCTGTTCGTTCTCGCGGCCTGTGGTGGGGGCGTCGAGGTGAGCGGTGGTGCGTCCACCACCGTCGGCACGACGCCGACCGACACCGTCACCACGCCACCCACCACGGTGCCGGGCGACGCCGACATCCCGCCGGGCGAGGACCCGCGTGACATCCTGGGCGACGACGCGGCCGACGACGCCCTCGCCGGCGACTGCTTCGACGGGGACATGGAGGCGTGTGACCAGCTCTTCGTCGACACCCCGGCCGGTTCCGACCTCGAGGCCTACGCGCAGACGTGCGGTGGGCGCATCGACGAGCAGGACGGCTCTCCCTTCTGTGCGGCGCGGTTCGAGGAGCCGGGTCCCGCGCAACAGCCGGGCGAGCTCGGCGACGACGCCTCGTTCGACGCGTTGGCCGACGACTGCTTCGGGGGTGACTTCGGGGCCTGTGACGACCTCTACCTGCAGACCCCGGTCGACTCGGCCTACGAGGCTTACGGCAGCACCTGCGGCGGCCGGCTGGAGAACGACTCCGATGGTCGCTGCGATGAGATCCTCGGCGGTGCGACCGGGGCAGAGGCCGGCGACAACACCACCACCACGAGCTGACCGCCGTCGATCACCCCCTGGTCGCCGCCTTTCGGGTGTCGTGCGGGTGTCGACGGTGGTGTCAGCCCTCGTCGGTCGGCCCGGTGGGGCCCGCGTCCCGGTCGAGGTGCAACGACGCCGAGTTCATGCAGAAGCGCTCGCCCGAGGGCTGCGGGCCGTCGGGGAACACGTGGCCCAGGTGGGCCCCGCAGGTCGCGCACATGACCTCGGTGCGGGCCATGCCGAACGAACGGTCCGTCTCGGTGACGATCGCGTCAGGGTCGAGGGCCTCGTAGAAGCTCGGCCAGCCGGTGCCCGAGTCGAACTTGGTGACGGACGAGAACAGCGGTGACTCGCAGCAGACGCAGCGGTAGGTGCCCTCGTCCTTGCAGTCCCAGTAGGCGCCGCTGAAGGCTCGCTCGGTGCCCTTCTCGCGGGTCACGTGGTACTGCTCGGACGTGAGTCGCTCGCGGTACTGCTCGTCGGTGGTGGGGGATCGGTCGTTCATCTCGTGCCTCTCTCCAGGTGGGTGCTTGATCGAACAGCTGTTCGTAACTACAGTGCTGGTATTCCCGGCTCTACGATGCAGCGCATACGCCGACTCCTGGCCCATCGACAACCTGGCCTACAGGTCTCTCAACCCCGAAGGCGGGTCGGGAGTTCCCACGTTCACGGGCGAGTCCCCCGGCTTTCTTGTCAGACCCCCTCCGTACGGTGACCACCGTAGATCGTTGCGGCCGACCGCAGCCCAGTACGCCACATCATCCCTGAACACCAGACCATCCCTGAACACCAGACCACCCCTGAACACCACACAACACCCGAACAGAGGAAGGCACACCGTGGAGCGAGACAAGGCACTCGAGATGGCCCTTGGCCAGATCACCAAGGCGCACGGCGAAGGTTCCATCATGAAGATGGGCGAGAAGACCACGATGGGCATCGAGTCGATCCCCACGGGTGCCATGTCGCTCGACATCGCCCTGGGCGTCGGTGGCCTGCCCCGAGGGCGGGTAACCGAGATCTACGGGCCCGAGTCCTCGGGCAAGTCCACCCTCGCCATGCACGTGGTGGCCGAGGCCCAGCGCAACGGCGGCATCTGCGCCTACATCGATGCCGAGCACGCGATGGACCCGGTCTACGCCGCGGCCATCGGCGTCGACATCGACGAGTTGCTCATCTCCCAGCCGGACACGGGCGAGCAGGCACTCGAGATCGTCGACACCCTGATCCGTTCCGGGGCACTCGACGTGGTCGTCATCGACTCGGTGGCCGCCCTAACACCCCGAGCCGAGATCGAAGGCGAGATGGGCGACACCCACGTCGGGCTCCAGGCACGCCTCATGTCCCAGGCGCTCCGCAAGCTCACCGCCAACCTCAACAAGTCCGACACCATCTGCATCTTCATCAACCAGCTGCGCGAGAAGATCGGGGTGATGTTCGGCTCACCGGAGACCACGCCGGGCGGCCGGGCGCTCAAGTTCTACTCCTCGGTCCGGCTCGACATCCGCCGCATCGAGGCCATCAAGGACGGCGTCGAGGTGGTCGGCAACCGCACTCGGGTGAAGGTCGTGAAGAACAAGTGCTTCGCGGCCGGCACCCTGGTCTTCGACCCCACATCGGGACGCACCCACACCATCGAGGACATCGTCGAGCAGGGCGCTGGCACCTCGGTGGTGGCCGCCGACAAGCTGGGCAAGCTCCACGTCCGGCCCATCCGCCAGCGGATGGACCAGGGCGAGGCCGAGGTCATCGGGCTGCACCTGAGCGGCGGCACCGTCCTGTCGGTGACGCCCGACCACAAGGTCTTCACCGACCGTGGCTGGCTCGAGGCCGGCGAGCTCACCACCGGCGACCGCGTGGCCCGTCCCCGTCAGTGGGTCGGCTTCGGCGAGCACGAGCCGATTCCCGCCGACTGCGCCCGCCTGCTCGGCTACCTGATCGGCGACGGATACGTCGGCGGCAAGACGCCGATCCAGTTCATCAACACCGACGAGGTGCTGAAGGAGGACGCCGCCGCCATCGCCGTGACTCTCGGGTGCAGGTCCTACGACCGGGGCATCACCCGCTCGTTCTCCCACCGTCCCGGCGAGGAGAACGGCGTGCTGGCCCTGGCCCGTTGGGCCGGCATCCACGGCCACTTGGCGTGGGAGAAGACGATCCCGGCGGCGTTTTTCGCCTCGGACGTGTCGGCCGACGTGACGGCCAACCTCCTCCTGGGGATCTGGGAGAGCGACGGCTGGGTCAGCCGAGAGCAGACGGGCGGACTGCGCCTCGGGTTCACCACGACGTCCGAGCAGCTCGCCCACCAGATCCACTGGCTCCTGCTGCGCTGGAGTGTCGGAAGCTCGGTGCGCGAGTACGACCCCACCCAGAAGCGCCCCAGCATCGTGAACGGGCGCAAGGTACAGAGCCGGCGGCCGATCTGGGAGGTTCGGATCGGCGGGATCGAGAACGTCAGACGTTTCGCCGAGGCGATCCCTTCGTGGGGCCCGAAAGGACAGGTGCTCAGCTCCGAGTTGTGCGACCCCGGCATGGGCAGGCATCGAGGATCGCAGCGGAACTATCTCGCGGCCAACCAGACCGAGCCCATCGTGATCTACCTGCGGGGGCTCGGAGTCAGCCCGCAACTCGCCGCATCCCTGGTGGGCGAGGATGCCGGCGACCCCCAGGGCGGCCTCCGGCAGGTTCTGGGGCACAGCCGACTGCGGCGTGACCGGGTCCAGCGCCTGGCCGACGCCTTGGAGAGCCAGTTCCTGCACGACCTGCTCGACGAGGACGTGTGGTACGACCGGATCGTCTCCATCAGCCCGCCGGCGTGGAAGCGGATCTACGACGTCGAGGTCGACGAGCATCACACCCTTGTTGCCGACGACGTGGTGGCCTCGAACTGTTCGCCCCCGTTCAAGCAGGCGGAGTTCGACATCATGTACGGCAAGGGCATCAGCCGTGAGGGCTCGCTGCTCGACCTGGGCGTCGAGTTCGGCCTCGTGAAGAAGTCGGGCGCCTGGTACACCTACGAGGGCGAGCAGCTCGGGCAGGGTCGTGAGAACGCCAAGGAGTTCCTCCGTGAGACCCCCGAGATCATGGTCGAGCTCTCCGAGCGCATCCGCCAGCACGTGGGCATCGGCGAAGACGCCCCGGAGCATGCCGGCGATGTGACGAAGCCGTCCGATGACACCTTCACCGACAAGGACGACGAGCCCATCTCGCTCGACGACTGAATCCAGACACCGGGGCGACCCTGCCCCCGGCGCCGCCAGATCCACCCGCCACCACATCGACCGCCGCCAGCCCCGACCTGGCGGCGGTCGATTCGCACGTCGGGCCACGCGCTCAGAGCTGCCGTCGGCGCTTCCTCGACGCACTGTCCCGCTCGTCGGGAGAGTCATTGCCTCGACTGGCGGACGGCCGCGGGCAACTGCACGAGCTGGGCCTGGCACACTCGATCATCGTGGCCCGCCTGTCCGTCCTCGTTGCCCTTCTGGTGGGGGCGACGTGCGCGTGCGGTGCCGGCGTGCAGACCCGGCCCGAGCTGGCGGGCGACGGGCGCGGTGCGGTGTACGACTCGGCCGGCGTGTGTGACGCGCTGGCCCGGGTGGCCGCGGCCGACCGCACCTCGGGCCGGCAGGCCGACGGCGTCACCGACTGGCAGCAGCTGCAGCCGCTGATCGTGTCGTCGTCGCTCCAGGCGGCCGACCTGTACGACGAGGCCCGGGCCGTCGCGCCGGACGAACTGAGCGATGCGCTCGCGCTGGTGGGCGGGGTCACCCGCCGGCTGGCCGACGCGGCCGCCGAGGCACCCAGCCAGGCCGCGTTCCAGCGTCGAGGGCAGCGCCTGTCCGAATTCGCCGAGGCGCAGGTAGCCATTGCGCAGCTCAACCGTTACAGCAGGCTGCACTGCGGCTTCACCCTGGCCGCCAACTGAACGGCGGGCGGCGGGTCGCGCCGTGGCCCCTACCCTGGTGCGGTGGCCAGGACCTACGCCATCCGAACCTTCGGGTGTCAGATGAACGAGCACGACTCGGAGCGGATCGCGGGCCTCCTCGAGGCTGACGGCCTGGTGGAGGCCGGGGACGACGCCTCGGCCGACGTCATCGTCCTCAACACGTGCTGCATCCGCGAGAACGCGGACAACAAGCTCTACGGCCATCTGGGTCACCTCAAGTCGTTGAAGGCTCGGCGCCCGGGCCTGCAGATAGCCGTGGCCGGCTGTCTCGCGCAGAAGGATCGCGACCTGATACGCGAGCGAGCACCCCACGTCGACGTGGTCTTCGGCACCCACAACGTGCACCGAGCCGCCGAGCTGCTGAACGAGGCAGCCAGTCGGGGGCCGGTCACCGAGATCCTCGAGGCCACGGTCCTGGAGGACCGTGAGGCGTTTCCCTCGGCGCTGCCGGCCCGGCGGGATGCACGCCACGCGGCCTGGGTCACGATTCAGATCGGCTGTGACAACGGGTGCGCGTTCTGCATCGTGCCGGCCGTCCGCGGGCCCGAGATCAGCCGGCCGCTCGACGAGGTCGTGGCCGAGGTGGCGGCCCTGGCGGTTCAGGGTGTCACCGAAGTCACCCTGCTCGGCCAGAACGTGAACTCGTACGGCAGGGACGGCGCCGGTCAGCCACGACCGCTGTTCGCGCCGCTGCTGCGCTCGGTCGCCCGGGTCGAGGGCATACGTCGGGTTCGCTATACCAGCCCCCACCCGAAGGACCTGCGTGGCGACACCATCGCGGCTATGGCCGACACGCCAGAGGTGTGCGAGCACCTGCACCTGCCGCTCCAGTCCGGAAGTGCCCGGGTGCTGGCAGCCATGCACCGGGGATACACGGGCGAGCGCTACCTGGCGAAGCTGGCTGCCGCCCGGGCAGCCATCGATGACCTCGCCGTCAGCACCGACATCATCGTCGGCTTCCCCGGTGAGACCGAGTCGGACTTCGCCGACACGCTCGAGGTAGCAGCGGCGGCGCGTTACGACAGCGCCTTCACCTTCATCTACTCGCCTCGGGCCGGCACCGAGGCCGCCGGGCGCCAGGTCGATTTCGTCGCTCCCGAGGTGATCGCCGAGCGATTCGATCGGCTGCGGGTCGTGGTCGAGCGGTCGACCCGGGCCGCGCACCAGGCGCGCGTCGGGCGCGTCGAGGAAGTGGTCGTCGAGGGCCCCAGCCGGACCGATCCGACGTTGACCACGGGGCGGACGCGCCAGAACAAGCTGGTGCACTTCGCTGCGAGCCCGATGCGGTCGGGCACGTTTGCGACCGTCGAAGTCACCCGTGCCGGCGCTCATTCGTTGCGCGGCGAGCTGCGCGAGGTGTTGGCGGCACCGAGGTACCGCACTCGGATCCCGGTGGTCGTGGCCTGAGGCAGGTGAACGAGCGCGGGAGGCACCTCGCGCTCGTCGGGCCCACGGCCTCCGGGAAGTCCGCCCTGGCCCTTGCGCTCGCCCGCGCCCGGTCGGACATCGAGATCGTCTCGGTCGATTCGATGCAGGTGTACCGCGGCATGGACATCGGCACGGCGAAGCCCACCCCGGACGAGCGCCGAGAGGTCCCGCACCATCTCCTCGATCTGGTCGACCCGAGCGAGGAGTACACCGTCACCCGCTTCCAGACGGCGTTCCGCGCCGCCCTCGCCGGCATCGAGCGGCGCGGCCACCGGGCACTGCTGGTGGGGGGCACCGGGCTCTACCTCCGAGCAGCGGTGGACGACCTCGAGTTCCCCGGCCAATACCCCGAGGTGCGAGCCGCCCTCGCCGCAGAGCCGGACGTGGAGGTGCTGTACCAGCGGTTGTCCGCGCTCGATCCGGTCGCCGCGGGACGCATGGAGCGCACCAATCGGCGACGTGTCCAGCGAGCGCTCGAGGTCTCGGTCGGGAGCGGGCGGCGGTTCTCGTCGTTCGGCCCCGGCATGGAGGAGTACGGGCCGACCGACTTCCGCCTTCTGGGCCTCTGGTTGCCGCCCGAGGTCACCGCCACGCGGATTGCCGATCGCTACGAGGAGCAGCTGGCGTCGGGCTTCCTCGAGGAGGTGCGGGCCCTGGCCGCGACGCCGGGCGGCGTCTCCCGCACGGCGCGGCAGGCGCTTGGCTACCGCGAGCTCCTGTTGCACCTGGAGGAGGACCTGCCCCTGGAGGTCGCCGTCGACCGAGCCGTCGTTCGAACCCGCCGGTTCGCCCGACGACAGCGCTCGTGGTTCAGACGCGATCCGCGGATCGGTTGGCTGGGGCACAGCGGCGATTCGAGGCGGCTTCTGCCGATGGTCCTGCGAGACTGGTACGGATGCACCTGACCAAGCACCATGGCCTCGGCAACGACTTCCTGGTGCTGGTCGACCCAGCGGGCGAGCAGGTGGTCTCGCCCGACATGGCCCGAGCGCTCTGCGACCGCCACCGGGGCATCGGTGCCGACGGCTTCATTCATGTGACCGCGGGCGCCGCCGGCGCCGATGTGACCGCGGGCGCCGCCGGCGCCGATGTGACCGCGGGCGCCGCCGGCGCCGATGTGACAATGGTGCTGTTCAACGCGGATGGCTCCCGGGCCGAGATGAGCGGCAACGGTGTGCGCTGCCTCGGGCAGGCTGTGGTGCAGGCCGGTCTGGCGGACGGCCCCCGCCTGGTGGTGGCCACCGATGCCGGGATGCGCACCCTGGACATCGAGGCCGGCACCAGGCCGCGCACCCATGAGGTGACGGTCGACATGGGGCCGGTCGACGACCATGGCGACGACCCGGATTGGCTCGGGGACGGCGTGGCTGCGGCGGCCCGGGCCAGCATGGGCAATCCTCACCTCGTGCTCTTCACGCCGGATCCCGGCACCGCCCCCGATGTGGTCGAGATCGGCCATCTCGCGAACGACAGGACGCCAGGTGGCACCAACGTGGAGGTCATCAGCATCGGCACCGAACGCGACGAGTTGCGCCTCGACGTCTTCGAGCGTGGCGTCGGGCGCACGCTGGCCTGCGGTACCGGGGCCTGCGCCGCGGCCGCAGTGGCCCACCGATGGGGCCTCGTCGGTCCCCGGGTGGCGGTCCGCATGCTGGGAGGAACGGCAGAGGTCACGCTCCGCGACGACACGATCCTGCTCGGCGGCCCGACGGTGTCCATCGGGCTCGTCGAGTACCCGTGGCCGGTCATCGACGGGACTGCGTGAGCGGGCGAGCGGGAACCGCCCTCGGAATTCGCCTGCGTCAGTCGGCCCGACCGGCTAGGCAGGGGGGCTCATGGCGCTGATCGACCGGTCATTCCGCGAGAAGATCGTCCTCGTGGGCGTGCAGGTCCCTCCCGCGACGGAGGAGTCGGTCGAGTCCTCGCTCGACGAGCTCGCCCTGCTCGTCGACACCGCGGGCGCCGACGTCGTGGCCCGAACGGTGCAGCGCCGACGAGCCCCTGACCCGGCCACCTACGTCGGGCGGGGCAAGGTGGACGAGCTGCGGGAGATCTCGCTCGCGGTCGACTCGGACACGGTGGTCTTCGACGACGAGCTGAGCCCGGCGCAGCAGTTCAACCTCGAGAAGATCCTCGGCCGGACAGCCATCGACCGCACTGCGGTGATCCTCGACATCTTCGCCCAGAACGCCCACAGCCAGGAGGGCAAGGCCCAGGTCGAGTTGGCCCAGCTGCGGTACCGCCTGCCCCGGCTCCGCGGGCGGGGCAGCCAGCTCAGTCAACAGGCGGGTGGGATCGGCACCAGGGGACCGGGCGAGACCCAGCTCGAGGTCGACCGCCGGCGGCTGGTCCGGCGCATCCACCGGCTCGAGGCCGAGCTGCGCGAGATCGGCCGGCACCGGGCCACGCAACGCAAGGCGCGCAAGCGCTCGCAGACGCCCACCGTTGCGGTCGTGGGCTACACCAACGCCGGGAAGTCCACGTTGCTCAACCGGCTCACCGACGCCGGCGTCCTCGTCGAGGATCGCCTCTTCGCCACGCTCGATGCCACGACGCGTCGGCTCGAGCTGCCCGGCGGACGCAACGTGCTCGTCACCGACACCGTCGGGTTCGTGCAGAAGCTCCCGCACCAACTGGTCGAGGCCTTCAAGTCCACGCTCGAGGTCGTCTCCGAGGCCGACCTCCTCCTGCACGTTGTGGACGCCTCGGCGGTCGACCCCGATGCGCAGATCGCCGCGGTCCGTTCGGTGCTGTCCGAGATCGGTGCCGGTCGCGTTCCCGAGTTGCTGGTGTGGAACAAGGCCGACCGCACGCCCGAGGCCGGTCGACGGGCGGCCCTCGTCCCGGGTTCGGTGGCCCTTTCGGCTCGTACCGGTGAGGGGATCGATCGGCTGCTGCTGCTTCTCGGCGATCGGCTGCACCGGGAGACCACCACCGTCGACCTGCTCGTGCCCTTCGGCCGGGGTGACGTGCTTGCCAGGGTCCATCGGGAGGGTGAGGTCCTCGAGGAGCGCGCCACCGAGGGTGGGATGGCCGTGCGGGCCCGTCTCGACGAGGCCGGGGTGGCCCACGTGACGTCGTTCGTCGTGTCGTGAGCTCCCGCCCGGAGCCGTTCCGGCCCCCGCCCTACCCGTACGACCGCCTCGACGAACTGAAGGCCGTGGCCGACCGGCATCCCGGCGGGATGGTGGACCTCTCGATCGGCACGCCCTGTGACCCACCGCCCGCAGCGGTCGTCGCCGCGCTGGGATCCTCGGGCGCCGAGCGGGGGTACCCGGCTTCGATCGGCACCCCTGCCTTCCGCGAGGCGGCATCGGACTGGCTCGAGCGCCGGTTCGCCATCACCGTTGCCCCGGCCGACCTGGGCGCGTGCGTCGGCACGAAGGAGTTCGTAGCGGGTCTGCCCCAGTGGCTCCGCCTGCGTGCGCCGGACCGCGACACGGTGCTCTACCCCGCCGTCAGCTACCCCTCCTACGCCATGGGTGCCACCCTCGCCGGGTGCCGTGCCGTCGCGGTGGCCGTGGACGATCGGTGGCGCGTGGACCTGTCCACCATCGACCCGGCCGATGCCGGGCGGGCACTCTGCCTGTGGGTGAACACGCCGGGCAACCCAGCCGGGGGCCTCGACGACCTCGCGGCGGCGGCGGCCTGGGGGCGCTCGGCGGGCGTGCCCGTCTTCAGCGACGAGTGCTACGCCGAGTTCACCTGGCAGGGCCCACCACGCACCATCCTCGGCGAGGGCACCGCCGGGGTGGTGGCGGTGCACTCGCTGTCGAAGCGATCGAACCTCGCCGGAGTGCGGGCGGGCTTCTACGCCGGCGACGGGGAGCTCGTGGACTACCTCCGCGAGGTGCGGAAGCACGCAGGGCTCATGGTCCCCGGACCGGTACAGGCGGCCGCGGCCGTGGCCTACGGCGACGACGTGCACGTCGACGCCCAGCGGGCCCGCTACCGGTCCCGGCTCGAGCGGGTGGCGTCGGTGCTGGGTTCGGTCGGGCTCGACGTGAGCCTGCCCGGTGGGGCGTTCTACCTGTGGCTGGCGGCCCCCGACGGCGACGCCTGGGCGCTGGCCCGTCGCCTCGCCACGGATGCCGGCGCGCTGGTGAGCCCGGGCGACTTCTATGGTGAGGCCGGGTCGGGCCACGTGCGCCTGGCCATGGTGCAGCCCGACGATCGGCTCGAGCTGCTCGCACGACGCCTGGGGGTGGACGGGTGATCCCGACGGGGGAGATCCGCCCGAAGTCGTTCTGGTACGGCATCGGCGGCGGGCTGATCGGCCTCGGCGTCATCGCCGCGGCCGTCGTGTTCGCCGTGGCGTTCCGAGAGCCCTTCCGGAGGTTCCAGGACCTCAACGACCAGATCGATGCCATGGAGCGGGTGAGCGTCCCCGGCGAGGGCCGGGTGAACCTCGCGGCGCCGGGCGACTACTTCCTCTACGAGGAGGGCGCCTCGGGCGACACGGCGCCCTTCGGCAACCTCAGTGAGTCCGCCGTCACGGTCGAGTCGGTCGAGCCCGACTCGACCCCGTTGGCCCTCCGTGACGTGCTCTTCGACGAGAGCTACGACTTCGGCGGACCGGCGGGGCGATCGGCCTTCGCCTTCACGGTGGACGAGCCGGGGGAGTACCTGGTCACCGTCACCGATGCGCCTCCTGACGTGTCCACCGTCGCCGTGGGCCCTCGGCTCGACCTGCTGGGATCGATCGGGTCGGTCTTCGTGGCGATCTTCGTGCCCATCGGGGTCGGCGGTGTGTTCGTGGTGGCCGGGGGGATCGTGCTGATCGTCACGGCGGTTCGGCGCTCGGGGTCGGCCCGGCGCCTGCGCATGGGGGCGAGTCCAACCTCGGGTGCATGGGCGCCGACCTCAGGCACGTGGCCACCACAGGGCGCCGGCGGCTACCCGCCGCCATCCCAGCCGCCTACGGGATGGCCGCCACCCCCAACGCCACCACCGCCTGCACCACCGCCTCCACCACCGCCTCCACCCTGAGCTGTATCCCCCGTGCCGGCACGGCCCCTCACCGTCGGCGTCCCCGGGTGCCGGCGGCTCCGTTCGGCTGCGACGCGTCGGTAGCCTGCGGTGATGGCTGAGCTGAAGGTACAGATCGAGGCGTTGTTCGAGCGGCGCAGCGAGTTGGATCCCCATGACCCCGAGGCGCGCTCGCTGGTCGATCGGGCCATCGACCTGCTCGACCGGGGCGAGGCACGGGTGGCCGAGTACGACGACAACGGCGAGGTGGTGGTCCACCAATGGCTGAAGCAGGCCATCCTGCTGCTGTTCACGCTCACGGAGATGCAGACCATCGAGCTCGGCCCTTTCGAGTACGCCGACAAGATCGCACTGAAGACCGACTACCAGGCCCAGGGCGTACGTGTGGTGCCGGGAGCATCGGCGCGCATCGGCTCGTTCCTCGATCGAGGCGTCGTCATGATGCCGAGCTACGTGAACATCGGCGCCAGGGTGGGCGCCAACACGATGGTGGACACCTGGGCCACCGTGGGCTCGTGTGCCCAGATCGGTGCGAACGTCCACCTTTCGGGGGGCGTCGGCATCGGCGGCGTGCTCGAGCCGCCCCAGGCCGCACCCGTGATGATCGGGGACGACTGCCTCATCGGCAGCCGGTGCATCGTCGCCGACGGCGCCCGGGTGGGTGACGGCACCGTGCTCGGGGCCGGGTGCATCCTCACGAGCTCGATCCCGGTCATCGACGCAGAGACCGGCGCGGAGCTCGGTAGGGGGGTGGTGCCGTCATGGTGTGTCGCCGTCAGTGCGACCCGGCCGCGATCGTTCCCCGGCGGCGACTTCGGCCTGCCGTGCGTGCTGGTGATCAAACGCCTCGCCGAGGGCGAGCGCCATGACAAAGGCAAGCTGAACGAGGCCTTGCGGTCGCACGGCGCCGCCACGTGAGGAGGCCCCACCCACCCCACGACCTGCTGGCACTCACCGCCGAGCTGGTCGACATCGGGTCGGTCAGCCACAACGAAGCGGCGATCACGGACTACCTGCACGAGGCAGTCGGCGGCATCGCTGGACTGGATGTCGAGCGGGTCGGCGACAACCTGGTGGCACGCACCCGACTCGGACGTCCGTACCGGTTGGTGATCGCGGGACACACCGACACAGTCCCCGCGGCCGACAACGCCACGGCCCGCGTCGAGGGTGACACCCTCTGGGGCCTCGGAGCGTCGGACATGAAGGGCGGCCTGGCGGTGATGCTCGAGCTGGCGCGCACGGTGCCCGAGCCAGCCATCGACGTCACCTACGTGTTCTACGCCCGCGAGGAGGTCGACGCCCCGCTGAGCGGGCTTCAGGAGCTGTTCGACCTGCGGCCCGACCTGGTGGCGGGCGATGCGGCGGTCCTCGGTGAGCCGACCGGCGCTGCCCTGGAGGCTGGCTGCCAGGGAACCATGCGCCTCGCCGTTCATCTGGCCGGGCAACGGGCCCACACGGCGCGCCCGTGGATGGGTCGCAACGCCGTTCACCGCCTCGGGCACCTGCTGGCCCTGGTCGACGCCGCGCCGGAACGGCGTCCGGTCCTGCAGGGCTGTGAGTACCGCGAGGCACTCCAGGCGGTGTTCGTCGAAGGGGGCGTGGCGACGAACGTGGTGCCCGACCACGCCTCGGCGACGTTGAATCACCGCTTCGCACCTGATCGCAGGCCCGAGGAGGCCGAGGCGGCCATTCGGGCGGTGTTGGCCCCGGTCATCACCGACGGCGACCGCGTCGACGTCGTCGACGTGGCCAATGGTGCGCGACCCGATCTCGATCATCCGCTGTTGGCGGCGCTCGCCGGACGCAACGATCTCGAGATCAGGGCCAAGTTGGGTTGGACCGATGTGGCCCGGTTCGCGGCAGCCGGCATTCCCGCGGTCAACTTCGGCCCCGGGGACGCCACCTTCGCGCACCGTGCCGACGAGCACATCGAGCGCGACTACCTCGACGCGGTCTGGTTCGTGCTCACCAACCTGTTGACCCAGGGCGTCTGAGGCTGGGGTTTGAAGCTGGGCATTCGTGGCTGGGGTTCTGAGCCTGGGGGTTCTGACGCTGGGGGTCGGAGCCGTGGCGGCTCCTCGTAGACTGCGGTCTCTGCCCGCCCCGTCTCAAGGAGATCCATCCGCAATGGCAATCGCAACCGGCTCGCCGGCCCCCGACTTCGAGTTGACCGACCAGAACGGCGACAAGGTGTCCCTGGCAGACTTCCGAGGCGAGCAGGCCGTGGCCCTGGTCTTCTACCCGTTCACGTTCACGGGTATCTGCGAGGGCGAGCTCTGCCAACTCCGCGACGACCACTCCAAGTTCACCGACGCGGGCGTCCAGGTGCTGGCCGTCTCGTGCGACAGCAAGAACTCGCAGAAGGTCTGGGCCGAGCAGCAGGGCTACGGGTTCCCGGTCCTGTCCGACTTCTGGCCCCATGGAGCCGTGGCCCAGGCCTACGGCGTGTTCAACGAGGCACTGGGGTGTGCCAATCGCGCCACCTTCGTCATCGCGAAGGACGGCACCGTCGTCGATGCCTTCGAGACCGAGAACCTGGGCGTCGCCCGCGAGCAGAGCCGCTACCAGGAGGCGCTCGCCGAGCTGTAGCGGCCAGGGCCGACCGCGGCTCAGACCTTGCGCATCACCGTCACGACCTTCCCGTAGATCGTCACCTCTTCGGGGTCGAGCTCCATGGGGTCGAAGGTGGGGTTCGCAGGTAGCAGGACGATCTTGTCGCCGGCCCGGGTGTAGGTCTTCACCGTGGCCTCGCCGCCGGGGATGCCGGCCACGACCATCTCGCGTTCGTTGGCATCGGGTTGGGCGCGAGCCACGATGTAGTCGCCGTCGAGTATCCCGGCCTCGATCATCGAGTCGCCGCGCACCCGGAGCATGAAGAGGTCGCCCTCGCCGGCGAGGTCGGCCGGCACGGGGATGGTCTCCTCCACGTTCTGCTGCGCCAGCACGTCGGTCCCGGCCGCGACGTCGCCGACCAGGGGGACGTGACGGACCGGTCGACGCTCGACGGCGGCACCCGAGGTCGGGTCGTAGCGCACCTCGAGCGCACGGGGCTTGGTGGGGTCTCGGTGCAGGAATCCATAGCGCTGGAGCGTGGCGAGGTGCGAGTGCACCGTGGAGGGGGATGTGAGCCCGACGGCGGTGCCGATCTCGCGCACCGACGGGGGGTAGCCGCGTTCCCGCATCTGGGCCTCGATGAAGTCCAGGATCTCCCGCTGGCGTTCGGTGAGGTGGATCTCGGTCATGGTGGCCCTCTCGTTCGGTGACAACTCGGTCGAACAGACGTTTGTAAGTTAGCACCTGATCGCCGGTCGCACAAACATCTGTTCGCCTCCCCTTGACATCGAACAGTCGTTCGTGGTTGGGTGGGGTCCCGAACAACTGTTCGGTCGTCCGGTGGTGCTGGGAACGGCGCGGAGAGCCACCAGGGCGGGTCACTGTCAGCCCCCCTGAGGAAGATCAATCGCATGGTCGCCATCCAGCCGCTCCTCGCCCCCGCCCCCGAGATCTCGGCCCGCCCGCATCTGCGCCTGATTCAAGGCGGCCGCTCCGCACCGAGCGGCCGCCGTCAGCGCACGCTCCACCATCGCCGCCGCCTGGCCGCCCTCGTCCTGCTCGTCGTTCTCGTGGTGGGTTCGGCGGTCGGGGTGGTTGCGGGTCTTCGGGTGCTGGCCGGCGGCCCCGGCAGTGGATCCCTCACCGCTCCCGGGGCCGCCTCTCCGGTTGTTCGTCCTGCCGCCTTCGTACCGCCGCACGTCGGTCCCGGCGAGCGTTCCCACGTCGTGCGCGAGGGTGAGACGCTGTGGGGCATCGCCCGCGAGATCGCGCCCCCGGGCGACGACGTCGCGGTCGTCGTCAACCGGCTCGTCGCCCGGAACAGCGGGGTCTCGTCGGTTCGGCCCGGCATGCGACTGCTGCTCGACTAGGTGCCCGCGAGGCACGGCGGGCGGCGCGATAGCGTCACCGCCATGCGGTGCCCATCGTGCGGAAGCACCGACGACAAGGTCGTCGACTCGCGCACGGCCGATGACGATGCGGCCATACGTCGTCGCCGTCAGTGCCTGGCCTGCTCCACCCGCTTCACCACCTACGAGCGCCTCGAGGAGCTGCCCCTGGTGGTCGTGAAGCGATCGGGCGACGTGATGGCCTTCGACCGCGATCGCATCATGAGCGGGGTCGAGGCTTCGGCCAAGGGCCGGCCCATCGATCGTGAGCAGCTGGAGGCGCTGGCCCTGGCCGTCGAGGACGAGGCCCGGCTGCTCGGCAGCGAGGTGTCCACCGAGCAGCTCGGCCTCGCCGTGCTCGAGCGCCTCCGCGAGCTCGACGGGGTCGCGTACGTCCGTTTCGCCAGCGTCTACAAGGGGTTCGACGAGCCCGGCGATTTCGAGCGCGAGATCGGGCTGCTCAAGGCCACCGAGCCCAAGGCCCACTGACGAGGTCCCTTCCCGGGCGCGCCTGATCAGTCGACGCGGCGGGTGGCCGTCGAAACGTCAGACGGCGCGGTCGCGGAGGTAGCGGAACAGGAGCACGTCCTCCTCCTCCAGGATCCGTGCGAGCCGGAGCGGTGCGACGCCGCCCGGCAGCGCATCGCCGTGGGCGATGCGAGCGGAGTCACCGCCGACCAGGTGCGGGGAGACCGTGAGGCAGACCTCGTCGATGAGATCGTCGGAGGCGAGCTGTCCGAGTAGCGACGGCCCGCCTTCGCAGAGCACGGTCCTGACGCCGAGCCCGTGCATCGCCTGCAGGGCCGATGGCAGGTCGACATCGCCGCGTCCTGCCGGAAGCACGTCGGCCACCGCCTCCGCGGCGACGACCCGCGCTGCGGGCGCGTCAGCGGGGACGACGACGATGCAACGGCTCGCGGGGTCACCGAAGAGGGCGCTTCCGAAGTCGAGGTGCACCCGTCGGGTGACGAGCGCGATCCGGGGCTTGGGCGCCTGGCCCCGCGCCGTCCGCTGTTGCTGGACGCCCGAGGGGGTGTTCGGCGGGCCGTAGCCCTCGGCCCGGGCCGTGCCGGCCGCCACGAGGATCACGTCGGCGACCGCACGTATCGCCGTGAACGCAGTCCGGTCGGCCTTCCCGCCGAGCGTGCCGGACACACCGTCGACGGCCGTGGCGCCGTCCACGCTGCACACCATGTTCACGAGCACCCACGGTCGATCGGCGGGCGCCGGGCGTGCGTCGGTGGCGTAGAGCGGCAGCGGGTCCACGGTCGCTCGCGGCGCGGGCGGGAAGAGTTGTCGCACGGCGGTGACGGTAGCGGCGGGTCCGCATCCCCAGCCTGATCGCGATATCCCTCGGAAATCCCCAGGTCGTCCTCTTACGCCCCACAGGCAGCGGTCCCTAGGGTGAGCCTTGTTACATGGCTGCGGTGCGAGCGGCCCCGGAATGGTGGTTCTCGTCTTTCTCCGTGGTGGGTGGGACGATTCCTGGGGGTTCCCTCGCCCAACCGATTCGCGAGAGCGTTCGGGTGGGCATCCCCTTGACCTGGGGTCGTTCGCTCCGCAGCCCGCTGCCCGGCATCTCAGCCGAGCGGGGGGGCGCACCGCAGGGCGAACAAATCACACCGATGTGAGAAAGGCATTGACGAGCCGAAATCACAGTGGTGTAATGCCGGAACATCTTGTGGCCCGGAAGCATCGGGGGGCGTCGCTGGCACAATATCTTGTGTCGGCTTCCGGGTATCTCCTCTCCCCACCATTCGACGAACAGCCGCCTGGCGGCACGGAGGACAGCATTCATGGCATTGGCACCCGAGCACACCGGCATCGGCATCCGCAGGCATTTCACGACGGAGGGCACCCACCCCTACGACGAGATCGAGTGGGAGCGGCGCGACGCCCGCATCACGAACTTCCGCGACGGCACCGTGGCCTTCGAGCAGACCGACGTCGAGTTCCCGGTCGACTGGTCGCTGAACGCGACCAACATCGTCGCCCAGAAGTACTTCCGCGGCTCGATCGGCACGCCCGAGCGAGAGAGCTCGCTGCGCCAGGTCATCGATCGGGTGGCCGACACCATCGCCGAGTGGGGCCGTCGTGACGGCTACTTCGCCGATGAGCACGAAGCCGACGCCTTCCGCAACGAGCTGAAGCACCTCGTCGTCACCCAGAAGGCAGCCTTCAACTCCCCGGTGTGGTTCAACATCGGCGTCCGAGGCGTCCCTCAGCAGGCGTCCGCCTGCTTCATCCTCCACGTCGACGACACCATGGATTCGATCCTCAACTGGTATGTCGAGGAGGGCACGATCTTCAAGGGGGGATCCGGGTCGGGCATCAACCTGTCCGGCATCCGCTCCTCGGTCGAGCTGCTCAAGGGTGGCGGTACGGCCTCGGGGCCGGTCAGCTTCATGCGGGGGGCCGACGCCTCGGCCGGCACGATCAAGTCGGGCGGCAAGACGCGGCGTGCCGCCAAGATGGTGATCCTCGACGTCGACCATCCCGACATCGAAGAGTTCGTCTGGTGCAAGTCCCGTGAGGAGAAGAAGGCACGCGTGCTCGCGGCCAACGGCTTCGACATGGACCTCGACGGGGCCGACAGCCATTCGACCCAGTACCAGAACGCCAACAACTCGGTGCGGGTCACCGACGAGTTCATGGCGGCCGTGGTCGACGACGACGACTGGCACCTGCGTGCGGTCATCACCGGCGAGATCGTCAAGACCGTCCGTGCCCGCGACCTCATGCGCCAGATCTCCCAGGCCACCTGGGAGTGCGCCGATCCGGGCATGCAGTTCGACACCACCATCAACCGGTGGCACACCGCTGCCAACACCGGTCGGATCAACGCCTCGAACCCGTGTTCGGAGTACATGCACCTCGACAACTCGGCCTGCAACCTGGCGAGCCTCAACCTGCTCGAGTTCCTCGACGAGAACGACGAGTTCGACATCGCGGGGTTCGAGGCCGCGGTCGACGTCATCTTCACCGCCCAGGAGATCCTGGTCGGAAACGCCGACTACCCCACCGGGCCCATCGGCGAGAACGCCCGGCGCTTCCGCCAGCTCGGCATCGGCTACGCCAATCTCGGGGCGCTGCTCATGGCACTCGGCCTTCCCTACGACTCCGACGAGGGTCGCTCCTGGGCGGCCGCCGTCACCGCCCTCATGACCGGGCACGCGTACGCCGTGTCCGCCCGGACGGCGAAGCGCATGGGCCCCTTTGCCGGCTATGCCGACAACGCGGAGCACGTGCTCCGGGTCCTCGACATGCACCGTCAGGAGGCGGCCAAGATCGACGAGGAGCTCGTACCACCAGAGCTCCTCGGCGCCGCACAGCAGGCCTGGGACGCCGCGTGTGAGATCGCAGCGACTGCGGGTGTGCGCAACGCCCAGGCCAGTGTGCTCGCGCCCACGGGCACCATCGGCCTGATGATGGACTGCGACACCACCGGCATCGAGCCCGACCTCGGGTTGTGCAAGATGAAGAAGTTGGTGGGCGGCGGCACCATGACCATCGTCAACCAGACCGTGCCCCGCGCGCTCACCCGCCTCGGCTACACGCCCGAGCAGTCCGCCGAGATCATCACCTACATCGACCAGAACAAGTCGATCCTGGGGGCGCCGCACCTGAGCGAGGACCATGTCCCGGTGTTCGCCTGCTCCATGGGCGACAACCCGATCCACTATTCCGGTCACGTGCGCATGATGGGCGCCGTGCAGCCCTTCATCTCGGGCGCCATCTCCAAGACGGTCAACATGCCCACCGACGTCAGCGTCGAAGACGTCGAGCAGCTCCACATCGACGCCTGGCAGCTCGGCATCAAGGCCGTGGCCATCTACCGTGACAACTGCAAGGTGGCGCAGCCCCTGGCGATGGCCAAGAAGGACGGTGCCGATGCCGACGATGCGGTCGGGGTGGCAGCCATTGCGACGGCGGCGGCCGAGCAGGGCGCGCTGGTCGTCGAGCGCATCGTCGAAAAGATCGTGCACGAGCCCATCCGCGACAAGCTCCCCCGGACCCGTTCGTCGCGGACGTTCGAGTTCCGGGTCGCCGACTGCAAGGGGTTCGTCACCGTAGGCGAGTACGAGGACGGTCGCCCGGGTGAGATCTTCGTGCGGGTGTCCAAGCAGGGCTCCACCCTCGCCGGCATCATGGATGCGTTCGCCATCTCGATCAGCCACGGCCTGCAGTACGGCGTGCCGCTGCGCAGCTTCATCGAGGCGTTCACCGGCATGCGCTTCGAGCCGGCCGGCATGACCGACGATCCGGACATCCGATTCGCCACGAGCCTCATGGACTATCTCTTCCGCCGCCTGGCGATCCTGTACCTGACCCCCGAAGAGCGGGCCGAGGTGGGCATCCTCACGGTGGGCGAACGGACTCAGCCCACGCTGCCGGGCGTCGTCGAGACCGTCACCGAGACCACACAGGGCATGGACATCGCCGCCGACCCGCCATCGATCGAGTCGGCCTCCACGCTGGCGGTGCAGATGTCGCTGGCGCCCACGTCCAAGGCCTCCGACGCCCCGATGTGCATGCAGTGCGGTGTGCAGATGCAACGGGCCGGGTCGTGCCACGCGTGCCCCAGCTGCGGCAGCACCAGCGGCTGCAGCTAGCCCGCAGGTAGATCCCAGCCGGGGTTGGGCGACGGCGCCGGGAAGTGATGCGGGCAGGGTGGCGTCGAGCGAGTTTCGTGGCATCCTGGGAGTCCCCGAATTGCTGTTGCCGGGCCCCTGCGCGGGGCGATCTCGGCGGACCTCAGGAGTGCACCCTTGTTCGAAGTCGGCGATCGCGTCGTGTATCCCCACCATGGCGCTGCAGTGATCGAGCGCAAGGAGCAGCGGGAGGAGTTCGGCGAGAAGAAGGAGTACCTCGTGCTGCGCATGGCCCACGGCGACCTCATGTTGTCGGTGCCCGCGAACAACGCCGAGGCGGTCGGCATGCGCCGGCCCATCGCCCGCGAGGACGTCGACGACCTCTACCAGCTCCTCGCCAAGCGAGACGTGCGGGAGCCGTCCAACTGGAGCCGGCGCTTCAAGAACCACCAGGAGAAGCTGAAGTCGGGTGACGTCTACCAGGTGGCCGAGGTGGTCCGGAACCTCGCGCTGCGCGACGCCGATCGTGGCTTGTCGGCCGGCGAGAAGTCGATGCTCGTCAAGGCCCGAGGCGTGCTCGTGTCCGAGCTCAGCTTCGCCTTGGACGTGTCCGAGGACGACGCCCTCGACCAGGTGAGCGAGCAGCTCTCCTGAACGGGCGGGGCCGCCTGGCAAGGGGCCACAGAGGGTCAGCTCCCGCCGCTACTGGTGACGGGCGCTGGCGCTGGGGCGGGCGCCGGTGCGGGTGCGGGTGCGGGTGCGGGTGCCGAGTACGAGCTCCGCGAAGGCGCGGACGACCCGCCTGACGACTGGCCGGTTCCCGACGAGCTTCCCCCGCCCGACGACGAGCCGCCACCCGACGAGGTGCCGGGGACCTGCACGTAGCGAGGTCGGACGACGATGATCTGGGCCGGCTTGGGCGGCGGCGGGGGTGCGGTGGTCGTGGTGACCTGGCGGACCACCACCGGCGCGCCGGCAGTGGCCTCGGGCGGGTTGGCGAGACCCATGGCCGCCACCATGCCGAACGCTGCGGTGGTGGCCACACCGGCGGCGAGCACCCTCGATGTCGCGGCCGCGTGCGGGCGATTCCGCTTGGCCATCTTGGCTGCTCGCCGCCGTTCCGCTCGCGCTCCGGGGGTGGGCAGGTCGCCCAGGAAGGCGCCGTGCGCAGAGGTGTCGTCAGTGTCGTCAGTCATCCTGGGGCTCCTCTGGTCCTGTGGGCTCTCGTGGCCCCTCGGGCTCCTCCGGCTCCCGTGGCTCTTCGCCCCGGTCGTCGCTGATCGATGGTGCAGGGCCGGCCGCAACGGCGGGTGTCGGGGCCGGTGCGGGTGTCGGGGCGTAGGTGCCGGAACCGCCGCCGCTGTACGAACCGCCACCGCTGCTGCCGCCGCTCGACGAGCCGCCGCTCGACGAGCCGCCGCCGACAGGCACGTCCTGGTAGACGATCGTGACCTCGGGCGGGGGGGCGGTGGTCGTGGTCGTGGCGGGAGCGAGTTGGGCCGCGCTCTTCACGTCCAGGGTGCCGAGGGTGCTGGCCTGTGCCCCGAGCAACCCGAAGTTCACGGCCATGGCCGCGCCTGCCGCGGCAAGGCTGCCGGCGATGGTTCCGGCTACTGCGAGTGCTTTTCGTCGTTGCATTTTGCGTCCTCCAATGGGCGATGTTGCCCTTGGCACCGTACGGACCCGGGTCACAGTGACGGGGCAGGTCAGGGTTAAGGGTTGGCAAAGTCCGCCCCGCACGCGCCGCTGGGCGTCGAATCGTGCCACGGTGGTGATGTGCGGCTCCTGCTTGTCGAAGATGACGACGCCATCGCCGGCCCGCTGGCCAAGGGCCTGGGCCGCGAGGGGTTCGAGGTCACCCGGGTGGCGACCGGGGCCGACGCCCTGGCGGCGGGTGCTGCCGATCTGGTCCTGCTCGATCTCGGGCTGCCCGACATGGACGGGTACGAAGTGTGTCGCCGGTTGAGGAGCACGTCCGATGTGCCCATCATCGTGATCACCGCGAGGGGCGACGAGGTCGACCGCGTGGTCGGCCTCGAGTTGGGCGCCGACGACTACCTCGTGAAGCCGTTCGGCTTCCGCGAGCTGGTCGCCAGGATCCGGGCCGTCACCCGTCGGGCCGCCAGTCGCCTTGCGTCCAGTGCCGAGGACGAGCCCGACCCCGTGCTGCACTCGGGGCCGATCGAAGTGGACACCCGTACCCGCAGGGTCACCGTCGACGGCGACGAGGTGCTGCTGACCCGCAAGGAGTTCGACCTCCTCGCAGTGTTGGCACGAGACCCGGGCGCCACCCGTACTCGCGACGAGATCCTCGAGGAGGTCTGGGATGCCCACTGGTACGGCCCCACCAAGACGCTCGACGTGCACGTGGCCTCACTCCGGAAGAAGCTGGGCGACCCCACGCTGATCGAGACGGTCCGGGGGGTCGGCTTCCGCCTCGGGAACGGGTCGTGACCCGACGCCTGCTCGTCGGCTACCTGACGCTCACGGTCTTCGTGCTCGTGGTGCTCGAGGTGCCCTTGGGCCTCTCGTACGCAAGGCGTCAGCTCGACGAGCTGACCTTCGATGTCGAGCGTGACGCGGTGGCCCTGGCCTCGTTGTCCGAGGACACGCTCGAGGGCCGATCCGAACGTGACCTGCAACCGGTGGCGGAGGCATACGGGGAGCGCTCGGGTGCCCGGTTGGTCATCGTCGATGCCGACGGCGTGGCGGTCGCCGACTCCGATCCGTCGAGTGCGCTGGGCCAGTCGTTCACCAACCGGCCTGAAGTGGCGTTGGCGCTCGAGGGCAGGGTCGCCACGGGCACCCGGCGCTCCGACACCCTCGACGAGAACCTCCTGTATGTCGCTGTGCCCGTTGCATCGGGCGGTGAGGTGCACGGCGCGGTGCGCATCACCTACCCCACGTCGGCCGTCGACGAGCAGGTGGCGCGCAACTGGATGCGATTGGCTGCGGTCGCCGTGGTCACCCTCATCGCCGCCACCGTCGTCGGAATCGCCCTGGCCCGATCGGTCGTCCGGCCCCTGCGCCGACTCCAGGAGACGGCAACCCGCCTCGGGAAAGGCGACCTCGACGCCCGGACGCAGACCGATGACGGTCCGCCAGAGGTGCGGTCGCTCTCGCTGGCGTTCAACGACACCGCCTCTCGGCTCGAGCAGCTCGTCAATGCGCAGGAGGCGTTCGTGGCCGACGCATCACATCAGCTGCGCACGCCTCTGACGGCGCTGCGGCTGCAGCTCGAGAACATCCGGGCAGAGGTCGAGCCCACCGAGCGCGACGACGTGGACGCCTCGCTCCGCGAGGTGGGACGACTCTCCCGGCTCGTCGACGGGCTGCTCGCCCTGGCGCGGGCCGAGCGGACATCCGGTTCGGCCACCGCTGAGTCGATCGACCTCGCGACCCTGCTCGACGAACGAGTCGACGTCTGGGCGCCTGTCGCCGCCGAACAGGGGGTCGCGCTGGTGCACGAGGCCGGCGGCGCACCGGTGATGGCGCTCGCGACGCCCGACCACGTCGCCGGCGTCATCGACAACCTCCTCGCGAACGCCCTCGATGTCTCGCCCGGAGGGGGGACGATCTCGCTGTCGTGTGGTCGGACCGGCCAGTCGGCGGAAGCTCACGTCGTCGATCAGGGTCCGGGCATGACCGAGGACGAACGGTCCCGGGCGTTCGACCGGTTCTGGAGCGTCGCATCGGGTGGGCCACGCCTGGGCGGTAGTGGGCTCGGCCTCCCCATCGCGCGCCGGCTCGCCCGCATCGACGGTGGCGACCTCGAGCTCCGTGAGGCCTCCGGCGGAGGTGTCGACGCGGTGCTCCGCCTCCAGTCGCCACTGCCGCGGTGACCAGCGACGGATCGCGGTCGCGCTCACTGCCGTAGAGTCCGATGGTGGATCGACCTGTCGCCTCGTCACTGCGCCGGTGCGCCGGGCCCGTCGCACTCCTCCTGGTCGCGGCGGTGTCGGCCACCGGTTGCACGGGGGAGACCGAGCGAGCCGGCGCTGCGCCCCCACCTCCGACAGCCGCCTCCGTCCCCGCCGCACAGGCCGCCGGAGCCGCGGGACCCGCCGTGCCCTCGACGGGTTGTGACACCACCGCCCGGGCCGAAACGGGCCTCTCGGCCGAGACCATGACTTCGGGAGGCGTGCCGCGCGAGTTCCGCCGGTACGTCCCTTCCGGGTACGAAGCCGCGACGCCGGCCCCGGTGGTCGTCGACCTGCACGGGCTGACGATGAGCTCGGCGATGGAGGCGGGCCTCACCGGGATGGAGACCCTGGCGGACACCGAGGGGTTCGTCGTGGTCACTCCCCAGGGGCTGGGTGCCATCCCCTTCTGGAACTTCGTCTCGAGCGGCACGGCCACCGACGATGTGGCGTTCCTCGGCGAACTGGTCGATGAGACGGCGGCCTCCCTGTGCATCGACACGTCGCGGGTCTACGCCACGGGCATCTCCAACGGTGGCCTCATGTCCTCGGCGCTGGGGTGCCGCCTGTCCGACAAGTTCGCGGCGGTCGCCCCCGTCTCCGGCCTCGCCTTCCTCGACGACTGCGCGGGTGGTCGTCCCGTGTCGATCCAGGTGGTGTACGGCACCGCGGACGACGTCCTCCCCTACGCCGGCGGGCTGGGGATGCCCGTGCGGGCCCTTCTCGGCAGCAGCGCCCTCGACCCGGGCGTGGTGACCCCCGAGCAGCAGAGCGACGAGGTCGGTTCGATCAACTTCAAGCCGGTGGAGGAGTCGATGGCCGGCTGGGCGGCCCTCGCCGGGTGCGCGCCGGCACCGACCGAGGAGCGGGTCTCCCCTGAGGTGGTCCTGCGCACCTGGCCCGGTTGCGATAGTGGCGCCGAGGTCGCGCTCTACCTGGTCGAGGGCGGGGGCCACACCTGGCCCGGGAGCCCGGTACTCACCGGCGGCGATGACCCGGTCACGCCCATCGACCCTTCCGGGACGAATGTCGGCGCCGCGATGGGTCACACCACCGACGACATCAGTGCCACCGAACTGGCCTGGCAGTTCTTCGAGCGACACCGACTCCAGCCCTGAACCGGCCCGGACGATGCGGTCGGTCCGCCTGGCTCCGCGTGGTCGCCACGCCGAACCCATGCGATTCCCCACGAACCGAAGCGGTTGAGCTACGGTGATCGGGGCAACAAGGGGAAGCGGGGGAAATGGCTGACGCGACCGGCGCGATGCCGATCAAGCTCGTCGTTCCGGCCGCGGTCGGCGGGGCGGTCGCGGTCCTCCTGGGCGTGTACGGCAGCGTCCACGATCCCACCGGTCAGGGCACCCTCCAGTTCTTCTTCTCGAGCACCCTCAGCCTGAAGGCGTGGTTCACCACCGCGGCGGTGTTGCTGGCCATCGTGCAGGTGTACACGGCCGCACGGATGTACGGGAAGACGAGGCTCCCACCGCGCGATCTGCCCTGGTGGTTCGACGACCTGCATCGCCTGTCGGGCATCTTCGCGTTCCTGTTCAGCCTCCCGGTGGCCTACCACTGCCTCTGGTCACTCGGTTTCGAGTCCGACGCCGACCAGACCCGCCGGTTCGTCCACTCGGTGGCCGGGTGCTTCTTCTACGGGGTCTTCGCGGCCAAGATGTTGATCATCCGGGCCAAGGGCCTCCCCGGGTGGACGTTGCCGGTGGCGGGCGGCACGCTCTTCGCCGCTCTCGTCCTGGTGTGGTCGACGAGCGCCCTCTACTTCTTCACCGGAAGGCTGCCAGGGCTTTGAAGGCGCTCGACCGGATCGTCACGATCGCCGAGATCACCGCCGTGGCCTGCATCGTGGTGTTCGTGGTTCTGCTCTTCACGAACAAGCCCGATGTGGTGACCGTCGCCGCCGACGCCGACGGTGCCACCGTCTACGCCGCGAACTGCGCCGGCTGCCACGGGGTGGAGGGCCAGGGGGGCCTGGGGCTGCCCCTCGGGAGCGGCGCCGTGGTGGCGAGCCTCCCCGACATCAACGATGAGATAGCGGTGATCACGGCCGGTCGGGCCCTCATGCCGGCGTGGGAGGGCCAACTCACGCCCGCTCAGATCGAGGCCGTCGCGCAATACACGCGGGACGAACTGGGGCGGTAGTCATCCCCGTGGGTCGGTTCAGATGGTGGTGACCAGGCCCCCGTCGACGGGGATGACGGCGCCCGTGACGTACGCCCCGGCTCGCGAGGCGAGGTAGAGCGCGACCCCTGCCATGTCGTCCGGCTCGCCGATCCGCCCCAGGGGCGACTGGTCGATGATCACGTCGCGGAACGCGTCGAGGGTCGCTGCCATCATCTTCGACTCGAAGGGCCCGGGTGCCACCGCGTTCACGGTGATCTCGGGGGCGAGCTTGGCGGCCAGCACCCTGGTGAGGTGGTGCACTGCTGCTTTCGAGGTGGAGTAGGAGAAGGTGTCGAAGGTGGGCACGTGGAGGCCGTCGACCGAGCCGATGTTGATGACGCGCGAGGGGCTGCCCGGGTCCGCAGCATCACGCAGGCGGGGCACGCAGAACTTGGTGAGGTGGAACACGGCTTTGACGTTGAGGTCGAGCACACGCGCCCAGGCCGCCTCGTCGAAGTCCTCGAGAGGCGCTCCCCAGTTGGCGCCCGCGTTGTTCACGAGGATGTCGAGGGCAGGCTCCCGACCCGCGAGCTCGTCGGCGAGGCGACGGCACTCGTCCTCGGTGGCCAGGTCGGCGGGCAGGGCGATGCAGGTCCCGATGGCCGACAGCTCCTCGGCCACCTGCTCGCAGACCTCGGCCTTCCGCGACGAGATGTAGACCTTGGCGCCCGACTCGACATACCCCCGGGCGATCATGAGCCCGATGCCCCGGCTGCCACCGGTGACGAGCGCGGTCTTTCCTTCGACGGAGAACAGATCGTTGATCGACATGGCGCCACCCTACGGGTGGGGTGCGGCGGCCGGGTCAGAGCTCGATGAGCAGGTGGTGGCTGAGGTCGCCGAACAGGTCGGGCAGCATCATGCGCTCACGGAAGCACCACGACTCGCCGATCCGCTCGAACGAATCGTGGTACCGGCCACTGATGATGGTCTGTACGGGAAAGTCGGGGAGCCCCTGGAGCACGGTGAAGTACGAACGGGCCGTCGCTCGTCGGGCGGACCCATCCAGATCGATGATGACGTTGGTCGTGACGTGCTTCGTGTGCGGCGTGCCGTCGTCCTCGTAGCGACGCGTGGTGCGCACGTACAGGGCCTCGACCTCGGCCGGGCCCGTGGCCAGCACGGTGCCGTCCTCGGTGCTGATGCGGCCATGGCGGAAGAGGTCGCCCACGCCCGCGAAGTCGCCCCGGTCGATCCGCTCGGCGTAGGTGTGGAGCAACCGCTCGACTTCGGCGTGGTCGCTCATGTGGAACGACGGTAGGCACCGAGCGCCCGGTCAGCCACAATGACCGTCCTCCATGGCCATTCTCCTGGCGCTCCTCGCCGCCACGACCTATGGCGCGGGCGACTTCTTCGGCGGGTTCGCCGCTCGGCATTCGCCGGCGGTCCGCGTCACCCTCCTCTCCCAGGTCGTCGGCGCACTGATCCTGCTTCCCCTGGTGCCGCTCGTCGCCGGGTCTCCGAACGCCCACGACGTGCTCCTCGGGGCGGTTGCCGGCGTGGCGGGCGCCTGCGCGGTGAGCGTCTTCTACCGGGCGATGGGCTTGGGCGCCATGAGCGTGGTGGCGCCCATCTCGGCCCTGACCGCGGCTGCGCTGCCGGTGGTCGTGGGCCTCGTGACCGGCGAGCGGCCCTCGACCGCGGCGTTGGTCGGGGTGGTGATCGCCCTGGCTGCGATCTTGTTGGTGAGCGGGCACGGCCCCGAGGCCGACACCGACACCGAGGTGGATCGACCTGCCCCCGGTACCTCCCGGGGGTCGATGGTGCTCATGGCGGCGTTGTCGGGTGCGTTGTTCGGGCTGCTCTTCGTCATCCTCGACCGCGTTCCCGATGGAGCCGGCCTCTGGCCGCTCGTGGGCGCCCGAGCGGCCTCGGTGCCGCTCCTGGTCGTGGTGGCCGTCGCCACCCGGACACCCGTTCGTCCCGCGCCGGGGACGATGGCGGTCATCGCGGCGTGCGGAGCATTCGACATGTTGGCGAACGTGTTCCTCCTCCTTGCGTTCGGCCAGGGCCTGCTGGTGCTCGTGGCCGTGATCACGTCGCTCTACCCCGCCAGCACCCTGGTGCTGGCCCGGGTGGTGCTCCACGAGCGGGTGTCGCCGATCCAGCGGGTCGGCCTGGCCGTCGCCGGCCTGGCCGTGGTGCTCATTGCGGCGAGCTGACTCGGGGCCCGTGGGTGGCCGCCGCCTTTGGGGTGACGCGGGTCGCCGCATAGCCTCGAATGGTGGCTGAGTACTCTGCACCCGTCCGTGACATCGAATTCGCCCTCGAGCACGTCGCCGATCTGACCGCCCTGTCCCGTTTCGATGCGTTCGAGCACGCCGAGCCGGCGATCGTTCGTGGCGTGCTCGACGAGGCCGGGCGCTTCATGAACGAGGTGATCGGCCCCCTCAACCGGGTGGGTGACACCCAGGGCAGCACGCTGGCCGACGGGGTGGTCACCACGCCCGACGGCTTCACGGCGGCCTATGACCGCTACGTCGAGGCCGGATGGGGTGGCGTGCCGTTCGATCCCGCCTACGGCGGGGGTGGATTCCCCTGGCTGGTGGCCACCGCGCTCCAGGAGATGCTCGCCTCCGCGTGCATGTCGTTCTCGATGTGCCCGCTGCTCACCCAGGGCGCCATCGACATGTTGGCCCACCATGCCGACGAGACCCAGCGCGAGGTCTACCTGCCGAAGATGGTCACGGGCGAGTGGGCCGGCACCATGAACCTGACCGAGCCCGAGGCCGGCTCCGATGTGGGGGCGCTGCGCACGAAGGCCGTTCCGGCGGGTGACGGCACGTGGCGCGTCACCGGCACCAAGATCTTCATCACCTTCGGCGAGCACGACCTCGCCGACAACATCGTCCACCTGGTTCTGGCCCGCACGCCCGATGCGCCTCCGGGCACCAGAGGCATCTCGTGCTTCATCGTGCCCAAGTTCCTCGTGAACGACGACGGCAGCCTGGGTGCGCGCAATGACGTGGTCTGTGCGTCGATCGAGCACAAGATGGGCATCAAGGCCAGCCCCACCTGCGTCCTCAGCTACGGCGACGCCGGTGAGGGCGCGGTCGGCTACCTGATCGGTGAAGAGAACCAGGGCATGCGGTACATGTTCACGATGATGAACAACGCCCGCCTCTCGGTCGGCCTCGAGGGCCTGGCTCTCGCTGAACGGTCGTACCAGGACGCGCGCGCGTACGCCCAGGAACGCCGCCAGGGCCGAGCGGTCGGCGCGCCTGCAGGCGAGAGCTCGCTCATCGTCGAGCACCCCGACGTGCGACGGATGCTGCTCACCATGAAGGCGTCGATCGAGGCCATGCGGGGCCTGATCTACGTGACCGCCGAGGCCATGGACCGCTCGGCCCACGACCCCGACCCCGCCCGCAGGGAAGCCAGTCGCGAGCTGGCCGACCTGCTCATCCCCATCGCCAAGGGCTGGTCCACCGACGTGGGCGTCGAGGTCACGTCGCTCGCCATCCAGGTGCACGGCGGTATGGGTTACATCGAGGAGACCGGCGTCGCCCAGCACTTCCGTGATGCCCGCATCCCACCCATCTACGAGGGGACCAACGGCATCCAGGGCATCGATCTCGTCGGTCGCAAGCTGGCGATGCGGGCAGGTGGCGTGATGGCCGACTTCATCGCCGGGGTGCGGGCGCTCGACGCCGCCCTGGCCGATGCCGGTGAGTCGCTGGCCCCGATTCGCGGCCATCTGCACGAGGCGACGGACGCACTCGAGAACGCCAGCCGATGGCTCCTCACCCACGGCGCCGACGACCCGAACGAGGCGCTCGCCGGGGCCACGCCGTACCTCCGCCTCTTCGGTGTGGTGGCCGGCGGATGGGTGATGGCCCGCCAGGCCCTTGCCGCGGCCGCCCTGCTCGAGTCGGGAACCGGCGACGACGGCTTCCTGCGGGCCAAGGTAGCCACGGCCTGCTTCTACGCCGAGCAGCTGCTGCCCGCGGCGCTCGGGTTGACCACGCCGGCGACCGCGGGATCGGCCGGGCTCTTCGCGGTCGAGCCGAAGGACCTCTGACGGTGCTGCTCGCCTCGCTGCCGAGCCCGTCGACGAACGAGATCGTCCTCGGCCCCCTCCACCTTCGGGCCTACGGGCTGATGATCGCGGTCGGGGTCCTGGCCGCCGTCGAGCTCGCCCGGCGGCGCTGGGCGGCCCGCGGCCACGATCCCGACGAGATCTCGGGCATGGCGCTGTGGGCGGTGCCGGCGGGCCTGATCGGCTCCCGGCTCTATCACGTCATCACCGACTACCAGCGGTTCGAGGGCCACTGGGTCGACGCCTTCAAGGTGTGGCAGGGCGGCCTGGGCATCCCCGGCGGGATCATCGCGGGGGCGACCGTCGGGCTGCTCTACGCCAAGCGCAAGGGCATGCCGCTGGGCGAGTTCGCCGACTCGACCGTGCCCGGCCTGCCGCTGGCCCAGGCGATCGGTCGCCTCGGCAACTGGTTCAACCAGGAGCTGTTCGGTGGGCCCACCAAGCTGCCGTGGGGCCTCCGGATCGATGCGACGAACCGTCCCGACCGCTACCTCAGCAGTGCCACCTTCCACCCCACCTTCCTCTACGAGGCGCTCTGGAACCTCGCGCTGGTCGGTCTCCTGCTCCTGGTCGACCGCAAGAAGGTGCTTCCCGTCGGTCGCCTCTTCTGGGTCTACCTGGGCGGCTACTTCACGGGCCGGCTGTGGATCGAGGCGATGCGGGTCGACCCCGCCAGCCTCATCCTCGGCATCCGCGTGAACATCTGGATGAGCATCTTCGCCGTGACGCTGTCGATCGTGATGCTGCTGCTGGGGGGACGACGCCGAGCCGTCGATGTCGTCGATCAGGGCATGGACGAGGAAACGGTGGCCTGAGACTCGTGCATCCGACCCTCGGCCAGCCCGTCGAGGTAGGACTCGCCACGCACCGAATCCTCGAGCCGGTGGTACGCGTGCAGCCGTGAGAGGTGCTTCACCGGCACCCGGGGCGGATCGAGCAGAAGGTCCCGGACGTCGTAGGCGATCGAGTAGAGCCGCACCCGCTCGAGGGCGTTCTCCCCGTCGAACAACGCCGGGTAGTCCTCGGCCAGCCACCATGGCACCTGCTCGTAGTCCACGGTGCGGGTGAGGTGCTCGTAGTCGTCGGGTACGTGCAGGAACGGGTAGGCGCAGAAGCGCAACAACACATCGAGCTCGAGGTCCGCGGGTGCCGCCCGAGACCACTCGAAGTCCAGCAGGGCCGTGAGCTGCGATCCGTCCCAGAGCACGTTCTCGAAATGCAGGTCACCGTGGATGAAGGTCCTCGTGTCGAACGGGAGCAGCGCGGGCGCGATCTCGCGGACGAGGGTCTTGGCGCTGAGGATCATCACCGGGTCCACGAACTCGAGCTCCTGGGCCCGGCTCAGTGCATCGAGCACCCGGGAGATGCCGTCGGCGCCGTCGGTCGAGGTCAGGAGTTGCGGGGTGTCGATCTCGGGCAGGGGCTCCGAGCACACGAACTGATGCAGGATCTGCAGTTGCGTGGCGAGCTGGGATACTGCCGTGCGGCGCTCGCCCTCGGTCATCGTGGGCCAACAGCGGCTGAGGGTCTGGCCCGGTGCCCGCTCGGTCACCATCCAGTCCGAGCCGATCATGCCGCCGTAATCGACGACCCGTGGAACGCGGAGCTCGAGGGGGAGGAGCGACGTGAGGGTCGCCTCCCTCCAGAGGCGCTGCACCGGATGGCGATTGACGCGGACGATGTGGTCGCCCGCCCTCCAGACCTCGTTGGTCACGCTGCTCAGGGGCTCGAGCTCGACATGGGGGTCGAGGCCGGCCTTGGCCAGTGCGTGGCGCGCCCGCGCCTCGGCCAGCCTCGTCATCGACGAACGCCCGGGGTCATCATCTCGTGGCCGATCGTCGCGCTCGGAGGTCGGACCTCACGCCGAGACCGCCACTCCTTGGGCGAGCGAGTCGAGGTAGCTCTGACCGGCGAGGGTACGGCGGAGGCGGTTGTAGGGGTGGTGCTCCGACAGCCTCTCGGCGGCGACCGGTGGGGGGAAGAGCAGCAGTTCGCGGACGTCGTACGCAATGCTGAACAGTCGCATCCGGTCGAACTGGTGGGGCATCGAGAACAGCTCGGGGTAGTACTCCGCGAGCAGGAACGGCACGTCGGCGTAGTCCTCGGTCCGGGCCAGGTTCCGGTGGGGCTCGGACACGTGGAGGAACGGGTAGGCGCAGTAGCGGAGGAAGACATCGAGCTCGAGGTCGGGCGCGCACGGTCGTGCCCACTTGTAGTCGAGCAGGGTGGTGATCCGTCGACCGTCCCAGAGCACGTTGTCGAAGTGCAGGTCGCCGTGCACCATGGTGGGCGCGTCGAAGGGCGCGAGGGTGGGGGTGGTGTCGAGCACGAGGTTCCGCGCCTCGATGACGACGCCGGGGTCGACATGAGCCAGGTGCTGCGCCTCCTCGAGCGCACCGAGTAGCGCACCGGTCGGCGTGCCCATCGGGGTCGAGCTGAGCAGCGGCGGGCTCTCGATGGCTGGCAACTCGAGGGGGAACACGAAGTTGTGGAGGGCACGGAGCATGAGCGCCAGCTGCTTGACGGCCGACTGACGGTCCACCGTCGACATCTGCTGCCAGCATTGGCTGAGCACCCGTCCGGGCAAGCGCCGCATGATCAGGTGATCGGCCCCGATCTCGCCCCCGTAGTGCACGATCGGCGGATAGCCGAGCTCGGCGGGCAGGAAGGGCGCGAGGAGGGCCTCGCGCTCGAGGCGGTGGTCCTGGCGCCGGTTCAGGCGGACGATGTGCTCGCCGCCGACCCAGACCTCGTTGGTCACGCTTCGCAGCGGGATGAGGGTGACATCGGAACTCAGGCCGGCATCGACCAGTGCCGCTCGTGCCCTTGCCTCGGCGAGTGCGCTCATGGGAGGACCGGTCGCGTCGTCATCGCTATCCAGTCGGCCCCTACCCCCATGGACTTGAGGTTGGCAGGACGAGCTTCGTCGGTCACGGTCACGGCATCGGAGAAGGAAGCGCAGGCCCAGGAGCCCGGGGCAGCGCCCGCCGGTCAGGATCCGTCCCAGACCATCGAGTGGTCGACGGCCCCCGTCAGGAGCTCGGCGGGGTCGTGACGGTCGATGTGCCCGATCAGGCCCCGGTACACGCCGTAGCCCACCAGCTGCTGCAGGCGGGGCGTGAAGCGAGCCACCATCTCGACCGGCAGGCCCAGCTGCTGGTTCTCCTGCTGGCGGATGTAACCGGCGCAGTAGTTCATGGCGACGCCGACGCGTCGATCGTGGGTGGTGTTCGCCCCGCCGCCGTGCCAAAGGCTCCCGTGCCACACCAACACACTTCCCATCGCCATCTCTGCCGGTATCGACTCGTAGTGCCGGCCGTAGGTGGGGGAGTGGTCGAGCGTGTGCGATTTCGGGATGACACGGGTGGCACCGTTCGCCTCGGTGAAGTCGGTGAGGGCCCACATGGTGTTGCAGACGGTGGGCGGGTGCGGCTTCGGGATCGGGATCAACTGGTCGTCGGCATGGATGGGTTGGCTGGTCTCGCCAGGGTCGATGCTGATCGACGACAGCGACGACACCAGGCAGCCGGGGTCGAGCACCGCCTCCACGAGGGGCAGGACCTCGGGGTGCACGGGGATCTGCCGGTAGAGGTCGCCGTGGGCGAGGAGGTTGTAGATGCGGGTGGTGCGGGTCCCCTCGAAGCTGTTCGCGGCCGGGACGATGGCGAGCGCGTCCTCGAGCCGCCGAAGATCGTCGTCGAGGGCGCCGACGAGATCGGGGTCGAGCACGTCCTCGAGGATCGTGTAGCCCTGTCCGGCGATCTCGTCACGGTGCAACGCAAGCGCAGCTGCGTCCATGCCGCCACCCTAGGCTTGCTGGTCATGACCGGGTTCGACGAGGCGGTGGCGGCGGTGATCGCCCGTCTCGGTCCGGGCGACCTCGCTACCTACGGCGAGATCGCCGAGGAGGCGGGATTCCCGGGCGCGGCCCGGGCGGTCGGCCAGGTGCTCTCGGGATCGGACGGGCTCCCCTGGTGGCGCGTCGTCGCCGCGAACGGCCGGCTCGCTCCCGGCCATGAGGTCGACCAGGCGCGGCGTCTGGCGGGCGAGGGGGTCATCGTGGTCGACGGTCGGGTGCGACGGGAACCCTGAGCAGCGATACTGGCTCGATGACGACCCTCATGGAACTGCCGATCAACGCGCTCGACGGCACGCCGTCGAGCCTGGCCGATCACGCTGCGGACAAGGTCGCCCTGGTGGTGAACGTCGCCAGCAAGTGCGGGCTCACCCCCCAGTACTCGGGCCTCGAGCGCATCCAGGAGCGGTACGAGAATCGTGGGTTCACGGTTCTCGGCGTTCCCTGCAACCAGTTCATGGGTCAGGAGCCGGGGACGCCCGAAGAGATCGCCACCTTCTGCAGCACCACCTACGGGGTCACCTTCCCGCTCTACGAGAAGGTCGATGTCAACGGCGACGAGCGCCATCCCATCTATGCCGAGCTCACCCGGACCGCCGACGGTGAAGGGGTGGACGGCGACATCCGCTGGAACTTCGAGAAGTTCCTGCTCTCGCCCGCGGGCGAGGTCGTGGCGCGCTTCGCGCCCACCGTCGAGCCCGAGGCCGACGAGGTGACNNCGGTCGGTGCGGGGGGATCGTGGCCCGCTCGGGTACCCTGGTGTCGCGAGCTGGACGCCCGATCCTCATCCGGTGACGTGGCTCGCGGGTCGACCTCTTCGCTTCTTTTCTGATTGTGGTGAGTGGCCGGGGACGACCCCCCTCTCGAAATCACAACAGAACCGGAGCATTTCAGTGGCCACCTTCGACGCGCTGGGCGTGTCTGGTGATCTCGTCGCGGCCCTTGCCGCCCGCGGGATCACCGAAGCCTTCCCCATCCAGGAACTCACCATTCCCGATGCACTTGCCGGACGCGACGTCTGCGGCAAGGCCAAGACCGGCTCGGGCAAGACCCTGGCCTTCGGGCTGCCGGTGCTCGACCGCCAGAAGAAGGCCGAGCCCCGTCGGCCCACCGCCATCGCGCTCGTGCCCACGCGTGAGCTCGCCATCCAGGTGTGCGAGGAGCTGGCGCCGCTGGCAGAGCGCCGTGGCCTCTCGGTGGTCGCGGTGTACGGCGGCGCCGACATGGATCGCCAGATCAAGGCCTTCGCCAACGGTGTCGACTTCGTGGTGGCCACGCCCGGTCGCATGATCGACCTGCTCGAGCGCAACGAGGTCTCGGTCGCCGCGCTCGACCACGTGATCGTCGACGAGGCCGACCGCATGGCCGACATGGGCTTCCTGCCCCAGGTCGAGTGGATCCTGCGCAACGTCGAGGGCACGCACCAGACGCTGCTCTTCTCGGCCACCCTCGACGGCGTGGTCGACACGCTCGTGAAGCGCTACCAGCACGACCCCGTCTTCCACGAGGTCGAGTCGGTCAACGTCACCGTCGACGAGATGGAGCACCGCTTCTTCCAGGTGCACCAGATGGACAAGCCCAAGGTGGCGGCGTCGATCTCTCGTGGCGCCGACCGCACCCTCGTCTTCGTCCGCACGAAGCGGGGCGCCGACCGCCTGGCCGAGCAGCTCGAACGTGA
>CXWK01005426.1_pt1 | contig 93796 bp, 81 predicted proteins | sample 590851 | NCBI WGS metagenome assembly CXWK01 (sample SAMEA3498364, study PRJEB10139) | wastewater metagenome | biome: wastewater treatment plant; material: activated sludge | place: Denmark | collected 2014-08-01 | reverse complement strand
TTTTCAGCTGCATTTTCGCCAGGGACGCGTCGATGGGCGGCTTGACCGTTCGACTTTTCTCACGCTCAAGCGCCTCGTCGCCAGCCACGCGCCGCTGGTAAAGCGCGCCCGGGTGTGAACCTTTAGGGCGCTCGCGGCGACATTTGCGCTGAAGACCCGATCCAAAACGTGCTCGAAAACATTTTGCGCGGGAGTTCCCTAGGTAACTGCCGCGCAAGGAGGTGAGACGTACTCTCGGGTCAGCTTCAACACTGGAGATGAGCCCCATGCATCCCGCAAATGGAAATGCCCGCAAGTCCGCCAATGCCACTCTTGCCGCCGCGCTCACGTTTGCGGCGCTAAGTTTCACCGTCACCGAGGCCTCGGCCGTCAGTGGCCGCGTCAAGCTCGCCTGCGCCAGCGATTACTTCGCCTATTGCAGCCAGCACGCTGTCGGCAGCCCGGGCGTGCGCCAGTGCATGCGGGCCAACGGCGAAAAGCTGTCCAAGCGCTGCGTCAACGCTCTGATTGCCGAAGGCGAGGTCTCGGAAGCCGAGGTTGCCCGCCGCGCCGCCAGCCTCCGCTAGCCGCTCGTTCGTGCAAAGCGTTACAGAGTAACTGGCATTCAGGCCACGGCCGGGAAAAATTCCCAAAACCGGCGTGGCCTGGCCTAGTCTTGGACCGGGACTCGCACATGATGCGTGCGAGGACTGTTCAGGACCCGCAGAGATGAAGAGGACTTTCGCACGCACCAGCGTCTGGCTCGCCGTGATGAGCGTCTCAATGACGCTCGGGGCGGTGAGCCTCTTTGCCGGGGCGGTCAGCGAATTTCGCGAAGAGTCGTCTCCGGTTTCGCCGGACGCGGATTTCACCGCCGCTGAGATCACCCGCATGCTGCACAAGACGGCCGCCGGCGAGCGACCAAACCTGTCGGGCCGCGACCTCACTTATCTCGATCTCGCCGACCTCGACTTCAAAGGCGCCAATCTCTCGCGTTCGGATTTCTATGGCGCAGATTTCACCGGAGCCAATCTGTCGGGCACCGATCTTTCCAAGAGCCGGCTCGACCGTTCGGTGCTGATCCGAGCGAACCTGTCGGGGGCGAACCTCGCAGGGGCGACCATCTACCGGCCCACGGTCTACTCCGACATGACGAACAAGCCGTCCGATGCGCCGCGCTTCGCCGGGGCCAACATGTCGGGCGTGCATGTGCAGGCGGAACTTTCCGGTTCGGATTTCCGCGGCGCCGATCTGACCGGCGCCGACTTTCATCCGCTTGAAGCGCGTCCGGGGCAGGGCACGCTCGTCACCATGCCGAAGAACGTGCTCAAATACTGCGATTTCTCGGGCGCGCGGCTCACCGGCGCGGACATGAGCCAGGCCGTTCTGTGGTTCGCCAAATTCACTGGCGCCGATCTGTCGGGCGTCAACTTGAAAGGCGCGGATCTTTCGAACGCCGACTTTTCAGGTGCCGACGTGACCGGCATGATCGTCACGGAAGCCGAGCTCGATGGCGCTAATTTCTCCGGCGCCAAGGGTTTCGACACCGTGAAAGGTCTCGACACCGCCAAGAACGCGGATCGTGTCCGGCGCTAGCGACAGCGCGTTCACCGCGCTTCGCTCTTGACCTTCGGCTTGCCGCACCCCTTATGAGAGCGACCAGCCGGCCGGACGGCCGCTGCCGGGCGTTGTGGCCACCTCATCCCTAAAGGAGCGGGCGGCATCGGTTCCGGTGGAGGAAAGTCCGGGCTCCAGAAAGACACGGTGGCGGCTAACGGCCGCCGGGGGCGACCCCAGGGACAGTGCCACAGAAATGATACCGCCAAGCCGAAACTCGAAAGGGTGAAGGCAGGTAAGGGTGAAATGGTGCGGTAAGAGCGCACCGCGCTGACGGTAACGCCAGCGGCAGGGCAAACCCCACCGGGAGCAAGATCAAATAGGGGCGGGCGCGCGGATCGGGCAACCGGTGCCGCGAGGCGGGTCTTTCCGCTTCCCGTCCGGGTTGATTGCTAGAGGCGCACAGCAATGCGCGTCCCAGACGAATGGCCGTCGCGGAGAGGTAACTCTCCTAACAGAACCCGGCTTACAGGCCGGCTGGTCGACAAGGGCCGGAGCTTCGGAAACGAGGCTCCGGCCCTTATTCGTTTCGGCGGCGTTGGCCGGTTACGAGCGGTCCCGGTCTGGATGCAATCGGAGCGGATTGCGTTGGGCCGGCCGAATTTCGCCCGGAATTGGCCAAAACAGGTTCGCAGAAAATGTGCCCTCGCCGCCGCATGCCCCGCCAATCCCCAGCCGATGGGGATATAGATGGTTAAGAATCCGTTGACGCCCATAAATTTCCATGCAATCCCATAAGTGCCCGACCGCACCGGGTAGGGATCCGTGGCTGGGCGCCGGTCTGGAAAGAGGGCCCAGACCTGAGCGACCGCCACGGCCCAGCATTTTCGATTGTCCGGGCGGCACGCGTACCGCGCGCCGGCCATCCGGACGGCACTTCCGGCCCTGGCGGCCGGCTCGCACTTCTGGTTCGGGCGACTCTCGTTCCGAGGGCCTGCCGCCCGCACCGGCCACTACCGGCTCCGGCGGCCGGCTCCCCTCAGGGGAGTCGCCGGGGCCAACGAAAGAGTCTTGTGAGAGTTGGGACCTGAACGACGGATGGACCGCTTTGTCTCGACATTCACCAACAAGATCGACGGCAAAGGCCGGGTCTCAATTCCAGCTCCTTTCCGCACCGTGCTCGAGCGCGACGGCTATGGCTCAGGCGGTCTCGGCGGCGTCTACTGCTACCCCTCGCTCGATGCTCCGGCACTCGATGCAGGCGGCGAAAGACTTGCAAAAAAGATCGATGGGCTTCTCTCGGGCCTGCCGGACTATTCGGACGAGCGAGACGAACTCTCTGTCGCGCTCTACGGCGACGTGCAGATCCTCTCGATCGACGGCGATGGCCGCATCGTCCTTCCTGAAAGCCTTCGTGCGCATGCCGGCCTTTCTGGCGCGGTCACGTTTGTCGGCCTTGGTGACAAGTTTCAGATGTGGGAGCCAGGACGCTTCGAAAAGCGCCGTGCCGACGCCCGCAGCAAAGTGCAGTCCACTCGCAAACTTTTTGGCGCGGGGAGCCTCCCGGGAGCGCCCGGTGATGGCGACGAGGGAGCACGGGAATGACCGGGAGCGGCAGAGAGGGCGCCGCTTCGCGCGGCACTGACAGGAAGGCCGCACCGCACATTCCCGTGCTGCTCTCGGAAATCATCGAGAGGCTGAAGCCTCAAGACGGCGATCTCATCATTGATGGAACATTTGGCGCGGGCGGCTACACGCGCGCCATTCTGAATGCCGCCAACTGCCGCGTCCTGGCCTTTGACCGCGATATCGCGGCGGTTCGTGCCGCGGCACCGCTCTGCGCTGAATTTCCCGACCGGCTGAAGATCGTCAACAAGCCGTTCGGCGAGATGGAAGAGTTCGCCCGCATCGAGGAAACGCCCGACGGTTCGCCCCTCATCGAAGGGCCGTTCGCCGATGGCGTGGTGCTCGATATCGGCGTGTCGTCGATGCAGCTCGATTCTGCCGAGCGCGGCTTTTCCTTCATGCACGACGGGCCGCTCGATATGCGGATGTCCGCGCCCATCGATCCGTTGACCGGCGGAGCCGCCGAGACCGGCATAAGCGCCGCCGAATTTCTCAACACGGCGGAAGAAGACGCGATCGCCAATGTCGTCTACACCTATGGCGAGGAGCGCAAATCGCGGCAGATCGCGCGGGCGATCGTGAAGGCGCGGGGTGAAAAGCCGTTCTCGCGCACGCTCGAATTGGCCGGCGTGGTCGCGCGCGTGTTCCATGGCCGCAAGGTTGATGGCCGTCATCCTGCGACGCGGACGTTTCAGGCGCTGCGCATCTACATCAACGACGAGTTGGGCGAACTGGTCCGCGCGCTTGCCGCGGCCGAGCGCATCTTGAAGCCGGGCGGGCGCCTCGTGGTCGTTACCTTTCACTCGCTCGAAGACCGGATCGTTAAGAGATTTTTTTCCATCCGCTCCGGCAAAGAGCCCGGAATCTCGCGGTTTCTGCCCGTGCAATCGATAAAATCCGATGAGCCGAGTTTCCGAATTGTTAACTCGCGGCCGTTAACACCTTCTAAAGGTGAATTGGATCTGAACCCGCGTTCCCGCTCGGCACGACTGAGGTCAGCCATCCGCACGGACGCGCCGCCCTGGCCCTTGGACGTTGCAAGTCTCGGAGTGCCAGAGCCGGAACTTTAGGAAGACCTTCGGCTCGAGGAGAGCTCAACATGCGCCTGATGAACCTTGCTGCCTTTTGCTTTGCCGTCGCCAGCGCGTTTCTGCTCTACAGCCTCAATTACGAGACGCGCCGGCTAGAGGCCCACGTGCAATCGCAGGAGCGCGCGGCGGAAAAGGCGCGCAGCGACATTGCCGTCTTGAAGGCCGAGCGTGGTCATTTGAGCCGGCCGGAGCGCATCGATCCGTTTGCCCGCCAGCAGGGACTGGCGCCGCCCCGTCCTGATCAGCTTGCGACCCCGGGCGATGTCTCGGCACTGATCGGCGCGGATGATGCGGTGGGCCCGGGGAGCCGCTGATCATGCGCGCGAGGGGGCCACTCAGCGCCGGTACGATGCCGTCAACCATGCACGCCTCGCAGACAGCGGCACGGCGCGCTGGTGCGATCCGTAACGTCGTGCTGATGAGCGGCGTCCTGCTGTCGTTCGCCACCATCGCCGGCCAGCTCGTGCATCTTGGGCTTGCCAAGCGCACCGACATGACCATCGCGGTATCCGAACCGCTGGCCAAGAGCTTCAGCCGTCCCGATATCGTCGATCGCAATGGCCGGTTGCTCGCAACCGACGTCGAAGCACCGTCTGTATTCGTCGATCCGGCACTCGTGCTCGATCGCGACGAGATGGTTGAAAAACTGGTCACCGTTTTCCCGGACATCGATCAGGCGGAGCTGCGCCACACGCTTGCCGACAAGACCAAGCGGTTTGTGTGGATCCGCCGCGGCGTGTCGCCGAAAATCGCCCAGAGGGTTCACAATCTGGGTCTGCCGGGGCTCTCTTTCCGCAACGAATTGCGCCGTGCCTATCCAGGTGGCGACCTGGCCGGGCACATCCTCGGCTCGGTCAATGTCGATAACAAGGGCATGGGTGGGGTCGAGACGTACATTGACGACGTAGTCGGCGTCGATGCGGTACACGGCACGACGCTGTCGGCGCGTGCGCCAGTGCGTCTGTCGATCGATCTTGGCGTCCAGCACGCGCTCGAAGACGAACTCGATACCGCGATGCGCCGCTATCACACCGAAGGCGCGGCCGGCATCGTTCTCGATATCAAGACCGGCGAGGTGATCGCGTCAGCCTCCCTGCCGTCGGTCGATCCGGCCAAGCCGTTGGCCAATGCCGATGCCGCCCACCACGACCGTATCTTCGGCGGCACCTATGAGCTTGGTTCCGTGTTCAAGACGGTCACACTCGCTATGGCGTTGGACGAAGGTCTGGCCAAGCTTGACCGGGTGCTGGACGTGCGCACTCCGCTGCAAGCCGGTAAGTACACGATCACCGATTTCCATCCCGCCGGCCGGCCGCTGACGGTCACCGAAGTCTTCACCCACTCATCCAACGTCGGCACCGGCATGCTGGCGCTCGAAGCGGGTCCCGATCGCGTGCAGGGGTTCATGAAGCGCATCGGCCTGCTTGACGAAATGCGCACCGAGGCGGGGCCTGTCGCCAAGCCGCAGTTGCCTCAGCGCTGGGAGACGGCAGAGCTCATCACCACGTCCTATGGTCATGGCATCGCCGTCGCGCCGATCCAGTTTGCTGCCGCTGTCGCTGCGATTCTGAATGGCGGCGAGCGGCTGACGCCGACGTTCGTGCGCAACCGGGCTATGCCGGCCGTGGTGCAGGCCGATGTCGTCACCAGGGAGACGTCGCGCGATATGGCGCGTCTGTTCCGCTTGAACGTCATGGATGCCGACGGCACGGGAAAGCGCGCCGACGTGCCAGGCTACCGCGTCGGCGGCAAAACCGGCACGGCCGACCGCGCAGGCGGCGGCGGCTACATATCGAAAGCAGTCATTTCGTCGTTTCTGGGCGCATTCCCCATGGACGATCCTAAGTATCTGACGTTCGTGATGCTGTTTGAGCCCAAGGCCACGGCCGAGACCGGCGGCCAGCGCACGGCGTCGACCAATGCGGCGCCGGTCACGGCGCGGCTCATCGGCCGCATCGCCGCAAATCTGGGCGTCGTACCGCTCACCATGCCGGCGACCCAATAACTCTCCGCGATCCGCCCCAGCAGCACGGTGTTTGACGCATCACCTGCGCCGACTTAAGAAGCGTCAGCCGTGCTGCGCGTGCGTTGCCGGCGCATGAGGAACTGCGAGGCGCCATGCGGCTTTCAGCCGTGCTCCCGAAATTTTTGACGCTGCCATCCGGCGCGCCCGACCCGGATGTGACCGCGATCACGGCGGCCTCCAACGCCGTCGAGCCAGGCGCCATCTTCGCCGCGCTTCCCGGTGTCAAAACCGATGGAGCAAACTATGTGCCCGACGCCATCAAGCGTGGGGCGCGCGCCATCATCGCGTCGCCGGGGAAGGTTACGGGCGTTCCCGATGGAGTCGCATTGATCGAAACCGAAAATCCGCGCCGCGCACTGGCGCTCATCGCGGCAAAATTTTTCGAGCCACAGCCAGACACCATCGTTGCCGTCACCGGCACCAGCGGAAAAACGTCAGTCGCCGATTTCACCCGGCAGATCTTTGCCGCCTGCGGCCATCAGGCGGCCTCCGTCGGCACCATCGGCGTCGTCAAGCCTTCTGGCGCCGTCTACGGCTCGTTGACGACGCCCGATCCGGTCACGCTGCACGCGACGCTGCAGGGACTGGCAAAGGAAGGCGTTACCCACGTTGCGATGGAGGCCTCTTCGCACGGGCTCGATCAGAACAGGCTGGATGGTGTCAGGCTGGCCGCTGCCGCCTTCACCAATCTGGGCCGCGATCACATGGATTACCATCCGACTGTGGAGCACTACTTTCATTCGAAGATGCGTCTCTTCACCGAGCTGTTGGGCGGCTGGCCGGCTGCTGCCGTGATCAATATGGACAGCGGTTGGGCTGACAGGGTTCTCAACATCGTCAAATCATCGCCGAACGTGGAGGAGATATTTACGGTCGGTGCGAAGGGTGACGACTTCAAGCTGCTCGCTGTCGAGCGCACGGGGTTTCGCCAGCGGCTGAAAATTCGCATTGCCGATGAAGTCTACGAGGTCGTGTTGCCGCTCGTGGGCACCTATCAGGTCGAGAATGCACTCGTCGCGCTCGCCCTCGCCTGCGCCACCGGCAAAGTGGGCACAGGTGAGGCCGTCGCGGCCCTCAATCACTTGAAAGGCGTTTCCGGCCGTTTGGAAATCGTCGGCGAGGCCAGGGGCGGCCTCTCTATCGTCGACTACGCGCACAAGCCCGAAGCCCTCGTTGCCGCGCTCGATGCCTGCCGCCCGTTCGTCACCGGCAAGCTCATTTGCGTGTTCGGCTGCGGCGGCGATCGCGATAAGGGCAAGCGGCCGATCATGGGCAAAATCGCCGCCGACAAAGCCGATGTCGTGATCGTCACGGACGACAATCCGCGCACCGAAGTGCCGTCGGCCATCCGCGCCGAAATTCTTGCCGCCGCGCCCGGTGCCCGCGAAATTGGCGACCGTGCCGAAGCGATTGCCGCCGCGGTCGCGATGATGGGCGAGGGGGACGTCGTGCTCGTCGCCGGCAAGGGGCATGAGACCGGACAAATCGTCGGCAACACGGTCAAACCGTTTTCCGATCATGACGAATTGAGACGCGCGCTGGAAAGATCGTAAGCAACACATGACCAAACCGCTTTGGACCTGGGACGAGCTCTTGAAAGCGGCCCACTTCGCGCATGCGGATGGGACGCCGGATCGCGCCATCACTGGATTTTCCATCGACACGCGCTCGCTGAAGCCGGGCGATGTGTTCGTGGCGCTCAAAGATCAGCGCGACGGACATGAGTTCGTCACCGCCGCCTTCAAGGCCGGGGCGGCCGCCGCAATCGTCAGCGAGGCTTACAAGCGCCACGAGGGCGATGGGGCTCTGCTGCGCTCACCGGTTCACTCCAAGTCGACGGGGCACGACACGCTCGTGGCGCTCGAATGCATCGGCGCGGTGGCGCGGCAGCGGCTGGATGCAAATGCACGTGTCATCGCAGTAACAGGCAGCGCTGGAAAAACCGGCACCAAGGAAATGCTTCGCGCCTGTCTCGGCCGTCTGGGCAAGGTTCACGCGTCTGAAAAATCCTACAACAATCACTGGGGCGTGCCGCTGACGCTCGCCAATCTGCCGGCCGACGCGGCTTTCGCCGTATTCGAAATCGGCATGAACCACGCCGGTGAGATCAAGCCGTTGGCGCAGATGGTGCGGCCCCATGCGGCGATCATCACCACGGTCGAAGCCGTGCATCTGGAACACTTCGCGACGATCGAAGACATCGCCGATGCCAAGGCCGAAATTTTTCACGGACTCGTCGAGGGCGGCACCGCCATCATCAAGCGCACCAATCCGCATTTCGAGCGGTTGAAAGGGCGCGCCGAGGCCCACGGCGCCCGGGTCGTCAGTTTCGGCCTGACGGACGATGCCACGGTGCATGTCGAAGCCATGACGCTCGACGAGGACGGCAGCGACCTCGTGGCCCGCATCGGGTCGCGCCGGCAGGCCTTCCGCATTGCCATTCCGGGGCGGCACATCGTCGAGAACGCGCTGGCGGTTGCCGCAGCCATCGACGCCATCGGCGCGGATGTGCCGGAGGCACTTGCGGCCCTTGCCGATCTGCCTCCGCCTGCGGGCCGCGGTGCCCGGGCCCAATTGAGCCTGCCGGGTGGCGGCGCAGTCCTTCTGATTGATGAGAGCTACAACGCGAACCCGGCCTCCATGCGGGCGGCGCTGGCCACGCTGGCGAGCGTGCCGCGGCAGAAATTTGCGAGGCGGATCGCGGTGTTGGGCGACATGCTGGAACTTGGTCCACAGTCTCAAGACCTGCATAGGGGCCTGAAGGATGCCGTGGAAGAAGCGGGTGTGGACACACTTTTTGCCTGTGGTCCCCACATGAGGGGCCTTTATGATGCCGTGAAAGATGGCATTAAAGGGCACTATGCCGAAACAGCGGCGGGCTTGCAGGATGCGCTCATGGGGGCGCTCAGGCCCGGCGATGTGGTGATGGTGAAGGGGTCGAACGGTACGCGATTGGGACCTGTCGTGGCGGCGCTGAAAGAGCGCTTCGCCGCTCCCGGCGCGTGACGGGCACCAACTGCACCGCCGAATATGAGGGACGACGGGCCGCATGCTCTATGAACTTGTCAATTTCAGCGACCAGGTGAGCGCGCTCAACGTCTTCCGCTACATCACCTTCAGGACCGGCGGGGCGATCTTCACCGCGCTGCTGTTCGTCATGATGTTCGGTCCGGCGATGATCGACATGCTGCGCGTCAAGCAGGGAAAGGGGCAGCCGATCCGTTCCGATGGTCCGCAGACCCATCAGCTGAAGCGCGGCACGCCGACCATGGGCGGCCTGATGATGCTCGCCGGCATCACGGTGTCGACGCTGCTCTGGGCGCCCTGGAGCAACGGATACATCTGGGTCGTGCTGTTTGTCATGCTGGCCTACGGCGCCATCGGCTTCTACGACGACTTCCTGAAAGTCACCAAGCGCTCAACCGCGGGGTTTGAAGGCAAGTCGCGCCTAATGCTCGAAGTCATTGCCGCGGCCATCGCCGGTGCCGCCATCATGTGGCTGGGCCCCCCGTCGATGAATTCGGCGCTGACGTTTCCCTTCTTCAAAGACCTGATGCTGCATTTGGGTCCGCTGTTCATCCTGATGGCCGTCATCGTCATCGCTGGCGCCGGCAATTCAGTGAACCTGACGGATGGCCTCGATGGCCTCGCCATCGTGCCGGTCATGATCGCGGCCGCCACCTTCGGCCTCATCGCCTATCTCTCCGGCAACGCCAAGTTCGCGGCTTACCTGCAAATCCACCACGTACCCGGCACGGGTGAACTCGCCGTGATCTGCGGCGCGATCATCGGCGCGGGGCTGGGCTTCCTGTGGTTCAACGCGCCGCCGGCCATGATTTTCATGGGCGATACCGGCTCGCTCGCACTCGGCGGCGCGCTGGGCGCTATCGCGGTCGCGGTGAAGCACGAGATCGTGCTGGCCATCGTCGGCGGCCTGTTCGTGCTCGAAACGCTGTCCGTCATCATCCAGGTGACGTCGTACAAGTGGACGGGCAAGCGGGTGTTCAAAATGGCGCCGTTGCATCACCATTACGAGCAGAAGGGCTGGAAGGAATCGACGGTCGTCATCCGGTTCTGGATCATCTCGGTCATCCTGGCGCTGATCGGGCTCGCCACGCTCAAGCTGCGGTAGCCGGGGTCGCGCCCGTCCGCGTCTTCCGGCCGGCTTCCGGCAACGGGAGTCGGAAGCCGCATCATAATGCGTTAAATTTCGCTCCATGATTCGCGCCACCACCTTCGCCGGAAAGAATGTCGCCGTATTCGGTCTCGGCGCCTCGGGCAACGCCACCGTGCGTTCGCTGCAGGAGGGCGGGGCAAGCGTCGCCGCCTGGGACGACAGCGAGGCGGGCCGCGCCGCAGCCGAAAAGGCCGGTGTGCCGCTCGTCGATCTATCGGAAGCGGACTGGTCGCAATTTTCCTCCCTGGTCCTTGCTCCCGGCGTGCCGCTGACCCACCCCGAGCCGCATTGGACGGTGGTGAAGGCCAAGGCCGCCGGCGTCGAGATCATCGGCGATGTCGAAATCTTTGCCCGGGAGCGGGTGGCGCATTGCCCGTCCGCACCGTTTATTGCCATTACCGGCACCAACGGTAAATCGACCACCACGGCGCTCATCGCCCACATTCTTAAGTACTTCGGCAAGGACGTGCAGTTGGGCGGAAACATCGGCCGCGCCGTCCTGACGCTCGACGAGCCGGCGCCGGATCGTTTCCACATCATCGAACTCTCGTCGTTCCAGATCGACCTGATGCCGTCGTTGAAGCCGTCGGTCGGCGTGCTCTTGAACGTCACGCCCGATCATATCGACCGGCATGGGACCATCGAGAACTATGCGGCGGTGAAGGAACGGCTCGCCGCCGGATCCGACGTCGCCTGCATCGGCATCGACGACGACTACACGCGCGACATTCTCAAGCGCCGCATGGCGCTGGGGCCGGTCGCCGCGCTCTCCGCAAAACGGCGCATTGCGCCTGGCTATTGCGTCGACGGCACGACCATCGTCTGCGCCAACCGTAGCGGGCTCGCTGTCAAGCTCGGCGATCTTGCCGGCATCGCAACGCTGCGCGGCGGACACAATGCGCAGAACGCCGTCGCAGCAGTGGCCGCGGTGCGCGAGTGCCTGAGCAAGCGTAGCGAGCCGACCGACCGCGACTGGCAAGGCGCGCTGTCGTCCTTCCCAGGTTTGGCTCACCGGATGGAGGAAATCGGCGCCTTAGAGACCGCCACGGGCCGCATCCTGTTCTTCAACGACAGCAAGGCGACGAATGCGGATTCGACCGAAAAGGCGCTGCTGTCGTTCCCGCGCGATGTCTTCTGGATCCTTGGCGGCAAGCCCAAAGACGGCGGCATCGACAGCTTGGCGCCCTACTTCTCAGGCATTGCCAAGGCCTATCTGATCGGCGCTGCGAGCGAGGACTTCGCGGCAACGCTTCATGGCAAAGTCCCGTTCGAGCGCTCCGGGACGCTTGACGCCGCGACCGCTTCTGCCACGCGCGACGCTGCTGCAAGCGGCGCAAGCGAACCCGTCGTCCTGCTCTCGCCCGCCTGCGCCTCCTACGACCAGTTCAAGAACTTCGAAGTTCGCGGCGATGCGTTCCGTGCGCTTGTCGCCGGATTGCCCGGCATCGTCATGAGGGGGCGCTGATGCGCATCTCGCGCGCCGACAAGAGCCGGTTTGCCGATTGGTGGTTCACCGTCGATCACGTGCTGTTGTCGTCGCTCTTCATTCTGATGGCGCTTGGGCTCGTCCTCTCGCTTGCCGCCTCGCCCGCAGTCGCGATCAAGAAGGGCTTCGACACCTACTATTTTGTCGAGCGGCACTTTGCGTTCGGGCTTGCCGGTGCGGCGCTCATGATCGCGATATCGCTGCTGACGCCTGCGGGCGTGCGCCGTCTCGCGCTGTTGCTGCTCGCCGCCGCGTTCGCTGGATTGATCGCCGTGCTGTTGACCGGCGCGGAAGTGAACGGCGCGCAGCGCTGGCTGTCGCTCGCCGGCCATTCGCTGCAGCCGTCCGAATTTGCCAAGCCGGCGTTCATCGTGCTGATCGCCTGGCTCTTTGCCGAGGCGCAGAACCGGCACGACATGCCGGCCCTGCCGCTGGCTCTACTCTTGTGGGCGGCATTCGCAGCCCTGCTCGTGGCCCAGCCCGATATCGGACAGACGGTGCTCATCTCGGCCACCGCCGGTAGTCTCTATCTGCTCGCCGGCTTGCCGATCATCGGCGCGCTGGCGCTGGCGCTCGTCGGCAGCGGCGGGCTGTGGCTGGCCTATCAGAATTTCGACCACGTGCAGCAGCGTGTCGACCGCTTCTGGAGCCCTCTGCCGCTTGAAAATTATCAGGTCGGCCGCGCCTTCCAGTCGTTCTCGGAGGGCGGGTTCTTCGGACGCGGGCCGGGCGAAGGAACCATCAAATCGGTGCTGCCGGACGCGCATACGGACTTTATTTTCGCCGTTGTGGCCGAGGAATACGGCATCGTCGCCTGCCTTGCCATTCTCGCCCTGTTCGCCTTTATCGTCTTGCGGGCACTGGGCCGCGCCGGGCGGGAGCCCAAGGCCGCCGACCGGCTTGCCATTCAGGGACTTACCCTGCTGTTCGGTCTCCAGGCCATGATCAACATGGGCGTCAACATCGGCCTGCTGCCGCCCAAGGGCATGACGCTGCCGTTCATTTCCGCCGGCGGCTCGTCCATGCTGGCGCTCTCGGTGACGGTTGGCATGATGCTGGCATTGACGCGACGCCGTGCCGATCCGGAACGCCTCAAAAAGCCGCGATTGGTTCCCACCATCGACGGGATGGGTTACGAGGGGCGCGCCCAGCACGGGCAGGGGTGAGGGGTTGATGCCCCGGGGCGCAATGGATCGAGAATGAGCAGCGACACGTCCATCATGCTGGCCGCCGGGGGTACGGGCGGCCATCTGTTCCCAGCCTTTGCGCTGGCTGAGGAACTGCAGCGCCGCGGCGTCGCCGTCGATCTCATCACCGACATGCGCGGCGATCGCTACGGCTCTGGCTTTCCGGCCCGGCAGATCTATCAGGTTCCGGCTGCAACGATCGCCGGCAAGAACCCGGTGGCGCTGGCCAAGACCGCACTTGCCCTGGCGCGCGGCACCAAAGCGGCACACGCGATCCTTGGCCGTGTGAAACCATCAGCCGTCATCGGCTTTGGCGGCTATCCCACCTATCCGCCGCTGGTGGCGGCGCGGCTCCGCGGCATCCCGACCGCCGTACACGAGCAGAACGCCGTGCTCGGACGCGCCAACAAACTGCTTGCCAAGCAGGTGACAGCGATCGCGACCTCGTTCGAAAGGGTGAAATTTCTAGATGGCGCGCTCGCCGCCAAGTCGGTGCTGACCGGCAACCCGGTCCGCCAGGTGGTGGTCGATGCCGCCGCCAAACCCTTCGCGGCCCCGGGACCGGCCGATGAATTCCGCATCGTCGTGTTCGGCGGCAGCCAGGGTGCGCGGTTTTTCTCCGATGCCGTACCACCGGCCCTCGCGCTTCTATCCGACGCTGAAAAGCGGCGCTTGAGTGTCGTCCAGCAGGCGCGCGAGGAGGATTTGGCGCGCACGCGCGAAGCCTATGCGGCGCACGGCATTGCCGCCACGGTCGAACCGTTTTTCAAGGACCTGCCGGCCCGCATGGCGGATGCCCATCTCATCATCGCCCGGGCCGGAGCTTCGACGGTCGCGGAGGTGACGGTCATCGGCCGGCCGTCGATCCTGGTGCCGCTGCCGCATTCTCTGGACAATGATCAGTTGAACAACGCCCGGCGGCTTGAGGCTTCCGGCGGCGGCTGGTGCATCGAACAGCGCGACTTGACCAACGACCGCTTGGCCACTGAGGTCGAGGCCCGCATGGCCGACCCCGGCATGCTTGCGGCGGCGGCGATTGCGGCTAAAAAGGCTGGCCGTCCGGATGCGGTCAGACGTCTTGCTGACTTCGTGCTCGATCTTGCAGCAGGACGGCGCCGGGAAGCCCGATCAGCGTAGCAGCACAGGCAATATCCGCATCGGCGCGGCAAGCGCGCTTCGATGCTGAAGGTAAGGAACGACACGCACATGCAGATGCCACGCGACATCGGCCCCTTCCATATCATCGGCATCGGCGGCATCGGCATGAGCGCTATTGCCGAGATTCTGGTCGCCAAGGGCTACACGGTCCAGGGCAGCGACCAGAAGGAAAGTGCCAACGTCAAACGGCTGCGCGCCGAGGGCATCCGCGTGTTCGTCGGCCATGATCCGGTGAACCTGATCGGCGCCCGCTACGTCGTCATTTCGACGGCGGTGAAAGCGGCCAACCCGGAACTCGTTGCGGCCCGGCAGAAGAACCTGACCATCATTCGCCGCGCCGAAATGCTGGCCGAGTTGATGCGGCTCTATTCGACCGTCTCCGTCACCGGCACGCACGGCAAGACGACGACGACCTCGCTCCTCTCGCACGTCTTCGCCGAAGCCGGTCAGGAGCCGACCGTCATCACCGGCGGCATCATCAATTCGTGGGGTTCCAATGCCCGTCTCGGTCAGGGCAAGTGGATGATCGTCGAAGCGGACGAAAGCGACGGCACATTCACGAGGTTGCCGACCGAGATCGGCATCGTCACCAACATCGATCCGGAACATCTCGATTATTTCGGCTCGGTTGAGGTAATGCACCACGAATACGAGCAGTTCTTCAAGAACATCCCGTTCTTCGGTCTTGCGATTGCCTGCATCGACCATCCGGTCGTGCGCGACATGGTCGGGCGCTTGAACCTGCGCCAGGACGGCCGCCGCCTGCTCACTTACGGCCAGAGCAGCGATGCCGATATCAGGCTCGAAAAGGTGCGCATCGACGGCAACACCACCATTTTCGACGCCGCTCTGTCGGCTTCGGTAAGGGGCGGTGCGCGCAAGCTCTCGAATTGGACGGTGCCGATCCCCGGCGCGCACAATGCCTTGAACGCACTCGCGGTGGTGGCGGTCGCGACCGAAGCCGGTATCGAGGATGCCAAGATCAAGAGCGCCATGGCCGGCTTCTCCGGCGTCAAGCGACGCTTCCAACCGGCGGGCGAATGGAACGGCATCGCCATCTACGACGACTATGGCCATCACCCGGCAGAGATCACGGCGGTGCTGGCGGCGGCGCGCGGCGGGGCCAAAGGCAGGGTGATCGCGGTGGTCGAGCCGCATCGCTACACTCGCGTGCGCGATTTGTTTGCCGAGTTCTCAGCCTGCTTCAAGGATGCCGATCACGTCATCGTCGCGCCGCTTTATACGGCGGGCGAAAGCCCGATCCCCGGCATCGACAGCGCCTCGCTGGCAGAAGGCATCCGCAAAACCGGACACAGATCGGTGGAATCGATTGGCCAGCCGTTCGACCTGGTGCCGTCGATCAAGCGCGTGGCGCGGTCAGGCGACATCGTCGTCTGTCTCGGCGCCGGACAATCGACCGAATGGGCCCATGCGCTGCCGCAGTGGCTGGCTGAAGATCAGACGCGCACGGGGAGCGCCGCCTGATGTCGCAAGATATGTCGTTCAAGGATCTGATCCCCGATCTCAAGAAGCTGATGCCCGAACTGCGCGGGCGGCTGACGGCCAACGCGATGCTGGCCGATGTGACCTGGTTTCGTGTCGGCGGTCCGGCGCAGGTGCTGTATGCGCCCGCGGACGAGGCCGACCTCTCTTATTTCTTGAAGAACCTGCCCGACGACGTGCCGATCAATGTCATCGGTCTTGGCTCGAATTTGCTGGTGCGCGACGGCGGCGTGCCGGGCGTCGTGATCCGTCTGGGGCGCGGATTCGGCGAAATCAATGTCGAGCCGGACCACAAGCTGCGGTCTGGAACCGCAGTGCCGGATGTGAAAGTTGCACGCGCCGCGGCCGAAGCCGGCATCACCGGCCTTGCCTTCTATCGTGGTATCCCAGGATCAATCGGCGGCGCGCTGCGCATGAATGCCGGCGCCCACGGCCGCGAAACCAAGGATTGTCTCGTCTCGGCCCGCGCCGTCGATCTCGACGGCAACATTCACGTATTCTCGAATGCGGATATGGGCTTCACGTATCGCCACTGCGGCGTGCCGGACGGCTGGATTTTCACCGAAGCGACGTTTGCAGGAGGGCCCGGTGATCCCGCCGAGATCGTCAAACAGATGGATGAAGTGGCCGAGTATCGCGAGAAGAACCAGCCGATCAAGGAACGCACCGGCGGCTCGACGTTCAAGAATCCGCCGGGCAACAGCGCCTGGAAGCTGATCGATGCCGCCGGATGCCGCGGTCTGCGCTACGGCGGGGCGAAAGTGTCGGAGATGCACTGCAACTTCTTGATCAACGACGAGAAGGCGTGCGGGGAAGATGTCGAGGCGCTGGGCGAGATCGTGCGCGCGCGGGTGAAGAAAGTGTCGGGCGTCACGCTCAATTGGGAAATCATCCGCCTCGGCCAGCCGCTCCCCGGCCACGCCAAGGGCGAAGACCTGGCGAAGGACAAATGAGCAGCGTCAATCTGGGTTCAGTGCCGAAGCGCACGCGCAGCCGCATCGCCGTTTTGAAGGGTGGCCTTTCGGCCGAGCGCGAGGTCAGCCTGCGTTCCGGCGCGGCGGTGGCCGAAGCGCTGCGCGGCGAAGGCTACGAGGTGACCGAAATCGACGCCGGCCGTGATCTGGCCGGGCAACTGCACGCCGTGAAGCCCGAAGCCTGCTTCAACGCCCTGCACGGCCAGTTTGGCGAGGACGGCTGCGTGCAGGGCCTTTTGGAACTTCTCGCCATTCCCTACACGCATTCGGGCGTGCTGGCCTCCTCGCTCGCCATGCACAAGGAGCGCGCCAAGGACATCATGAAGCTCGCCGGCGTGGCGGTGGCCGATGCCGTGCTGGTTACTCGCAAGCAGGCGCTGGCCGACCATGTCATGAAGCCGCCGTATGTGGTGAAGCCGGTCGCCGAAGGCTCAAGCGTCGGCGTCGTCATCGTGCCGCCGGGCGCGGAGCGTCCGCCGAACTCGATTGCCGCTGGCGGCCCGCTCGAACAGATCGTGATGGTGGAACGCTACGTGGCGGGCCGCGAGCTGACCTGCGCCGTGATCGGCAAAACGCCCACCGACGTCATCGAAATCGTGCCGCTCAGGGGCTTGGAGTTCTACGATTACGAAGCCAAATATGCTCCCGGCGGTTCGAAGCACGAGCTGCCTGCACAACTTTTACCCGATCTTTACCAATCAGTCCGTTCCTTAACCTTAAGGGCGCATCAGGCACTGGGATGCCGTGGCGTGTCGCGGGCGGACTTCCGCTTAGACGATACACCGGGGGGAACCGGCGAATTGATCTGCCTGGAAGTGAACACTCAGCCCGGCATGACGGGAACGTCGCTGGTGCCGGAGCTTGCGGGTTACGCCGGATGGTCGTTCGGCGAACTCGTCCGATGGATGGTCGAGGACGCGAGTTGCAACAGGTAGAGACGGGATCGCGGTTCTGGTGGCGAGCGCTCGATGCGCGATCGCCCGAACCGGTCACGTCTCAACCGCCGCCATCGCAACCAATGCCCATGCCGGTTGCTGTCGCTCCGGCTCCGCGGCGGATGGCGGACGTTGAAGCCGCACGCAAGCCGGCCAAACCCTTCGCGCTTGAAATTCCCAAGGCCGACCGCCGCCGGCGGTTGCCGTCACGCACGCGGCGGGCGCCTGCCGCCACGCTCGTATTATCAACGCTGATCATCGCGGCAGGTACAGCGGTGCTGCTGCTACGTCCGGATATCGTCGACCGCCGCGCCATTGCGGAGCGCGTCGCCGACTATAAATCGCGCCTGCTCGTGGCTGCGGGTCTTGGCATCTCGCAGGTCAGCGTCACCGGCCAGCGCTATACGCTCGACCGCGACGTGTTCGACGCGCTTGATCTGCCGAACGTCAAGACCTTCGCCGATCTGGACAGCGCCGCGGCGTTGAAGCGCATCGAACGCCTACCGTGGGTCGATACGGCTCAAATCACGCGCGTTTATCCCGCGTCGCTGACGATCGAAATCCGGGAACGCCTTCCCTACGCCCAATGGCGGCGGGGCGACCGTAACTTCCTCATCGATGCCACGGGGCGCGTACTCGGCCCGATCGCGGCAAACCAGACATGGGATCTTCCGCTTGTATCGGGTGAAGGGGCGAGTGTCGAAGCGCCGCTGCTGCTGACCGCGATTGGCCGTTACGGGGAGATCGGCCGCGCCTTTGGCTATGCCGAGCGCATCGCCTCGCGCCGCTGGTCGGTTGTTCTGAAAAACGGCTCGCGTATCGAGCTTGGTGCCGACCGCGATCATGAAGGGTTGGCCCAAGTTGCGGCCAACAGCGAGCTGCGCCGCGCGCTCGCAGGTTCGCCCGTCGTCGTCGATGTGCGCACGCCGGGCCGCATTGCCGTCAGACCGCTGGGACCGGCCAACGCCGCGCTTGGTGGCGTGCCGCAAAGTCAGTTCGCTGCCGCCGCGACGGGGGCGCCCTGATTCCATGGCAGAGCGGCGCGGGCAACGCATCATCGCAATTCTCGACATCGGCACCAGCAAGGTCGCCGCCGCGGTTCTGCTGGCCGGTGACGGCACCGGCGATGCCACGCCGCCAAGCCTCATCGGTCTTGGCTTGCAGCGCTCCAAGGGCGTCAAGGCTGGCGTGTTGACGGACCTCGATGACGCCGAGGGCGCGGTGCGCGCCGCGATCAGTCAGGCAGAGCGCGCGGCCGGCGTGCATCTGGAACGGGTGATCGTGTCGGTTGCCTGCGGACGCATCAAGTCGCAGCACTTTACCGCCAGCGCCAATGTCGCGACCGGCGTCGTCAGCGACCGCGACATCGATGAAATCAACTCCGGCGCCCGGGAATATGCCGAGCGCGACGGGCGGACGCTGCTGCATTTAAACCGCCTGGGCTTCAGGCTCGACGGTGCGGCCGGCGCCCGCGATCCCAGAGGTCTGGCGGCACGGCACGTTTCGGCGCAACTCCATGCCGTCACAGCCGACGAAGCGCCGTTGCGCAACCTGCAACTGCTGATCGAGAGGTGCTACCTCGGTTGCGACGGGCTGGTGGCCGCACCCTATGCCAGCGGCCTTGCGGCGACGACGGCCGAGGAGCGGGAATTGGGCGTCACATGCATCGACATGGGGGCTGGGACGACGTCGATTGCGCTCTTCACCGAGGGCCGTTTTGCCGGCGCCGAAGTCATTCCCGTCGGTTCGCAGCACATGACGTTCGACATCGCCAAATCGTTGCAGACGCCACTCGTCGAAGCCGAGCGAATCAAAACGCTTTATGGCACACTGGTCACTGCCCAGTCTGATGAGCACGAGCTCGTCCCCTATCCCCTGGCGGGTGACGAGGACGATGCAACCAACGAGACCACCAAGGCGCGGCTGACCGGCATCATCCGCCCTCGCATGGCCCAAATCCTGAGCCTGGTGCGCGAGCGCTTGGCCGCGAACGGGGCCGCAGCCTATGCGGGTGAAAAGGTGGTCGTGACCGGAGGCGCAAGCCAGATTTTGGGAACCGCGGAGTTTACAGCCAACGAGTTGGGCCGCCCGGTGCGACTGGGGCGGCCGTCGCCGTTGCCGGGGTTCACCGAAAGCACGGCGGGTCCGCAGTTCGCGACCCTTGCCGGGCTGGCGCTTTCGGCTGTTGCCCGTGACGAAGACTTCAATCCCGCCCGCACGCGCGAAGGTCTGGCGCAGGGCTATCTCAACCGCGTCGGCTCCTGGCTGAAGGGCGGTTTCTAGACGTTTCTGTCATTCGTTCGTTGCGTTCGCGTCAGTGCACCACTCCATCCGCCGATGAACCGGCCGGACGTGTTGAACCCGTAGGGACCCGAGGGCGTGTGATGAGCATTAAGCTGAATCTGCCGAAACTCGTTGATATCAAGCCGCGCCTGACGGTGGTCGGCGTCGGCGGCGCCGGCTGCAACGCGGTCAACAACATGATCGCCGCCGGGCTCCAGGGTGTCGAATTCGTCGTCGCCAACACCGACGCGCAATCGCTGGCGGCGTCCAGTGCCGAAAATCGCATCCAGCTCGGCGCCAATCTGACCGAAGGCCTGGGGGCCGGGTCGAGGCCTGAAATCGGCGAGGCGGCCGCGGAAGAGGCCCTCGACGAAATCCGTTCGCTCGTCGCCGGGTCGCACATGGTCTTTATTGCAGCCGGCATGGGGGGCGGCACCGGCACGGGCGCTGCTTCGGTCATTGCCCGCCAGGCGCGAGAGTTGGGAGCACTGACCGTCGGCATCGTCTGCAAGCCGTTCCAGTTCGAAGGTGCCCGGCGCATGCGCATTGCCGAGGCCGGCGTGCAGTCTCTGCGCCAGCACGTCGATACGCTGATCGTCATTCCCAATCAGAACCTGTTCCGCGTCGCCAACGAGCGCACGACATTCGCCGAAGCCTTCGTGCTGGCCGATCAGGTGCTCTATTCGGGCGTCGCCTGCATCGTCGATCTGGTGCTGAAGGAAGGTCTGATCAATCTCGACTTCGCCGACGTGAAGACGGTGATGAGCGGTATGGGTACCGCCATGATGGGCACCGGAGAAGCCTCGGGCGATCGCCGCGCCACGCTCGCCGCCGAAGAGGCCATCGCCAATCCGCTGCTCGATGACGTGACACTCAAGGGTGCCCGTGGCCTGCTGTTGTCGATCACCGGCGGCCGCGATCTGACGCTCTACGAAGTCGATGAAGCGGCATCCCGCGTGCGCCAGGAGGTCGACCCTGACGCCAACATCATCGTCGGAGCAACCTTCGATGACAATCTGGGCGACCGGGTGCGCGTGTCGATTGTCGCCTCTGGCATGGGCCGGCAGGGCGAGTTGGCTCAGCCGCAGATGACGGCTCAGCAGAAAACGCAACCGGCGGCGACAGCAAAGCCCGCTTCGTCTCATTTTCCGTTTGTGCCGCACCCCAACCAGATGCCGGCCCCGGCGCCGCAATTTGCACCGCAGACCCACGTCAATTACGTGCCGCCATTGCAGAGCCAGCCGGCACCGCAGGCCGCTCACGTTCAAAATGGTGCTGAGGACGATATCCAGCGCCGCTTGAGCGAAGTAATCTCGCATGTGAATGGAGCGCCTCAGGCGATGCACCAACCGCAGCCGGGTCAGTCTCCGGCTTCTCATCAGCCCGCTTCTTATCACGATGAGCAACGCAATAGCTGGACCAGCCCGGGCAACGTGCGCATCGACGAAGGCTATGCGCCGTTTCAAGCCAGCGGCCTGGGGCAGCAGACGCAAGCCCGTGCGCCGTCCGACACATCAGGATGGGCTCAGCCGCAACCGCAGGGCTACGATCAATCCCAGGGATTTGTTGCTGCACCCCCAGCAGAATTGCCGCGCAATGCGCGGCGGATGCCTGCGGTGGAGGATTTCCCGGCCGTCGGACAGCGCGAATGGCACGCCAAGCAAGCCCCCGTACCGGCGCACACACCCGCGCCGGCGCATCAGCCGCCCACGGACGAACGGCGCCGTGGCGGGTTGTTGAGCCGCATTACGGGGTTGGGCAAAAAGAGTGCAGAAACAGCACCGATTCGCAATTCAGATACGACCCAGACTGGCGAAGGAGAGGCACCGTTGCCTGTGTTCTTCGGCCGTGAACGGCGTTGAAAATCGCGGCTGCCCGAGACGAAAAAATAAGTCAAGCAGGGTGGCTTTAGCGTAACAGAGTGAAAGAAACCGTGATTTGTCGCCCCGGGGCGAAGCAGTTAGCGTTCAGTTATCGAACCGGAAACAAGTGCCCCGGTCTTGGAGAAAAAGACGGTCTAAAGACCGCATTTGCCAGGATCTATCAAGGGCAGGGATGGCTGGTTTGGGGGTGGTAGACCGCAGTGATGCTGGGGAGCATCGGTCTGCCAAAGACATGAGGGACGGCGCAGAATGTCGAATCGATTCATCGGCGCGCGACAAACGACGCTTGCTCGCGAAATTCATTTGACAGGCACGGGGGTGCACAGCGGAGCTCCGGTATCGCTTACCCTGCACCCTGCAGAGGCCGATACTGGGCTCCGCTTTCTCGTGACCAAACGTGGTCGCGTGACGGCTGAGATTCCGGCCCATGTGTCTACTGTCAAAAATCTCACGCTCTGCACTGTGATCGGCGACGAGACCGGCATTACGGTCGGTACGGTCGAACATCTCCTGGCAGCGCTTCGCGGCCTTTCGATCGACAACTGCTATATCGAAATCGACAGCAAAGAAGTTCCGATCATGGACGGCAGTTCGGCGGTTTTCGTCGACGCCATCGACCGGGCCGGCATCCGTGAATTGTCCGAACCGCGCAAATTCATCAAGGTTTTGAAGGCCGTGCGCGTCGAGGAAAATGGCTGCTGGGGCGAACTTGCTCCCCACTCCGGTTTCCGTCTCGATGTCGAAATCGACTTCCCGACGCCGCTCATCGGCCGTCAGCGCATCGCGTACGAAATGAGCCCGGGCGTATTCCGCCACGAATTGTCCAAGGCCCGCACCTTCGGCTTCATGAGCGACGTTGAAAAGCTCTGGAAAGCCGGTCTGGCTCTGGGTGCAGATCTCACCAACACCGTCGCCATCGGCGAAGGCAAGATCATGAACCGCGAAGGCCTGCGCTATCCGCAGGAATTCGTGCGCCACAAGATGCTCGACGCAGTGGGTGATCTGACGCTTGCCGGCGCGCCGGTTCTCGGTTCCTACACGTCCTATAAGGGCGGTCACCGTCTCAACGCGATGGTGCTGCAGGCCCTGTTCGCCGACGAGGCCAACTGGTCGCTGGTTCAGGCCCCGCGCAGCCGCCCGGCTCGCACCAGCGTTCCGATGCAGGCTCCCGCCGTCGCCGCGGCTGCCGAGTAGGTGCTGATCAAGTCTGGCGCCTGATTTCTATCGGGCGCCACCGAGGCCGTACCGGTCAGTCACGGCGGTCATCCAGGACCACGGGTGACGTCCTTCCAGCCAACGTTCCGCGATCTGCCCGATTTGTTGCCGCCATCGCACCATATTCACCACTACAGTGTCCAACTGAGTGATTCCAACAGCCTAGCGTCAGACGCTGCCTTTCGCCGGGGCCATATCGGTGCTAGAAAATTTGCCGGTTCCCGGGGGAGCCAGCGCGAAAGTCGAGCAAAGGGCCATTATGGCGAGGGACACGGGTAGCAGAGCAAACGGCCATAGCCGCGCCGCATCGGTTGCCGCGCGGCTGTCGTGCGTGCTGCTCGCAGCGTCGCTTGCCGGCTGCGCGTCGAGTTCTTCAGACCTGACGTCGGCGCTGAACCCCGATCCGCCGTCCAAGATGTTTGCCGATGGCGACTCGCTGATGTCGCGCGGCAAGTTCGAGGATGCGGCGACCAAGTTCGAAAACCTCGACAAAGAGCATCCTTATTCGCCCGAAGCGCGCCGCGCCATCGTCATGGCCGCTTATGCCTATTACCGGGCTGGCAAGTCTCCGGAGGCGATTGCCTCCGCCGAACGCTACGTCGCGCTGCATCCCGGCACCAAGGAAGCGCCGCTCGCCCATCACATCATCGCCTCGTCGTACTTCGACGACATTCGCGGCCCCAAGCAGGATCAGACGGCGGCGCGCAAGGCGCTGGAGCAGCTGAAGATCTTGAAGAGCCGCTATGCCGACAGCGAGTACGCGCAGAATGCCGGCAACCGCATCCGCATCGCCGAGGACAATCTCGCCGCCTCCGAAATGGAAGTTGGCCGCTATTATCTGAAGCAAAAGAACTATGTCGCCGCCATCAACCGCTTCAAGACGGTCGTGACCGACTATCAGACGACCGCGCACGTCGAGGAAGCCTTGGCGCGCCTGACCGAAAGCTACATGTCTCTCGGCATCACCAAGGAAGCGCAGAACGCGGCCGCAGTCCTTGGCCACAACTTCCCGGACTCCAAGTGGTACAAGGACAGCTACGCGCTGCTCCAGTCGGATGGGCTCGCACCGCGCGAGGATGGCGACTCCTGGCTCTCCAAAGCCTGGAAGGCCGTGCCGAAACTTGGGCTCGGCGGGCCGGGCTGAGCGCTTAAATCCACGTCCAAGACTTGCTAACCTGATCGGCGGCGGGCACCTTCCGCCGCGCTTTGCGTTGAACGATCACGCGCAAGCCAACACGGCGTGGCGGAAAAGCGGAACATGACGGCAAAGAAATCCAAGACCTCCAAGACAGCCAGAGCCCCGGGCCAGAAAGGCGCAGAGCCGCAACCGCTCACCGCTGCCGAGGCGCGGCGCGTGCACGATGACTTGAAACGCGAGATCGCCCGTCACGACGCGCTCTATTATCAGCAAGACGCGCCGGAAATTTCCGACGCCGACTACGATGCGTTGCGTGAGCGTTTGAACAGAATCGAAGCGCAGTTTCCCAAACTCGTGGACGCCGAAAGCCCGACGCAGCGGGTAGGTGCCGCGCCCGTCGCTCAATTCGGCAAGATCCGCCACGACGTGCCGATGCTGTCGCTCTCCAACGCGTTTTCTGATGAGGACGTCGTCGACTTTTCCAATCGCGTGCGCCGGTTCCTGAACCTCTCAGAAGACGCCGCGCTGGAAATCACCGCCGAGCCCAAAATCGATGGACTGTCGATATCGATCCGTTATGAGGCCGGCCAGCTGGTTCAGGCGGCGACGCGCGGCGACGGCGCGGAAGGCGAGAACGTCACCGCCAACGTCAAGACGATCAAGGACATCCCGCACACGCTGAAGGGCCGCGATGTGCCTGACGTGATCGACGTTCGGGGCGAGATTTTTCTAAGCCACAAGGACTTCGCCGCGCTCAATGCGGCCCAGGCTGAAGCCGGCGACAAAATCTTCGCCAACCCGCGCAACGCCGCCGCCGGCTCGCTTCGCCAACTCGATTCCACGATCACGGCCAGACGGCCTCTCAAGTTCTTCGCCTACACCTGGGGGGCAGCGGCGGAATTACCCGGCCAAACGCAGTCCGAAGTCGTAGCGTCCTTCAAGCGCTGGGGTCTGCCCGTCAATCCGCTCATGGTCATCACCCGCAGCACCTGCGAACTGCTCGCATACTACAACGACTTGGAGCTGAAGCGGGCGAAGCTCGGCTACGACATCGACGGCGTGGTCTACAAGGTCAACCGGCTCGATTATCAGGAGCGGCTTGGCTTCGTTTCGCGCTCGCCGCGCTGGGCCATTGCCCACAAGTTCAAGGCCGAGCAGGCGACGACCATCCTGCGAGATATCGAGATCCAGGTCGGCCGCACCGGCGCGCTCACACCTGTTGCCAAGCTCGAACCCGTGACCGTCGGCGGTGTCGTCGTCTCCAACGCGACGCTGCACAACGAAGATGAGATCGCGCGCAAGGACGTGCGCATCGGCGACACCGTAATCGTCCAGCGGGCGGGGGATGTGATCCCGCAGGTCGCCGGCGTCGTGCTCGAAAAGCGGCCGCACGGCGCGCGGAAGTTCCATTTCCCGCAGACCTGCCCGGTGTGCGGCTCGCATGCGGTCCGTGGCGGGGACGAGGAGGATGCGGAAAACGCCGGCGTGGTGCGCCGCTGTACCGGCGGGCTCATCTGCCCGGCGCAGGCCAAGGAGCGCTTGAAACACTTCGTCTCGCGCAACGCCTTCGACATCGAGGGGCTGGGCGACGAGAAGATCGAATTCTTTTTCGATACCGGCCGCATCAAGAGCCCGGCCGATATTTTCACGCTTGCGAAGCGCAACGCCGCCAGTAACGAGCCTATCGAAAGCTTGAAAGGCTTCGGCAAGAAGTCGGTCGACAAGCTGTTTGCGGCGATCGAGGCACGGCGGAAAATTGCCCTCGACCGCTTCCTGTTCGGCCTCGGCATCCGCCACATCGGCGAAACGACGGCGCGCGACCTCGCCAAGGCCTACGGTAAGTTCGCGGCCTTGCGCGAGGCGGTGGATGCCGCCATTCGCGGCGGCAAGGAAAGCGAAGCCTATCGCGACATCGACAATGTCGAAGGCATCGGCGAGACGGTGGTCGACGCCTTGATCGGATTTTTCGACGAGCCTCACAACGTCAAGGTGGTCGATGCGCTACTGGAAGAAATCGTGGTCGAGCCTTACGTGCGGGCCGTAGCGGCAGGCAGCGCGATTGCCGGCAAGACCGTCGTCTTCACCGGTACGCTCGAAAAGATGACCCGCAACGAGGCCAAGGCCACAGCCGAGCGGCTGGGGGCCAAGGTTTCAGGCTCGGTGTCGAAGAAGACCGACTATGTGGTCGCCGGCGCGGAAGCGGGCTCGAAACTCGATAATGCCCGCACGCTCGGCGTCACAGTGTTGAGCGAAGACGAGTGGCTGGACCTGATCGGCCAGGGCTGAGGCCCGTCATTCGTCGAGGTTGGGACACGACAGAAGACGCAATTCGCCATTGTCTTCGACCACGATGTCGCCGTTGACCGCGAGGACGAAGTCGGACAGCGGGTGGCTTTCGCCGAACGAACGCAACATGGGCGGGATGTGCGGGGCGGCGGACAGTTCGATGTTTTGCAGCATTTTTAGGGACTCCATGGCGGTGAGGCTGTGGAGACCCTAAGCCGGCGCATCAACACGTGCTGTTCCGCAAGGAACTCTCATCAGAGCGGTGCGGTTGCGGCCTTGAGCCAGCTGCGGGCATGTGCATCCATCGCGTTCGACACCGCGTCATAGACGCGGGCGTGATAGCTATCGAGCCAAGCGCGCTCCGCCGCCGTCAGCGCGTCGGCAACGATCAGCCGGCGGTCGATGGGGGCCAGGGTCAAGGTCTCGAAGCTCATCATGTCGCGGTCGCCGCCTGCGAATTTCTGCGGCTCCGTGACCAGAACGACGTTCTCGATGCGGATGCCGTAAGCGCCTTCCTTGTAATAGCCCGGCTCGTTGGAAATGAGCATGCCGGGCTTCAGCGCCGTCATGCCGCCGCGTGAGATCGATTGCGGGCCTTCGTGCACCGACAGATAGCTGCCGATGCCGTGTCCGGTGCCGTGGTCGTAGTCGGAGCTCATGTCCCACAGTGCGCGCCGCGCGAAGGGATCGAGATCGATGCCGCGCGTATCCTTGGGAAAGCGCGCGGCCGCCACCGCGATGTGGCCCTTCAGGACGGCGGTGAAGCGCCGACGCATCTCGTCCGTCGGCGTACCGATGGCAACCGTGCGCGTGATATCGGTGGTGCCGTCCTGATATTGCCCGCCGCTGTCGATCAAGAACAACTCGCCCGGCTTCATCACCCGGTTGGTCGCTTCCGTCACGCGATAGTGCACGATGGCGCCGTTGGGGCCAGATCCGGAAATGGTCGCGAAGCTGATGTCGCGCAGTGCGCCGGTATCGCGCCGGAACGCCTCGAGCTTCTTGACGGCCGTGATCTCGTCCAGCATGCCGTCCGCCGCTTCGGCATCGAGCCAGGCGAGGAAGCGGCAAAAGGCGGCGCCATCGCGCAGATGCGCGGCGCGGCAGCCGTCGATCTCGGCCGCTGTCTTGATCGCCTTCGGCAGGATGCAAGGGTCGGCGCCCTTGACGAGCGATTTGGGCCCGATGGCGCGGGCGAGCGCGAACGCCGCCGTTTCGGGATCGAGGCGAACGCGCTTCGAGGCGTTGCGCAGCGTCTTGAGCCGCCTCAGAAGTTCGCCCGGTTCCGCGACCTTGGCGACTGGGGAGAGATGCGCGCGTACCTCCTTGCTGATCTTCCCGGGGGCGATAAAGAGTTCGGCCTTGCCGGTCTGAGGCACGATCGCAAATGCGAGCGTCACAGGGTTATGCGGGATGTCGCTGCCGCGAATGTTGAGCAGCCAGCAGATCGAATCCGGCAGCGTCAGTACGGCGGCGTGCTGGCCGTCATCTTTGAGCTTCTTCTGGAATTCGGCGATTTTCTCGGCGCTGGTGCGGCCGGCAAGGTCAACCGGTTGGGCCATGACCGGGTTAGCTGGCGGTTTGGGCTGATCCTTGCCCCACAACTTGTCGATCAGGTTCTTCGTAACCGGCTTGAGCTTGATCCCCTTCGGCGCAAGCTGCGCGGTCAAGCGCGCAATTTCGCTGAGAGTGTGCAGCCAGGGATCGAAGCCGATGGCCTGCCCTTTGGAGAGATTGTCGTTCAGCCATTCGGCGAGGCGCGGCCGTGGCAGAAATGAAATCTGAAACACGTCCGTGTCGGTCTCGTTGCGCGCCTGCACGGTGTAGCGCCCATCGGTGAAAAGCGCGGCCGTCTTTCGCGTGACGATGGCGAGACCTGCCGATCCGGTGAAGCCGCTCACCCATTTGAGCCGCTCGGCAAAGGCCGGCACGTACTCGCCCTGGTGCGCGTCGGCGCGGGGGACGAGAAAAGCATCGAGCTTGGCGGCGGCGAGCGCGCCGCGCAGCGCTTTGACGCGCTCGGCCACGGCCTCGGGATTTGCTGTTGTTTCGAAGGTCTGGAACATGGGCACTGTTCTAGGTGCGCCGCTGAGAAGCCGCAACGGCTACGTCTATCGCCTCTGCAAGGTCAGCGTCGACCAGCCGGTAATGCGATCGTGGCTAATAAGCGAAAAGCCGCTGGCACGGTAGGCGGCGATCACCTGCGGGGCCTGCGGGATGAGGATGCCTGACAGTAGCAGCGTACCGTTGCGGCGGACGGCGCGGGCGAGCTGCGGCGCGAGCTTGATCAGCGGCCCGGCGAGTATGTTGGCGACGACGAGATCGAACGGCGGGGAATGGCGCAGCCAGGGATGGGAGACACCGGCCGCAACCGCTGTCGCGATCCGCTGCCCTACACCGTTCAGGCGCATATTGTCCGCTGCAACCTTGACCGATTGCCGGTCCATGTCGGTGGCGATGATGTCGGCCTGTGGCAGGGCCTTGGCCAGTGCGATGGCGAGCACACCCGAGCCGCATCCCAAATCAAGGATGGTCGAAAAGAGTTCCGCCCGGGTCAGCCGGTCGATGGCGAGCAGGCAGCCGAGCGTGGTTGCGTGATGGGCGGTGCCGAAGGCCTCGCCCGCATCGATCAGGATGGAATTCGGCCCGCGCGCGATCCGCCCCCGGTCATGACTGCCGTGAACGACGAAGCGCCCGGCAGTGACCGGCGGCAGTGCCGCCTGTGATAGCGCCACCCAGTTCAGATCCGGCACAGCTTCGCCGATGAAGGGCGGCAGGTCGCCGTCAACGACGCTTGCCACTTCGGCGCCAAGGTCGCGCGCGCCGACGCCTTCGGCGAAATACGCTTCAAGCCGCCAGCACTTGGGGCCCGTCTCGAAGATCGTCAGCGCGTCCGGCGCCGGTTCGAGCAAATCCTGAAGGGCGCTGGCCGCCTGATGCGCAAGCTCGCGGTCGCCGAAGTCGGCGATGATTTTCTGCAATGTCATGGACTGTGGCGGGCCCGCGCTATGAGGACTGGGGTTTGTAGGAGCCGCCCTCGAACTCGTAGCCCTCGACGCTCATGGGATCGGGCAGGTGGTCGAGGAAGGTGTCCCACTTGTCGTCGATGTGGCGTGCCGCGGCTGCTGGCGGCAGCGTGGTCAATGTGCCGTCGGCCGCCTCCTTCACGATGCCATCACGGATCAGCCGGTCGAGTGCATCTTCCAGATCGAAGTCGACGTGCACGCCGAAGGTCTTGTTCAGATACTTCTCGATGGCGTGGTCGATGGCCGGCAGATCGGAGCGGTTCGACTTCTCCTTGGCCAGCACCGAGTAGAGCAGCATTTCTTCCTTTATGTCTTCCTCAGCGCCCCGCGCTGCGATCTTGAGGATCACGCCGCGATTGTCGGCCATGGTGTGGAAGTACAGATTCTGGGCCATGATGACCATGTAACGGTTCTTCTGATTGACGAAGCCCATGGCCTGACGGAAGGCGACGCCGCCGAGGCCGGCGACCGCGCCAGCCGCGGCAATCGGGTTCGACATGACGAGCGCGATTTTGCCGGCGGCGCCGACCGCGCCCATGCCGATGCCGCTGCCGGCCGACACGCCAAGCTTGACCTTGTCCCACATGCGGAATTTCACCCGCGTGTTGGGGAACACCATCTCAAGGTCGGTGCGCGGGATATTTTTGAAAAGCTTCAGATAAATGTTGTTGTCGTTGATGCCAGGCGGGAGCGACGCGCGCAATTTGGTGACCCGCTTTTCGGCGGCTTCCTTGGAGAGGCCTTCCATCTGCATGACCTGTGCGACGCGCACGTCAAAAGGCTTCAACTTGAACAGGATGAACAGCCGCTGGAAGATCGGCACGTCGAACTCTTCCTTGCGCATGAAGCGCTTGACCGAGCGGCGCTCGTGCTTGCGGTTCGAGGCGCCACGGTAATAGATGAGGATCTCTTCGAACGCGTCCATATCGACGTGCAGGTCGAGGCCGTAGTGCGTCTCGCGCGTCAGAATCATCGACACGTCGGCGGGATCGATGCGTTCGTAATTGGCCCGCTGCAGCAGGCTCTCGACACCGGAGACGACGCGATGCTTCAAGACCTGCCGCTCGTCGTCCGTGAACTGTCTCGTCATCAGCAAATCGCTGTCGGGCGAGAACGCCTCGTAGGTCTGGTCGAGATCGAGCAGGAGCTGATTGTACTGCTGCTGGCGCCAGTAATCGAGGTAGCGGAAAAAGCGGCGCGCTTCCGCCGCGTGACCCGGCTCCCAGGCATGGGGAATGGTGAGGCGGTCCATCAGTGCGTATCGCGTGACGGGTATGAACCGCTCCCGCTTGCGTGACCCATCCGGCTTCAAGACGTCGGATTGCGCTTCTGCCGGTGCACTCTTTGCGGCCTCGGCAGCGGAAGCCGTGGCACGTTCGCTTTTGGCGCGATCCCGGCCCGAAAAGCCTGCCGTTGCGTCCATCGACGACATAATCCTACCCTCCGCTCAGCATCACGACGACGGCCCGGTTCCCATCCGGCCGCCGCGCCACCGGTGCCACTGCACCCGGACCCCTATTGTCCCGGTGAGTTTGGCACATCTGCGACAAGCGCTGTAGCCCGTAGCCCCGCCAAACTTGGGGCGGTAAAGAGCATAACTGCACCGCACAGTGCAAACCCGTTCATAACCGGTGGAAAGGCCACGATCCCGCCGCCCTTCGGCCCGGAGTTGTGCTCAACTGAGGCGCGTAACGGGTGGGGGCAGTCGTGCGTGGTATTTTTCAGCGATTAACCAGGAACGCTGTGGTTGTGCTGGGGGCGGCTGCAATGGCGGCTGTTCCGGCCGCGGCCGAGGAACTGGCCTTGCCGCTCGCCTGTGCCGTAGACCCCTCGGGCGACGTTACCGTGACCCACGGTCCAGAAACCATCTACACCATTGCCGGCAAGCGTGAGGAGCGCCCTTTTACGGTGTGCGCGGGCGCGGGCAGCACGCGGTGCGAAACCATGATGGTGCACCGCTTCTCAATCGTCTGCGCCGATCGCACGGTGGCGTTTTCAGAGGTTGCCGAAGCGGCCCGCACAATCGGCATAGCCATGCCGGCCGGACTGCCAGAGGGGTTCGCGCCCGTTTCCTCTCTGGCAGGCCGGTTCATTTTCCCCTCGCTCACGTCAGCGCGGCCCCATGTGCCGCCGTCGGTCGAAGCGCAGGAGCTGACGGCCGAGAGCGTCCGCCATGATGCTGACGAGGCGCAAGGTGCAGAGGCGGCCGCAACAGCGTGGCAGACGGAAGTTTCCGCCGAAGTGGTGCCGGAGGCTGCAGGGGCGGCGGCGCGCGTGGCCATGGTTCTGGGTGCCGCGATGCTGGTGCTGTTGACCGTCAGCTTGGCGGCCGCCGGCCGTCTGCCCGTCCGGTTTTCCGGCGCGGAACTTCGGGAGATTTCCACGCGTATCGCAAGGCTCGCCCGTCAAGCCGCGTTGCGCCTCAGCTCGCTCCCGGCGCGGTTGAAGGAGGCAACGGCCGAGCCGGCCGACGAAGCCCTCGTCAATGCCGTCGCGACCGTTTATGCGCGCCTTGCCGAGGCAGAACTGATGGTGGCTTCGCTCGCGCCTGAGCTGTTGTTGCGCGATGTTTTGAGTTCTGAGATCGCGCGGGTACGCGAGCGCATTGGCGCCGCGGAAAAGGACATGGGCCGCCGCCCGCCGGAAAAGACGGCGGCGCTGGCGCGGGCCCTGCTAAGGGAACTCGATCGCATCCATCGCATCGCCCATAGCGCAGCCGTTTCGAGTAGGGCCGCGGAGGGCGCGGCCGCCACTTCAATGAGCGGCTTTGAAATGCCACGCTCTGTCGCCGAGGCCTATAGCGTGCTGGGTATCAATCCCGATGCGGCGCCCGCAGCGGCGAAGAAGCTGATCGATGCGCTGCGCATGAGCTGGCATCCCGATCACGCCCGCGACGAGGCCGATCGCGTGCGCCGGGAAGAGCGCATGAAGCAGATCAATGCGGCGTGGGATCTGATCAATGGCCGCCGCGCGGCGGCGTGATGCGCCTTCAAACAGAACATCGGCCGGAAGACCGGCCGATGTGAAGAGCGTTTCCTCAAAGTCCGGTTGTCCCTGCGCCCGCAGCAGAGTTCTCCCGGGGGCTATGCCGAATATTGGTGTGCCCTCGGCAAGCGTGATGTGCCGCTGTCGTCAGCGCAATCATCGGTGCTGCGGACCGGCACACCGGCAATCCGGTTAAGGGCGGCAGCAAGCGATTCTCGTGCGTGCGCGGGCGGCAAAGTCCGGCTACTTGAACGGGCGGCGCGTCGCCCACTGGTGGTTCCCCCGGTTTCGATGTGCGACGTCTCAATGCGCAAATCGGTCATGGTTGTTCTCCGGTGTTGTTTGGAACATCCCCTCCCCAAACACCACGGGCGTGCCGTTGGTTCCGTGTCTTCATGAGATCAACGACGCTACTTCAACCGGGCGCGAGCATGACGCTGGGCTCCATCCGCGAGCCTGGCGCATGCCCGTGAAACACGCTCTCCCCCGAGAACACCCGGTCGTGAGCCAAGATGTGGTGTGATTGCGGCCGAAAGACGTTGTGCTCAGACATGGCCGTTGCCTGAGCAATTCGTCCAGACGCGCCTCAGATGATGTCGACGAAACTGGCAACCACGCGCTTGGTGTCGCCGTCGTCGAACTTGATCGTCAGTTTGTTGCCATCGACGAACGAGACGGTGCCGGAGCCGAATTTCTCGTGCGTGACGCGCGTGCCGGTCTTGAATTGCGGGACGCTCGCGGTCGAGGAGGCGACGATCTCGCCTTCGAGCGTCACCGGCGCCCGTGGCTTGGCCGATGAGGCCCCCTTGGACCAGTTCGATTGCGCGCGCTGCCAGCCAGGCGTCTGATAGGATGACTTGAAGGGCTCGGCGTTGGCCGCGCGGTCGAAACGGCTTGCGCCGTAGGGATTGCCGTATCCGAAAGCCTGGGTGACGCCGCCATAGGGCATCTGGCTTTCGAGCACTTCCACATGCTTCTCGGGCAGATCGTCGACGAAGCGCGAAGGGATCGCCGATTGATAAAGACCGCGGTTGCGGCGGTTCTGCGCAAAGGTGATCTTGGCGAACTTTTTCGCCCGCGTGATGCCGACGTAGGCGAGGCGGCGTTCTTCCTCTAACCCCGCCTTGCCCGATTCATCGAGCGCGCGTTGATGGGGAAACAGGCCTTCCTCCCAGCCGGGCAGGAACACGGTTTCGAATTCGAGACCCTTGGCGGCATGCAGCGTCATCAACGAGACGCGGTCGCCGTCGCTGCCTTGGTCGGCGTCCATGACGAGCGAGACATGCTCGAGGAAGCCGTGCAGCGTGTCGAAATCGTGCATGAAGCGCACGAGTTCCTTCAAGTTCTCAAGCCGCGACTGAGCCTGCGGGCTCTTGTCCGCCTGCCACATGGCGGTGTAACCCGACTCATCCAGGATCAGCTCGGCAAGTTCGGTGTGCTTCATCGTTTCGAGTTGCGCCCGCCAGCGCTCGAAGGATCGGACGAGGTCGAACAGAGACTTGCGGGCTTTGTTGGCCAGTTCGTCGGTCTCGACAATCTCGCGTGCCGCCTGATACATCGGCACGCCGCGCGCGCGCGCCAATTCGTGGATGCGCTTGACCGTGGTGTCGCCCAGGCCGCGCTTCGGCACGTTGACGATGCGTTCGAACTTCAAGTCGTTCGATGAGTTGGCGACGACTTCCAGATAGGCGACAGCGTCCTTGATTTCCTGTCGCTCATAGAACTTCGGGCCGCCGATGACGCGATAGGGCAGGCCCAGCGTGATGAAGCGGTCTTCGATCACGCGCATCTGGAAGGAGGCGCGAACTAGAACGGCGATTTCGTTGAGCCGGTGCTTGGTGCGATGCAACTGTTCGATGTCGTCGCCGATGGCGCGGGCTTCGGCCTCATCGTCCCAGAAATTGGCGACGGCGACCTTGTCGCCCAACGCGCCGTCGGTGAACAGCGTCTTGCCGAACCGGCCCTCGTTCTTGGCGATGAGGCCCGAGGCGGCAGCGAGGATGTTGCCGGTCGAGCGGTAGTTGCGTTCAAGGCGGATGATCTTGGCGCCGGGAAAGTCCTTGTCGAAGCGCAGGATGTTGTCGACCTCGGCACCGCGCCAGCCGTAGATCGACTGATCGTCGTCGCCGACGCAGCAGATGTTGGGCGATCCTTGGGCAAGGAGACGAAGCCAAAGGTATTGAGCGACGTTGGTGTCCTGATACTCGTCGACGAGCAGGTATTTGAAGCGGCGCTGATAGTCGGCAAGCACGTCGGGATGTTCGCGGAACAAGCGCAGGCATTCGAGCAGCAGATCGCCAAAGTCGCAGGCGTTCAATTCCTTCAAGCGGCTCTGGTAGGCGGCGTAGAGATCCTTGCCTTTGCCGGCCGCGAACGAGAACGCTTCGCCCGCCGGCACCTTGTCGGGCGTGAGCCCGCGGTTCTTCCAGCTGTCGATGAGGCTGGCGAGTTGCCGCGCCGGCCAGCGCTCCTTGTCGACGCCGGCGGCTTCGATCACCTGTTTCAACAATCGGATCTGATCGTCATCGTCGAGGATCGTGAAGCCGGACTTGAGCCCGACCAGTTCGGCATGACGGCGCAGGATTTTGACGCCGATGGAGTGGAACGTGCCGAGCCACGCCATGCCTTCCACTGCGCCGCCGATCAGCGTGCCGATGCGCTCGCGCATCTCGCGTGCCGCCTTGTTGGTGAAGGTGACGGCGAGGATCTGCGACGGCCAGGCTTTGTTGGTGGCTAGGATGTGGGCGATGCGCGTCGTCAGCACGCGCGTCTTACCCGTGCCTGCCCCGGCGAGAACCAGCAAAGGACCTTCGGTCGCTTCGACCGCTGCACGCTGTTCAGGATTGAGACCTTCCAGATAAGGCAATGCCGGATGGGCCGCGGCCATGGCGCGGGCCGAGATCGAAAGTTTCCCCTCATCCCTGGTGGCGTTCGCAGATGCTGCCGCACGGCTTGCGTGCCCAGGCGCCTCCGGAAGATCGAACGGAGGTTCGTCGGGGTCATGTCCCGCCGCGGCGGACGCGGGGCGGATCGGCATTTTGCTCATGACGTTGAGGTAGCGCACGAGGGCTGGTCCTACAACCGGCGGATTTCATTGCTAACAGCTTGGGACGTACTTTCCGCAGCTTGCGCATCAGTGCTGCAAAGGTCTGGAAAGACGCAAAAAATCGGGTGCAGCTTGCCCCTCCGGTGTGCGATAGACTGGATGGGAATTTGTGCTCGGCGCGAGTGCTGCCGATCAGGCGATTTTCGCCTCGGTTGCACGGCCCGGGCATGTGTGCAGGAGGCCGCAAGGCTGACAGTGACGGTATGAACAACGCGCTCCTGTATATCGGCGGATTTTTCGTCGTCGTGCTGACGGCGCTGTTCGCTGTGCCGCTATTCATCGACTGGAACGGCTATCGCGGCGTGTTCGAGGAGGAGGCCTCGAAAGTCTTGGGCCGCGACGTCCGCGTCGGCGGCGAAGTCAACGTCCGTTTCCTGCCGACGCCGTACGTGCGATTTGAGAAGGTGCGGCTTGCCGATCCGACCGGGCACACGGGCGAGCCGTTTGTCCGCGCCGAAAGCTTCACCATGTGGCTGTCGGGCCCGGCCCTGCTGCGCGGTGTGCTCGAAGCCAATCAGGTCGAACTGAACAAGCCGATATTGAGCCTCGCGCTCGATGGGCAGGGAAGCGGCAATTGGGCGAGCCTGCAGTTGAAGCCCGCAGAACTGCCGTTCGTACCTCAGGACGTGATGCTCAAATCCGTCAAGCTGCAGGATGGCGTGCTGGCCCTCTATGGTCCCAATGCCACGGCCATCGGCCGGATCTCTGAAATCAACGGCGAACTGGCGGCCGACGCGCTCGACGGGCCGTTCAAGTTCAAAGGCACGGTCCTGTGGGGTGGCGAATATCGCGAGATCAAACTTGCGAGCGACAAGCAGGACGCCGATGGCTCTGTGCGTCTCAAGGCCAATGCCCGCTCGCTCAAAGCCGTCAACAGCTACACGCTCGATGGCAGAATCGAAAAGCTGTCGAGCACACCAAAATTCACCGGCGAGCTGACGGCGAAATTGCCGTCACCCGGCGAAGAGGCCGCGCCTGACGCCAAAGCCGGCGCAGAAGCTCACGGCGTCGAATTCAAATCGAACGTGACGGCCGACGTGGCGAGCGCCACGTTCGACGATATCGCGCTGTCGTTCATCAACGTCGCCGAGCCACAGATCGTCACCGGCAAGGCAACGTCGACGTGGTCGGGCGAGCCGCGGCTTGACGTGACGTTGGCGTCCAAGTGGCTCGATCTCGACCGCATCGCCGCTCCCGGCCAGGAAACAGCGACTTTTCCCAGTCTCAAGAAATTGGCCCTTGGCGCCTTGCGCTCGCTTACCGGTGACGGCGCCGCCGCCATTCGTCTCGATGTCGAGCAGATCAAGATGGGTGGCGAGACGGCAGGCGGCCTGAAGCTCGATGCCGAGAGGAGCGGCGCGGACGTGCGTGTTCGCCGGTTGAGCGCGGGTTTGCCGGGCGGGTCGCGGCTGTCGGTCAATGGCGAGGTCAAGGACGACGCCGGCAAGTTGACGTTTCGAGGCGCGGGCTCGATCCACGGCAGCAACGTCGCCCGGCTCATTGCCTGGGCTGCGAAATCGGGAACGGCGATCGATTTTTCAGGCGAAGGGCCGTTTTCCGCTGACGGCCAGATCGTCATCAGCGACACGCGCTTCGAGTTGAAGGATGCGGCCGCCGAGTTCAACGGCCGTCCGGTGACGGGTGAAGTTGCACTCATCGAGGATGCGGGTCACCGGATCGTGGTGTCGCTGGAGGCCGCGAAAATCGATACCGCACAGTTTTTTCCCAAAGCTTCGGCCGAGGTCGAAAAACAGATCCGTCAGTTGTTCGGGCTTGAAGCTCAGTCGCCGTCATCTGCCGGCGCAGCATCCGCCAACGGCGCGACCGCCGAGGGCATGAAGAGCGACGTCGAAGTGCGTCTGCTGACCGGCGAACTGAAACATGGCAATCAAGTCTACAACAACGTCGATGCCCGCCTCGCCCTCGTCGGCGGCAACATCAACATCACGCGCGCTGATTTCACCACACCCGCCGGCCTCAAAGTCGGCATCGAAGGCCAGGTGGCCAAAGCCGAAGCGGCCGGGCGCGGCACCATCGCCTACGAGCTTCAGGCCAAGACCGCCGCGGCGGCCCAGGATGCGGCGAACGTGGTTGGACTGTCGAACATCATCGCGCCTGCCCGGCTTGCCTCGTTCGGCCCCGGCCAGGTTGCGGGTCTGGTCCACATCGGCAAGCGCTCTGCGTCCGCCGCCGACGTGACGGTCGAGGGCACGCTCAACGGCGCTGCGGTGTCGGGCCAAGCGATCTTTGACAACGGCTTCGGCACGTGGCGCTCGAGCCCCAGCAGCACGACATTCAAAATCAAGGCACAGGATCCCGGCATCATCACCCAGCTCGCCGGTCTGCCGCTGAAACCGGCCGAAGGCGCCGAGCCGCGTCCCGCCGAAGTGGTGCTTGCTTCGTCAGGGCCGCTGTCGAGCGGCGCTGCGGCCCTCGTCGTCATCGCTTCTCCCGGGCTCGATGCATCGTTCAACGGCCGGGCCTACTGGCCCGAGGGCGGCAGCATGTCGTTTGCCGGACCGCTCAACGTCAAAGCCCAGGATGTCCAGGAAGTGATGGCGTTGATCGGCACCAAGCTGCCGGGCGGCATCGCCGGCACGCCGGTCGAGGGGCTGATCGATATTGCCGGCGAAGACAGCACCTGGAAGCTTTCCTCCAAGCAGCTCGTACTAGGAAACTCGACACTTTCGGGAACCTTGTCGGTGAAGACCGCCGCCGGCGCCGCCACCACGATCGGTGGCGACATCGCCTCCGATCGCGTCACCGTCACCGCGTTGCTTGGCGCGCTTGCCGAAAAGGCGGCAGCGGGCGCGGCGAATGCCGAAGCGGCGCCGGCGGATGTCGCAGCCGGAAGCGTAGCGGCGGCTCAGCAGGCCGTCTGGCCTGAGTCGGTCTTTAACTTCACGCCGCTCAAGAGCATCAATGGCAGCGTCGCGGTGCGCTTCGGCGTGTTCGACATCAGCGGCGCCTTGAGCGTGCATGACGGGGCCATGACGATTGCGCTTGCACCTGATAGCGCTGCAATGAGTTCGCTCACCGGCCGCACGGCCGGCGGAAGGATTGAAGGCGCTGCAAAACTGACGGCGGAGACGGGCGGCGTCGGGCTCGACGCCAAGTTCAAAATCGCGGATGCCGATCTTGCCGCTCTGGGATCGAAGTCATCGGGCCGGGCAACGCTCGAGTTTGCGGCGGGCGGCAAAGGGCAAAGTCCCGCGGGCATCATCGCGACGATGACGGGTACCGGTTCCGTCGACTTGAAGGATGCGGTGTTCGCTGGTCCCGCGCCGCAGACCGTTTCCGCTGCCGCCAATCAGGTGATCGAGGCCAAGACGTCGGGCGATCCTGAAGCGATACAGACTGGGATCACGATGGCGCTCCAAACCTCCCTCGCGGCGTTCGGCTCGCGGACCGTCAAGTTCACCGTCGCGGACGGCACGGCCAAAGTCGAGCCGGTGAGCATCGAGAATTCGGAAGGCCGCGCCCAGGCGACCGTCACTGCCGATCTGATGGCGATGCGCCTCGACAGTCAGTGGCAGGTGACGGGCAACGTCAAACCGCTGCCGCCTGCCGTCGATGTCGGTCAGGACTATGTGCCGCCGCCGCCCAAGGGGCCGTTGCCGCCGGCGCAGATCGTCTACACCGGCCGCCTCGACGACTTGAAGACGCTGACCGCCGCCGTCGATACCAACGAATTGCAGCGCGAGCTGACCGTGCGGCAGATGGAACGCAACGTCGAAGAACTCGAGCGTCTGCGCAAGCGCGATGAAGAGCTGGCCCGGCGCGAGGTGGAGCGGCGCAAGGCGGTTGAAGCGCAGCGCGCGGCGGCTGCCGCTGCGGCGGCCGCAGCCAAGGCAAAGGCGCTCGAAGCGCAGCGCGCCACAGCGCCGGGGCCCGGTAGTGATGCTCAGCAGTTGCCTCCGGTGCTGCCGCAATCGAACGGCACGGCGCCACCAACCGGCAATCAACCGGCCGGGGCCGACGCGCCTCAAGCCGCGGGACCTGCCGCCGGGACGCGTGGCACTGTCACCGTCGTGCCGCTGACGGTAGAACCAATTCCTCCGTCCGAGGTAACGCCGCCTCAGGCGCCAGGTCCGGTACCGGCGACGGCGGAAGTCGCTCCGCGCCAAGTGGCCCCTCCGCCCCGGCCGCGTCCCGCAGCGCCCCGCCCGGCCGCGCCGCGTCGCACCTCGGGAGACGAGGTGTTGCGGTCGCTCGGCGGCATTCCGTAGATCACCCGTTGAGCCGCTTGGCTTTGGTTTTAAGCCGCTCCAGCAGCCATATGCGCACCGCGCTTGAAAGCCCGGCCTCGCCGCGATCCTTGTCGATGGCCGCGATCAGCTGGGCAAGCGGAACACGCTCTTCGTCCGCGGCTTCACGCAGCGCGGTCCAGAAGGCGCCTTCCAGCGAAATCGACGTGCGATGGCCTCGGATGGTGAAAGAGCGCTTTTGTGGGCGCATCAGGATGCGCTGCCTGTATCGATATCGCCAGCGGCACCGTCGCCGCGAGTCGATTTCGCCTTTTCGCCTGGGGCTTCGCGCATCGCGGCATCGAGCGCGGCCTCGAACCGCGCCATTTCAGTCGCCATGCGCGCCCGCTCTTCCTTATGAAGGCCAAAGCGAACGCGATTTTCTTCCGCCTGCCTATCCTTTTCGGCGCGCTCTTTGGCTTTGCGAACCTTGTTGAGATTGACAATTTCAGCGGTCATGACGGCATCCCTCGGCCCGAGGTCCGGATCGAATTAGAACTTATACCGCCATTCACGACCGGTCAAAGCCGATGCGCGGCCTTAAGCAGGGTCTGGTGCGATCATCTTCTCGGGCCGGACGATGGCGTCGAAATCTTCGCCGGTGATGCCGAGCTTCACCGCTTCCTCGCGCAGCGTCGTACCGTTCTTGTGCGCGGTTTTGGCAACCTTGGCAGCAAGATCGTAACCATACTTCTCCTTGAGCGGGGTCACGAGCATCAGCGAGTTGGCGAGGCCCTTGGCGATGTTGTCGAGACGCGGCTCAATTCCCACCACGCAGTTGTCGGTGAAGGAGACCGCCGCATCCGCGAGCAGACGCACCGACTGAAGGAAATTGTAGGCCATCATCGGATTGAAGACGTTCAGTTCGAAGTGACCTTGCGAGCCGGCAAAACCGATGGCCGCGTTGTTGCCGTGGATGTGGGCGGCGACCTGGGTCATCGCCTCGCACTGGGTCGGGTTGACCTTGCCCGGCATGATGGATGAACCCGGCTCATTCTCCGGCAGCGCCAGCTCGCCCAGCCCTGCACGCGGGCCCGAGCCGAGGAATCGGATGTCGTTGGCGATCTTGAAGCAGCTCATGGCGACCGTGGTGATGGCGCCGTGCGTCATCACCATCGCGTCATGCGCGGCCAGCGCCTCGAACTTGTTGGGTGCGGAAGTGAACTTCAATCCCGTGATGGCAGCGATCCGGGCGGCGACCTTATCGGCGAAGCCCGCGGGCGAGGCGAGCCCGGTGCCGACCGCGGTGCCGCCCTGCGCCAGTTCCATCAACGCCGGCAGCGTTATCTCGATCCGGGCGATGCCGTTCTTGATCTGCTGGGCGTATCCGGAAAATTCCTGGCCGAGCGTGAGCGGCGTTGCATCCTGCGTGTGGGTCCGGCCGATCTTGATGATGCCGGCCCACGCCTTGGCCTTGGCGTCGAGTGCGCCGTGCAGGTGCTTCAAGGCCGGGATCAGGCGCTTCACCACTTCTTCCGAGCAGGCGATGTGCATGGCGGTCGGGAACGTGTCGTTCGACGACTGGCTCATGTTGACGTGATCATTGGGATGCACGGGCTTCTTCGAGCCCATCTCGCCGCCGAGCATCTCGATGGCGCGATTGGAGATCACTTCGTTGGCATTCATGTTCGATTGCGTGCCCGAACCGGTCTGCCAGACTACGAGGGGGAAGTGCGCGTCGAGCTTGCCGTCGATGACTTCCTGCGCGGCCTTGACGATCACGTCGCCGAGCTTCTTGTCGAGCTTGCCAAGGCCCATGTTGGCTTCCGCGGCGGCCCTCTTGACGATGCCTAGCGCGCGGATGACGGGGGCCGGCTGTTTCTCCCAGCCGATCTTGAAGTTGCCGAGCGAGCGCTGGGCCTGGGCCCCCCAATACATGCTGGCATCGACGTCGATGGGGCCGAAGGTGTCGGTCTCGGTGCGGGTCTTGGTCATGGATGGGCTCTCGAATGTGATTTGCCGATTGAGCCGATAGCACGTGCGTTGTGGCGCATCAAATCGCCAGACACGGCGGCCATGGTCGCGCCAAAGAACGCCCATTCTCAAGGCTCAGTGCGCGGGCCGCGGGCCGCTTCAGCGGTGCCAGCAATCAAATCTGGCCGGCGCGTGGAACCGTGCGGGACGCCACGCGTAGGAGTGTACTGCTGGGAACATCCAGCCCAGCTCGGCATCTATAGCAAGCCTCATTTCACAAGGCCTCACGACAGGCAATTTTAGGCTCCATGCCGGAAAGGTATTCATTATGGCAATTGATATGCACAAGCTCGAGCCGCTGCTCGGCACACTTGTCAACGATCTTGGCGCTGCTGCAAATGCGGCCTTGGTCATCGTCGGCGACAAACTGGGTCTTTACAGGGAACTAGCCGCGGGTGGTCCGGCGACCGCCGCAGAGTTGGCGCGGCGCACAGCTACGGCCTCGCGCTACGTCAGCGAATGGTTGAGTGCTCAGGCGGCCTCCGGCTACGTTACCTTCGATGCAGCGAGCGGAAAATTCTCCATTTCGCCTGAGCAGGCGGCGGTGTTTGCCGATGATGACAGCGTCGTCAATATGACGGGCGGCTTCTATTCGCTCGCCGCCGTTTTTGCCGATGAGCCCAAACTTGCAGAAGCTTTCAAGAGCGGCAAGGGAATCGGCTGGGGCGATCACTGCAATTGTCTGTTCTGCGGTACTGAGCGCTTTTTCCGTCCGGGCTACAAAGGCCATCTGGTCGGTGAGTGGCTTCCCGCACTGGAAGGCATCGTCGACAAACTGAGGAGCGGTGCGCACGTCGCAGACATCGGCTGCGGGCATGGTGCTTCAACCGTGATCATGGCCGACGCGTTTCCCGCCTCGCAATTCGCCGGCTTTGACTTTCACGAGCCTTCTGTGAAGCGGGCAAACGAGATCGCGAACGGCAGGCGAAATCTCAAGTTCTCCCGTGCCAGCGCCCAGAGTTTCGAGGGCGGCCCCTACGATCTCATAACCATATTCGATGCGCTTCACGATATGGGCGATCCCGTCGGCGCTGCACGGCGGGTGCGAGAGAACCTGGCCCCCGACGGTACGTTTATGGTGGTCGAACCGCTGGCGGGCGATACGCTGGCGGAAAACATGAATCCGGTGGGCCGGGTCTACTATGCGTTCTCGACAGCGATTTGCGTTCCCGCCTCGCTCAACCAGGAGGTGGGCGCGGCGCTGGGCGCCCAGGCCGGTGAGAAGCGGCTGCGCGAAGTGCTGAGCGAAGGAGGATTTTCGCGGGTTCGCCGCGCTGTCTCTACCCCATTCAATATGGTGATCGAAGCCAAAGCATAAGTTCCCCAGGGGCGGGATTCGCCACCCACCAAAGTCGAAAAACTCATCCGGCCGCAGTCTTGATAATCGCGCTGCGGCCGGAAGCTTGCCGGTCTTGTCGGCATTGCGAGCCCAACGGCATCTGAATTCGGCCGCTTTTTGCCGGACTATGGGTGTATCTTCCGAATATGAGTCGGGCCTTGCGTCGCGGGCGATTTTTCCGTGGAGGCTCCGGCGGCGGGTGACGCGGGAGTTGATTGATTTTCAAGTGTGCGTCCGAACGGTGGAATATTTTCCGCTGTGCCTCGTTCATTTCCGGAGGAACGCCCCATGGACGGCACCGTTATCGTGATGATCGTCACACTGGCCCTGCCCAACGGCGAGAAGGGCATCAACGTGAAACCGATGGCCAGCGTCGACACGTGCAAGGTCGAAGCCGAGATCGAGGCGAGCGATCCGTTCGTCGCCGGCGTGCAGTGCTCGGAATTGCTGAACGGCGTGCTCGAGCTCAAATTCAAACCCGGCATGGCGCGGCGCGTCCCTGAGACCAGCAACCCCGGCCGGACCGGCTGAGCCTCTCAACGGCAGACCGCCGCATTGCGGCTCACGCGCATCCAGCCGAGACTAGTGCGATCCGTCAGGGTCGATCCGCATGACATCCGCCTCCTCGCCTATTCACACTATGTTCGCGGCTGAACTCAGCGCATTGGGTCCGGGAAAGGTGCCGAGCGGTATTTTCAAGCGCGCCGTGCCAAGCCCGTGGACGATTGGTCTGACCGGGCTTGCCGGGGATCATCAGGGCGACACGGTCCATCACGGCGGCCGAGAGAAAGCCTTGCATCACTATCCCTTCGAACACTACGCCCGCTGGCACGAGGAGCGGCCGGAGCTGATTGCGGCTGACGCGGTGCCGCCGCTGTTTGGCGAAAACATCAGCACCACCGGAATGACCGAAGAGACCGTCTGCGCCGGTGATGTGTACCGGCTCGGATCGGCGCTCCTTCAAGTCAGTCAGGGCCGGCAGCCATGCTGGAAGCTCAACCTCAAATTCGGCGCGCCCGACATGGCCTATCAGGTTCAGGCGACCGGCCGGACGGGGTGGTATTATCGGGTCATCGAACCGGGCGAAGTGACGCCGGGACAGGGCTTCGAATTGCAGGACCGCCCGCAGCCAGATTGGCCGCTGCGCAGGATCATCTCGGCAATCTTCGGCCGCAGTCTCGACATTGCGGAAATGGAAGGCATCGCCGGTCTTGAAGAGCTGGCGCAATCCTGGCGGGCACTTGCGGAGCGGCGCATTCAGTCGCGCACGGTCGAAGATTGGTCGGCCCGGCTGCAGGGCAGCTAGGCTCAGCCGTAGGCCGGGGCGTTGGCGCGCCGCCGGACCGGTCCGGCGGCGTTCAGCCCTTCTTGAGCTTCAGCGTCAGGCCGAGAAGCGTGGAATCGTGAAACTGGATTTCCACCAGCTGGGTATCATCGATCAGCAACAGATCCATGTTGGCGGCGAGCCGGTCGCTTTTGACCTCGACGCGAAATCCCTGGTCCGTGCGCCGGCCCGAAATCTCGCCCTTCATGTCGTAGACGGTTTCGGTCCACGTGCCGGAAAGCGCTCCCGCCGTTTCAGCGATGGTGCTCAGCACTTCGATCTTGGCGCCAGCTGTGGCACAGCGAACCGACTGCTTGAGCTTGATGGCCTCTTCGGCGATGTAGGTGACGCGGCAGGTGACGGCTTCGAACTTGCCGTCCTTGAAGCCGAGCCGGCCGTCGCCCGTCCAGCGTCCGAGGAATTCCTGAGGTGGCCACTGGGCGGCCGTCTGCGCGCCGTCGATGGCGGAGGACGGCGGTGAGGCCGCCAGGCAAAGCCCCGAAAACATCAAAGCGGCCATGCCGAGGCGTACCGAGCACGCCGAAAAAAATGGGTAAGCTTTGGAGGTCACGTCGCAAAATCCTCGATGAGTCGAATGATCGACACGGGCGGGACGCAGACGAAATCAAAACACTTCAAAAGCAAAGCTACGAGAGCAACGATCTATTTCTTCCGGAACTGGTCGAGGCTCAAAATCTTGGCGCCGGCGGGCTTGTCGTCGGCGGCTGCCGCTGTGGTCTCGGGCGCGTCGGCAAGTGCCACGGGAGCGGCCGCAGCGGAAGCCGGTTCCGGCGCCGGCGGCGTCAGAGGCTTCGCCGGCGAGGCGGACTGCGTTGCGGCCTGTGACGCGGCGTGCGCGCCGGCACCGGCGTCTTTCTCAATCTTGGTCTTGCGCGGTGACCGCTTCTTGGTCAGCGTCGCGCGCGGGCTGTCTGCCGGGGCATCACCGGCATGATCGTAGACCGCATCCATGGTCATCGACCGGCGGGCTGCGGGCGCTGAACCTTCGTTGGAATGATCCTCGAACTGCAGGCCGAACCTCACCGACGGATCGATGAAGACCTTGATGGCCGAGAACGGCACCACGAGCCGCTCGGGAATTCCGTCGAACGTCAGCTTCACTTCGAAGCGGTCTTCCGTAACGATCAGATCCCAGAAGCGGTGCTGCAGCACGATTGTCATTTCGTGCGGGTATTTTTCTTTGAGGCGCTTGGAGAGAATGACGCCCGGCGCCTGTGTGAGAAACGAAATGTAGAAGTGATGTTCGCCCGGCAGGCCGCTCTTGGCGATCTGATTGAGGACGGCGCGAACGACCCCGCGCATCGCATCCTGCTGGATGGCCTCGTAATCGATCATCGACCCCGTCGTCGTCATGCCTGCCTCTGGCGTGCCTTCGGGCCCCTGCCGCTGAACCGGTCTGTGAACCTGTATCAGTTACATGCTGCCCAAGGCTGCATATCCTGTTTGCAGCCGGAAATGAAGTGGAGGGCTTCTGTTGCCCGGTGCCCTCCGGACCGCGCCTAGACCCGGCTAGGGGTCAGGACTTCAAGTTCAGGCTTTCGCGCCGCATTACGCAGCGAGAGCAGCCTCAGCATAGTTGTCATTGGCAACTATTCTGGATGGCCCGATAACGGCGGAACCATGCCGAGCAAAAGCAAAGCCCTTTACACCTTCGTCGATCCTAGTTCGCCCCCATTCCTGTTGCGCTTTGCGACTCCCCTGCGGGGAGCCGGCCGCAAAGCGCGGAACTTGGTATTGGTGGAGGCGCCGGGTACCGCCCCCGGGTCCGATCGGCTTATTACGGCCGCGTTTATCGCCATAGCCGGACGAATCCGGCACTCCGAATATAGGGGCCAATGTGCTCAAAAAAAAGCATTACCGGTGCGGCCTCGTGGAACAGGCGTGGCAATGTGTGGTTAGAATGGCGCATTGGCCCGCCGCAACATGGATAACGTGGCGTTAGGGCCGTTCAAAGTGTGAGGAGCGAGGGATGACCGGTGCAACGGGCCTGCCCGGGGCGCCGGAGGCCGGCGGCGGCGAAGGTCAAGCCGCGCAATGGCCTCCACAAACCAGTCTGTCACGGGCACTGACGGCGATTGCCGTTGGCGCGATCATCCTGGCGCTGGCCACCTTCGCCGCGGTGTTGACGGGCAGCGTATTCGACCGGGCGGCCGGAATGGGCGAGGCGCGCACCTGGGCCGCAGGGGAATACGAGGCCATGACGACGGCGCGGCTCGCCACGTTCCTGATGGTCTTTCAGATCGTGACACTGGCATTGACGTTTGTCGCGGCCGCCTTTTTCGGCCGGGGACGCGAACGGCTGTTGCCGGTCGCCGCGCCGCGCGGGGGCACGGCGGCCCTGGTCGTCAGCGCCGTCGTGTTGCTGGCTCTGGCGGCGGCGTTTGCCGGGGCGGTTTTCTATGTCGATAAAGGTGCGATCGTCTCCGACGTGCAACCGATCGTGCAGATCCTGCAGACGCGCACCTGGTGGCTGATGCTGTTCGTCACCGTCATTGGCGCCCCGGTGGCGGAAGAATTCCTGTTCCGCGGTTTTCTGTTCGGCGTGCTCAGGACTTCGGCCGCAGGTTTTGCCGGCACCGCGCTCGTCACGGCCTTCATCTGGTCGACGCTTCACGCCTCCTATTCACTCTACGGCATGACGGCCATTTTCTTGATCGGACTTTACCTGGCCTGGGTGCGGGAAAAAACCGGCAGCCTGATCACGCCGCTGGTCTGCCACGCGGTCTATAACGGTCTGATCGTGCTGGTACTGGCCTCGGCCCCGGACACTATCTTCCAATTGTCCTGAAGCGGCGATCTCAACGCGTGTTCGGGCTTGTCATGGCGCGGGTCCGGCGGCAAAATGGCCTCGTTCTTGAGAATTGATTTTTTGGCCTGACGCTAGAGGCGCGGGCGCTGCTGAGAATATTGCGGGTGAAGAGCATGACGGCAGATGATCTGGCACGTCGCGTCGCCAAGGGCCTCACGTCAGAGTTAGGCGAAGGTGTCACCGCATCGACGGAAGCGGCGATACGCGGTGACAGTTCGCGCGGCTGGGGCGAGGCGGCGCAAATCGGCGCTTTCCTCATCAACGCCTGCCGGTTGGGCTGGGAAATCTACAAGGACATGAAGTCGGCGCCCGACCTCAAGGCCAAGCTCGTCGCCGGGACGGAACGGCCGGCCGGGCTATCGTCCAGGAAGGCCGATGCGATCATCGATGAGGTGGTCGATCAATTGATGGATACCAAGAGCTGATTCACGCGCACTAGGCTTCTCGATTATTGGGGGCGTGCGGTCTGTTATGACACCGGAAACGACAAGAGCGGTCGATGACGTCAGGCCCGGTACGCGTGTCGCGCTCGTCATCGGCAATGCCGACTATCACTACGGTCCCAAGCTCGCCAACCCGCTCGATGACGCCACCGACATCGCCGCCGCTCTGACGCGGCTTGGCTTTGCCCCCGTCACATTATTGAGGAATGCGGGTCTGAAGGAGCAGGGCAACGCCCTTGCCGATTTCGGCGCGCTGGCCGACGAAGCCGACATGGCCGTGATCTACTTCGCCGGTCACGGCATGGAAGTCGACGGTGAAAACTTCCTGCTGCCCGTCGACGCCGAACTCGATCACGTCAAGCGGTTGAAGGTCGTATGCGTGCGGCTCTCCGACGTGCTGAGCCACGTCGATGGCGCCAGGAAATTCCGCCTCGTCATTCTCGATGCCTGCCGGGACAATCCGTTTCGCGGCCGCATGCGCGGGCTCGAGGCGACGCGGTCACTGGGCCGCGGTCTCGCCCGTGTCGAGCCGCAGGGCAACACGCTCGTTGCCTACGCGGCGCGCGACGGAACGCAAGCCAAGGACGGAAAGCCCGGAGATCATAGCCCCTATGCACTGGGCCTCCTAAGGCATCTTGAAACGCCCAACGTCGATGTCCGCATCGTGTTCGGCCGGGTGCGCGACGAAGTGTTGCGCATGACCGGCATGATGCAGGAGCCACACATCTACGGCACGATGGGCGGCGAGGAAGTCTATCTCAAGACTGCGGCCGTCGCGCCGGCCGCAGCATCTGTGGCGGAGGCGAGCGCGCTGGTGCGCGAGCTGCAGGAAGAGCGCGACTGGGAGAAGGCGCAACGGGAAAACTCTGGAGATGCCTACGAGGCCTTTATTGACCGCTGGCGCGGTAACGGCGGAAAATTCGTGGACGATGCCGCCCGCAAGATCGTTGAACTGCGCGAGGCATCCGACTACGCCGATGCGACCGCCGCGCGAACCGTTGCGGCCTATCAGCGGTTTCTCGAACGCTGGCCACGCGGCGCAAAATCCGCCGAAGCGCGCGCCACTCTCGAAACCATGGAAGCTTCAGCGGCCTTTGCCGCAATAAAGGACATCCTCAAGCAATCGCCGCTCGAAGCAAGCTTCGACACAGTGGCGATGCGTGACTTTCTTGCGCGCTTTCCCGATCAGCCGATGACGGGTTCGGTGCGCGAACGCCTCGCCTACGGCGAAGAGCGGCATACCGCGCATTTGAATGAGCGCCATTCGAAAGCGTTCTACGAACAATATCTGCGCAACTATCCCGATGGTGCGAACCGCGCGGAAGTGGAACGGCTGCTCGCCGGCGGCGGCGATGACAGGCTGTGGATCGAGATCCAGAAGACGCCGAGCGTGGCCTTGATCGAGAGCTATCTCAAGGACTGGCCAGACGGCCGGCACGCCAAAGAGGCCGGGGAGTTGTTGCCGGTACAGAAGCGGCGCGAGAAGACGCGTGCCGTTGGACGAGGTGTCGGCATGGCGGGCGTCGGCGCGTGGTTCCTTGGTATTGCCGGGCTGCTTCTGTTCGGCATCGGATCGATCCTGTGGTCGCTCGGACAAAGCGCCATGAGCTATGACGGGTCGGTCATCGATTGGGCCCGCAAGTCGCTTGCCGAATTGATCGCACCCAAGCCCGAGCCTCCGGCCCTCGATCCGCAGTGGCGCGAAAAGGGTATCTTCAAAGTGCCTTACAAGCCGGACGACAGCATCATGCCTCCGAAAACTGACAGGCAGAGCGTCGGGAACATCCCGTCAAACCTCAAAAGCGAGAAGCCCGGTTCAGCAACGGCGGCTGATCGTCTCAAACCTCCGTCTGGTTCGCTGTTCGGCACGGGATTTCGAACCAAGGACGACCTGGGTGGCGGCTTGTCACCTTCGCCCGCCAACAGCCTCGAATCGCTCCGCAACCTCACGCATCCAAACACCAAAGCCGCCAGCGAAAGCGAAAGCGAGTTCGCGTTGCGGATGGCGAAAAAGCAGCTCGGTTTGCCGGCCTTTGAGGCGCCACAACCTGCGAACGCCGCCAAGCCCGGCTCCAAAGCCGCGCAGTAGCCCCCTTTCGCGATGCGGTGAGAATCGGGCTAGACTGGGCGTATGCAACAATACCTCGATCTCCTGCGGCGCGTCCGCGATGAAGGCGTGACGAAAACCGACCGTACCGGCACCGGCACCAAAAGCGTATTCGGCCATCAGATGCGTTTCGATCTTTCGAAGGGCTTTCCGCTGGTCACGACCAAGAAGCTGCACGTCAAGTCGATCATCCACGAGCTGATCTGGTTCCTCGATGGTGACACCAACATCAAATATCTGAAAGACAACGGCGTGCGCATCTGGGACGAGTGGGCCGATGGCAACGGCGACCTCGGCCCCGTCTACGGCAAGCAGTGGCGTTCGTGGGCGTCTCCCGATGGCAAGACAATCGATCAGATTTCAGACGTGCTGGCGACGTTGAAGCGCGATCCGGATTCGCGCCGCATGATCGTCTCGGCCTGGAATCCGGCGGATATCCCGAAGATGGCGCTGGCCCCCTGCCACTGCCTGTTCCAGTTCTACGTCGCCGACGGCAAGCTCTCCTGCCAGCTCTATCAGCGTTCCGCCGATATCTTCCTCGGCGTGCCGTTCAATATCGCGAGCTACGCGCTGCTGACCATGATGATGGCGCAGGTGACGGGTCTCAAACCCGGCGACTTCGTCCACACCTTCGGAGATGCGCACCTCTATCTGAATCATCTGGAACAGGCGGACCTGCAATTGTCGCGCACGCCACGGCCGCTGCCGCTGATGAGGATCAATCCTGACGTGCCGTCGCTGTTCAGCTTCAAGTTTGAGGATTTCACGCTCGAAGGCTACGATCCCCACCCGCACATCGCGGCGCCTGTGGCGGTTTAGCAGCTGTCCACCATAAAATCCGCCAACAGAAAAACCTCATGTTGAGCCTTCGCGACTCTGCCGACTAGAACTGAGTGACTCTAAATTTAGGGCGTTCAGCGGGGGGGGCATCATGAATTACGCTCGGATTGTTTCTGCTGGTGCCGCCATTGTGCTTTGCGGCTGCGCAAAGAGTTCAAGCGATGTAACAGGAAGCTATATATCTCCGCTTCAATACCAGAACTATAGTTGCCAGCAGTTGGGTGAAGAAGCGCAGCGTATTTCAGCGCGTGTGGCCCAGACGTCTGGCGTCCAAGACCAAAAAAGATCGAATGATCAGGTCGCAACCACGGCAGCGATTATACTATTTTGGCCCGCCGCATTCTTGGTCGGTGGCGATGATCAAAATACTGCGGAGCTAGCCAGACTTAAGGGTGAGTTTGAGGCCATCGAAAAGATTTCAGTTCAGAAGAACTGCAATCTACAGTTCCAGCAGCAAAGTGTTCCTCCCGGACCATCGGCGCCCAAGGCTAGTAACGCATCTTGAAAGTTTCTCTCATCGTCGCGGTGGCTGAAAACGGCATCATCGGCCGGGAAGGCGGCTTGCCGTGGCACATGTCGTCGGATCTGAAGACGTTCCGGCGTTTGACGATGGGCAAGCCCATGATCATGGGCCGGCGCACGTTTCAATCGATCGGCAAGCCGCTCGACGGCCGCGACAACATCGTCGTCACCCGCGATCCTCAGTTCGATGTGCCGGGCGTCTCGGCGTGCCCGACCGTTTCGGAAGCCTTGACTCTCGCCCGTGTGCTCGCCACCACCCGCGGGGCCGATGAGATCATGATCATCGGCGGGGCAAAGCTTTATGAGGCGGCGCTGCCTCTCGCCGATCGCATCTATTACACGATCGTCCACGCACGGCCCGACGGCGACCGATCGTTCGGGCCGGTCGACCCTGACGTCTGGCAGGAGACCGCGCGCGAAGCGTTGCCCAAGGGGCCGCGTGACGACCATGCGGCGACGCTTGTTATCTATGACCGGAAATCGGCCTGAATTCGTGGACGATCGGCCTGTTATGCTCTTGAAGGCGGCCGGGAAGACCCCAATATCGGCTGTCTGACGAGAGACAAATTGCAACGGTTGTGGTCCCTGGCCTATAAGCGTCCCAACATCGCCGCCCGAACCCAGGCCGTCTCACTCAAGGCGACGGAAGGGCGGGCATTTCTGCCAGATGGTCCAGACGGGTCTTGCACGCCGCGGCGCGATTTCGCCCGCGTGGGGCAGCGCCCGGACCGAGGCGACAACGAAAGAGGCTTTGAAGACTGATGCCCTGGAGCAATCAAGGTGGCGGCAGCGGCGGCGGTGGCCGCAAGGGCGGCAACGGCGGTCCCTGGGGATCAGGCGGCGGCGGCGGTGGAGGCCCGTGGGGCTCCGGTGGAGGCGGCGGGGGCGGCGGCAAGGAGCCACCCGACCTCGATGAAATTCTGCGCCGCGGCCAGGACCGCATGAAGCAGGTGATGCGCGGCGGCGGACCGGGCGGTCCGGGTGCCGGGCTCGGCGGCGGCGTGCCGCGTCCGTTCCTGTTCCTCATCGCCATGCTGGCGCTGTTGGCCACCGGCTTTTACGGGTTCTTCTTCCGCGTCAATCCCGACGAGCAGGGCGTGGTGCTGCGCTTCGGCAAATACGACCGCTGGGAAGAGGCGGGTCTTCATTTCCGCTGGCCCTATCCGATCGAAGAGGTGCTGAAACCGAAGGTCACGCAGCAGCGCATCGTCGAAGTCGGCGCGGCGCGCGGCGGATCGGCCTCGTCCGGCGACAGCGGCCTGATGCTGACCGGCGACGGCAGCGTCGTCGATGTCCGCTTTGTGGTCTACTGGCGCATCAAGACCGAGACCGATCCCAAGACCGGCCAGACGGGCGTCGAACAGTATCTGTTCAATATCGCCCAGCCTGAGACGACGGTGCGCGAAGTCGCCGAAAGCGCCATGCGCGAAGTGGCCGGCAAATCGGCTCTCCAGCCGCTGCTCACCGGCGGCCGGCAGAAGGCGCAGGAAGAGGCGCAGGTTGTGATGCAGTCGATCCTCGATTCCTACCGTTCCGGCATCAAGATCGATCAGGTGCAGTTGAAGGAAGTCGATCCGCCGGCCGAAGTCATCGGCGCGTTCCGCGACGTGGCGGCCGCAGGCCAGGAAAAGGAAACCTCGATCAAGCAGGCGCAGACCTACGCCGACCAGATCATACCCCGCGCCAAGGGCGAGGCGGATCGCATCATCGCCAATGCCGAAGGCTATCGCGACCAGACGATCGCCGAGGCGACCGGTCAGGCGGCCCGTTTCCTCAAGGTCTATGAGGAATACAAGAAGGCGCCCGACGTGACGCGCGACCGGCTGTTCCTGGAAATGCAGGAGCGGGTGCTGTCCAACACCGACAAAATCATCTTGGACCAGAAAGAGGGAGGCCAGGGCGTCGTGCCGTTCCTGCCGCTTGACCAATTGACGAAGCCCAAGCAGCAGACCGAGGGAGGACAGTAATATGCGCGGTTTCTTCGCATTCCTCCTGACCGTTCTGGGTCTTGGCGCCCTTGCGGTTTACGCCGCGGCCTTCATCGTCCATCAGAACGATCAGGCACTCGTGTTGCGGTTCGGTCAACCCGAGCAGGTGATCCAGGATCCGGGCCTGCACTGGAAATTCCCGTTCGTCGATACGGTCGATTATTTCGACAAGCGTATCCTCGATCTCGACACCGTCGAGCAGGAAGTGACGGCCAACGACCAGCAGCGCCTGATCGTCGACGCCTACGCGCGCTATCGCATCACCGATCCGCTGAAGTTCTATCAGAACGTGCGTGACGAAGACCGCGTGCGTCTGGTCGTTGGCCCGTTGATCGAATCCGAAATCCGCCGCGTGCTGGGCTCGGCCTCGCTCATGGATATCGTCCGCGACAAGCGCGAAGACCTGATGAAGCAGATCGCCGCCCAGGTGAACAAAGAGGGCAGGGACTACGGTCTCGAAGTCGTCGACGTCCGCTTGAAGAGGGCCGAACTGCCGCAGGCCAACCTTGCCAAGGTCTATGCGCGTATGACCCAGGACCGCGTGCGGGAAGCAACCGAACTCAGAGCCCAGGGCGAAGGCGAGCGCAACCGCATCCAGGCCAACGCCGACCGCGAAGTGACGATCATCAAGGCGGATGCCACCAACAAGTCGGACCAGATCCGCGGCGATGGTGAAGCCCAGCGGAACCGCATCTTCGCCGAAGCCTTCGGCAAGGACCCGGAATTCTTCCGCTTTTACCGCTCGATGCAGGCCTATGAGCAGTCGTTCAAGTCGGGCGATACCCGCATGCTCATGTCGCCGGACAGCGAGTTCTTCCGCTACTTCCGGGATTCGCGCGGCGGTGCCGCGGCCCAGCCGTCTCCGCCTCGGTAGTGCGGCGCGATGGCCGACCTCGCCGCCGGGCTCGGGATTGCTCTGGTACTCGAAGGCCTGCTGTGGGCCTTGGCGCCGGAGCTTGCCCGGCGAATGGTGCGTGATATGGCCGAACTCGACCCGGCCCGCTTGAGACCCGTGGCGTGGGGCGTGGTCGCGGCCGGATGCCTGCTTGTTTATCTGGTCCGGGGATAAGTCGAGCCCTGAGGTCTTTGCCGCATCGAAGTTATCCCCGGGGGTCCGGCGGGTGCTATTCCATATGCAATGTTGCGGCTAGGATTGGTTGACGGCCAGGCCCCGAACGGCCAGGGCGGCCGGATCCGCCAGTGCCATTGAGATCAGGAGTTCGTTCATGCGGCGCGCGAAGAGCTTAACGACCGGCCTGTTGGCGATCATGGCGGCGGCGGCATTGGCCGGCGCCCCTCATAGTCCGGCGTTAGCGCTGGCAGAAGGTTCGGCCGGTCCGGCGTCCGTGGCACCGCTTGCCAAAAGGCTGCAGGACGCCGTAGTCAACATCGCCACCTCGCAGACGGTCAAGGGCCCGCAAGGCGTGCCGTTGCCCAAGGTGCCGAAGGGTTCGCCGTTCGAGGACTTCTTCGAAGACTTCTTCAATAAGCGCGGCGGCGCGCCGCGCGCCGATCGCAAGGTATCCTCGCTCGGCTCCGGCTTCGTCATCGACGGCAAGGAAGGTTTGATCGTCACCAACACCCACGTGATCGAAGGCGCGGAAGAGATCATCATCAACTTCCACAACGGCACCAAGCTCAAGGTCGACAAGGTACTGGGCAAGGATTCCAAATCCGACATCGCTTTGTTGAAGGTAACGCCGAAGGAGCCGCTGCCCGACGTCAAGTTCGGTTCTTCCACAACGCTCGAGGTGGGCGATTGGGTGATGGCGATTGGCAACCCATTTGGGCTTGGCGGCTCGGTGTCGCTCGGCATCATTTCGGCCAAGAGCCGCGACATCAATTCAGGACCCTACGACGATTATCTGCAGACCGACGCGGCCATCAACAAGGGCAACTCGGGCGGCCCGCTGTTCAACATGAACGGCGAGGTCGTCGGCATCAACACGGCAATCATCTCGCCGACCGGCGGCTCGATCGGCATCGGCTTCGCGGTGCCCTCCGACACGGTGGCGATGGTCGTCGATCAGTTGAAGCAGTATGGCGAGACGCGCCGAGGCTGGCTTGGCGTCAAGATTCAAACGGTGACCGAAGACATCGCCGAGACGCTGGGCGTTCCCGAAAACTCGGGCGCGCTCATTTCCGCCGTCACGCCGGGCAGTCCGGCGGCTAAGGCCGGGTTGCAGTCTGGCGACGTGATCATGAAGTTCGATGGCAAGGACGTGACGACCATGCGCGGCCTGCCCAAGATCGTGGCCCAGACGCCGATCGGCAAGTCCGTCGACATCGAGGTGCTGCGCAAAGGTTCGCGCACAACGATGCAGGTGGCCGTCGGCAAATTGGAAGAGGAAGAGGGCGCGGAGCCTGCAGACAAACCGGCCGATGAACCAAAGAAGGATGGACCGGCGGCCGCTCCGGTCATCGGCCTGAAACTCGCCCCGCTCACCGACGAGCTGCGCAAGAAATACGGCATCGAATCCAAGGTGACGGGCGTCGTCATCGAAGAGGTCGATCCGGAGAGCCCGGCGGCGCTCAAGGGCCTGAAAGCCGGCGATGTCATCGTCGAGGCGGGGCAGGATCAGGTGACGAAGCCCGAAGACGTTGCGAAAAGCGTCGAGAAGGTGAAGAAGTCCGATCGCAAGGCGGTGCTGCTGCGTGTCGAGGACGGTAAGGGCGATCTGCGCTTCGTCGCCGTGCCGCTCCAATAGCGCCTGCACTCAAAACAACGACGCGTTTTTCAAAGACCGGAGGCCCACTTGTCCGAACGCCATGGCATTCTCGATACCATCTTCGATACGATGGCGCCGGTGCATCCCGATGGCCATAAGTTCATCGCCGTTGGTGCTGTTGCCTCTCTCCTGTTCTTTCTGCTGTGGCCGCCGCTCGGCTGGATCCTCGCCATCCTGACCGGCTGGGTGATTTATTTCTTCCGCGATCCGGCGCGGGTGACGCCGCTGCGCGACGGGCTCGTCGTTTCAGCAGCAGACGGACGCATTTCGTCGATCGAGAAGGTGAAGCCGCCGGCTGAACTGGGCTTCGGTCCTGAAGAGCGTGTGCGCATCTCGACGTTTCTGTCGGTATTCGATGTTCACATTCAACGCGCGCCGGTCGCAGGCCGCATCATCCGCTCGATCTATATTCCGGGCGCCTTTCTCAACGCCGCGCTGGATAAGGCGAGCGAAGACAACGAGCGGCGCGCCATCGTCATCGAGATGCCCGGTGGCGGCGAAATCGGTTGCGTGCAGATCGCGGGCCTTGTCGCCCGCCGGATCATCACTTTTTCGAGCCAAGGTGATACCGTCGGCATCGGCCAAAGGTTCGGGTTGATCCGGTTCGGCTCGCGGGTCGATATCTACCTGCCGCCCGGCAAAGGAGCGCTGGTCTCGGTCGGGCAGCGTGCCATCTGCGGAGAAACCGTGTTTGCAGATCTGAAGTCTGATGAACCCGAACGGGAAGCGCGCCTGGCCTGACGATCGATTGATCGGTCCGGTGTCATTCTCCAACACGCGAGGTTGCCATGGACGAAGATGTCGTACCCAAGCTGGAAGAGGAAACGATCCGCCGCCGCCGCCGCCCGCTGTTTCGCCATTCGCGGGTGCCGGTCAGGATGCTGGTGCCGAATTTCTTCACGATCCTGGGGTTGTGTGCCGGCCTGACATCGATCCGCATGGGCATCGAAGGCCGCTACGATCTGGCGCTGGCGGCCATCGTGTTCGCCGCCTGTCTCGACGGCATGGATGGGCGCATCGCCCGGCTGTTGAAGGCGTCGTCGCGCTTCGGTGCGGAACTCGACAGCCTCGCCGACTTCGTCAACTTCGGTGTGGCGCCTGCGTTTCTGCTCTACACCTGGGGGCTCGGCTCGCTCAAAAGCGTCGCCTGGATCTGCGTGATGATCTTCGCGCTCTCTTCCGCTCTGCGGCTCGCCCGGTTCAACGCCGCGCTCGATGAAGACAAGCCCAAGTGGCAATCGAATTATTTCACCGGCATGCCGACGCCGGCCGCTGCCATCGTGGTGATGCTGCCGTTCTATCTGCATCACCTCGGCATCGAGGAAATGAAGTCGCCGCTGATGTTGAAGCTGGCGCTCGTCTACACGGTCTTCATCGCCTTCATGATGGTTTCGACGATCCCGACCTATTCGGGCAAGCTCTTGGGCGAGCGGGTGGGTCGCGAATGGGTGCTGCCGATCTTCATCCTCGCGGTGACGCTGGTCGCCATGCTGTTCAGCTATCCGTATGAGACGCTGGCGGCGGTTTCCATCGCCTATCTCGCGGCCATACCCGTGAGCTGGCGGCGGTTTCACGAAAAGAAGCAGGCCGATGGAAACGCCGTCGTGAAGGACGCTTCGATTCCCGCTGCGCCGGCTGGTGCCACTGCGCCGATGGCGGAGCCGTCGCCGCCGGGCCGCGTCCTGCCGCTCAGGCCCAACGATCCGCCGCGCTGACGGCAACGGGCGGTCCCAAGATGAAAATCGAAAGCCTGGCGATCCCTGCGGTCAAGCTCATCACGCCGAAGAAATTCGGCGATGACCGCGGGTTCTTCTCTGAAACCTGGAACGAGAAGGCATTTACCGAGGCCGGGATCGATGCCCGCTTCGTCCAGGACAATCAGGCCTATTCGGCCAAGCGCGGGACGGTACGCGGGCTTCACTATCAACTGGCGCCGGTGGCGCAGGACAAGCTGGTGCGGGTGATCAGGGGCGCCATCCTCGATGTGGCCGTCGATCTGCGCCGATCGTCGCCCACCTATGGCCGCCACGTCGCGGCGGTGCTTTCGGCTGAAAACTGGTCGCAGCTCTGGGTGCCCAAGGGTTTCGCGCACGGCTACTGCACGCTCGAACCCGATACCGAGGTTTTCTACAAGGTCACGGCGCTCTATTCGCCCCAGCACGACCGGGGCATTCTGTGGGACGATCCGGCGCTCGGCATCGCCTGGCCGGTGACAGCGGCAACGGCGGAACTGTCGGCCAAGGACAAGATGCAGCTGAGGCTCGCCGACATCGCTCCGCCGTTCGAGTGACCGGGCGGTGGCGAGGGGCTACTTCGTCTCTTCGGGCGCACGGTGATAGATGTCGTCGGTGCGCAAAATGTCGTCCTCGCCCAGATACGAGCCGATCTGCACCTCGATGATCTCGACCGGCACCTTGCCGGGATTTTCGAGCCGGTGCCACTGGGTGGCGAAGATGTAGACGCTCTCGTTTTCGCGCACGAGCTTTTCGATATCGCCGATCACGATCTTGGCCGTGCCCTGCACCACGATCCAGTGCTCGGAGCGATGATGGTGCATCTGCATCGACAGCTTACCCCCCGGCTTGACGTGCAACAGCTTGACCTGGAACCGCGGACCGACGTTGAGGGTCTCGAAATACCCCCAGGGCCGGTAGTTGCGCAGATGCTGTTCCTGCTCCTTGCGGTTCGAAAGCTTCAACCGCTGGACGATCTTGGAGACGTCCTGGGTGCGGCTCTTATCGGCAACCAGCAGCGCATCGGGCGTATCGACGATGACGAGGTCCCTGACGCCGATGGTCGAGACGATCGACTTTTCGGTGTGGACGTAGCAGCCCTGGGTATCTTCTAGGACCGCTTCGCCGTGGATGTAGTTGCCCTTTTCATCGCGCGGGGCGATTTCCCACAGCGACGACCAGGAGCCGACGTCGTTCCAGCCGACATCGAGCGGCAGCATGGCGGCCGTCAGCGTCTTTTCCATCACCGCATAGTCGATGGAGATGTTGGGCGAGGCGGCGAAGGCCGTCTTGTCGAGGCGGACGAAGCCCAGATCGTCGGTCGCCTTGGCCAGGGCGCCGCGGGCGGCTTCCAGAATTTGCGGTTCGAGCCGGGCAATCTCTTCCAGATAGGTACGGGCGGAAAGCACGAAAATGCCGCTGTTCCAGAAATAGCCGCCGCTGGCGAGATACGTCTCGGCCGTCGCCCGGTCCGGCTTTTCGAAAAACGCTTCGACCGCATAGGCGCCGCCGTTGAACCCTTCGAGCGGCGCGCCCTGTTTGATGTAGCCGTAGCCGGTATGCGCTTCGGTCGGCTTGATGCCGAAGAGGACGAGCCGGCCCGTGGCCGCAACCTTGGCCGCGCGCTTCACGCCTTCGACGAAGCGGGCTTCATCGCGCACCACATGATCGGACGGCATGACGGCGAGGACGGCGCCGGGGTTCTCGCGCAAGGCGGCGAGAGCGGCGACGGCAATCGCCGGCGCGGTATTGCGGCCGACGGGTTCCAGGATGATGGCGCGGGGCTTGATCCCGGCGCGATCCAATTCCTCCCGCACCAGAAAGCGATGATCATTATTGCAGAGCAGGATCGGCGGTGCGAAACCCTGATCGGGGTTGAGCCGCATCAGTGCCGCTTGCAGGAAGCTCGAGTTCTGACCGCTGAAAAAGCGGATGAACTGCTTGGGATACATCGATCGCGACAGCGGCCACAGCCGCGTGCCTGAGCCGCCGGACAGGATGACGGGAAAAATGGCGCTCATGAGCGAAGAATCTCCAGAAATCGACGCACGAACTCTAGTGTCTGATGCGGCTTGCAGCCAGGGCATTTTCAAGGCGGGCGCGCACTTTCCACGGGGCAGCGCTGTACGGCGCCGATCAATGCATCAGTGTGACAGAAGGGCGGTGCATCGCCAAGACGACCGAACGGCGGCACCCAACCGGCTAAGTGCGCATCGGCAACTCGGCTCCTGACAGGAGATCGAATGGCCGATGGCATCGAGGCAGCGCTGACGCGCTGACTATCTCAGACGTTCTGGCGCGTCAGGCGTTCACGCAGCGAACGCAGCGAACTTCCGGCCGACGGCGCAGGGGCATCGACCGGCGCAGGTGCGGCGCTGGCCAGCGGACGGCGATCCATCATTGCCGGCTGAGGCGCCTGCGAGGATGCCGCGAGGCGGCTGGAGTAGGCCGGGTTGGTCGCCGGAGCTGGACCGGAATCCTTGCGCAACAGCGGTGCGCCGCGCTGAACGGCGGGCTGCATGGCCTGCGGCGGCGCGGCCATCGGCTGCGGCTGGCGCACGAAGCCTGGATCGGCGGCATTTGCAGGGGCAGCAGCAGGTGCAGCATCCGCGTCCTGTCCGGTAATCCCCATGGCGTCGGCCATGAGTGCAAGCTGCTGGCTCATGTCGCCGCCGGTGCCGATGCCGGAAGCGCGCCAACGGTCGACGACCTGTTCGAGGAAGCCTTCATCACCCATCGACTTCTGCCACTTTTCCGAGAAGCGCGCGGTCGAAGAGCGCGGCAGGTGGTTCTTGGGCAGTTCGTCGAACTTGATGCGGACCGGAAGCGACATGCCGTCACCGAAGGCGATGGCTTCACGCTGGCCGAGCGAGGGGAGGAATTCGAGCAGGCCGGAGCCCGTGTCGGCAACAGCCGATTGCACGATCGCCTGGTCCTTGTCGTTGGCCATGCGCAGCGCAAACACGGTGTTGCACTGGGACAGAATGGTCGGATCGATTTCAGCCGGGCGCTGAGTGACGATGCACAGCGAGGCGCCGTACTTACGGCCTTCCTTGGCGATCTTGGCGATGGCGCGCTTGCACGGCTCGAAGCCGAGCGTGGCGTTTGCGGGCACGTAGCGGTGGGCTTCTTCGCAAACCAGCGTCACCGGGACCTGGCCTTCGCTCCATAGCGCGAAGTCGAAGGTCATGCGGCACAGAACGGAGACGACGACGTTGACGATTTCGGTCGGCAGTCCGGTCAATTCCAGAATGGTGATAGGCTTGTTGTTGACCGGCACGCGGAAGATGCGGCCCAGAACCTGGGTCATGCCGTCGTAGACGGTGAGCGAGCCGAACATGAAGGCGTAGCGGCCGTCCTGCGAGATCGTCTCGATGTAGTTCTTGAGTTGGCGATAGGGGGCAATATCGCGCTTGTTCTCGAGCTTGCCCATGCGCTCGTCGATGAGGCTGGTCAGGTCCGAGATGCGATAGGGAACAGGCGTATCGACGGTATATCGGCCGCTATCGATAACGCCGCGGCGCAGCTTGTTGGATTCCGAGTTGCGGCCCGAGCTGTAGCGGCTCTTGGCAATCGGGATCAGTTCCTGAAGAATTTCGATTTCCTGCTTACGATTGGGATCGCCGATCAGGACCTCAACGATTTCTTCGAAGTTCAACAGCCAGAACGGCAACTGCATGTTGCGCGGCGATATGACTTCCGCCCAGTCGGTGAAGGCGGTGGCGTATTCGTTGTGCGGATCGAGCAGCACGATGTGAGCGGCCGGATTCTTGTCCAGGATCGAGCGCAGGATCAGCGCGGTGGTGCACGACTTACCGGTACCGGTGGTGCCGAGAATAGCGAAGTGCTTGCCGAGCAGGTCGTCGACGCGGACCATGGCCGGGATCGAGCTGTCCTGACGGATGCAACCGACGCGGACCGACGTCTGGGTATCGCCGCAGAATGCGATCTCAAGTTCCAATTTCTTGGCGACGCGCACGCGGTCGCCGAGCGCCGGATAAATGGTCACGCCGCGATTGAACGCGCCCTTGGTGCCGTCGGGGCTCTTCCAGAGCTCGCCGACAAGGCCCAGTTCGGCGATCCAGATTTCGGCATCGCCATCGCGCTGGGCCGGCACCGGAACGGACAAGGCGGACACGATGGCGAGCACGATGGTGTTGGCGGTATCGATGGCAAGCAGGGTGCCCATTTCCGGTCTGTCGTTCAACGAACGGACGCGGCCATCCTGAGGGCCGTCGAGCAGCACGATCGCTTTTGAACCTGTGACCGAAACAATTCGGCCAATCGAAGGATCCGCATCGCGGGTGGCTGCGCCAAGGGTGGACGTCGGCTGCATGGAAGGTGTTCCTAGAGGCTCGCGGAGTTGCTGCTTTTTGACGGTTGAATCTGCACTGCGGAGACACTGTTACGGGGCGGAAGGATGACGGCGACTTCTGTGCCGACCCCCTTCTCGGAACGAATTTCGATCGCGCCGCCATGGAGTTCGACGAGCGACTTGGCAATCGGAAGGCCAAGGCCGGTGCCTTCGCGCCAGCGGGCCCTGCCGCCATCGACTTGACCGAACGGCGTCATTGCGATCGCGACTTCCTCGGCCGTCATGCCGACGCCGGTGTCGCGGACCAGGATCGATACCCCACCGTTGTTGACGCGAAGCGCTTCGACCGTGACCGTGCCACCGCGCGGCGTGAACTTGATGGCGTTGGAAATGAGATTGGTGAAGATCTGGCGCAGCTTGACGCCGTCGCCCCGAACCGCCGGCAGATCATAGGCGATCGTCGGCTTGAGCGTGACGTCGGCTTCGCTCGCCAAGAGGCGGAACGAGCTCATGCACGCCTGAAGAATCTCGTCGACGTTGACCTCGCGGCTGTCGAGCGTGTAGCGGCCGCTCTGGATCTTGGAGATGTCGAGGATGTCGTTGATGACCGACAACAGGTGGCCGGCGGCGTCGTTGATCAGGGTCGAAAACTCGACGATCTCGTTTGCCGGCAAATTGCGCTTTTCGTGCTCGCTGAGCAGCTTGGAGAAGCCGATGATGGTATTGAGCGGGGTTCTGAGCTCGTGGCTCATGTTGGCGATGAACTCGGACTTCACCTTGCTCGCCAGCTCCGCCTCGATGCGTGCCGAGTGCTCGGCAATGCGGGCGCGATGACGTAGCACCGCATCGCCCAGGAGCGACGCGTATTCGTTCATCAATGAGTACGATTTCGAGTTCCCGAAGGCCCCGTTCAGCATCGTCTCGCTCAGCCCTAGACGCACAAAGGCGCATTAATTTGAATGCTGAGCCTATGAGTCAGTACCTAACCGAAGGTTAAGCGAGTAATGAAAATGGGTTGATTTAGCTCATCGGATTGGAACTTCTTTCGCGAAATGTGGCGCAATTCGTTAGGTTTAGCGGGGCACGTGGCGGTGCCGACACGGCCGGAAAAAATGCGCCGATGGTGTCAGTTTCGCTCAAGCCAGGCCATTCGAATATGCATCTGGAAATGCTTGGAAGTGGCCGCGAGCAGCGCCGCTGATTCGATTGTCCAGGCAATTCGGGGCCGGGCGGTAGTCTGGCAGGCACCGGGCTGACGCCGATCTCAGCGGAAGTTAAACGGCAGGATCGCCGACAGTTCGCTCGTCAGCAACCCTTTGGGCATGGCACCTTGGATCTCGGGCGCGGCGCGGTCGACGATGGCGAGCGCGGTTTCGTCCAGGTTGACGTTGCCGGAACTGGTCTTGACTTCGCGCGACAACAGCCGGCCGTCGGCACCGATTTTGAGTTTAACGACCACCTTGCCGATCGCGCGGCGCTTCGGCTTGAACTTGGATTCCTCGAACAGACGGGCGAGCTTGCCGAAGTATTCGTTGATGGCGGTGGCATCCCCGCCCCGCTGCTCGCGCCCTGAGCTGGCTTCACGGCTGATCGCAATCTGGGCCGGCTGCTGCACGGCCTCGACCGGTTGGGGCTCCTCGGCCTTCACGTCCGGCGGCGGTTCTTCGGTCTTGATGATGTTGTCTTCGATGGCGGCGACCGACGTCGAAGTGATCGAGTCGCGCAATTCGTCAACTTCCTTCACTTCCTGCACTGGCTGTGCCTGAACCGTCTCGACCGGCGTAACTTCTTCGGTATGGATGGTTTCAGTCGCATCGCCGAGCTTGACCGAGCCTTCAAGCGCGATGCCCTGTTCGACCACGAACATGTCGTTGCCGTCGCCGATGGCATAGGTCTGGTAGTCGGCGGACTCCAACCGCGGCCACATCGCATATCCCAGCGAGCCATGGACCCCGAGCGAGAGCAGAACAGCTGTGACCTTGAGTGCACTCATGCTGCGACTCTTGACTGGCATTTAATTGCTTCCGCTCCCCTGAGAGGCGGGAGCCGGCTGCGATAGCAAGGAAACGCGGGCGTAGCCGGATTCCCCGACCCGGCCGAGAATCTCCATCACATCGCCATAGGGAATTTTACGATCGCCGCGCACGTAGACGATGCCGTCACCCTCCCGGGCCTTGATTTCCATGAGGCGGCTGACCAGCGTCTGGCGCGTTACCTGTTCGTCCCGGATATAGAGGTTGCCGTCTGCGGCAAGCGTAACAACCATCGGCTTCTTGATCTGACCGAGCTTGGCGGCCGATGTTTTCGGCAGCTCGACGGGCACGCCCTGAACCATCAGAGGCGCGGCGACCATGAAGATGATCAGCAGAACCAGCATAACGTCGACGAACGGCGTGACGTTGATCTCCGCCATCGGCTTGTATTCGTCTTCATCATGGGAGGCTTGTCCGACGGACATCCCCATCAGCGTACTCCTTGAAAGCCGGTGCGCGACAATGTCCGTGCCAAAGTCGCTATGGCGGGCCCGATGCGATCGGAGGCACGGCCGAGACCTACGGTGAACTGATTATAGGCAATAACCGCGGGGATCGCTGCTGCAAGGCCGACGGCGGTCGCAAACAACGCTTCGGCGATGCCGGGGGCGACGACGGCAAGGCTCGTATCCTTGGACTGAGCGATGGCCGTGAATGAATTCATGATGCCCCAGACGGTGCCGAAGAGGCCGATGAAGGGTGCGGCCGAACCAAGCGTTGCCAAGAACGGCAAGCCCGCTTCGATGTTTTTCAGTTCGCGCTTCATGGCGACGCGCATAGACGTTTCGAGCCGGTCGCGCGACTCGCTGCCCTCGCCGGCCGCATGGCCGCCCTCCTGCCATTCCATCACAGCGGCGGAATTAATGCTTGAAACGAGTCCGCGGCTCTCTGCCTGCGGCAAGCCACCGGAGGCCGCCGCTCTCTCGAGCCTCTTGATCTCGCGGTTAAGCCGCCAGATGCGGAATGCTTTCTCGAAGATCAGGGCCCAGCAGACGATTGAGGCCAGCAACAAACCGATCATGATCGATTTGACGACGATATCGGCGTGCTGGAAAAGCCCGATGATCGACAAATCACGCCCGGCGACAGCTAACGTTTCACCCAAGGTAAGAACTCGCTTATTTCATGAGTTGGACAGTGCTCAAGGTCGATACCGTGAGCTTTTGTAAACAATCGGGCGGCGCGCCAGCATCGGCCTTGCATTCGCGCACGTCGTTGATGAACAGCGAGCCGACCTTGTCGCAAGTGACGCCTTCGAGATCGAACTGTTTAACCGACTTCTTCTGCGATTTGAGTGGCGCCAGATCGAGTGCGAATTGGCGGGCGATCACGCCGTCGGGCTGAAACAGCGCCATGTCGAGTTTGAACGATTGGAACGCCTGATCGGAAGGGTTGTTGACCACCATGAAAAACCGGCAGCCCTTCTCGTAGGTCTCCACTTTGTTGAGCTCGAGCCCGATGGATCCGGAAGCCGGACTTTGCGCCTCGACCGCCGCAACCGCAGGTGCCGCCGCCGGCGAAGGGGTTGCCTCGCCAGCAATAATTTGGCTGCTCCAGGCGCAGCCCCACGCGGCGGCGAAGGCAATGAACGAAATTTTGTGGCTCACAGTCACGCGCTCGGTCTTTCACAGGTTTGAGACGATGGTGCAGCGTGGAGCGTGTAGCGGTTTTGAGAAGGCCCGGAAAGAGGGTTAGGGCCAAATATCGGTCGCGTTATATCAGAACATTTTGATTGCTGAGCAGCCTTGATAACTAACGGTTTTTATGAGACGGCGCGCTCGGAAAATGGCATGCGCCGCAACGAGAAAAATTCCCGAAATGGCCGGGATATATTCCCGTGCCGCCGCTGTGTGAGGTGCGCAGATGCAACACACGGAAATATATGGTGTATCGGGAATTTTTCGCCCCCGCCGCGGGGTTGACCCTTTCTTCAAACCGCATTCTTCCTGAAACAGACGCTTGATCGCGCGAGTCTGCGGGATCGATACAGGGACATCACCGGCCGCGATTGGGGAATTGCGAACGGTCTTCGGGGGGATGAAGTGGGAATGACACGTAAAAGTCTTGTGCTCGGATTTGCCACTGCTACGTGCTCGGCCGCCCTCTGGCTTGCCGCGCCAGCCGCGGCACAGGATGCCGGAACTCAGGCACCTGCCACGCCGCCGGCGCCACCAGCGGCCACGACACCAGTGCCCCCGGCTCCCGCCGTAACGCCGCCGCCGGCGGACGCCACGCCTCCGCCTGCCGCTACGACGCAGCCTCCTCCGGCGGCGTCCACCCCTCCCCCTCCGGCCGATACCCCGCCGCCAGCCCCGCCCGCCGGTATGCAGGGCACCGCGCCGGGCACGACCCTTCCTGAAGTTGACGTCGTCCAGCCCGAAGCCAAGCCGGAACCGCCTACGCCCGAAGATACGCCGGCGCCGACGCCGAAAGTGGTGAAGAAGAAGCCGCCGGTCGTGCAGGAACCGGTGGTCGTGCAGGCAAAGCCCAAAGCAGCTCCGAAACCGAAGCCTCAGGTGGTGGAAGCGCCGCCGCCGGCGCCTGTTGCCCAGCCTGAGCCGGCGCCCGCCGCCGCGACCGCGACCGTCGGACCGCCCGCCGGTGACACGGCGGTGAAGATGTCGCCACTCTCGGGCAGCGAAATCGCGCTCGACAAGGTGCCAGGATCCGTCGGTATCGCCACATCAGAACAGATCCGCGCCGAAGGTTCGGGGCAGGTTCAGCAGACCATCCAGCAGCAGGTGCCGGGCGTCATCATCACCGACATCGGCGGCAGCGGCTTCCGCACCGACGTCTCGTATCGAGGATTTGATGCCTCGCCCATCGGCGGCCGCGCACAAGGCCTTGCGGTCTATCAGAACGGCGTGCGCATCAACGAGTCGTTCGGCGATACGGTCAATCTGGACATCATCCCGACCAATGCCATCAGCGATATCGCCATCGTTGGCGGCAACCCGGTGTTCGGCTTGAATGCCATCGGCGGTGCGCTGTCGATCACCATGAAGGACGGCTTCTCCTACACCGGCGGCGAGATCGACACCATGTTCGGTTCGTTCGGCCGCAAGCAGGTCGGTGTCCAGGCCGGCGGCAACAGCGGCGGTGTCGCGGCCTACTTTGCCGGCGAATACATCGAAGAAGACGGCTTCCGTGATTTCTCCGAGGCCGAAGTCAAGCGCATGTACGGCGATATTGCGTTCAAGGGCGATGGTTCCGAATTCCACGTCAGCTTGACGGCGGGGGACTCTATTGCGGGCGTCGTCTCGGCCGCGCCTGTCGAAGTGCTGGACATCGGCTGGGGCCGCACGTTCACGAGCCCGCAGGACACCGAAGTTCAAGTGCTGATGCCGACCGTGTCGGGCCGCGTCGATGTGACCGAAACGCTGTCGTTCTCCGGCGTCGCCTATTATCGCCGCCTCAAGCAGCGGGTGATCGACGGCAACCTGTCAGAGGCAGAACCTTGCGAGGACGACGAGGGCGGGCCGGACTTCCTGTGCGCCGACGACGAGGCATTGATTGATCAGTTCGGCAATCCGGTCGCGACGCCGGACGGCGCCATCGGCTCGATCGAGCGCATCAACACCGATGCAGACAGTTACGGCGTCTCGCTGCAGGCCGTTGAAAAATCGCCGGTGTTCGGCCGGCCGAACCAGTTCCTCGTCGGCGTCAGCTATGACCGCGGGCAGGTGGGCTACACCACATCGAGCGAGGTTGGCACCATTGGCGAACGCTTCGTCGTCACCGGCACCGGCCAGATCGTCAGCGATCCCTCCGATCTCGCACCGCGCGATTTGGAAAGCGAAAACAACTATTACGGCATCTACTTCTCCGACACGATGGACGTGACGGATCAATTGGCCGTGACGGTCGGCGGCCGCTACAATTATGCGACGATTGATCTAACGGAACTCACCGGCCGTCCGGAATTCGCGGGCCTCAACGCCAACACGGATTTTGAGCGCTTCAACCCGACCGTGGGTGCCACCTACAAATTGCTGCCGGGCCTGACAGTCTACGGTAACTATTCGGAGGCCAACCGGGCGCCGACGGCTGCCGAACTGGGTTGCGCGGAAGAAAGCAATCCGTGCTTCATCGAGAGCTTCCTGACCGACGACCCGCCGCTCAAACAGGTGGTGACCCGATCGGTGGAAGCCGGTCTCCGCGGCGAGACCACAAACAACAATGGCGATCGCTTCTCCTGGTCGCTAGGCTACTTCCGCAGCGTCAACAGTGACGACATTTTGAATGTTGCCTCGCAGACGTTCGTCGGCCGCGGCTACTTCCTCAACGCCGGCGATACAAAGCGTGAAGGCTTCGAAGCCGCGGCAGGTTTCCAGACCGACCGCTTCAAGATTTACGGCAGCTACAGCTACATCAATGCCACGTTTGAAGACTTCCTCGTCCTGCCAGCGCCTAATACGCCAGGAGCGCTCGAGTGCCCTGAAAACGCTGACGCCGAGGAAGGCGAAGAAGAGGAAGAAGCGACCTGCAGCTTCGTCTCGCCGGGCGACAATCTTCCTGGAATTCCCAAGCACCGCTTCAAAGCCGGCATCGCCTACTGGATGACGCCGCAGTGGAAGATCGGCGCCGATTTGGTCGCCGCCAGCGATCAGGTGTTTTTTGGTGACGAAGCCAACAACAATCGCAAGCTTGCCGGCTACACTCGCGTCGATCTCAATACGTCCTACGACTTCAACGAGAACGTTCAGGTCTATGGTTTGATCAAGAACGTATTCGACCGCCGCTACGGCCTCTACGGCACGTTCTTCGACACCGAGGAATCCGAGGAGGCGGCGGAGGCGGCCGGCTACGAAGAATTCACCGATCCGCGCTCGATCACGCCGTCGCTGCCGTTTGCAGCCTACGGCGGCGTCAAAATCAAATTCTAAACTCGTTCTGTCTCAGAAACGCAATCGGCGGGCCTTAAGGTCCGCCGATTTGCTTTTTTGGGAAGGAACACGGCCCGCCGTGCGGCCGCGGCCGCTTCAGTGGCGCGCGGGTAAGAAGCGGGACGAAATGATCTGAGGTTCCGATGCAGGAGACACGCTTTCAATGCGGTTGATCTCGGCGATCGCCTCGGCAAGCGTCTCCGACAGGCGCTCCATGCCGGGCGTGCCGGCGGCGTCGCTCTGCATGTAGAGAAGGGTATCGCGCACGCTCGACAGGTCGATCTTCTGCCCGGCACGCCGGCGCTGAAATGACGAGAACATGGCGCGGATACCTCAAACACAACGCTACGCGTTAATCCTTCCTTAACAGTTTCCTTATCGCAAACATTGCGCCACGCCGCAAGAACGCGGGAGTTGCCGGGATTTGTCCCATTCCGGCACACAGGCACTTTCAATTCTCAATTTCAAATCGAACCTTCTTTTACCTGTTGGCGGCACACTCCGGCGTTGGGGTTGGAGTGGAGTATGTGACTGTGTCGACTGCGCCGAACACTGCGCCGGGCGTGCTCATAATCGTCGAGAACTTGACGGTTCCGTTGGACCGCCGGGTCTGGCAGGAAGCGCGCACGCTGAAAGAGGCCGGCTATACCGTCTCCGTCGTCTGCCCCAAGGGCGGCAAGTACACAGCACCCTACGAAGTGCTGGAAGGCATCCACATCTTCCGCCACCCGCTGCCCTATGAGGCGGACGGAGCGCTGGGCTACGCGCTCGAATATTCCTGGGCGCTGGCCTGGGAGTTCGCGCTGTCTGTCAAAGCCTATTTCAGAGTCGGCTTCGACGTCGTCCAGGCCTGCAACCCGCCCGATCTATTGTTCCTCATCGCGGGTTTCTGGAAATACCTGTTCGGCAAGCGGTTCGTGTTCGATCATCACGACATCAATCCGGAACTCTATGAGGCCAAGTTCAACAAGCAGGGCAAATTCCACCGGCTGTTGACCTGGCTCGAAAAGTTGACATTCAAGACCGCCGACGTTTCGATTGCGACCAACGAAACCTTCAAGGAAATCGCGATCCGCCGCGGCGGCATGCCGGCCGACAAGGTCTACATCGTCCGCTCGGTTCCCGATCTGACACGGTTCAAGCGCATCGAGCCTGACACGTCGCTGAAGAACGGCCGCAAGACGCTGATCGGCTACGTCGGCATCATGGGCGCGCAGGACGGCGTCGATCTGTTGATCGACGCAATGGAGCACCTCGTCAAAACCGAGGGCCGTAGCGACGTCCAGTGCGCCATCGTCGGTTCGGGCACCGAACTGCCCGCGCTCCAGCGCCGTGCGGAGTTGAAGGGCTTGACCGATTACGTGACGTTCACCGGCTTCCTGTCTGGCGAACCGCTGCTGCGCGCGTTCTCGGCCTTCGATATCGGCGCCATTCCAGATCCCAAGAACACCTACAACGACAAGATTTCGATGAACAAGGTGTTCGAGTACATGTGCCTCGGCATTCCGTTCGTGTCGTTCGATCTGATCGAGGGCCGCAAGGCCTCTGGCGACGCTGCGCTTTATGCCAGCGACAACGACCCGGTGCAGCTTGCAAGGCAATTTGCCAGGCTCGCCGACGATGTCGACCTGCGCGGTTCGCTCGGCGAAGAGGGCATCACGCGCGCCCGCGCGCTGCTCAAATGGGAGAACGAACGGGCTCGCCTGCTCGCCGCCTATGAGACGGCGCTGGCGCCCCAGGCAGCCACGCAGCGCCCGGCCGCCAAGGAAGCCGTCTCGCGGCGCTAGGGCCGCCGAACGCCCCTCGAACCGATATTCCAAAACGGCGCCAGGACTTGCGGACTGCGGCCCTGAAACCGCATCTTCGGCTTAATAGACGGCGGTTTGCCGCGGCGGATGTTGAGCCGACGCATTGTGTTCGTTCGTATATGTTGCGCAAATCGACCCGTGAACAAGGCTAAATCAGGTTTGCCCTGGCCGCCGCGGCTAGTGCATAAACTTGGCCCTGACCAAAAGGCGAGGATAGCGCTTCGTGCTTGACCAGCATGAAACAAAGACGAGGCAGGCCAGCGGGGGCCCAGGCGGCGGCGCGGCCAGCAGCGCAGGTGCGAGTCGGCCCATCAGCATTTTAATCCGCACACTGAACGAGGCCGACCGCATCGAAGCGGCGATCCGCTCGGCGCTTCCCATCGGCGGCGAGATCATTGTCATTGATGCTGGCTCCAGCGACGATACGGCCGCCATCGCCGAGCGGCTCGGCGCCAAGGTCATCGTCAATCCCTGGCCAGGTTTCGGTCCGCAGCGCTATTTCGGCGAAGAAAAGTGCGCCCACGATCTTATTTTCGCGCTCGATGCCGACGAGATCGTGACCCCTGAGTTTGTCCGTGAGCTGCACCAGGTTCTCGACCAGGCCGATCCGCCGCGCCTCATGCAGGTGCGCAAGGCGATGATCTTCCCGCATCACAAGAAGCCGCCGCCGCTCGGCTTCTGCACTACGCAGATCTACATCTACGACCGGCGGATCGCGCGCACCAATTCAAATCCCAACTGGGACAAGCTCGATATTGCGAGCAAGGAACCGGTGCACCTCATCAAGGCGCCGATCTGGCATTTCAGCTACCGCGATTGGAACCACGTTGTGCAGAAGGCGAACTACGTGGCCCAACTCGCCGCCGATACGTCACCGGTGCGCTCGCGTTTGGGACTGCTGTTCCGGCTGGTGTTCGAGTTTCCGGCGACATTTTTTAAGTTCTATTTCCTGCGCCGCTATTTTCTCGCTGGAGCCGACGGCTTCACCATGGCCATGCTGTCGGCCTTCGGCCGCTATCTGCGCATAGCCAAGATGCTGGAGAGGGCCGATTTCAACTACACCCGCAATAAGACCAACTCGCGTTAGGCTGATGATCAGGCACTGAACCTGCGCGCCAGATCGGTGCCGAGGTGCTTGTCATAGACTTCTAGCGTCTGGCGCTGCATGGCGGCGGTGGTGAAATTGTCGAGAATGTTCTGGCGGGCGCGTTTAGCCATCGACGCGCGTTCCGCCCGCGTCAGTGCGAGTGCTTCGGTCAATGACTGTTCATAGGCGGCAAGATCACTGGGGGCGACGAGCCAACCGGTGCGCTCAGCAGCCGCGACGCGCGGCGGGGCTTTGACGGTCTCGGGCGGTGCGCCGATATTCGTTGAAATCACCGGGCAGCCGATCGCCTGGGCTTCGGCACCGGCGCGGCCGAATGCTTCCGGCTCGATCGAGCCGACGAACGCGACGTGGGCGGCGGCAAATGCGGCCGGCATATCATCGACGTGGCCGACGAGGCGGACACTGTCTTGCAGCCCATTGGCGGCGATCGCGTGTTCAAGCTCGGTGACGTAGCCGTCGCGGCCTTGAGCGTCGCCAGCCATGATGAACACGACGCCGCCAAGCGCGTCTTTCATCCGCGCGGCGGCATCAATGATTTGGCGCTGCCCCTTCCAGGCGGTCAGCCGGGCCGCATGCAGGACGACGCGCGTGTCATCCGATACGCGCCAACACTGACGCAGGGCCGCTATGCGCGCGGCTGAGACGGCATCGGGATTGAACCCGTCGACATCGACACCGCGATAGATGACGCGGATGCGGCTTTCGGCAGTGCCGTAGCGGCTCTTGATGAGATCGGCGGTGTAGCGCGAGTTGGCGATCACCGTATCGCCGCGGGCCATGACGCTGTTGTAGAAATTCTTGGCCCTCGAGCGCTCATTGTAGGCGCCGTGATAGGTGGTGATGAACGGCAGCTTGAGGCGGCGCGCGGCAGTGAGCGCACTCCAGGCCGGGGCGCGGCTGCGGGCATGGATCAAGTCGACGCCCTCGCGCCGGGCAATGGCGGCGATGCGCTGTGCATTGAGCAGCAGGGTCGCCGGGTTCTTGGCTGCAGCCGGAAATTGGATCAATTCGCCGCCTGCGGCCTTCAACCGGTTGCTCATCCGGCCGCCCTCGCTCAAGACGAGTGCGCGGGCACCGGCCTTGACGAGTGCAGCGGCAATTTCGATCGTGGACAGCTCCGCACCGCCGGTGTCGAGTTCGGGAATGATCTGCAGTACGGTCGGTCGCGTCGCGGCCATCGCTCGGGTCTCGGACAGGTGCATTCGTTTCAACGAAGGGTTCTATAGGGTGATGACAAGCGAACCGCAAACGTTGATCGCCGGCAGCGGCGGTGGTGCCCGGACCATTGCCTATCGCACGGTGAAGCCGCGCCGAAATGGCGCGCCCAGCGTGTTCTGGCTGTCTGGCTTCATGTCGGACATGGCATCGACCAAGGCCACGGCGCTTGCCCAGTTCGCGGCCGAGAAAGGGCTCGGCGCCACGCTGTTCGACTATTCGGGTCACGGCATCTCGGGCGGAGAATTCAAGGATGGCACGATCGGCCGCTGGCTCGAAGAGGCAGAGGCCGTTTTCACCAAGGTGGCGGAAGGCGACCAGATCATCGTCGGCTCCAGCATGGGCGGTCACATCGCGCTACTGCTGTTGCGCAAGCTGATGGCCGAGCGGCCCGGCGACGCCGCTCGCGTCAAAGGAATGGTGCTCATCGCGCCGGCATGGGACATGACCGAAGAATTGATGTGGAAGAAGTTTCCCGAGGAGGCGCGCCGCGCCATCCGCGAAACCGGCGTCTACATGGAGCCATCGGACTACGACGCGCCGTATATGATCACGCGCGCGCTGATCGAAGAGGGCAGGTCGCATCTGGTCGCGCCTGATGGTTTCGATCCGGGCCGGCCGGTGGTGATCTTGCAGGGCCTTGAAGACAAGGATGTGCCGGCGGAGCACACGCGGCAACTGTTGCATTTGTTGAAGGGCGGCCGCGCCGAATTGATCGAGATCGCAGACGGCGAACATCGCCTGTCGCGGCCGCAGGACCTGGACAAGCTGTTCGCTGCCGTCGGGCGGTTCGCCTGATGCTTACTTGTCGGATACCTGCGAGACGTTTTCTTCCGGCAATTCGTCGGCGACAGCGGCTTCGAGTTCCGCCGGGCCGGCCTGCTCCGCGATCGCCTCGGGCACCAGCCACATGCGATAATCTGGTGCCGTGAACGGCGCGGCGCACACGAGTGTGCCGTCGATCATCTTGCAGGTCTGATCGGCCTTGGCCTCAATCGTCTCCATCCGGATGAGCCGCGCCGGGCCAAGGTCGACGATCTGAACGAAGCTCTGCGGCGGCAGGGCCACCGAGCGGAACACGCACAGCGGCTTACCCACACAATCCCCCGCACTCGCGCCTGAGCGGGTCGCGTCAGCCCGGGCATAGGCCTTGGAGGGAGCCTGAGCGCCGCTCGAAACGTAGCAGGTCTCCTGCAGGCACAGGATCGGGCTCGTCTTCGACGTAGCCCGCTTTTCTTCCGACTGGCCGGGATTTAGCACCAGCAGGATGCTGGCGCGCACGGCGGACCCCGTGGCCGGCGCAGGAGATGACGAAGCGGCCGGCGTATCGGCCATGGGGGCGGCATTGGCCTCGGTGCGGGGCCGGGAGGCCGCCGGTTGCGGGCTCGTGGCGGCGGCAGGTTTCGCAACAGCTGCGGCAGCAGGCGGCGGCGTTGCGGATTTCACCTTCAGTTCGACGGCCGCCTTCTGCTCGGCGGCGCGACGAGCCTCAGCTTCGGCCCGCGCCTGATCGAGCATTTCCTTTTCATCGGCCGCGCGCTGCTCCTCAAGCTTCTGGGCTGCGGTCTTCTGAGCCGCCGCTTCGGAAAACTTCTGAGCGATTGCGTGCGCGGGATCGGCCTGACCAGCAACTGCGATCGGCGCGGTTGCGGCAAACCCCAGGCCCGTGGCGAAAAGCAGTGTGACGGGCAATCGCAAACGCATGATCCCTCTCCACAAGATACGGCTCCGCCGGACCCTAATGGCCCCGGTCCGGGGAAAAAAGACTTTGTCGGCCAGCATTCGGGCCAAATCGCGGACACGGCGTGGCGGCGGTTGCGGATTTTTCACCCGCCGTGGCTCAAGAGCCCCTGCAACCCATCGCGATACGTCGGGTACGCGAGTGAGACTCCCAGGTCTCTCTTCATCCGCGCGTTGGAGACACGCTTTGATTCCGAATAGAAGCTGCGCGCCATGGGCGTGAGGCCGGCCGTGGCGAAGTCGATATCGGGCGGCACCGGGGCGCCGAGCAGGTTGGCGGCATATTCGACCACATCCTGCGGCGGGCCGGGCTCGTCGTCGGTGACGTTATAGACGCCGCCTGGATACGGACGGCGCATGCCGGCTTCGACGGCGTTGGCGATATCTTCGACGTGAATGCGGTTGAAAACCTGGCCCGGTTTGACGATGCGCCGCGCCGTGCCGTCACGCACGTCGTCAAGGGCGCTGCGGCCGGGGCCATAAATGCCGGGCAGTCGGAAGATCATGACGCATTTTCCCGTGCGCTTGCCGAAGTCGAGCCACGCCGTCTCGGCGGCGAGGCGCCGCTTGCCGCGTTCGGATGCGGGCCGCGCCTCGGTCTCTTCGCTGACCCATTGGCCGCCGGCGTCGCCGTAGACACCGACGGTGGAGAAATAGCCGATCCAGTTGAGGGTCTCGGCAGCCGCCAGATCGGCGCCGTGCAGGTTGAGTGCCGGGTCGCCGGACTGAGCCGGCGGGATCGAGAGCAATACATGCGTCGCCGATCTGAGCGCCTTGGCCACGCTTTCGCCAGCGCGCGTGCCATCGAAAACGTAGCCGTTGATGCCCTGCGAGGCCAAACGGGCCACGCCGGCAGCACTGGTCGATGTGCCGCTGAGGGTTGCCCCATTGGCGGCGAGACGGCGGGCAAGATGGAGCGCGCTGTAACCGAGGCCGAAAGCAAAAAAGTGCATCAGGTCGCCATGTCCGTTTCTTCCGTTGACCATTCGGCTTTCACGCATGCGTCGGTCTCGTCATGGAATTTCTCGCGCCGCAAAGTCTCGGCCTCGACGCTCGGGACAAGCCTGTGAATAGCCCACACCGCCATACCTCTCACAAGTGGGGATGGATCATCAAGCAGCGTTGTAACTCTCTCGATCAAGCTCGCGTCACCGGAATTGCCGGCGGCAATGAGGGCATTGCGCACAACACGGTCGCGGCCCGTGCGCTTGACAGGCGTGCCGGCAAAGCGGGCGCGAAAGCTTGCATCATCCAAAGACAAGAGTTCGGAAATCGGCGGATTGTCGGCCTCGATGCGGGCGGCGTATCGCGCTTCGTGCGAGGCCTTAGCAAATTTGTTCCAGGGGCAGACGGCGAGGCAATCGTCGCAGCCGAAGATGCGATTGCCGATGGCCTTGCGGAATTCGCGCGCGATCTGGCCTTTGTGCTCGATCGTCAGGTAGGCGATGCAGCGTCGCGCGTCGAGTTGATAGGGGCCCGGGAAAGCGTTCGTCGGGCACACGTCAAGGCAACGGCGGCAGGAACCGCAATGATCGATCTCCGCTGTATCGGCGGCAATCTCGGCTGTGGTCAGGATCACGCCGAGGAATAGCCAAGAGCCATGCGTGCGCGAGACGAGATTGGTATGTTTGCCCTGCCAGCCGAGCCCCGCCTGCTGCGCCAGCGGCTTTTCCATCAGCGGCGCCGTATCGACGAAGATTTTAACGTCCGCGCCAGACGTCTCGGCGGCGGCGCGGGCGAGCGAGCGGATCTTGCCCTTCAGCACGTCGTGATAGTCGCGCCCCTTGGCATAGACGGAAACGACGCCGCGGGATGTCTCGGCAAGCGCACTTAGTGGATCGGACACCGGCGCATAGGAATGGCCGATCAGGATCGCGCTCTGCGCCTCGGGCCAGAGTTTCGTGGGATCGCAGCGGCGGTCTTCCGTCTCGGCCATCCAGGTCATGCCGCCGTGCCGTCCGGCAGCGAGAAACGCGCGCAGCCTGCGTCCGGCCGTGGCGGCGTCGCTGGTGCGCAGATCGGCAACGCCGGCGCAATCGAGACCGAGTTTATGCGCTTCGGCTTCGATAAATCTTCTGAGCTGTGCGGGCGTGCGGCCGGTCATTGCAACGGCCGCACGCGGTGAGCCACACTTCCGGCACTCAGAAATCGAGATCGGTATAGGCGAGCGGCGGCGCCGTGCCCGGAATGCGGTCGGCCAATAGCGGCCGGAACGACGGCCGCGACTTGATGCGCTGATACCAAGCCTTCGCCGGGGGATAATCGTCCCATAAAATTTCGCCCAAATAGTCGACCGTGGAAATCTGCGCGGCGGCGGAGAGATCGGCAAAGCTCATCTCATCGCCCGCGAGCCAGCGGCGGTGATCGGCCAGATAGCTCACATAGGAAAGATGATAGCGCAAGTTGGCGCGCACCGCGCGCAACATCTCCGCATCCGGCGGCACCGGTCCGGTCGATCGCATGCGTTGGTAAATCTTCTCATAGAGCAGCTCTCGCGACACCTCGCGATCGAACTTGCCATGGAACCAGTCAACAAGCCGGCGCACCTCGGCACGCTGCTCGCGGCTGCCCGGAAAGAGATCGGGCGGGCGCACCGGCGTCGACGTCGCGATGACCTCCTCGGCGATGTATTCGGAAATGGAGTAGACGCCGCACAGCACTAGCCCCTTGCCCATTTCGAGTACCGGATACTCCCCGGCCGGATTAAGGGAAAGCAGCGGCTGGCGAAGTTCCCAGGGCGTGTCGTCGATGAGCGCGGCCTCGATGCCGAACTCGCCGAGCGCGAGGCGCACGGAGCGCGAGCGCGGGCACAGCCGGTACTGGGTCAGCCGAAAGGTCATCGCCACAATCCTAAGATCAACATGAGCCGGACTATATAAAGTGTGCGTCCGATTCGGGGCGCGGCAAGCGGCGCGGTGACGCTTTCCTCAACATGTCTTTGCCGTAGGGTTTCGGGCCGAAGTCTGCTAGCAAGCGCCGGTAACACGACCCGGAAACGCGGGATGGCAGGGGGATTTCGATGCCGACGTGGCAGGTGATACTTCTCGGGCTGATCGAGGGATTGACCGAATATATTCCGGTGTCGTCCACCGGCCACCTGTTGCTGACCCAGCGGCTATTGGGCTTTTCATCGCCCGGCCGGACGTTCGAGGTGTTGATTCAGCTCGGCGCCATTCTGGCGTTGCTGACCGTCTACGCGGCGCGGCTTTGGCAGATCGCCCGCGCCATTCCGCAGGATGCGACGACGCGGCGGTTCGTGTTTGCCGTGTTGCTGGCGTTCCTGCCGGCCGCGATCATTGGGGCTGCGGGACACAAGATCATCAAGGAAGTCTTTTTCGAATCTCCGCTCATCATCTGCGTGTCGCTTGTCGCCGGCGGCGTCATATTGCTGATCGTCGACCGCATGAAGTTTGAGCCGCGCTATCATGACGTGATGGAGATCGGACCTGTGACTGCGTTGAAGATCGGCCTTTGCCAGTGCCTGGCGCTGGTCCCGGGTGTGTCGCGCTCGGGCTCGACCATCGTCGGGGCGATGTTTCTGGGGGTCGACAAGCGCACGGCCGCGGAATTCTCGTTCTTTCTCGCCATGCCGACGATGGCAGGCGCCTTCGCCTATGACCTTTACAAGAACTGGTCGATCCTCACGGTCGACGATGCGGCCAAGATCGCGCTCGGCTTCATCTCGGCCTTTATCGCCGGCGTCATTGTCGTCCGCTACGTGCTGGATTTCATTTCCAGGCGCGGGCTATCGTTTTTCGGCTGGTGGCGCATCCTCGTCGGCGGCGTGGGACTAGGCGCGCTGGCTGTTCTGGGCTGAAGGATATGACAAAGCCGGCATTCGCCGGCTTCATCATGTTCCAACGTATGCCGCCGCCGCGTGGGCGCGTTAGGCCGCGTGCGAGGTAGCTGGTGTGGTCAACACACGCTTCATCGTCTCGGCGTCCTTGGCGGCGCGCAGGTGCTCGAGCATTTTAGGATCGCGGACGAGGCGTGAGATGCGCGCCAGCGCCTTCAAGTGATCGCCACCGGCATGCTCGGGCGCGAGCAGGAAGAAAATCAAATCCACCGCCTCGCCATCGTGACTATCGAAAGCAATGGGGTTCGACAGCTTGGCGAACAGGCAGGTGATGGATGCGAGTCCCGCCATCTTGACGTGCGGAATGGCAATGCCGCGGCCGAGGCTGGTCGAACTCAAGCGCTCGCGCTGCAGAAGCGCATTGAAGATGTCGTGCTGAGCCAGCCCGGTGATCTCCTGGGCCTTCTGCGCCAGCAATTGCAGAGCCTGCTTTTTGTCCTGCGCGGTGAGATCGGGCACGATGCCATCCTTCGCGAGGAGATCTGCAAGGTCCATGCTCATTTCGTTCACCTGTTCGTGTCGCCATGGCGAGCCTTGTAAAGGGCCGCCGTTTCAAACCTGATGTCCGGCCTGCCCGATGTGGGCAGGCCGGTTTGAACTGTGACTGCCGGACGCTTTCAGCGTGCCGACAAATTTCCGGAACCGTTGAAACCTTTCGCCGCTGTGGGCTCTGCATCGACCCAGCCAATGTTGCCGTCGGCGCGGCGGTAGACGACATTCAAGCCGCCGTGGGCCGCATTTCGGAACATCATGAAGGGTGCCTCCGTGACGTCGAGCTGCATGACGGCCTCGCTGACCGTCATTTCGGCGATATTGCGATGAGTCTCGGCGATGATCAGCGGATTTGAACCCGCCTCGACCTCGCTATCCTCATCATTCACGCTGACAACATAGTCGCGCGCGTCGATGTCGCCTTTGCGGCGCTGACTGCCAGTGGTTGCGGCGGAATGGGATTTGAGGCGGCTCTTGTAGCGGCGCACGCGCGTTTCCAGCCGCTCCACGGCGTCATCCGCGCTCGAATAAGCGTCACCACCTTCACCATTGGCTTCAAGGAGCAAGCCGCTCGCGAGCTTCACCGCGCAGCTGGTCTTGAAGACGCCACGCTCTTTCTCAAGCCGGATGTGGCTGTCGACATCACGGCCGATGTATTTTTGCAGGACAACGCGAATCTTGTCGGCGACGTAGGATTGATAGGCGTTCCCTGCGTCGACGTTCTTGCCGGTAATTTGGATGGTCATGTCTTTGCCTGCTTGGTCACGGTCTTGGCGCTGGTTTAAGCCAGCATTCTCAACGCCGAAGGCCACTTTGTTGGCCTCGTCTATAAACCTGAACCTTCGTCCTTAGGCGGCATGGTCCCTGACTGTCTAGGAGGCGCATTTTGACGCGCCCTTGCCACTAACCGTTAGGCACTTCGCCCCCTCGTGTCAAATCACGGATGGTGGAGGTTCGTGTCGTCAAAAAGCGTATAGTTCCTAGGACTTAAGTTCGTATTTCGATCGCTGAACAGAAATCAGATTGCGCCACCCAGGCGTTCCACGAGACGCTTGTCGCGCCGCCTCTGGACGGATGAGGGAATTCGCATCGCTTCACGGTATTTGGCGACCGTGCGGCGCGCAATGTCGATGCCGTCGGCCTTGAGCCGGTCGACCAGTTGATCGTCGGACAAGACGTCTTCGATGCGCTCGGCGTCGATCAATTGCTTGATACGGTAGCGCACCGCCTCGGACGAATGGGCTTCGCCCGCGTCCGCCGAGGCGATTGCCGAGGTGAAGAAATACTTGAGCTCGAAGATGCCGCGGGGCGTGGCGACGTACTTGTTAGAAGTGACGCGCGACACGGTCGATTCATGCATCGAAATCGCTTCTGCGACGGTCTTGAGATTGAGTGGTCTCAAGTGTTGAACGCCGTGGACGAAAAAGGCGTCCTGCTCGCGCACGATCTGTTCGGCGACGCGCAGAATGGTGCGGGCCCGCTGGTCGAGGCTTTTGACCAGCCAGTTGGCGGTCTGAAAACATTCCAGCAGATACGACTTGTCTTTCTCGTTGGTCGCCGTTTTCGAAACCTTAGTGTAGTAGCTGCGATTGACGAGCACGCGCGGCAGCGTGTCGGAGTTGAGCTCGATGTGCCAGCCGCCGTCGTTGGCGGGACGGACGATGACGTCCGGCACGACCGGCTGCATCTGCACTGAACCGAATTTCAGGCCCGGTTTGGGGTTCAGCCGCTTGATCTCCTGTATCATGTCGGCCAGTTCGTCCATGTCGACATCAACCGCCTTGCGCAGCGCCGAGACATTGCGGCTGGCGAGAAGATCGAGATGGGCGAGCAGTTTCGCCATCAGTGGATCGTAGCGGTTCTGGTCCTTGAGCTGCAGGGCGAGGCATTCCGACAAGGACCGGGCCATGACGCCGGCGGGATCGAGCGTCTGTAGCTTGGCCAGCACGGCATCGACCATTTCCATCGGCGCGCCGAGCTTGGCGGCAACCGATTCCAGGTGCGGCGTGATGTATCCGGCATCATCGACGAGGTCGATGAGGTACTGGCCGATCAGCCGCTGCTGATGTGAGGCGATGACGAGCGGCAACTGCTGGCTCAGATGCTCGCGAAGGGAAACTTCGCTCGCAACATAGTCTTCAAGGTTGCTTTCCTCGCCGCTCGACGCATTGGACATGCGCTGATTGACGCCGGCCCAGCCAAGGCCCGTGACGGCTCCGCCGGCATCGGGTTCGCCGGTCGAGCGGTCCTGAAAGACGTTGCCGAAGTCGGTGTCGAGCGTTCCAGCGGGGTCGGCGACCGGCTTTTTGAGATCCAGCCACTCTTCGGAAGATTGGTCGCCAGCGTCGAACACGGAATCCGGCGGGCTTTCGTCGGGGGCTTTCGCGGCCGGCTCTTCCTCACGTTCGAGCAGAGGATTGCGCTCCAGTTCGGACTCGACGAACTCGGTCAGTTCAAGATTGGAAAGTTGCAACAAGCGAATAGCCTGCTGCAGCTGGGGTGTCATCACCAGCTGCTGGCCTTGCCGCATCTCCAATTTGGTCGACAGCGCCATGCGCTAACCTAAAGCTCCGAGTAATGTGCTCGGCGCCCAGATGTACTCAACGCGTATTAACGAACATATCGCCGAGGTAGACCCGCCTGACGTCTTCATTGGCTATGATTTCCGAAGGCTTACCTTGTGTCAGAACTTGACCATCATAGATGATGTAGGCGCGGTCGATGAGACTCAATGTTTCACGAACGTTATGATCGGTAATAAGTACACCGATGCCCCGCTCGGTCAGGTGCCTGACCAACTGCTGAATGTCGCCGACGGCGATGGGGTCGATGCCGGCGAAAGGTTCGTCCAGCAACATGAACGAGGGCCGTGAGGCCAAGGCGCGCGCGATTTCGCACCGCCGCCTCTCACCGCCCGAAAGCGCCATCGCCGGCGACTTCCTGAGCCTGGTGATGGTGAATTCCTCAAGCAGGCTATCCAGCTGCTCCTGGCGTTTCTTGCGGTCAGACTCGACCAGTTCGAGCACGGCCATGATGTTCTGCTCGACCGTCAAACCGCGGAAAATCGAGGCTTCCTGCGGCAGGTAGCCGATACCGAGGCGGGCGCGCTGATACATCGGCAGGCTGGTGACGTTTTCACCGTCGATGGTGATGCGGCCGGCGTCGGCGGCGACAAGCCCGGTAATCATGTAGAACACGGTCGTCTTACCGGCGCCGTTGGGGCCCAGAAGGCCGACCGATTCTCCGCGGCCGACGGCAAGGCTGACGCCTTTGACCACCATGCGCTTCTTATAGGACTTCTTGATTTCGTAAGCGGTCAGCCAGCCGTCGGCGCCGATGGCGTGCGGATCGTCCGGCTGGCCCTGTGCCGCGGCGGCGCCGCGCCCGTTAGTTGCCTGACGCGCGCCCCCACGGCCGATCTTAGCCGTCACGCCGCCGATCCGGCCTTTGAGGGGTAATGCCTTGAACACAACAAGCCTCGCAATCAGGAGTTGGGGCAACACGTCACGTCTTAGCGCGACCTCACGGTCGATTGGAAGGCGCTGATCGGGTCGACCAGGCTGACCCCGCGCCGTCGCCGGATGCGGCCGCGGCGCCGCTGGCAGCTTTGCCGGCCTGAGCCTTGAGTTCTCCGGGATAGAAAACGGCGCTCGGCCGGTTTGCCCGCGCCGGAGCTTCACCCGCGGAATCCCGCGATGAGGTCATGGCGTTCGACCCGCTGGTCGACGTGGCTTCGGTCTTGATCACGCTTTCACCCGTCGTCATGTCGATGACGAGCTTGGTGCCGCGCACGACGTTCTTGTTCTGCGTCAGCACCACATCGCCGCCCAGCGTGGCGGTGTTGGCGCGGGTGTCGAAATCGGCCCAGTCGCCGCTGGCGTTCTGCCCATCCTTGGACGTCACCTGCACTTTTTTGCGGGCCTGGATGCGGTTGATCTTGGCCGCCGTTTGCGGTTGCACGGCGGCCTGACCTTGGACCGGCGAACCGGTGTTGAGGCCGGCGGAGCCAGAATAGGTCGCGGTCAATTCGGCCGACCGGATGACGAAGTCGCCTTGGATGGCGCGCACGTCTCCGCTGAACACCGCCTGCTTGGCGCGATCGTCGACGTCGAGCCGGTCGGCTTCCACGTTCACCGGCGCGCCGGGGTCGGTCTTGAACGTGGCGCCGAACGCAACGCCCTGCTTGGGTTCGCCGTTGTCAGCCGGCTTCGGCGCGCTCTTGGTGTCGCCCTGCTGGAAACGCGCCGTGACGCGGCCCGGGCCGCCCTGCGCCGTCAATTGCATCTTGGAATTGGTGCGGTCGAAGAAGAGCCTCCGGCCTTTCAGCTCGTTGATGCCTTGGGTGACGGCAACGGGGCCCGTGAGCAGAATTGTGTTGTTGGCCTGATCGATTTCCGCCCGGTCGCCGACGGCGCGCTTGTCGGGGGCTTGCGTCATCACCACGTCGCCGTCGAGCACCGCCTTCTGGGAGATGGCGTCGAAATCGGCGCTGCGGCTGGTCACGCGGTCGCCGGTGGATTGGGTCAGAACGACAGGGTCTTTGGCGACGATCCGCTTGACCCGGCTCGCGTTCTCTGGGTTCTGCGCCCCTGCCTGCTCCGTGCCGCCCGCCTGCTGCGTCGCCGAGCCTTCGTAGGTGACTTCCATTTCCGGCGTTGTGATCGCGGATTGGCCCTGTACGGCCTTCACCGCCCCGGTGAAAATCGCCACCTTGGCGGCATCGTTGATATCGAGGCGCTTGGCGACGATATCGACCGGCTCGCTGGCATTACCAAAGGTCATGGGTGCCGCAGCGTCAACCGGTGCCGCACCCTCTTGCGGCGGTCGCGGCTTCAAGATCGTCCGGACATTCTCGACGAATGTGTACTCCTTCGACTTCTGCCGCACCGTCATGGAGTTGGCGGTAATCGTGCCGGCATCCATGGCGACGGAAACCGGCCGGTCGGAGGTGATGATGTTCTCTTTGGTCTTCACCGTCGCCCGCGTCAGACGTGCCTTGAGCCCGGTCTCGCCGCTGATGTCGATGGCGTCGAACAACTCCAACAGGTTGGCCTTGTTGTCGAAGGTGCCGCGCGTGGCCGCGAGCTTGGTCGTCAGCTTCTTGGCGTCCATCAATTCGCCGGTGATGCCATTGAGCTTGATGAGATTGAGGTTCTTGAGGTCTTGCTGCGCTGTCTTGGCGCGCACCCAGTAGCGGCCACCGTCCTTGTTGAACCCTTCGTAGTGCGGGTTCTCCATGGCGATATTTTCAGGAATGATCTGCGGAATTGCCAGTTCGCCGAACCCCGCGCCCCACCCCGTGGTCTGCAGTACGCTCAGGCCGTAGAGCCCGAAAATCGCGACCGTCGAAAGGGGCAACGCATATTTGAGCAGCTTGACTTGAGCCGAGTGGCGGCGGGCGCGGGCGCGCAGCGTCGTGCGGTCACCGGCCAGCACGATGCCGGTACCGGCTGGCCGTGGCCGCCCCGACGTGACGGTTGTGTCACTCACGCTCGCCATTCGCGTCTTGTCGCTCTGGAAGATGCCCCGAAGTCCCGGACCAGTGTCCCGTGGAAATAGGGAAAGATTGGGACTATGGCCAGCCTCAAGCCGGCTGAGGCGCCGATTTCCGCTAATCTTGTGCCGGAAAGCCCATCAATGGGCGAAAATGTCCTGCTCGCCAAAGCCGGCAAGATCGAGCCTGGCGCGCACCGGAAGAAATTTGAACGCGGCTTCGGCGAAGCTGGTGCGGTCTTCCCGCTTCAGCATGTCGTCGAGCCGGGCCTTGAGCTTGTGCAAATGCAGCACGTCGGAAGCCGCGTAGGCGAGCTGGCTCTCGGAGAGGTCTTTTGCGGCCCAGTCGGAACTCTGCTGCTGCTTCGAAAGCTCGATGCCGAGCAATTCGCTGCACAGATCCTTGAGCCCGTGCCGGTCGGTATAGGTGCGCACCAGCTTGGACGCGATCTTTGTGCAGTAGACGGGGGCCGTGTCGACCTCCAGATACTTCTCCAGCACCGCCACATCGAAGCGGGCGAAGTGGAAGATTTTAGTAATCTTGGGGTCTTTCAGCAGCGCTTTAAGGCGCGGGGCGGCGTAGTTCGATCCGTCAAACTGAACGAGATGGGCGACACCGTCGCCGGCCGAGAGCTGGACGAGGCACAGCCGGTCGCGGTGCGGGTTGAGGCCGAGCGTCTCGGTGTCGATGGCAACGCCATGTGGGAATTTGAGGCCCTGCGGGAGATCACCCTTGTGCAGTTTGATGCTGGGTGCTGCCATCGTATCGGACCTGTAATGGGACCGGCGTGGTGCGATCTTGGGGCCTGGCCTGATCGGCATCAATCCGCGTCGAAAGAAATGGTGCCCAGAAGAGGACTCGAACCTCCACGCCTTGTGAGCGCTAGTACCTGAAACTAGTGCGTCTACCAATTCCGCCATCTGGGCAGGCAAGCGCCATCACCTAGAGGCAGTCGCCCCGGAAGTCAATTGTGTGCCAAGGGCCCAAAGCGCCGCGCTTCACAGGCGGGCGCCCTGCCGTTAAATCTCAAGTTCTGTCCCGGCCGAATCTGAGGCCGCGGCTGCTACTGCCGCAATTTGGGATGGGACTTGGCACAAGGGGTGAGGCGATGACGGGCAACGGTGACTTGGTCACGATATTTGGCGGCGCGGGCTTCGTCGGGCGCCATACCGTCTCGGCACTCGCCAAACGCGGATACACGGTCCGCGCCGCGGTTCGCCGGCCGGATCTTGCGGGCCATCTGCAACCCATGGGCGCCGTCGGCCAGATCCACGCGGTGCAGGCCAATTTGAGATATCCGGATTCGGTGCGCCGCGCCGTCGAAGGCGCCCAGGCGGTCATCAACACGGTCGCGGTCCTGGCGCCGTCAGGCAAGCAGACGTTCGAGGCGCTTCACGTCGATGGCGCCCGCGCCGTAGCCAAGGCCGCTAGGGAAGCCGGCGCCCAACGCTTCATCCACATCTCTTCGATCGGCGCGGATGTCCGCTCGGCCTCAAACTACGCGCGCACAAAAGCAGCCGGCGAGCAGGCTGTCCTTGCCGAGTTCCCGAACGCGATCATCTTTCGGCCGTCGATCATCTTCGGGCCTGAAGACCAGTTCTTCAATCGCTTTGCCGAAATGGCGCGGATGAGCCCGTTCCTGCCGCTCATCGGCGGCGGCCGCAACAAGATGCAGCCGGTCTATGTCGGGGACGTGGCGGAGGCAATTGCCGCGGCCGTCGACGGCAAGGGCGAGGGCGGCAAGATCTACGAGATCGGCGGGCCGGAGACGCTCTCGTTCCGCGAACTCATGGATCGCACACAGTTCTATTCGGGCCGCAACCGGTCCTATCTCTATCTGCCGTTCTGGCTCGCCAAGCTGCAGGCGGCGCTGATGTCGCCGTTGCCCAATTCGCTGCGTCCGATCACGGTTGATCAGGTCCGCTCGTTGCAGACCGACAACGTTGTTTCGGAAGCCGCGCGCAACGAAGGCCGAACGCTCGCGTCCTTCGGCATCACCAGTCCAACTGCGATTGCCTCTGTCGTGCCGTTGTATCTGGAACGCTTTAATCCGCGCGGACAATACGCGCACTATCGCAATTCCTGACGGTTCCAGGCCGTCGCCCAGGTCGGAAACAAAAGCGCCCCGGCCAGATCAGCCGGGGCGTTCGAAAATTCTGCCGGCGTCACGCCGGAGATCCCAGACCCTTGAGTGGTGTTCAGTGCACCGATGCGATCGCCAGATCGCCTTCCGCCGCGTGACCCATGGCCGCCTGCAGCGTGTCGGTCAACGCAATCGGCGTGCCGTCAGCCGCGTGCAGCGAGAACAGGTTGATGCCTTTCGGCAGGCCTTCAACCATGGGGAACATGCGGCTCGCTTCGTCCGGCGACAGTGTCTTGATGTAGGCGACTTCGCCACCGCCCAAGCGCGCCAGCTCAAGCTCGCTCATCACGAACGGCTCGGCAGGATTGGTAGTGCTTGTCTTCACAGAAGTCTTCACTGACATGACGCTGGTCCTCCTTCGGGTCCGAGGATCGTCTCCAGTAAGATAGGAACACTTTGGCACTCTTGCGAGAGCGCCAACATGAAAGTTCCTACACCCTGATCCTCAGGCGATTCGCGTAAATTGGCTGTGTCTCGAAAGACTCAGGTGAGGCGCTGCTTAGCGCGTGGCGCCGGGCCCGGAGCCGATTTCGATGCGCCGCACGAGCCGTTCAGGCTCCAGCCGGTGCAAATCGATCGACAACAGGCCGTTCGACAGATCGGCGCTTTTCACCTCGATGCCGTCGGCCAGCACGAACGTGCGCGTGAACTGGCGGGCGGCGATTCCGCGGTAGAGATACTCGCGGCTCTTGTCATCGTCTTGCTGCTTGCCGCGGATCGTCAGCTGCTTGTCCTCAAGCGTGATCTCGATCTGGTCGCGGGTGAAGCCGGCCACGGCAAGGGTGATGCGCAGAAGTTCCGCGCGTCCGTCGTCCCTGGCGATGCGTTCGATGTTGTAAGGCGGATAACCGTCGCTCGCGCCTTTACCGGCACGGTCGATCAACCGCTCGATCTCCTCAAAGCCCAGGAGCAGGGGGTTGGAAAGCATGGTCATGCGTGACATGGCTGGCCCTTCAAATAAGCGACCGTTACGATCTGCCGGTGCCTTGCGGCCTTCCCTCCATCCTGCCCGTCCAAATGCGGCCCGGGCGTCGGAGTGTGGCAGACCCAGGATATGGGGGCCGGCCGGCGCCATTCAAGCGGTTGCCGGGGCGCCAGACCGGCGGAAGGGTCTGCCTTAGTGCTGCTGGACTTTGCCCCCATGAGAGGCCCCTTCGGACCACGTTCCAGGAGGGACCATGAACCGCATCTTGCCATTAACCGCCGCCCTGGCCCTCACCCTATCGGCCCTGCCGGGCTGGACCGAGGAGGCGGCGAAGCCCGCGGCGGCGACGGCTCCTGCCGCCGCCACGGCCGCGCCCGCCACGGCCGCAACCGCGCCCGCTGCGGCGACCCCGGCCGCCGTTGGTGACGTCAAGCCCTCCGACGATCCGCCCGAGATCGAGCTGACGGCAGAGGAAAAGGCCGAGAGGGAGGCGCGAAAGGCTTGCAAGGTCAAGATCTGCGCCGCGTTCCGCAACAAGTCGGCCGAAGGAGGAGATATTTCCTGCAATGTCGTCAAAAGCTGGCGCAAGGCGCAGCTCACCAAACTTGTCGCCAAACTTAAGGTCTCTTGGCCCTACGGCCCGGTGCGCTGCACGACGGCCGTTAATCTGAAGCGCGCGGAACTGATCAAGGCGATCACGTCGGATAAGGCCGAGGCGCAGCTCGAAAAGCACGCCGTGACCTGCATCGTCGACCGTGAAAAGGAAGCGGCGACGGAACTCAAATTCGACTTCTCACCCAAGGTCACGTTTGAAAAGGGCAAAGCCACTGCCGCCAAGATGAACTGGGGCAAGATCGAAGCGCCGGCCTTGCTGAAATCGGCGCTGTGGACCGCCACCGCCGCCGACAACACGATCAATATGTTGTCCGGCACGCTGGTCGAAGACATCAACAACTTCGTCGACAAGAAGTGTGACGAGGTCAAAGCCGAGTTGGCCGGAAAATAGCAGCGCCTGACGATACAATGTTTCATCAGATCGGGTGATCAGGCGTCATCTGAAAAACGATTGGCGCCCATCCGGGCAACGGGGTACGACACTCGCCGTCAAGCTGATCATCTCTGGAGGACGAAATATGAAGACCTGGTCTAAGCCCGCCGTGCGTGAGCAGGAAGTCGGCCTCGAAGTCACGAGCTATCTGCCGGCTGAAATCGACCTCATCTGAGCGCCGGTATTTCTTTCTCGATTTCTTGCGGCGGTCGAGCCTTCTCGACCGCCCATTTTTTTTGTCAGCCTTCAATCAGCGCCCGCAACTCTTCCAGTTCCAGCCATTGCGTTTCCGCCGCATCGAGCGCGGCATGCGCCTTTGCAAGATCCGCCGTGGCCTTGTCGAAGGCCACACGGTCTCGCGCGTAGAGATTGGCCTCGGCGAGCTTGGCTGAGAGTTTTCCGATCTCGGCTTCGAGCTTGGCGATGGCCGAGGGCAGGGTTTCGAGCGCATGCTTGTCCTTGTAGGAAAGCTTGCGCGGCGCGGACGGCGAAGCTGCGGCCGCGGGCGTGGCGCTCGGAGCTGGCGCTTGGCTGCCCTCGGCTTTCACGGTCACGGCTTTCAGCGGTGCGCAACCTTTGCGCTGGGCCATCATGTCGGAATAGCCGCCCGCGTACTCGATCCATTTGCCGTTGCCATCCGGCGCCAGGACGCTCGTTACGACCCGGTCGAGAAAATCGCGGTCATGGCTGACGAGCAGCACGGTGCCGGGATAGTCCGCCAGCAGTTCCTGCAGCAGGTCGAGCGTTTCCAGATCGAGATCGTTGGTCGGCTCGTCGAGAACCAGAACATTTGACGGCTTGGCGATTGCGCGCGCCAGCATGAGGCGTGCCCGCTCGCCGCCGGAAAGCACGTTGAGCGGCGTCAAGCGCTGCTCGGGTAGGAACAGGAAATCCTTCATATAGGACGCAACGTGGCGGGCTTTGCCGTTGATTACGACTTGATCGCCTCGGCCGCCGGTCAGCGCATCCTGCACCGTCCAGCTGGGGTTCAACTCGTCGCGGCGCTGGTCGAGCGTGACGAGTTCGAGGTTCATGCCGAGGCGGATCGTGCCGCTGTCGGGTTCGAGCGCGCCGGTCAGAAGTTTCAGGATCGTGGTTTTTCCCGCGCCATTGGGGCCGACCAAGCCAAGCCGGTCGCCGCGTAGGATACGCACGTTGAGGTCACGGACGATAGGCGTATCGCCGTAGCTCTTGGTGACGCCCTTGGCTTCGACGATGAGTTTGCCGGACAGACCGCCTTCGGCGGCATCGAGCGTCACATTGCCTTGAACATGGCGCTGCTCGCGCACCTGCTGGCGCATGGCTCTGAGCTCGCGCACGCGGCGCACGTTGCGTTTGCGCCGGCCGGTGACGCCGCCATGCATCCACTGGTTCTCGCGGACAATTCTGCGGTCGAGCTTGTGGCGCTCGATTTCTTCTTCTTCGAGCACCTTGTCGCGCCAATCCTCGAAGGCCGTGAATCCCTCCTCCAGCCGCCGCGCCTGGCCGCGGTCGATCCACACCGTGGCGCGTGAGAGATTCTCAAGGAATCGCCGGTCATGGCTGATCAGCACGATGGCCGATTTCGAGGCCTTGAGTTCGGCTTCCAGCCATTCGATGGCGGGCAGATCGAGGTGGTTGGTCGGCTCGTCGAGCAGCAGAACGTCGGGATTGGAAACAAGCACGCGGGCGAGCGCGACGCGGCGCGATTCCCCGCCCGAAAGGTGGGAGAGGCTTTCGTCTCCGGTCATGCCCAGGTCGTTCAGCAGGGCCTGGGCGGAATAGGGATTGTCGGTGGGGCCGAGCCCTGCTTCGACATAGGCTCGCGCCGTTTCGAAACCCGAAAAGTCAGGTTCTTGCGGCAGGTAGCGGATTGACGCGCCGGGATGAGCGAAACGCTCGCCCTTGTCCGGCTCGATGAAGCCAGCAGCGACCTTGAGCAGCGTCGACTTGCCCGAGCCGTTGCGGCCGACAAGGCAAATTCGGTCCCCGGGCGCGACGGTCAGCTCCGCCCCGTCAAGCAGCGGCGTGCTGCCGAAGGTCAGATGGACGTTCTTGAGTGTCAAAAGAGGGGGTGCCATGGGCGCCGTGGTAGCGCCCCGGCCTCGCAACTGCAACCGCTCAGCAGCAGCGGCTGATTTTGCCGCCAGTCGCGCCATAGCGGCTCTGCTGGCGCTCGCGGAAGAACTCTTCAAAGCTCATGACCGGCTCGCCAGGATGCACCGCCTTGCGATGGGCCACATAGGTCTCGTAATCCGGCACGCCGACCATCAACCGCGCGGTGCGGATGAGACCCTTGCCGACGGCGGAAAGCGTCAATGTTGCGTCCTTGATCATGTCCGTCACTCCGCCGCCGTTGCCGGTGCCAGTCCGTGGGTCTCGCGCGCCGTCACTTCGGGGGTGCCCAGTGCCTGCCGGATGGCGCCGATGGCGAAAACGATCATGGTCAGCACCAAGGCGATCAGCAGCGTCGCCATGGTCGCGTTGACCGTGTCGTTGAAGACGATGCGGCTCATCTGATCGAGGTTCTTGGCCGGAGCCAGAACGTCGCCGTTGGCGAGGGCGGTTGCATATTTTTCCCTGTGCGCCAGAAAGCCGATCGCCGGGTTGGGGTTGAAAATCTTATGCCAGCCGGCGGTGAGCGTGCAGATCGCGACCCAGGCTGCCGGCACCATCGTCACCCAGGCATAGCGCTCGCGCTTCATCTTGAAGAGGACCACCGTGCACAGGATCAGCGCAATGCAAGCGAGCATCTGGTTGGCGATGCCGAACAGCGGCCACAGCGTGTTGATGCCGCCCAAGGGATCGACGACGCCTTGATATAGGAAGTACCCCCAGCCGCCGACGGCAAGCGCGGTGGCCGCGATGTTGGCGGTCCACGACTTGGTATCACGGAAAACAGGGACGGCGGTGCCGACGAGATCCTGGATCATGAAGCGGGCGACGCGCGTACCGGCGTCGATCGTCGTCAGGATGAAGAGGGCTTCGAACAGAATGGCGAAGTGGTACCAGAAAGCCATCATCGCCTTGCCGCCAATGGCATTGGAGAGGATTTCCGCCATGCCGACGGCCAGAGTCGGCGCGCCGCCGGTGCGGGACAGGATCGTCGACTCACCGACGTGAGTGGCGGCATCCGTCAACATCTGCGGCGTGACCACGAAACCCCAGCTGGAGATGGCGGCGGCCGCGGATTCCGGCGTGGTGCCGATCACCGCCGCCGGGCTGTTCATCGCAAAGTAGATGCCGGGTTCGAGCGTGCAGGCGGCGATCAGCGCCATGATGGCGACGAAGCTTTCCATCAGCATCGCGCCGTAGCCGATGAAACGGGCGTTCATCTCGTTGTCGAGCATCTTCGGCGTGGTGCCCGACGACACGAGCGAGTGGAAGCCCGAGACGGCGCCGCAGGCAATCGTGATGAACAGGAACGGGAACAGCGTACCGGAGAAAACCGGACCCGAGCCGTCGATGAATTTGGTGATGGCCGGCATCTTGAGGTCCGGCATCACGAACAGGATGCCGATGGCGAGGCCGACGATCGTGCCGATCTTGAGGAATGTCGACAGATAGTCGCGCGGCGCGAGCAGGACCCAAACCGGCAATACCGAAGCGATGAAGCCGTAGGCCATCAGCATCACCGACAGCTGTTCGCCGGTGAACGTGAACATCGGCCCGAGCACAGGATCGCGCGCGACGCTCTCGCCGTAGATGATCGACAGCATCAGCAGCACGAAGCCGATGAGCGACATTTCTCCGATTCTGCCGGGCCTGATGAAACGGCCCCACACGCCCATCAGCAGTGCGATGGGGATGGTGGCGGCAACGGTGAATGTGCCCCACGGGCTTTGCGCCAGGGCCTTGACGACGACAAGGGCCAGGACGGCGAGCAGGATGACCATGATCATCAGTACGCCCAGCATCGCGATGGTGCCGGCGACGTTGCCCATCTCGGCGCGGATCATGTCGCCGAGCGAGCGCCCGTCGCGCCGGGTCGAGGCCCACAGCACGATGAAATCCTGCACTGCACCAGCGAACACGACTCCGGCAAGCAACCACAAGGTGCCCGGCAGATAGCCCATCTGAGCGGCCAGAACGGGGCCGACCAGGGGACCCGCGCCGGCAATCGCCGCGAAGTGGTGACCAAACAGAACGTTCTTATCGGTCGGGCAATAGTCGAGGCCGTCGTTGAACCTCTGCGCCGGTGTCGTGCGCTTGGGATCGAGCTTCAGCACACGCTCGGCGATGAACAGGCTGTAGTAGCGATAGGCGGTCAAATAAACGCAAACGGCGGCGGCGACGAGCCAAACGGCGTTGATCGTCTCGCCGCGAGACAACGCGACAATTCCAAGCGAAACGGCGCCTAACGAGGCTACGGCCAGCCATACGAGATGGTCGCGGATCTGCGTCATTTGGGCGGTCCTCGGTTGGTTTGAACGTCGTCAATTGCAAATCACGCGAACTCTACAACAAGGCGGCCGCAGAAGTGTAGGGCGGGCAGCGGCCGCACCGCCGCCGGCCCGCGCGCTCAGAGTATTCCGGTTCGAAGAGAGCGCACAGGGCGCGTGACGGCAATTCCATGGGGAACAATCTGCCGTTGGAGATCATTGTTGGACTAAAGGTCGAGCGTCGCTGCGCCGCACAGCGAGTGCGGTGCTGCGCAGGCGCGCAGTCCTCGAAATTGACCCTGAGGCTGCCTATGTCATGTCCATCACAGGTGCTGGAAAGCTGTCACGCCTTCATTTGAGTCAAGGAGGCCCACATGCCCATTGGAACCATGCATCGCCCGCGTGAATTGGAGTTTTCACTCGTTCATGGCGCCAAGCCCGCCGGGCGTACGATTGGAGAATATGCCGGGCAGAAGATTACCGAGGCAGTGTGTGACGATTTCGGTCACGTGCTCACCTATGCCGGCGTTGCACCGCGCCGGCTCGACGGCGAATTCGATATCGACGCGCTGCGGCCCGGCGAATTCATCGTCAAGCCGGGATTGATTTACAGGCGGATTGCGTGAGGTTCATGCGACTGATTTCAATGCGCAAACTCTGTTTGGCCCTTAAGCG
>CXWK01025278.1_pt1 | contig 94893 bp, 117 predicted proteins | sample 590851 | NCBI WGS metagenome assembly CXWK01 (sample SAMEA3498364, study PRJEB10139) | wastewater metagenome | biome: wastewater treatment plant; material: activated sludge | place: Denmark | collected 2014-08-01 | reverse complement strand
GAAAATGGCGGCATAGTTAGACGGTTGACGCGACAACTACCTTGAAAAATGCCGCATCACCTCTAGATCGGTACATGTCATGACCATCGCGCTGAACGCAGTGGCGCCCAGATTATTCCATTTGCGGGGTTCAGTAGAACACGCTCGAAAAACCTAAAAATAGTTACTAAGGTTAAAGCATTGAATTACATTGATAAAATCAAAGCTAACGGTTAATTAGGGTCCAGAAGCGAATGCATCTAACAAGATAAACGCAGGTCGTCCGTTCATACCGGGCAAAGTCGGTGTAAATTAAAAGTGCATACGCCCCAGATAATTAAATTTTCTTTGTCAGTAATCACGATTGGGGAATAACTCTTGTTCTCAGGGCAGAGCAAAACTACGTCACCGGAAATCACCAGGCGCTTGCATACGAACTCGCCCTCATGAATGGCAACCACTATTGAGCGGTTGACCGCCTTCTTAGACCTATCGACCACAATCACGTCATCAGGCCAGATGCCGGCATCGATCATGGAGTCACCCCCACTGCGCACCAGGTAGGTCGCAGGTGGGTTGGCGACAGCAATGCCATCCAGTGAGGACATCTCCTCGATGAGGTCCTCGGCAGGACTAGGGAACCCGCAACTGAGCTTCGATGTGAAAACGGGGAGCAGCCCGGAAACAGGCTCCACCCGGATGCGGCCGATGACTGAAATGGCGTTCATTCGGTAACCTGTATAGATGTACAGTAAGAGGTTCATGATACACGCAGTCCAGCAAGCGACAAGGATCTCGCGCCAGAAGGCGGTAGCAAAAAATGGACAGGAGTGTGCCCGCACCGCGGGCCCGGCGAAGCCGGAAAAAATGGACAGGGGAGGGCGTGTCCACCGCAAATGGAACAGACTGAAGAAAAATGGTCAGGGAGCTGGCAGTGAGAGAAAAAAAGACTCCCCCGCGGCACCGTCCGCCTCGTACGATGTGCGCCTATTCAGCCCGCTTGATTCCCAGCAGCGCAAAATTCAATAAGGACACTGGATGACCCCTGCCGATATCGTCCGTTACTGGCGCTCAGTCGAACTGCTTCAGCCGCAGGCAGCCCCCAAGCTCAAGAAACGGGAAACGCCGCATCAGTCGTACATTCACGACGTTTCCGTGGCCGACCCGGTGATGCCCTGGGACCAAACGAGCAAAGTCCTAAAAGAACCACTGCCGAAGGGCAAAGTGTGGAGCCACCTCCTTTTCGCGCATTGCTACGACTTCAAATGCGCCGTGAAGGCATTGGAGGACGTGTTTGGCGCCGATCAGGGGTACAAGGAACCCCAAAGCCAGATCGTTGCCCTGTACGCGCTCAAATTAACGCACGCCGGCACCATGGTGGCCGACAGCCTGGTGCTGTCCTCTGCCGCTTGGCTGCTGGCAAGAGTGCGCGCAGGGGAGGATTGGGCGCGCAGTTTCGACGAGACCCAGGACAAGGTACGAGCCGTCGCGACAGAGCATCTCGCAGGGGTGGTAACTTCGGACAAAATCGTTCGCCTTACCAATTGGATCATTACGTATTTCGGGCTGCGCGACTTTTTTGCGGAGCAGCAGAGCTTCCATCGCTTTCGCTCCAAACCGATCAAGCCTACACAGGTCGAAAACGACGACGACCCGTTGAACAGTTTCATTCTGGACGACCTGGCCAAAGTTGCGGACAGCCTGGAGCGCAGCAACAGCAGTGCCCCGCTGAACGCCTACCTCACAGCTCACACAGACAGTGGCCGGATAGACGTCGGCGATGATCGCTTTTCACGGGTCTTATTGGACGAGCTGGCACCGGCTCGCTACCCGATTGGTTGCTGGCCGACAGAAGCGGATCAAGGACTGGTCCATTCCCAGCAACTGGCGGTTAACCATATCGTTGGCTCGCTCAGCGCCAGTAAAGGACAACGTGCGGTCAATGGTCCGCCAGGAACGGGTAAAACCACACTGCTGAGGGACATCATTGCCTCGGTCGTTACCGGCCGGGCTGATGTATTGGCATCGCTGCCGCGAGCCGCGGATGCATTTGCGGACAAGGGGATGCGCGCCGAGCAGGCGAGGGATGGGGGCAAGCCTCAATTCTGCTTTCCCTTGAATGAGCGCCTGCTGGGCCATGAAATTGTCGTGGCATCCTCCAACAACGGCGCGGTTGAGAACGTCACTCTGGAGCTCCCCCAACGAGACAAGATCGACGAGCGTTGGCTGTCCGACCTCGATCACTTCGCCGACCTGGGCAAATGGCTGACCGGCAAACCCGCCTGGGGGCTGTTCTCGGCTGCCCTGGGCAGCAAGACCAACCGAAAGACATTTGTCACCCGGTTCTACTATGGCGATGGAAAGCCACTAGGGAAGACAGGACTCGACGAGGTCGACCTTGATGAGGAGCTGGATGAACTGGAGGACGCTCCGGATAAGGCAGAGAAAGTTGACGGTGAGCAGGCGGACGGTGCTCGGAAGGCGGATGGCCCTGATGAGGACCCAAAACCGAAAGGCTTCCGCGAATGGCTCGACGAGCAAGAGGTCGCCGTTGAGAAGCTGACCGTTAGCCGGCAGTCCATCTGGCAAGCGGCGGTAAAGCGTTACAACGAAGCCAAGGCCCAGGCCGAAGCGGTGGGGGCCGAAGCAGCACTGGCGACTCAGTTGGTGGATGCCATGCTGCAGGCGCGAGAGCAGGTCCGGCTCCAGCAGGAAGAACTTGCTCTGTCCATTACGGGGCGCCAACGCCTCACGTCAGAGGTCGACGACGTTATCAAGAAGGGCACCACCGCCCAGGGTGCGGTTCGAAAACAGGCAACTCACATACAGCGTCATAACAAGACCAAGCCCGGGTTTTGGTCCAACCTGTTCAGCTTGTGGGGTTGCTACCGACAATGGAAGCAGGAGTTGGATCTGCTGCAGACCGTTCTTGATGCGGAGGCGAGGGAATCAACGCTTGTTGATGTGAGGCTTAAGAAGCTCCAGAAAAACTTGGCTGAGCTCGACGAAGCGTTGGCCGTGAGCGAGTCCAAATTGCTGCAGTTGCAACAGTCAGCGAAAGCTCGTGAAACGCAGGTGACCACGCTGGCGGAAAAGTACAACGCAGCACATTTTCTGGCCTGGCTGCGAACTGGCGGCATCGGCCGGGGGGCTGAGATTGAGCTGGCGGAACCCTGGATTGTCCCGGGATGGCGCCGGGCACGTGCGCGGGTGTTCATTGAAGCACTACGTCTGCACAAGACCTTTTTCGAGCTTGAACCAAAACGGATCCGCGGCAACCTGAACTTTGTCACCAGCATGCTGCAGGGGACCCGGTACGGCGGCGTGTCACAACACGCCATCCGGTCGGCCTGGGCAACGCTGTTTATGGTCGTACCGGTACTGAGCAGCACATTCGCGTCCTTTGCCCGTACGTTTACCACGCTGGGCGCCGGTGAGATTGGCTGGCTTCTGGTGGATGAAGCGGGGCAAGCGACACCTCAGGCTGCAGTGGGTGCGCTATGGCGTTCGCGCCGGTCAGTGATGGTCGGTGATCCCCTGCAGCTCAAGCCAATCCTGTCCGTTTCTGACGCTGCGCTTGAACACATGCGCCAGCCGTTCAAGGTTGACCCGCGTTGGATCCCCAGTGGGCAATCAGCGCAGTCGGTGGCTGACCAGGGCAATGCGGTCGGCAGGATGCTCGGCCCGGCCGGCATGAAAAGCTGGGTCGGATTACCGTTGGTGGTTCACCGGCGCTGCGACCGGCCCATGTTCGAGCTGGCCAATCTGATCGCGTATGACGGCGCCATGGTGTACGGGACCAGCACGCCATCCCCGGAGAAGGAAACTACCGCCACGCTGCCGACAGGCTGGATCGACGTGCGTGGGCCCTCAAGCGGCAACTGGGTTGAGGCGGAGGGGGTGGCATTGAAGGCGTTGCTGGCCAAACTGGCGCGGGAGGGTGTGCAAGCAAAGGACATCTCGGTGATTACCCCCTTCCAGGACGTTCGTAACCAGTTGCGGGTGATGCTGCGCCAGCCCATGGTCTTTGGGACCATCCACACCATGCAGGGAAAAGAATCTTCTGTGGTCGTGCTGGTGTTGGGTGGTAATTCGGATTCGCCAGGCGCGCGCGAGTGGGCCGTGTCCGAACCGAACCTGGTGAACGTGGCGGCTACCCGAGCCAAGCGTCGGCTGTACGTCATCGGTGACCGGGCGGATTGGTCGAAGCGGCCGATTTTCTGCAACGTGATGCATTTGCTCCCTGAAATCAGAATCTCGGCTACTTCAAACGGTACTCAGGAGAACGGTGCGCCAGCGATGTCTTATGTCCCGTGATTGCACTATTGTCGGCGTCCGAAATAAATGCGGGATTATTGAGTTTGATACACGAAAAGCCCGCTGATGCGGGCTTGTGGAAACTGAGGGTGTTAGACCAAAGTTCAACGGCTGGGCTCTGTCACCAGAGTTTTCTGCCCCTCTGAAACAACGAGGTACGTAACCAAGTTATCTATCTCCTTCAAGAACTCGCACGGGCTTACCAATCTCGCGCTCGATCGCAGCGAGATGAGCCTTCTGATGGTCAACAATATGAAGCTCAACTAGCCGGATCAGCTTCCTTAGCTCGTAAAGTCGATCAAAAGGAAAAGAGATTTCATACTGCAAGTGAAGAACCAGTTCACCTGGTGCGTGGTCCTCCCGAACTGCCACCGTCTCAAACTCATTTTCATCATTGTGCGCAACGTAGGTATGGCGCAGATCCATGATTGTGTTGTGTTGTTCCAGATACGTCTTTTCAGATTTAAATATCGACGAAGCTTCGAGCCTATTCCGTCCTTTCCCAGCACTCACAAAGCATTTCGCATAGGAGTTGAGCGCGCTTTTGAAGTGCCCTAAAAACTCAAGAATTTGGATATATGAGGTCAACAGGTGAGGATGACCAAGCTCTTGTGCTCTGCTGATGTAATAGCTCGCTTCGTTAATCTGCCGCATCAGATGGATCTGACCCTTATAGCTAATCAGCGCACTCATAGAGATTTTCCTAACCAAGCCAGTGGATAGATTCAAGCAACGTTCCAAGCGCGAGCAAAAAAACTTCTCGCTTCCTCATTTGTTTACGGCTGTCATCTTCGCACTTTGACGACGCCTGTTCACCGAATCCGCTGGACCTCGACGATTTGGTTGCGGCGTCCACCTCGATTGGGTTATCTCGTATAACACGCATTCCAAGTATGAGACAGTGGGTGAACTGCGCTCTAAATACAGAGAGTAAAACCCTCGCTAACCTGAAGAACAAGAATCCAGGAGAAGCCATGCCAGTTGAAGGTCCTTTGCCCCAGACCGGGGATCAGCACGACATCAACGCGGACGCGGATCGTTGTTTCAGGGCCCGGTCCCCACGGAACTGGAGGGCTCATGGATTAGAAGGGACGGACGACTACGGCTTGGATTACCAGGTTCAAACGACGCCAGGCCAGCGAGCGACAGATATCTTCCGCGTCCAGCTTAAGGGCACCCGCTCTCCTGAGATCTCGGCCGATGGCAGGTTCGTCTCCATTCAGCTCAAGGCTTCGACCATCCGGTATTACGACAGGCTCGTGGAGCCGATTCTGCTTGTCGTGTGCAATCTTAAAGCGGATCCGGAGCCAGTTGATTGTCCTCTGTATTACGTATGGGTGCGGGACGAGCTTCGCCGCATCGAGGTGTCCAACCTGCCGGCAGAACAGTTGTATGTCACTCTGCGAGTTCCCATCCAGAACCGCTTGACGATTCAAACAGATCTTTCTGCTGACATTGATGGGCAGAATGAGCTTTCGCGCGCGGGGCACGCGATGGATGTCCGCGTCGAACAAACGCACCCCATGATGCAGGCCCAGGAGCGGTTGAACGTAGTACAGGGAGTGACATTGGGGATCGCAGCTCGCAGCACTGCTTTCATCGATGCCCTCGCAGCTCCGGTAGAAGAGCATTGGGTAGCGCCCTCACCTGGCACTCTTGCCTGGCACCTGAATCAAGCCAAGGACCTTCTGCGCACCAACTCCCTTGAGCGTTGCTCACAGAAACTTGACGCGGCAGAAGCGATGCTGACAGCGGCTACGCTGCTTGAGGTAGCAGACTACTGGTTCTTGCGTGGGAAATGGCAGACCGCATCTGGCTCGGACCAGGCGGCGAGCGATGCGTTTAATCGCGCACATCAAGCAAATCCTCTCGCGAAGTATCTCGCCGCCTGGACAGAAGCGGAAATTCGCCTCCGCTACCAAGAAGAAGATGGGCCCAAGCCCTACCCGGACTTGCTTGAAGCGCTCGTAGGGGAAGAACCAGGGGTGCCTTTCGCGAGGTCGAGAGTACTCGCGGCGGAGGGGAAATTCGAAGAAGCCATCGCAGTTGCCGACAAAATCAGCGGCCCTGAACAACATGCAGCGAGAGCACTCGCGCATACGATGTTCAGCAAGCCAGCGGAAGCTCTGGCCGACTGCGACTCAGGTCTCGGGCTGTCTGACTTGCCGGATAACATGCGGCAGATGTTGCTGGTGCTTAGAGCACGCGCGAAGTTTTCATTGGCCCAGGCCAGCGCACCGGTGTCCGGGATCCAGGTGCTGCCACCTAGCGGAGTAACGGGTATCGATTCGGGATTGGTCAAGGAGGCTTGGGAGGCGATCGACAAGGCGGTCGACGTTCTGCGGGAGGCTGGCTGGAGCTCCAACATCGAACTTGTTGCCGATATCTGGGCGGCCACTGCCTCCATACTCGGCAAGCAGAAAGAGGTGTTACCGGCGCTTGCCGAAGCAGCACGTGCAAATCCGCACCTCAAGACCCTACAAGGAGCGTTGGAGTCGGTCGCCGCGCAGTGCGGCGAATTTGCAATCGCTCTGGAAGCGAATGAACGAATTCCAGCTACTCAGACAAGAGGTTTACGACGCACTCTGCTCTTGCACGAAGCGCAAAAGCACCGCACCTGTTTCCAATGGTTTGAGTTGAATATCGACTCCTTTGACAGAGCCCACGAACTCCTCGGCCCGGCCACAATGGTCGCCGCACTCTCCGCGCACAAAATGGCGCAGCCCGAGCTGGTCACCAAATGGTCGGCAATACTGGACTCTGACCCCGTTCTGAGTGAAGACGCTGCGCTTCTACAGTATTTTTTAATGCTGGAGCAAAACAAGCTCGGAAACTCGGAAGCTCTTCGGATGCTCCACACGCGATACGAAGAACTCGGCCGCCCATTCATGTTGGCGGTTGCGCTGCTGCAGGAGTTGAACCCTGCAGACGCAGAGCATGCGCCAATTTGCGTCGAAGTTGCTGGGCGCGTCATGGAGAAAGTCCAGCTCTCGCCCGCGATGGCCGCGCATCTGGGGCTTGCTTTGGGCACCATACAAGATTGGGCGTCACTTCTGGACCTTTGCCGGGGGTTCAAGGTCCGAGCGGACGCGGGCCCACGCATGCTGGCGTTCGAAGCGCTCGCGCTGGACCGCCTAGGCGACACCGAGGAAGCCCGACGACTCCTCGAACAGATGCTTGCCGGCGGTGTCCTCGATAGCTTGGCGATGAACACCTACGTGACCATCATGGTGAGATGCGGCTACGTCCAAGAGGCGCTCGAGGCCGCAGAAAAAATCCTCGAATCAGCGCAATCGAACACGCAGCGGATGGATTGCATCAGACTGCTATTCAACCTGATTCAAAACGCTGACCCCACGAGCAAACGCCTCCTGGCATTGGCAGTCCAAATGGGTGGACTGGCGGACTCCAACTCAGAGGTCCAGGAGGGCATCTACTTGACGATGTTCCTCATGGCCACCCCCGCCGAAACGAACACGCCTTCGCAGCGGCAGGTGACCGAGTTCAGGGAGAGAGCCGATGCGTTCTTCATCAATTTTCCGAACTCCAGAATCCTCAAGAAAGGAGAGATCCGAGAAGACGCTTCACCCGAGGAGTTGTTTGCGCAGCTTAAAGAGATCACTGGCATTACGGCGGACCGTGAAGCCTTGCAAGCCCGACTTGAGAACCAGCTGCAACAGGGACTGACAGTCGTTCCTTTCTCCTGGCGACCAAAGCTGGTTCTCTCGTCAGTGCGCGATGTTGTTCACCTGTGGGAGATTGCGAAGGTATCCGGCAGGGACGACAGGAAATTTCACCTCACGATGCTCGTTGACCCGCAGTGGCAATCTCCGAGCGCCGCCTCGTTACGCGACCGCATCCCACTTCTTGATTTGACGGCCTTGCTCGTCCTGTTCGACCTGGACCTAATCAATCATGTGATGCAATTTTTTGGTAAAGTGGCAATCGCGAAAGCCACCTTGGAGACGCTCGCAACCCTGGTTAACCCGTTTTCCGGCAGCCCAACGAAAAGCAAATGCACAGCCTTGCAAGACGCTCTAAAGCCCTACTTGAGCGCGATCGTCCAGCCGTCGATCTCGAACTTGCCGGATGACGAAGAGGAGGATGACGGGCTCCTTGGACGCGAGCACAAGGAAATCACCCAACTCTGCCGAGATGAGCACAACACCTTTCGCCTCTACTCGGACGATCTCGCGTTCCGCGTTTTCTGCGCAAAAAGCGACACCCCCGACGGTATCTGTACGCTGGACGTGTTGATGGCGCTGGAAGAGGCAGGCCTGCTCACGCGTAACGAAGTCGCGCGGAAGGTCTCGAAGCTTTGTGAATGGCGGGTCGGACTTGTGGTCCGATTCCAGGAGTTCGTGCCCCTTATCCCAAGCAATCTGGCGCAAGCACGGAACGTGAGGCAAGGCATTCAGATTCTCGATGCCAGTCCCGAATTCATGTCTGTTATCTCGGCTATTTGGGACTTCCGGGCGCGGTTCGACAAAACTCTGGAGCATGCTGCGGCGGTTCTACATCGCCTTGCGGATGAGACTTCTCTTCCTGATGTCGCACTCGCTGCATTGCTGGGCCAGTGGTTCGTGAAAGCTGGAATGAAGAATGACGCGCCAGCGCAAGCTCTTGAAATCCTGACAAAGGCAATCATACGGTCGGCGCAGCCTGCCGATCTCACGAGGAATACCGCCGAGAAATTCTGGGCTGTCTACAAAGCACTCGTCGAGTTTCACCATGGCAATTACATGGACGAATTGAAAGAGCGCGAGGCGATTCGGCTCTTGGGTGTGGAGTGCGCCAAGCTGCAAGTGACAACCCCGGGGGATGGCGAGACGGTCTACATGGGACTGAGACAGGCGCTTACGGATGGCACAAGCGACGATTCCGATTTCTCCTCGGGCTACTCGACCACATTGCTTCATCTGAGAATGCAGTCTCGGCAGCCCCGTAGATAAAGTCCGGCTACTGCGTGCCGCCGCGGGGTTTGGCGTAGCTCGCGGCTGCATCGAAAATCACGCATCTGCGATCACAAATGGCAACAGTAAAAAGGGCACTATGAGAGTTTCGGAAATGTGTAGATTGGCGTTACAACTGCACGAGAATGTAGCCGTCCCGAAACGCCCCCCCCAAACCCGCCGCTATCACATCTGCACCTCGCAGATCTCGACTCACAAATAGTTACTACAACAGGGACGGCCACCCCCCATTGTATTTTTTCCTAAGGATTGAAAATGCCAGAAATTGTTGATTGGCGCACATCGCAGAGCAGTACACCGACACCCTGTTGTTGGGGAATGGTGCGAGCATGGCTTTGCATCCGGGCTTTGGTTACGGTTCGCTGTTTGAAAGCGCGCTAGAAAACGGTCATATCACCCCAGCAGTCGGGGCAATTTTCGATTAATTTGGAGTTACCGATTTCGAGCTGGTGCTTCGTCGCCTTTGGCAAGCTAGCCTTGTAACGGAAGCCCTAGAGATCCCGCACGGGAGAGTGGAGGAAGCATACGCAGAGGTTCGGAGGGCACTGATCGCAACGGTTAGAGATGTTCATGTCGACTATGATGAGGTGCTTCCCCATCTTCATTTCATTTATCGCTTCATGGCGCGCTTTGGTACCGTCGTTTCACTGAACTACAGATGGGTACTCGGGATAATAGTGTCTCATGGCGTCATTTCGTGGTTTCAGCTGTTTGCGCAAAGGCCGGTCAGGTTCATGCCCTGCTACTGGTTAACCAGCTGGAGTTGCTGTTTGTCGACAGTATTCAGCTCTGAGCAGTCCAGCCCTTGGAAGCCAGCATGCCCGAGCAGTTTCGCGGCTAGATGTGGATGTCCCAGCCGAGTGGCCATAGCTACTGCGGTAACAAAACCGTGTTCAAACTCACTGAGCGCTTTAAGAGGAGTACTCATCGACTTTTCTTACGTGCTGGAAGGGACAGCTGCGACCCAGCATTTTGCGCCGTTGTAGTCGTCGCCACCTTCGGCGATAAAGACGTGACCGTCTGCATCCACCGCGTACACGCCAGGGCGCTCATGGCTAGCATCACGCAATGAATTCTTCCACCCATAAACAGAGCCTTGCCAAACCAGTACGACGCCACCACGGTGTTCAGGGTTGCCTTCACGCCACCGAGCAGCGGTTGCGCGTACTGCTTCGATCAATTGGCTCATGGTCGGATTTCCGTGATCACTTACAGCGATAGGTAGAGAACATAAACTGGTAGACGCTGGCTGTGCTTGGCTGTGCTTTAAGCTCAATGGTCATTCCACGCTTGGCCCAGTTCAGGAAACCATCGATCACGGTTTTGTTAGTAACCAGCTCTGGGATACAGATAGGCCCCCTGCGCTTTAAAACGTGGTCGTTATAGGCATCAGCGTAGGTCCAGGAATCACGCCAAGTTTTGAACTGCACGATGCACATCAACACAAGCGCCGTATCGTCTTGTGTTGCTTTTTCCTGGGGAACGCTCATCCGGGAACAGGTGTCGACAAGACCTTGCCCTGTGGACCAATCGAATCCACCGGCCGAATTGGCAGGGACTGAAAATGCTGCGCTAGCCATTCCCAACGAAAACATGGCGCTGAACACTCGAATTCCTTTTTTCATATCCGCTCCTACGGGCTTAGCCCAAAGCTGCCGGGCCTGTCATTGTCGTATCCCAGGGTGCGCTTGCAAGCCTATCTCGACTTCAACGCTGCTACCACTGATCAAAGCCACATCGCACCTGCTTGACACCGACACGCTTACCTCAGAGACATCGCTCATGAGCTGGATCATATAGCTGAAAACGGCCTGTGCCGCCTGTTCGTAAGGAAGCGAGCCAAGAGACGTTCTAACCACCTCTTGCAAGCTCGACTGCACGGCTTGAGCTTCCATAGAGCTAATACCGCCGGGAAGGCATAACACCCTGTACTCACCCAGCACGACAAGACTGTCTGCACTGACTGACTGGTGATAAAACCTGACCCGTGTGACAGCCTTGCCTTGCTCCGTTGCTGGGTAGGTGAACACCCACGATGTTTCGCGTAGGTCCTCATCAAGGCGAGAGCTGCCGCTGTACCGCTCTGAGTAATCCTTACGGGCTAGTAGAATCGACTCCAGAACCTCACCCGAGTCATTGAAGTTTTTCCCACCGAACTTTGATTTCACTTCATCGAGCATTTCAACAATGCCAGCGCCTGTGATCACGCCCACACCGGTTTCCACGATTTTTTCAACGTCGTCATTGAGCACGGCCCTTAAGCCGTCTGCATTGATCTGAACAGCCCGCTTGTCAGCGGCAAGAATGACATGCTCGCCGAGGTGAGCTACGAGAATGCAGGTCATGGAGTAAATCCTCGATGGTGGGGAACCCTGTGGTTGCATGCCACTTAGCGACTATTGTATGTAGCGCCTCGATAAGCCGACTCAACATCTTTTTCGTTTGCTTGGGCTGCTTACCTGGGGGTTTCAAAATGGAATGGACTCATCCCAGAAGGGATCTTCAGTCTTCTTATCAGAGGTCTTGGTCTTGATTCTCGCTTCGACCGCCTTGATGAAACGGATGGATGAGGCCACGTGATTGAAGATCAGCAGGCTCTCGTCGTAGTTCAGAATTGGATTGTCATGTGCGAGGCTCTTGTTATTGCGCACATCGTTGAAGGCCTCCAGAACCGAGATACTGGATCGTAATATGCGCTCTGTCATCGCCGACTCAAGGTGGCCACTCCCGCGTAGCGCCTTCACATATTCACCGAACACACTGTGTAACGGTTTGTCCCGGCTGACCGTTATGCCATGCGGCTCACAGGTGACCCGGATGAACTTGTTTACGAATGTGTGCAGGCGATCTAAAGCGCCCTCCGGCTCGTTTTTCTCGATGGCTTCGCGCACATGCTGGGCCACCACTTCGAAATCGCGCTCGTCGGCAATCGCCGTCAGTGCCTCCAGATCAGCGACAGGCTGATTACTCAAGAGGCGCTGGGCAATCTTACGGCAGTCATCCTCAAGCGATGAGTTGCTGTTTTTCAGTAGTTTGAATTGGAGCCCGTAGGCAATCAGCCCTTCGAGGACTTTACCAACGGTGTGGTTCTGCCCAATGTCCCAGAAGGTACGCATCCGCTTGGCCTTAGAATCACCACCGACTCGGAACTGGGCAGAGTCAATATCGACACGGAAGTCGAGAAAAAACTCTGCATAGGTGCGATCCGAGAAGTTCAGGACATACCCTTCACCCATACCCAGAAGCATTTCGAGTTTGCGCCGCTCTAATGCACTGATCTCAGCCATGTCTTTGTCTCAACTTCGCGGACGCGAACACCGCGCCCTGGTACTGCGAAAGGCCCTTTCGGGCCGGTGGTGTGCTGCGATATTTCAATAATCAGTCTCTTAGAGCTGTTCGGTATTCCCTATAGGTCATCGGCGGGCTCCTTGGAGCGGGGGGCGATTCAACCAACCCGTACCTAATCTTGAGGGGCGTGCAAGTTTAGCGCGACCGTGGTGCCTTCGTAGAACTACAAGCCTAGCCGCTAGACGACCTGCGGGGATGGCGAGCGATGGCCTATGATGTGATTTTGTATCGGAGGTACGGCAATGTGTAGTCGATACGAAGCACCTTCGTCAGAAAGGCTCCGGGCCGGGTTCGGTGCAGCACCGGACCAGCCTTTCAAAACAGCCCTGTGGCCGGGGTACATCGGGCCTTTCCTGCGTGCTCGAGGAGCCGAAGAGGCCGAGGAGGGAGAGAGCCCTGTGGAGGCACTGGTCGGGATGTTCGGTCTGCTACCGTTCTGGGCGAAGGACACCAAGCTCGCGCGCAGCACATACAATTGCCGGAGTGAAACGGCCGCGTCCAAACCGTCGTTCCGATCGGCCTGGGCCAAAGCCCAGCACTGCATCATTCCGTGCACCGCGTTCTACGAGCCCGACTGGCGTTCTGGCAAGTCAATCCCCACACGCATTACCCGGGCAGACGGTGGTCTGATAGGCATTGCGGGCCTGTGGGAGCGGTGGGTTAATCCGGCGGGAGAGGTGGTGCACAGCTATAGCATGCTCACGATTAACGCGGCGGATCCACCAGTTAATGCGCAATTTTCACAAGCCCGATGACGAGAAGCGCATGGTGGTCATCTTGCCGAATGGCGTGCATCAGGATTGGTTGCGGGCGACGGCGGAGGAGAGCATGGAGTTTATGCGGCCCTATCCTGCCGACCGGCTTATCGCCGAGGCGGAGCCAGTCCAGGGCAAGGCATAGTCGGCACAGCCTTGGCCAGCTAAGCCTCCAGCGTGGGTTTGAGTTTGTCACTGTCGATCATTCGCGTGGTCGAGGTGTCTCGATTGCAATGGGGATTTAGTAGTGCCAGCGGCCTAGCTCGTTGGACCCATTGAATCGGCTGGCCGTCGAGGCCTTCGCATTCATCGACCGGACCGGAAATGGTGTAATCGGCGCCGGGATGCTCGCCGAGAGGGGCCGGCGGGCACGCCCAGTTCAACCCCTCCAGGCGCTTGCGCGCCTGTTCCCAGCTTTCCCCCGGGCGCGCACCGGCTTTCACCTGGTCATCAGTCAGCAGCGGCAGCTTGTTGGGCTCAAGCGACGACATGGTGAAAACTCCTTTCAGACGGATAAGCTTCCTGTTACGGACAAAGTTGAATTCCGTCTAGTCTCGTGTGGGCGACAGGCCTGGGCCTCCCCCGCCCACTCCCATACCATGGGTCGGTGGCGGTCTCGATGGTGTTGGCTCAAAACCTTGTAACGCATCCCATCCGGCCCTGTGACCGTCGGCACGCCTTACGCCAGAGTTATCTGGAGTCGGAGTAGGTTTGGGGCCTGGAGCTCCATCTGCACGGCGACCGTCGATTTGACCCACGCCGCTCTGCTGAAGGCCGTACTGCTGAATAACCTCCACCATTATTGAGCGCACTTCGGCTGCCGTTAATGGCTTTTCACAGCCCACGGGATTTGTGAAAAGTACAGCTGGCTGACTAACCTTTTGCGGAATTCCAAAAGCCTTATCGTAGGCGGCCTTTCCATATTTTTTTTCATACCGCTCCATGCACTCCATTGCATAGCTGGACGAAAACTGTGAGCAAGGCGGCTCGCGCGCGCCAGATAGGGGATTGATCACTCCTTCCGCGGTATAGGGTGGGTTATAAGCGTTTCCATAATCGAACATTGCTGCGTTCTGGGGACTCGAACGACAGCCAGCGATCAGCAAAAATACTGCAGCGACCCAGAGCAGTCTTGCCATAACACATCACTCCCTGGCCTAAGATTCTTTTCAAGATTGAATCTAGTTGCGTTTTCCTGTTTAGGAAAGCTGCGTCGATACACTCCGATCTACAAGGAATACATTCGCGTCCTGACTGTCTGGAGGGAGTGGTGCCTAGCCCAACTTTGTCAGCTGGGCTTGGGCCTTACCAAGGTTTTCCTATATGGCAGGGACGTTCTCAATGAACCAAGCTTTTAACCCACCACTCAATCCAAAAAACTGCGATGCCGGTGATTACGATCACAACGGCCGCGATTCCAATACCGCGCCATTTTGCTGCCTTTTGCATGTCTTCTAACTCCTAAACCTATGCTGGCTGTGGATCCTCGACTAACTCGAAATAATCGTATTGAACGGCGCGTACTGTTCCCTCGATACCCGTACCGTCACTCAGCTTTATGTGCGCTCGGGTAAGGCCTGGAGCTTTTAGCAGGGCGACCCCAATTTCGGGAATGACAACCGAGATACACCCGTGCATGCGCTGCATGACCACTTTGACGGTTTTCGGCTCTGCTGTTCGGCCTAATCCGCCTGGCTGACCGTAAATGAGGGTTAATTCAACTGGACCTGTATACAAGCTCACGAAAAATTCCTGTCGTTCGGTAAAAGCGAAAATCGCATCTTTCTACGTCCTCGGCCCCGGGTTTCGGCCGGGGCTTGGAAGTACCTGGGCGGCAGATCCGCACCTTTCCTGGATCAGGTGGTAGGTATGGCTAAGGTAGTACTTTCAACGTCATAGACCACGATACTTGATTGCTCCAACGCCTCATGGATGCGAGGTGTCTCTACCTCATCTCCGTACCAATCAAGGTCAATGGTTACAGGAACAACGCCGGCTATCGAGGTTTTGAGCCGCTGCGCTTCACCAGCCCAAGTTGTAAATGGACTGCTATCACCTGGTAGGGTGAAAACCTCGACCGCAACATCAAGATCGCTATCTGCTCGATGTGTGCCACGAACCCGGCTGCCAAAGAGGTAGGCCTTGCGAACAAGAGGTTGGGTGCCGGCCCACTTCGCAACCGCGGCTGCCATATCATCAAATTCCATGATTTTTCCTTCAGGTGTCGATGTTCGGCCAGCACTCCGCGGTAGGTCGTACTGGTCGACCATGCGCGGCGTCGGCATAGCCAAGACGGGCCAGGCGCTGAGCGCGATAGGTCAGGCTCTGTGCATTGCTCCATGGGGCGCCTGCATCGTGCCGCTTACGACCGACCATATACGGTATATCAACATTGATCGAGTGGTACCCAGCACCCTCGGCAAGCAATCGGGCAACGTAGCGTTCAAGCAGGTCGGCGCGCATGGGACATTCCTAGAACGGTGCGCTGTCGAGCGCAGGCATGGTTTGGGGAATGGTGGGAGAGGGTGACTTGGCTTCGCGGGCTCGCACCTTCGCCCAGGCTTCGGTGCTGTCCTCGCTATGGCCGCAATGCCGGCACTGATAGCCGTCACTGCGCCCGCTCGGATCGGAGTCGCATTCGTGGAACTCCATCGGCGTGAAGTGGCACATGGGCACCGGCCCAATGTCGAGCCTACGCATAACATTTGCTCTGTCATGTTTTCTTCAGCCATCGCTATCGGTTTTGAACAACTCGTTTTGCCATGACGGGTAGGTTTTAAATATCGCTGCCACGACTGCTTCTTCGCCGGCGCCGGTTGCAAGGCCCTGGCGAACCATATCGTCTAACCAGAACAGGAACACGTCGCGCTCAACCTTGCATTTGCCATGATGCTGCTCAATAGCGTCGGCAAGCTGATTGAGAAATTTGAGAGCTTCAGTCTCTTCGCTCATGACAACTCCTATTCAACATTCTTTTGTTTTATCAGTTGGCTTGTGCCGCCCCTTCTCCTTGAGTTCACGGACGACGCTTGAGGCGAAACCTTTTTTGGTACCTGGATGGCCAGCCTGCCTCCGCCCGCCTTCAGTCAAGAGTAATGATCGCGCGTTTCTCTCTCGATAAATGTACGAACCCCGCCAACAATTTTTTTCCCAAGACGGCGCTCGACTTTTTCAATGAACTCATCAATAAATTCATCTTCTTCTGCAAATGTTAAATCCCGGAACAAGCTTCTCATCTCATGATGCGAAGACTTAAGGCCGGACACAATCTCACTAGCCGCCCGCCAAGCCTCCTCCTTAGTCGCAAATTCCGTTGTCATAAATGGTTACCAACAACATAGTTTGACACAACCCCTCACGTAAATCGGGGCCTGTAGGATGATCCGGGGTCCACACAACAGCAACATAGATTGACACAGATGCGTCACACTTCAAATACGGGGCTCGATTTGGAACAACATAGTTTGACACAACAGCGAGAGCAATCATTCATGCCGAAACAGTATGTGAGCGCGACCGGTCACTCAACTGTGTGGAAATAACGGTTTTTCAGCACAGGCTCAGTGCGATGTCTAAATCTGTGCGCAACCTTCGACCGGCCCCCATCAGCACATAAACTGTGTTTTTTGTTCGAAATAAGCAGTCGTGGGTGAAGGAAACACCCAGCGTTGTTCTGACCCAATCACCAGTTGGGAAGCGGCCCTTACTGTCTTGGATAACGGTCAAAGCGTAAACGAGAGCAGGAATTAGCTCTCTATCCGTAATGGCTTTTCGCTGACGTGTTGTAATGTCGAGATCCAATATTGCCCAATCAGCAACAAGACAATAGGCACGGGAAGGGAAATGCAGACGGGCGAGCGCCACAGCATCTGAGGTGGTGAGTTGGCACCCGTCTATTTTCTCACCCGCAGAAAGCACTGAGACAAAATCTGCCAGATTCATTTGTACCTCCGGCCGATCAAAAAAAACCGATTCGAACGAGAAGCATCATTCAGCTTAGCTCCCAGCGACACACGAGATTCCGATGCCGACGAATAACAGCTGGGCCATGTCACAGCTGGTCCGTCTTCTCCCCTCATCTCACTGAACGGGATGATTTCTATGGAGTTGTCACCGGATAAAGTGGTTTGCGCCAGTACCCAGCTATGCCATTGCCGTGCTTGAACCCTACCTCGCGGTAGGTGCCGATGTGGGTGAAACCTAGTGCTTCATGGATGCCCGTGCATGCCGTATCGGCAAGGCGACGCCGGCATAGGCGCATGAAATTCATGTTACTCAAGGAGCGGTAGAAGCCGTTTGGCTGCGGCTGAATCAAAATGACATTCCCTCAGACACTTGAATCAGCATTTCTTCGACTAGATGCGTGCCAAAGGTTGTAGTGACCATCGACGATGGGCTTTCTCCCAAAAAACGGGCTTTGGGTTTGGAAAGCCATTGTTTGGCCTTCCCTTTGTGACCGAAGATCACCTCGGCCATGGCGGTAATGTGTGCAAACCGGAACAGGCGATCGCTCTCATGCAACGTTAAGAGCTGATTGGCTGACAGTTTTGTTTTGAGCGTTTTGGATTGAATGATTCTGTCGCGTTCTTCGTCGCTTAAGGTTCCATCATCACAAAGCACTTTGATCAGGCTGACCGAGAAACCAGCTACTATCATGTCGTGAATGTCCAGATCCGAGGCATTGACGGAGATATGAAGAAGCGCCTCCAGACGCGCGCGGTAAGCATGATAGACATCCTGACGCAGGGCGCCAGCCAACATGGGCCGCACTGATGTTGCGTTGTGCATGGGCGTCAGCACTAATGTGCCATTCGTTACCGTTAGCTCCAGGTCGTCCCCAACACCTAACCCCATTTGGTCAAGCAACTCTTGAGGCAGATCAATGATGATGTCGCCAGTACCGTCTTCAGTATTCTGGCATTTGGCTATCCAACGCTCAGTTTCACTCATGATCGTCCGGCCCTCGTCTGCCATCAGAGAATGACACACATCATTATGCTCGGGCGCAGAGCTGACCAAAGGAACGCGCAAGCCGCTGGTAGACATGCACTGCCGCTGCTCGAACGCCGGATAGCGAGTGAAAATCAAAAAATCGGTCAATGGCTATACCTGCCTTTCCACCTTCACATGGCTAAGAGCCTGAGCGTGATCAGGTAACTACACGAAAGGATATGACATGCACCCTGATGAGCTTTATGTTTCCGTCGACGTCGAGACTTCTGGGCCTATACCAGGCGAATACAGTCTGCTTTCCATTGGAGCTTGTCTTGTAGCCCAACCTGTAACGTCCATCTATCTTGAACTACGACCTGACAGTCCAAAACACGACCCGGAAGCACTGGCAGTATCGGGGCTGAGTCTGGAGAAGCTGGAGCGCGAGGGCCTCGCTCCGCAACAGGCGATGCTGACATTTGATCAATGGCTGAAATCGTCCTGCCAACCGGGGCAAAAGGTCATTTTCGTAGGACTCAATGCACCGTTTGACTGGTCATTCGTCAATTACTACTTCCACAAATACCTGGAAACCAACCCCTTTGGTTTTACCGCTATCGACATGAAGGCCTACTTTATGGGCGCTGTAGGTTGCAGCTGGCAGGAAACAAAATCATCCAAAATGACCGCTGCGCTGAAGCCACTCAGCGAACCGAACCATAACGCATTGGATGATGCCCGCTTTCAGGCAGAGCTCTTCGCACTAATGCTAGCGGGTAAAGGTAAACGCTGACCTACCTTCCACCGCACTGACTCGAAGCTCATCTGATACAGGTTGCCTCAACATATCTGCCGTCCCTGAACGACCACGCCTTGATACCTTCTGGTTTTTCGGACTTGCCGACAATAACGGCTATTGGGTGCGGCAGATCCTGCGTGTAACGTGCAGCAAATTTGGAGAAACTTCCGATGTCTGCCGGAGAGATCACCGGAACGGATTGGGGATGCGTATGCCAATAGCCCACCAGACGTAACCCTTGTTCGTTGGCAGCCTGGATTTCCTGACGGCACCGCTCCGCATCCAACTCTAGCCAAGACCAGCCTGACCGATCGGCGCGATGAGGCAACGTGGCCAAGGCCAGCAGCAACCCTTTCGGATCAACCGGGTTGACAAATAACTGTCCCCCTCGCTCCACGCCAAAAAGGCCCTGCCGATGACTATCCAAGATGTCCGCGACAGCTTGGGACACCAATAGCTCGGAATTCACCTCCGGCCATCGCCAGCGCCATGCGATATCCGTCATACCGTTTCGTCCTTATCTTCCGGCCATCCGCGCTCGAGTAAGATTTGCTGCGCTCCCTCTGGCAGTTTGGGACCATGGTATTGGCCTCCTAGGCTCAGAACATCTTCAGGCCTGTAGATACTGCTGACCCAAGATGCAGTGGCGATGTTGCCGGTCAATGCGCGTAAGGCCGTGTGCGACACCATAGAGGCGATATTGGTCATTCCCAGCGAGCCGCCTGGGATAAAGCTCTCGCCACACGCGGGCAGTGGAACAACACCGCCTCCCGGCCACTCTGTAAATCTATGCAGAAAATCGCCGACGTCCGTGAACAACTGACGGCCATCAAAGGTGCCGGCTGGTGCGAATAGCGCATGGCCTACCTGGGTATACGGTTCGCTCCAGGCTTGTAAAAGCCCCCAAGGAGCGCCGCTTGATTTGGCTCGCCATACAGTGACCTCCGACTGCCAGTCTGCTGTCGTGATCACCACCAGATCTGCGTTATCAAACACTTCTGGTTTGCTGCTCATCACCACTTCGGCAAAAGTCGCATAAGCGGTGCATTCTGTCGTCGGAAGATCTAACAGAATCTTGTCCCTCAACGCGGAGGCTTTCAGTCTACCTAGGCTATCCGCTCCCAGAACGTGCCTCCCCAGATTGGCTGACACCAAAGTGTCAGGATCGATGAGGGTAAGGTGGCCGACACCGGATCGTGCCAATTGTATTGCCACCGCACTGCCTAACGAGCCAACGCCAACACAAACGACTCGAGCATTTTCAAGGTGCTGTGCAGTACCGCTTATATCGCGGGACAGAATGGACGCTCGATCAAGCACGTCCAGGGCAGTTGCTCGGACGAGCGCCGGAGGATGTGCATTTGCGATAGCTGGCCGACGGCGCGCTGTACGCAAGCCAAACTTTGCCCCCCGCTCCTGCTGTACGCCGAGCGAGCGCACATTGAGGCAATATGTTGGAGCATCTGCCCCTCCTGGAAGCTCCAGAACAATCCATCGACTCGCCAACGTTCCATGCAGCTCAAACCATGCCAGCAATTGCTCGGCATCGTCTGGTTGAAGGTGTGGCGTGAGCCACAGCAATAAATCTTCTGGATCCGGGGTGCGGATATCCGGATAAGTCTGAAGCTTGACGTAAAAACCAGGAGTTTCGGCCGCGCGAATGACAGCGGAGCGCCCGACAACCCGTCGGTAATGCCCTTTGAGTGCAGCTATGTTCGATGCTAGCCAAACCGTTTCCTGACCGGATGGCACAGCCCGGCGCGGATCGCTGAGAGCAAACAACTGCGAGGCAGCCTGAGGTCGATCCAAAAGTAAAAGGTTCTGGTACGACTGTCCGTGCTGAAAAGACCAGTAGGTAGTGATCTCATTCTGAAATTCAATATCGCGCGTTGCCTGACTTGATCCCATCTTGGACAACGCAACGATCTGGGCCAAGCGAGCAAGACTGTCCTCTACCACGACCTCCGGGGAGCCCATAATGGGGCGTTCCTGAAAGCCATGAAGGCAAAGCCCCGACTTAGTGGCATGCGGCCAGACCAGCCATGGAGAAGGTTCGACGTTCAGCCGCAAGAGCCCACGGGGAAAGTTGGAGGGGAAACCAATACGCAGTCGCCGCTCCTGCCCCGTGTAATCAATGGGCAAGGGGAAGTGAAAGCACGCCGCTTCGTCAGCCCGCATGGGTGCGGGCTGGAGCAATGTATCGGCAGCATCCTGACCTAGGGTGTTTCGCAGTGCGGCGATTCCGCGCTGCAATGGCGTCTTAATAGGATCAGCCAAGGCGTCCAACTGGCTTTACGCTCGACTGAGAGGTTCCGCCACCGCTGACCCCTCCGAAGAGCGAACCCATCGAAGCAGAGTTTCGAGTAGTGCCATCCGGTCGACCGGGCATCGTCCAATTCGCAGGGATTTCATTGTTCACTGCCGTAATGAATGCCGGCGCAATACCGAAATTCTTTTTCACTGCCTCGGCAAAAGAATCATTGGATTCAAAACTTTCCAAACCCAATGACACGGATGCACTGGCGTCCGCATGCCACTTGGCAAATGCTTGGCGATAGCCTTGCCCCTCGCCCGGTCGATTCCACTTCTCTGCAAAGTTTTCGCCGTTATCGGCAGGATTGCAGACAAAGCAATCGCTACCTCTATGCGCGATGTGCTGCGGCATTCTGCGAACGATTTCCAAAATTGCATCGAGCGGTGCCAAAGGCTTCGACTGGGACTCCTTCACGACCTCCAGGTATGCGTGAGTGGCCAGAGTGGTGATAACTGCAGATATGGGACGAGTATCAGCGCTCCTTGTTTTGATGGCCCATTCATCGCGATGCCGCTTCAGCAGCTTTATGGTCGCACGCAGGGGATCTTGATCGATGTAATCCTGATAATGCGGCAAAGGATCTTGTGTCGCGGCATCAAGCATCCGCTGGCTTTTGGCAACCACCAAGCTTTCCAGAGAGATTTCTTGGGCGGAAGCAACCTGCAACCAATTCGAATAAGGAATAGGGCTGCTTGCTTTCCACCCTGTGACCCGATCCGGAACCTCAAGCTTACCCTCGCCGTTTGCTTCGCCATTTCCGTTGATCGCGCGGGCAGGTGTGACATCGATGTGGAAACCTGGATTTTCGTCGGCATAAACGATCCGAATACCACGACGTAGTTGCTTAACTTCTTCCTGAACGCGGGAGCCTTCCCTAAAACGCTGCTCAATCGCCTCTAGAACTTCCTTCGCACCAGCGCCTTGAGCGTGAGGGAGCCAGATAATCGCGTCCGCATCAATGGTGTCCAGATCCGCAGGCGCGCCGGGAATTGGCTTAATGGTCGTTTTCAGCCGCATTGAGCCCTGAACGAAGATATGGGCCTCAGCGAGCAGCGGATTGTCAGAAGCCGAGAGGATTTTTTCCAGTTGTGAGTACCGGTCATTGATTTTTTCGTACTGCGCTTCCGACAGCGAGATTTCCCGCGCGGCGCGAAGCAGAAAATATTCCCAACTGCTGCGCTTGGTCTGTTCGTTGCTCAAAAGCATTACATACCCTCCTGGGCCACGGGACCCAATTGCAGTGTTTGCGTAAACCGATCTTGGTTTTCTTTGTCCCGATCGAAGATCAGGTACGTATGTTGATGCTGTGTGGTGAGCAACGCGCCAAACTCGATGGCCAATGCCGCAGGAATTGCGGCAAAGACGTGGATAGGGTCAGGGGTCTGAGCCTCAAGCTGGCTCAGTCGTATTTGAAGTGCGTCGCGAAAAGCATGAATCACCCGACGGTTCTGTACCATCGCGTAGCTTGGTTCTGGGATCGACAGCTCTGCAATACGTGCACCGGGTAGAGCATCGGTCACGTCGCGAACTGGAACTTGCGCAGAAATGGAGAGCACCAACGCCAGTGGGCCATCGCCGTCGGGTGGAGGCGTAAACAGAAAACCGGGCGGCTCAGCAGACTGATCGGGCCAGCGCAAAAGATGCTCGCGGTGAAAAGAGAAGATTAAGCGTTTGGAACGGTCGCCGATACTCTGGCCCAACATCATCAATGCCGGTATATCGGCCAAGCCTACTACCGCTAGCGCGGGCGAGTCGCCATAGGTGCCGCCGCGACGCTTGAATTGCTGCTCCAACTCATACTGGATGCTGTCTTTGACGTTCTGCCAATAAGTAGTGTCTCTGCCGCGTGGTCCGGGCGCAGCGAAGGTGATTTTGATGCCTTGATCGAAGGCGGTTAATCCTTCGGCAGACATCGCCGTCAACAGATCGCGCACGGGAATATCGTTGATCGTCTGGAAATGCTGGCTCTGGACAATGAGAGGAATGGCTCTGCCACCATCGGGGGTCGTTGCGGCGAGGCGGATGCGTTCCAGGTACGCTTGGTGTAAACCACTCAAATCATTTTCAGGATACCCATCTGCGTCACGATCAATTTTGTCATGACAACCTGGGCACAGGAGCATCAGATTAGCGGTATCGTTTGTGTGCGCCTCAGCATCATGATCCGCGCGTCCCCGAGGGCCTTTGGGACTGGCGGGCAGAATATGCGCCACTTCGCCCCATCTCATTGGCTTGCCGGCACGATAGTCGAACGTTAGATCCGTACCGCACAGTTCACAATGACCAGCGGTCTGTGTCCATACGATCCGCTTCGTCTCATCATTTGTGTTGAAGCGCCCGCTTGCGGGCTTAGCGTCTTCTTGTTCTGCCATTCCGGCCTACCCCCGAGAAACATCCATGATTGAAAACGATGATGGCAAGATAAGATCATATTAAGGGCATTTGCCTCGATTTCAAAAGAGATCTGAGGGTGGCGAATGCTGAGTCGGCTTCGAGCAGGACGCTTTTTTGACTCGCGAAACGGGGGTGATGGCAGCGCTCGTTTTCTGGCAGTGTTAGTGGGTAACGGTGCTGACCACAGCGTATGTATCTAAATTAGCGAGTTTATGCAAAATACATAAACTCGCTAATTTCGATACATATCTACTTAAAACCATACGAAGTTAACTTCGAGGCCACCCCGCACCCGCTCCCGCAAGGGGCGCTAAGGCGTTTTGCATCACGCAATTTGCCATGGCGTGCCTTGAAGCCTCGTTCAGCACCTGATGATGTTATCTATGTCTCTTTTCTTCGCCATCCGTCATCAAACCTCTGCCTGAATTCCGGCACTCGAACGACGTGCTGCGATTACCGATAGAGAAGGAAGCAATCCCTTACAACATCTCGGCGTAGGACTAATAAAAACGTAAACACATCCACGATGGCTGCCAGCAATGGGCTTTCGCCACGAATGGCGTCGTCGACCCATTACTGCTTTCCCGGACTGCGGATATCAGCCAAAAATAGTCATTCGATCACCATCACTTACGTGCAAGTTTCCCTGAACAAGTGGATGTAATGGGTCATGTCCGGCACGACAAAGCGTGCCGGTCACTTTTACCACGGCTGTTTCACTTTTTGATGGACACAATCGTGGCTTTGCCGCCCTCTAGCCGAAAGGAAAATGACACACGGTCTCCGGCCGTCAGCCCTTTCAGTTGATCTTCCGTCACGGAAAAGGCCATGGTCATCGGTGGCCATTGCACAGCTGGAACAGCGCCGTGAGCGATGGTCACCGTATGCTTCGTAGTATCGATAGCCTTGATCGTTCCGTCGGCGGTGGCCACTGCAGCCTGCGTTGTTTCCTGCTTCATCTGCATGCCCTCCATTCCGTCCATTTTCGTGCCCGGCATATCCTCTGCGTGGGCCGAAAGAGACAGCGTAAATACGGTGCTTGCAACTGCAATCAGGGTCAATTTCATACGACTTTTCCTTGAGATGTGGTGGGTACAAATTGGAGGTGCCGGCGGCGCATCAATCGATAGGCTGCCGGAATGACAAACAGGGACAGCAAGGGAGCGGTGACCATGCCGCCGACCATGGGTGCAGCAATTCGGCTCATCACCTCGCTGCCGGTCCCGCTGCCCAGCAAAATGGGCAACAAGCCAGCAATGATGACCGCCACGGTCATCGCCTTGGGTCGCACGCGCTGTACAGCGCCTTCACGAATCGCCGCAACCAGCCCATGTTCAGTGTTGTCGCCGAGGTCTTCACGTTCGGTCCAGGCGTTCTTCAGGTAGAGCAGCATAATCACGCCGAACTCGGCAGAAACCCCGGCCAGTGCGATAAAGCCGACACCGGTGGCGACCGACAGGTTGAACCCCAACAGATAAAGGAACCATGCCCCGCCAGTCAGTGCGAATGGCAGAGTGGCCATGATCAGCAGGGCCTCATCGAAGCGGGCGAAAGTCAGATAGAGCAGCACGAAGATGATCAACAGCGTGGCAGGCACCACCAGTTTGAGTCGTGCGTTGGCCCTTTCGAGAAACTCGAACTGTCCCGAGTAGCTCAGGCTCATGCCGGGCTGCAACTTGACCTGCTCGTTGACCACCCTGCGTAGATCGGCGACTACCGAGGCAATGTCCCGGCCACGCACGTCGATGTACACCCAGCCCGAAGGTCGTGCGTTCTCGCTCTTGAGCATCGGCGGACCGTCCGTGACTTTGACCTTCGCCACTGTGCCGAGGGTGATCTGGCTACCTAGCGGGGTATAGATCGGCAATTGCTCCAAGGCACCGAGCGAGTCACGCCACTCCCGTGGGTAACGCACGTTGATCGGGAAGCGTGCGAGCCCTTCAATGGTCTCACCGACATTTTCACCGCCGATAGCGCCGGCCACGATGGACTGCACATCGGCGATATTCAGCCCGTAGCGGGCGGCGACTTTGCGGTCGATATCCACATCGATATAGCGACCACCGGTCAGTCGCTCGGCCAGAGCCGAACTGACACCGGGTACCCCCTTGGCCACTCGCTCAACTGCCTGGGTGGCCGCATCGATCTCAGTCAGATTGGTGCCGGCAACTTTCACTCCGATGGGACTCTTGATCCCCGTGGCAAGCATGTCGATACGGTTACGAATCGGTGGTATCCAGATATTCGTCAACCCAGGGACTCGTACCACTCGATCCAGTTCTTCCACTAACTTTTCCTGGGTCATGCCTGGACGCCATTGCTCGTGCGGCTTGAACTGGATCGTGGTTTCGAACATCTCCAGCGGTGCGGGGTCGGTGGCGGTTTCAGCGCGCCCCGCTTTACCGAAGACGTGTTCGACTTCAGGCACGGTCTTGATCAGACGGTCGGTCTGTTGCAGCAGTTGTGCCGCTTTCTGCGCTGACAATCCCGGCAGAGCTGAAGGCATATAGAGCAGGTCGCCCTCGTCCAACGGGGGGAGAAACTCGCCACCCAAGCGAGACATTGGCCATAGCGCACTGGCAAAAACCAATAGCGCCACCAGCAGCGTGATCTTTGGTCGACGCAAGACTGCATCCAGGGCTGGCTGATAGATCCGAATCAACCACCGGTTCAACGGGTTCTGATGTTCACTGGGAATTCGTCCTCGAATCCAGTAGCCCATCAGCACCGGCACCAAGGTCACCGACAATCCCGCCGCTGCGGCCATGGCGTAGGTCTTGGTGAAAGCCAAAGGACCGAACAGCCGTCCCTCCTGAGCTTCCAGCGTGAACACCGGAATGAACGACAGAGTGATGATCAACAAACAGAAGAACAGCGCCGGGCCTACCTCTGCCGCCGCTTCGGTCATCACATGCCAATGCCGCTCACCCTTCAGTTCTTCCCCCGGATTGGCCGCGTGCCAAGCCTCAATCTTCTTGTGGGCGTTCTCGATCATCACTACGGCCGCATCGACCATGGCGCCGATGGCGATGGCTATCCCGCCCAAGGACATGATGTTGGCGTTGATGCCCTGGTAGCGCATGACGATAAAGGCAATCAGCACCCCCACCGGCAGCGAAATGATCGCCACCAGGGATGAGCGCAGGTGCCAGAGGAAGATCCCACACACCAACGCGACGACGATGAACTCTTCGATGAGCTTGTGGCTGAGGTTTTCCACGGCGCGGTCGATCAGCTTACTGCGGTCGTAGGTGGTGACGATTTCCACCCCGGCCGGCAGACTGCTTTTCAGTTCGTCGAGTTTGGTTTTGACCGCCGCAATGGTCTCGCGAGCATTCTTGCCGCTGCGCAATATCACCACGCCGCCGACGGTCTCGCCTTCGCCGTCGAGTTCGGTGATGCCACGCCGCATTTCCGGACCCAACTGGATCGTGGCGACATCGCCAAGGGTCACCGGCACACCACCCGAAGCCAGCTTGAGCGGGATCGCCCGAAAGTCATTGAGCGTCTTCAGGTAGCCGGAAGCACGCACGATAAACTCGGTCTCCGCCATCTCCAGCACCGCGCCACCGGTTTCCTGATTGGCCTTGCCGATAGCTTCGGTCACTTCAGCCTGAGTGATACCGAGGCTGGCCAGTTTGAGCGGATCAAGCTGCACCTGGTATTGCTTGACCATGCCTCCCACTGTAGCGACTTCTGCAACGTTGGGCAGAGTCTTGAGTTCGAACTTGAGGAACCAGTCCTGAAGTGCTCGAAGCTGGGCTAAATCGTGACCGCCACTGCGATCCACCAGTGCGTACTGGTAGATCCAACCCACCCCTGTCGCATCCGGCCCCAACGCCGGTTTGGCGCTGGCCGGCAACCGGCTTTGTATTTGGCTCAGGTATTCCAACACCCGCGAGCGGGCCCAGTACAAGTCAGTGCCGTCTTCGAACAGCACATAAACGAAGCTATCCCCAAAAAAGGAATAACCACGCACGGTCTTGGCCCCTGGTACTGAGAGCATGGTGGTGGCCAACGGATAGGTCACCTGATTCTCGACAATCTGCGGCGCTTGTCCTGGATAAGGAGTGCGGATGATCACCTGAACATCGGAGAGATCCGGCAACGCATCGATGGGCGTACTCTGCACCGACCAAATACCCCAAGCCGTGACGAACAGTGTCGCCAGTAGCACCAGGAATCGGTTGGCCACCGACCAACGAATGAGAGCTGCAATCATGGCTGGCTCCCCGATTTATTCAGGTGCTCGACACGCAAGCCATCATCGGTCTGGCTCACCGCGACCCGAACCTTGTCACCAGCCTTGAGGCCCTGCATCAGCGCCGGACTGGCGAGAGGGAACGTCATCGTCATGCCAGGCATGCCCAGCGTCTTGAAGGGGCCATGGGCGAGCGTGACTTCTTTGTCGTTGATTTCAACGATCTGCCCATCCGCCTCATGAAAACTGGAGGCTGCTTCATTGGGCGGAGACTCTTTCTCCGAGCTAGCAACGATGCCTTTGAGACTGGCCTCCGAGTCGAGCAGGAACTGGCCAGAGGTCACCACCTTCTGGCCTTCTTCCAGACCTTTCACTATCGCCGTCTTGCCATCGCTTTCCTGGCCGAGTTGCACTTCAACCGGACGGTAGCGGCCAGCTTCTTCGGCGAGCATCACCAGAGCACGTCGGCCAGTGCGAATGACCGCCTCGCTCGGCACCCACAAGACACTTTGCCCGGTTGAGCTGTTCAGGCGTACGTGCGCCGTCAAACCCGGTCTGAGGCGCCCGTCCGAATTGGGTAGTTCCACCCGCACGCGAAGCGTGCGACTGTCCGGATTGGTCTCGGGCAAAATCGCGCTGACCTTGCCATTGAGCATTGTCCCAGGGAAAGCTGGCAGACGCGCTTCGACTGGCTGTCCCACGGTGATAGCTGCGGAGTCCGATTCTGGAACAGCCACGGCTAGCCAGACACTGCTCAAGCCATTGACGCGCGCCAGAGTGTCGCCAGTCGCCACGGTCATGCCCGTACGAACATTCAACTCTTGCAGCACACCGGCAATAGGGGTGGTGAGTGTCAGGTAGGGCTGAACCTTACCGCCACGCTCTACCTGAGTAATCAGTGTTGCCGGCATCCCTGTGAGCCGCAGTCGTTGTCGGGCCGCAGCCAACAAGTCAGCATCTCCATTGCGCCTCAGCGCAAAAAACTCTGTCTGGGCAGCCGCCCATTCCGGCACCAGAATATCCGCCAATGCCGCATTGGCTTTGAGCATATCGCCTGGAGCATGTGCGTAGACCCGCTCCACAAAGCCAGCGGTGCGTGCCTGGATCACAGCGACATCACGTTCGTTGAACGCCAAGACACCTGTCACGTCGAGGCTGGAATCAAAGATCCCACGGGTGACAGTCGCAAAACGCAAGCCGAGATTCTGGGTCAGACTTGGATCGATACTGACGGTCGCACGGTCCCCTGCTCCGCTGGCATACTGAGGGACCAGTTGCATGTCCATGAAGGGAGACTTACCCGGCTTATCGAACTTTTGCTGCGGGTACATGGGGTCGTACCAATACAGAGCCTTGCCTTCATCCGGTGAACTGAGGCGCTGTTCCGGGGCGGTACCTGGTACTCCGCTCATGCGCTGGTGAGCGAACCAGTAGCCACCGGCAACACCCAATGCCAGCGAGATACCTACAAGCCATGCTCCATTCCATTTTTTAAGGATCATTGGGTGGACTCCCCATAAGCAAAATACAGACGCGCACTGGTCAGTGCTCGTTGCTCTTCCACATCGATCTGTTTGAGGCGGGCCTCGATGAGTTCACGTCGGGCGGCAACAACAGCGTTCAAATCGCCTTTGCCGGACCGATAACTGGCCATGCTGAGTTCGACCTTTTCCTTGGCCAGCGGCAACAGGCTTTCCTGGTTTCGGCGCACGGCACGATTCAGGCGTTCATAGTCAGCCAGTTCGTTTTCCAGTTGCTGAGTGTGCTCGCGTGACAGGGCTTCGCGCTCGGCCTCAAGCTGACTGAGCTCAGCCTGTTTGGCCGCAATTTTGGGGTTTTGCCGCGAGTCAGGAAACAGCGGTAGGTCCCAGGAAAATTGCACGCTGACCATATCGCCAAACTCACGGCCACGGCGCTGGTAATCCAGTTCCCAGCTCCAGTCCGACTGCTTCTCCGACACGGCCTCACGAACCTTGGCTTGCGCTTCGCGGGTCATTGGCGCAAACGCGGCCAATTCGGGGTGGTGTTGCAACTTATGGGAGTAGCCTGAGGTATCTACGGGCCATTCAGGCAAACGACCCACGGGCTTGTCGTTGGCGGCGGAGCCAATCCAGCGCTTGAGGGCTGCTCGCGCCTGGGCTCTTTGGAGAATCAGATCGTCCTGTTGCTCCGCCAGTTGAGCCGCTTCCTGCTTGGGTGTCACCGCATCAGCGGGTTGAGCGCGACCTCCGGCAATCTGGGCTCGGACGGTATCGGTCAGCAGACGATTTTCTTTGTAGAAGTCCTGGAACAGCGCATCTTTGCGCTCAACCGAGTAGCTATTGATCCAAGCTAACGCCGTGGACTGGCGTACCTTCAGACGCTCGACTCGACGCTCCGCAGCGGCGCGATCCACGGCCGCATCGGCGACCTCAATTCGCGCTTTGCGCTTGTCGCTGTTCGGCATCTCCTGCCTGACCCCGACCATTTGCATGGTCATGAAGTCCTGGTCGATGCTCCAGCGATCCGGACCGCCAATGGGGTAGTTCTGCACACCCAGCAGCAGTTTGGGGTCAGGTAGCTCACCGGCTGGAATAGCCGCGCTGCTGGCAGCCTGAATTTTGGCGTCTTGTGCAGTCAGCGACGGCGCATTGTTTTCGGCCAGCCGCAACGCTTCATCGAGTGTCAATGCGGCAGCGAAGCTCGGCAATGCCAGTACGCTTGCCGCCAGACCGGCCACAAGGGACCAACCTGTGCAATAGCACTTGGAGTTCATGTTTACGATTCCTGTGATCATCCACTGCTCGCGTCAAAAGACATGCGCACAGCTAGTCCATCCCCCTAATGCGGAATGAGGCTCAATGTGGGACAGGAATCAAACGCGGGGCGGTCGCCATACCCCGGATGGGGTCTGTATGGGTAGGGAATCGCTGAAAAAGGAAATCGCTACTGGGCTGAACAAGGTTACGGGAGGCTTGAGGATTGAGACTTGCAGCATCCCGCCCGTCTTGCATTCCTGACCCGGCTTGCAAGGCTTACCGTGCTCGGAAGGGCTTTTCATATCGTTGCAGCAGTCCATCCCCATGTCGTCCATCATCGCCATGCCCATCGTCTTCATTGGGCAAGGTTCTGTTGGTGCCTGAACACCCGCCATCCCGCTGAGGGGAAGCGCCAAGCTGATAAAGAAGATGAGGCAAAACCGCAGATAGCGTTTCATGGGCTGGAGTGTAGTCGCTGAAAATGGCTCTTACAATTGGACACGTGTCATCAGCAACCGGTCCTCAGGTCCGACGTAGGCGATAACACATAATGTGAATTAAGCCAGCATTATGTGTAAAAAATAGGCGCTCATGCTGGGCTATTTACCCGTCATAAGTGGGCTCGCAATAGATTTGGGGAGCAATGGAACCAAAAACAAACGTAAGCTCTGCATCTGCCGTTTGGGGAGCAACGGAGCAGAGAGTGCATTTAAGCTCTATGTGGTTCCGTGAGCTTGCCATCCCGAAGGCTGTACTTCCAGGTAGAGTTATGGGGCCGATACGGTCGAGCGAGCCCGCCAAACGCAAGCTGGTATCGCCCGGATATAGATCAATTCCCCAATCAGCTCCACTAGTGTTTGGGTAATCACCGCCGCTGCAGCGAGGCCGCGAACCTCTTCTGGGAGGGCAAGAGCCAGTGGCAAAACCACCAGAGAGTTTCGGGTTGATGCACTGAAGGTGACGGCTCGGGCAGTGGCTGATGGCAACTTGAAGAGCCGCGATGCGAGAGCTCCCATTAGCGGAGCCAGAAGCAGAAAGCCCATGTACACAGGAATAACCGGCGCTAGCTTATCGATGACGCACACCACGGGCGTGATTTGCGAACCCACCACCACGATGAGCACAGCGGCCATTGCGGGTACCGGTAACCACGCCCAGGCAACGCTCCAGGCTCTGACGATAGCTGTGCGCTTGGATAGGGCCTCGGTGACTACGGCCAGCAGTAAGGGGGCTACGATCAGCACCAGGAACGCCTCCATGAACGGACCCACCGATACCACGATAGCCGATTGGCCACTGAGCATGATGCCCAAATAGAAAGGCAACAGTGCGAGCTGGAGCAACAGCAGGATGGGCGTCGCAGAGAGAATAAGCCGGGAATCACCTTTGCCGATGTGGGTAAATACCACTACATAGTCGATGCAGGGCGTCAGCAACACTAACAGCGCGCCTACAAGAATGGCAGGATGCTCGGCGAGTACTCGGGTTAGCCCCCATACCAGCAGGGGGATAAACACGAAGTTGGCGATCAACAGTGCCGCCATGAACGGCTTATGGCTAAGCCCCTCCCGCAGGTTCAAGAAGGGAATTTGCAGGAACATGGCATACATGAGAACGGCAATGGCTGGGGTGACCAACAGCTCCAACCTTTGTCCGGTTGAAGGAGCCATAAGCCCGCCTATCGCTGCCGCTATCACGGCGACGAAATAGATCGGAATCTGGTTCCGCTCAAGTGCATCCCTGTCCATAGTTCCTCCTCTCACCAATCAAAAGTTCGCAAGCCTATGTAATGCGGGGCAGCGCGTCGAGCATCCATGTGCAACGCAGGTAGTATGGCCTCAGTCCGTCACTGATATTTGACCGGGCAGCCATAGGGCTGAGTCGATGGGGTAGACACCGATACCCTAAAAGTTTGCATTTCGGCATCTGCGCTTTCATCGGATCGCTTCTCGATTGTGTGGGGGCTAATTCGCCGAGTGATCACTTCCAATCGCACGTACTTGAAACTTCCGCCTAAACGGCGCGACCAACTGGGCTCGATACCCAGTTGGATAGTCCCGCTCTTGCAGCCCTACCTGCGCATCGCCGAGCTTGTCTGCTCCGTCATAGAAGGTTCCAAACAGGTGATCCCATAAAAGTAAGAACTCGCCGAAGTTTACTTGGGCATCTTCGAACTCTCGCTTATGGTGCCAACGATGTGTCTCCGCGACCCCAATCACGTTGCGTAACCAACCCAGCGAGTAATCCAGGTTCGAATGCTGGAAAGCCAGGTGGACGGTCAAGATGCTGAACCAAGTTGCGACTACAGCAGACGGTGCCCCTGATGCGAGCAGAACCACCAAACCTGGTCCGGCCATCAGCGCGGCATGCAGAGGATGTCTACGTTCCCCGTTCATCCAATAGAGTCGCTCTGCGCTGTGGTGAATCATGTGAAAACTCCACAACCAATGCACCCGGTGGCTGATGCAGTGCATGACATACAAGCTCAGATCGAGCACAGCGGCGACCAGAACCAGCTGCAACCACAGAGGACTCTCGATCGGGAAGAGGCGAACCGAAGTCGGCACCGCATCGCCAAGCTTGGCCAGAATCTCAGCAGTGAACTGAATGACGGAAAGGTTGATCAGCATGTGCAACAGGTCTGTGGTGGTGTCGTTATGATCTTCGAGCCAAGCTTCGCGAAAAGGCTGGAGTCTCTCTAAACCAGCGATGACTAAAAGCCCCACAGCGGCGACCAGGGGCATGATGGGCCACGACGGTATCCCGGTATACAGCGACCAGATCATGAAGGCGGTACTGCCACCAAATACAAGTGGATAGCTCATCCAGCGTATGGCACATCGAAGGGCAAGAGGCATCGCTCAACTCCTGTATAGGGAGCCATAACAATATGTGCAGAGGCTAGCGTTTGAATTGAACGAAAGAGCTACGATCTTGAAAATCCAATATTTCTGTGCTTGACCTTATAGCTGCTAGAAGGTTTGTAATCGATAAGACTATGTCCAATTGGAGAATCGCCCCATGAGCTCCTGTGATAAATCCTGTGGCTGTGGCCCCGCTTCGGTGGGCCCGGAAGTAGCAACTACGCCTTCACCTGAAGGGACCTGGGTCAGCAATTTTTCGGTGCCGAAAATGGACTGCCCATCCGAAGAACGAATGATCCGGCTCGCGCTAAATGGCTTACCCGAGATCGATTCATTGTCCTTTGATCTATCGGGTAGACGGGTAAGCGTATTTCACGAAGGAGCAGTTGATCAGATTGCCATTAAGCTGGAGTCACTTGGCCTTGGCGCAACGCTGCTAGGCACACAACCAGCCAGCCGGGAGTCCGCGTCGGCCAACAGTGCCAATGAAGAGCTGAATGCTTCAAAAGAAGCCGGCACGCTGAAGATCTTGCTCGCCATCAATGCCGCAATGTTTGTCATCGAAATGGGTGCTGGCTTAATCGCTCAGTCGACTGGTCTGATTGCCGACTCGCTGGACATGTTTGCTGATGCTGCCGTCTACGGGTTGGCTCTCTATGCGGTCGGCCGTAGCGCGGGGGTGCAAGTACGTGCAGCCCATTTGGCGGGCTTTTTCCAAATCGTATTGGCTTTGGGTGTGCTTTTTGAAGTGGCTCGACGCTTTCTCTACGGCAGTGAACCTGAATCGATGCTGATGATAGGGATTGGCACCGTCGCGCTGATGGCAAACGTCAGTTGTCTGTTGCTGATTTATGGCCACCGCGAAGGTGGCGCACACATGAAAGCGAGTTGGATTTTCTCAGCCAACGATGTGATCGCGAATATTGGCGTAATCGCTGCGGGGGCATTAGTCGCATGGACGGGATCTCCCTACCCAGACTTGGTGATTGGTACTGTCGTGGGCCTCATCGTCCTGAACGGTGCGCGCCGAATTCTGGCGTTGAAGGCCTAACCATTCGGATCGCCAGATGGCCTTAATACCCTAGGGTCGCACAGCTCGCGAGGAACTCGCTTCGTGCAGGCACACCTCGGCGAGCGCCGATGAGGGATCGATACCCAGTAGCGATCGAAAGGTCCTGGAGAAATGAGCAGAGTCGGAGAAGCCTGATTCGTGCGCGGCATCCGTCATAGGTCGTCCGCAGGCCAAGTATCGAACCGCTTGGGTCAGGCGTAGCCACTTTGCGTAGCTGCGCAGTGGCAAACCAGTTTGTTCCACGAACCAGTGCGAAAATCGAGTTGGGGACAGGTGGACCAGTGCTGCCAACTCTTCGCGTCGCACCTTGCCTTGGTGAATCGCTGTGCTGACTACCGCCACCCGCGGATCTGCGGCTGGGAGGACGTCGAGTACCTGAAGAGCCCTTCGCACCGCAGACTGAGGGTCTCCCGCGCCTTCGTTCAGGGAGTCTGCAATTCTTTGGGCGTCAGATGGTGCGATCTTAATTGGGGTCGGCGTCATGCTCTTTGGCAAAACCTGGGCTTCACCTCCCAGCACATCCAAGTAAATCGAAACGATAAGGGCTCCGCTGATTCGATGGCGGACTCCCGCAGGAATGAACACCGAGAAGCCGGTGTGCTGACTTTGCGGGCATTCCACGGTCACAGGCAAATCGAGGCCGATGGCTATTTGATGAGCCTGATGGTGATGCAAATCCTGATGGCCGGCACGGCCAGCAAAGACCGCCAGCCCAGGTGCTAGCCAAGCGCGACCGGACCACCTGAGCGAGCCGACAATAAGGTCGCGCTTCATTGTCAGCGCTTACCTGACATTGAAGGGCTTATCAGGCTACCCACTAACAAAAACAGTACACCGCCAACAATGGCGATATCAGCGAGGTTGAACGCCGGCCAGTGCCAGCCTTGGTAATGGAAGTCCAGATAGTCCACGACAAACCCCCGGACAGACCGGTCGATGAGATTACCCACCGCCCCACCCAAGACGAGGCTGTAACCCAGGGCTTCGCTCCAACGACATTCTCGGCGAAGGATCACGATGAGCGTCGATGCAACGGCCAGGGCAATGACAACGAAGAGGTAACGCTGCCAGCCGCCAGCGTCAGCCAAGAAGCTAAACGCGGCACCGGTATTACGGGCATGCACCACGTTGAAGAAGGGGCCTACGGCGAAGGACGAGCCCAGCTCATACAGGTGCTCGATGGCGAACTTGAGGCTTTGGTCGAACAATGCCAGGAAGGCCGCGATTCCCCACCACAACCCAGGCATCGGGGCGTGTGTAGCCTCTTGGTAAGTGTTCATTGACTGTCCCGTAGTAGCTGTTTCAGCTCATCTGATAGCGGCATCGGTTGAAAGGCGCTGACTCTTGCTCGTCCGGTATTGCCCAGAGGCACCCACATCTTGGAGAACAGCAAAGCAGCCGGAATGCGCGCCGCCTGGCCAAGCATCTCTCGGTAGTCCCGCTCCTCCCAGCCGGCCAGAAACATCAGCCAATGGCTGTAAGCATGGAGTACAGGCATTCGCTGGGTAAGGATGTGAGCCCTTTCCAGCCAGGGATAAGCCCGCTGAGGGGATTTTGCCCCCAGGGCCTGCCTGGCTTTCAGGAAGGATTCGTCAATAGCCGCGCGCAAGTCGTTGTTCATGTCAGTCTCACTTACGCAGCAAGCGCAGGCCATTCAGGACGACCAACAGGCTCCCCCCCATATCAGCGAATACCGCCATCCACATCGTGGCATGACCGGTGAGCGTGACGACCAGAAAGATGACTTTAATGCCCAGAGCGAGCGCGATATTTTGTGTAAGCACTGCTCCGGTCTGGCGGGATAGACGAATGAAGGCCGGAATTTTGCGCAAATCATCATCCATGATTGCGACGTCGGCGGTCTCGATCGCAGTATCGGTGCCGGCAGCGCCCATGGCGAAGCCCACATTGGCCCGAGCAAGCGCCGGAGCGTCGTTGATGCCATCACCCACCATACCCACAGTGCCTTGGTTATTGATCAGGGCTTCGATGGCATTGAGCTTGTCGATCGGCAGCAGGCTGCCCTTGGCCTCGTCGATGCCCACCTGGGCGGCGATCGCCTGCGCGGTGTGCGGGTTATCGCCCGTCAACATCAAGGTCTTCACACCTAGTGCGTGGAGTTCCTCGATTGCGACCCGGCTGGTGTCCTTTACCGTATCGGCTACTGCAAACAATGCCAGCGCCTGGGTGTCATCGGACAGAATGACCACAGTTTTGCCCTGCCGCTCAAGGTGGTCCAGCGCCACTTCGATGTCCGGCGAGCAGAAACCCAGCTCTTCCAGCAAACGGTGGTTGCCCAATTGGTAGCGCTTCCCCTCGATCGTGCCACGGACGCCGCGACCAAGTAGGGCTTCGAAGTTCTCCACCTCCAGCATACGCAGCGATTGCTCGGCCGCTTGTTTAGCGATGGCCTGCGAAACCGGATGATCCGAGCGGTGGGCAAGGCTCGCGGCGGCAGTGCGATAATCTCCAGGCACTCCATCAGCCAGGGGCAGGAAATCGGTTTGTACGGGCTTGCCGTGGGTAATGGTCCCAGTTTTGTCCAAGGCCAGATGGGTGATCTTGCGACCGCTTTCCAAGTACACACCACCCTTGATCAGGATGCCTTTTCGGGCCGCCGCAGCGAGACCGCTTACGATGGTAACCGGGGTCGAGATCACCAGAGCGCACGGACAGGCTACTACCAGGAGCACCAGCGCCCGATAGATCCAGTCAGTCCATAATCCGCCCATAAGCAGTGGCGGTACTACCGCAATAGCGACGGCGAAGAAGAACACCGCCGGCGTGTAAACCTTGGCGAACTTATCGACGACCCGTTGGATCGGGGCCCTCGAACCTTGGGCTTCTTCAACTGCATGAATGATCCGAGCCAGCGTCGTGTTGCTAGCCTCAGCCGTCACGCGGTACTCAAAGGACCCCGACCCATTGATGGAGCCGGCATACACAGGATCATCGACAGTTTTCTCGATGGGCAGGCTCTCGCCCGTGATAGGTGCCTGGTTGACGGTAGAGTTGCCGGAGGCGACATCGCCATCCAGGCCGATACGTTCGCCGGGGCGTACTCGAACCAAGGAACCGATCTCGACGGTTTTCACATCGACTTCCAGCCAGCTGCCGTCTGACTGGCGCACGGTTGCGCGCTCCGGGGTCAAGTCCATCAGACCCTTGATCGCATTGCGCGCACGATCCAGCGACTTGGCCTCGACCATTTCGGCAACGGTAAACAAAAACATGACCATCGCCGCTTCTGGCCACTGTCCGATCAGCACTGCTCCCGTCACCGCAATGCTCATCAAGGCATTGATGTTCAGGTTAAGGTTTTTAAGCGAGATCCAACCTTTCTTGTACGTCGTGGGCCCGCAGAGTGTGATGGCGAATAAGGCGACGGCAGCAATCACCCATTCCGGGGCTGACTGGGTGAAGTGCAAGACTTCCGCGCCTACCGCTGCAACACCGGACAGCGCTAGTGGCCACCAACTGCTTTTACGCGGTGATGCAGCGTCAGACTGGGCTTGCGGTGTATCCGCGCTGGCTACCTTGCCCTCAGCAGTCAGCGGTTCAGCGTGCATGCCAAGCGATGACACCGCCGCTTCAATACCCAAGGTGTCCGGCAGTTCGTGCCAGACACCTAGAGTGCGGTTCATCATGTTGAATTCCAGTTTCTGAATGCCGCCCATCTTCGTAAGCTTGCCTTCAATCATCGTTTGCTCGGTAGGACAGCACATTTGTCCGATCCGGAAACTACTGAAGCGAGCCGTGTCGCTGGCATCGGCTGAAGACACTTTTGCTGCACAAGCGTTTGAGCCATCCGCACCAGAGGTAGGACAGCACGCGTCGGTAAAGAGATCGTTACCAACCGAGGCGGCAGGTTTGCTCGGTTCGGCGAGGGCATGCAAGGTGGAAGCCGATGTTACGGCAGCGCAACTCGATTTGGCGCCATCCAACGAAGGAGAGCAACAACTGACGCCTTCTGCTTTAGTCGGCACCGGATTAACGACCAAGGTTTTCGCAGCGCAGCAACTGCTCTTGGGCGGGTTCAGGACTGCATTTGTATCGCAAGTCGTTACGGTGGGTGCACAGCAACCTGTCAGTGCTGTCGGGTCAAAAACCTCAACGCCGGCCTGACTTTCAGGTGTTTGCTTATCACCGCAACAGCTTTTCATAAAGGTACTCTCCACAAGTTATGGTGAAGAGTGAACACCCTATAGCCACTATAAGGTCAAGCGCTGATTCGATACCGAAGAGCATTTTTCAGCGCGACCGTTCGTGCTTACCGCGACTGGTTGATTTCGCTCCAAATCAGATCATAGAGCTGCTGGGCACCGAAGTTGGTCAGCGGCTTACCGTTGACGAAAAATGTTGGTGTTCCGCTTACGCCTACGGTTTTCGCATCGGCGGCATCTCTCTCTATCGTGGCGGTGATATCCGGCGACATCATGTCCGCACGAGCCTTGGCCACGTCTAAACCTGCCTGAGCCGCTGCATCCCATGCCGCTGTAGCTTGCGCATCATCATGCCACTGTGGCTGGGCAGCCAGGACAGCTTCAAGCACCGGTGCAAATACGCCCTGTTTGCGCGCGGTCTCGAGGATCCGGATGGCTTCTTCAGACCCTACGTGAAGCTTCACATAGCGCAGCACCAGACGAGTATCGGCTGGGTGCTGGGACATCATTTTTTTAACGATGGGGTAAAAAGCACGGCAGCTTTCACACGACGGGTCAAAGAACTCAACAATAGTCACCGGGGCGTTGGCAGGGCCGAAAGTTGGTGAATTAAAGCGCTCCAGCGAACTGTTTTGCGCCACGGGTGCTGTGGCCTGGGGAACCGTGGCGGCACGATTATAAAAAAATGCGGCGGCGGCGAAGCCGACAATGGCAAGGACACTGATGGCGAGGACGACGGTGCGTCTGCTCATACGGTAAATCTCCGACGGATGAGAACGAGAAGGAAGATCAGGATGCTGAACACTCCCAGCGATAACAGTGGCAGAGGAATACCACTGAGGATGGTCATATCGGCGCCAGAGCACGACGGGCCTGCCCCGCAGGGTTTGATGCTTTCGGACATCAGTCCGAAATAAAGCAGATTGTGATACAGCGCAATGAGCCAGCCCATAACGGCTAATGGCAATGCATAACGCCAGACGCCCGCGTCCGACATGCAGCAAGCGACACCCAGCACCAAGACGAGGGGGAACATGAATGCACGTTGAAACCAGCAAAGAACACAGGGCACTTGCCCCATGACTTCGCCAACGAACAACACGGCAAGTGTTGATATAAGAGCAAGCAACCATGCGCAGAGCAGGAGCGCCCATACCCCGGATTGACGTGGTTGATGTGTGGTTGTCATCGGATCAGAGCCCTGTGTAGTGTGTGAACGCTGAGCATGGATTTGCTTGTCGCCTGACGCGAGTAGAATGAAGGTTCTAGCAACTATAAGGTCAAGAGAAATGAATGCGCCCACGTACACGATCGGTGCCTTGGCGAAGCTGACCGATACCAAAGCCGTAACCATCCGCTATTACGAGCAGTCGGGGCTGCTGTCTTCTGCCGGAAGATCATCATCGGGCTACCGCTTTTACACGGATGAAGAGCGCAACCGGTTGCTATTTATCCGCCGCAGCCGCGCGCTAGGGTTCAGCGTGGATGACATTCGCGACCTGCTGGGCCTTGCCGACCGACGCGACGCTTCCTGCGCTGCGGTGGATGCGAAAGTGCAAGGACAACTACAACAGGTACGAATCCGAATTCAAGACTTACAAGGGTTAGAAGCCGAACTGACACGACTGAGTGTTTGCTGCCAAGGTGGTGTTATAGAGCAATGTCGCATAATTGAATCGCTGTCGAATCGTAGTTAACGTGGCAAAGAGACTTCGTCTGGCGCTGAAATTGTTCAGTATGATCCGCTAGTATTAATTCAATTACGGGACTTACGATTGCCGTGTCGTTCACAAATACACCATCTCAATAGAAGCCGCAGGTAGCGATCATGGAGAAAATCGATGGGACTGACTTTCAAATTCCCCTCGCCGTCTTCATCAGCACCCCACCAACTTCTAACCGCACTCATTCAACTTCTGAACTCAAAGTTCATAATCGTGCGACAGGACAAATTATGACCATTGCCGCTGTAATTGTAGCGTCATGCTGCCGCGCTGCGCATTGACAGAGACAGAATGTTTTCCAGTGCGAACTGTCCGTATCGGATGTGAGTGAAGACGGTTGAGCGCGGTTAACACGATCATCCCGATAAGACAGATGCCCTCAAAAGCTAATCGCAACGGGTGGTCCCTCCCAGTTCCGCGATACGCCGGTAGATCTGAGCAAAGCCTCCGCGTCTACTCCTGTTCTTGCAAAGCTCTCCAGATCCCACTCGAAGAAACTGGAAAAAACCAGGAAGACCTTGCTTGCTACCGCAGAGGTCAATCTTACTGTCGAGTAATTCACCGGGAGCTTCATCCTGATGAGTTCAGAGACAGTCCACACCAACGTTCTCAGACGGAAATGCCATACTGACTCCTGATGAATCTTGATCTGCTGATAAGTAAGGGGAAACCTCTGCTTGCGCAGATAAATTTCATGAGGTAACGAGCCTGGAAGCAGCGATTGCAAATTCCGAATGTTCACTCTCTTCGGATCTTTCGTAACTTTATATAGCTCATCTACGCCCGCTTCGATAAGGGCCGCATACGCGCCGTCTCTTGAATCGACAGACTTTTCGACCGTAACTGCAACTTTTTTAGGTGCATGAAGCTTTGCCATTAGCCATGCGTTATCATTTTCTAGAATCCATTGCGTAGGTTTGTACGCCTTCTTCCAGAGGTATTCGACATCGGCGTCGTTACGTAGCGCTAAAAGCAACTCAATTTTTTGGCGATATCTAGTTTTTTGGCTAGGATGCGATTCTTCGACTTTGGGCGCTCGCGGAGAAACAGATGCACTCAGCAGGATAGACTCATTCTTCAGAGCCTCTTCAAAGTCATCCGCACTGGAAAACAAATGAAGAGCAATGATCAAATGTCGCGCGAGCGGCATATTTAGCTGACCTTTGTCTGATTTTAGCCGGATCCATTGCTCATGTTTCCCGGTGTTATAGGCTGGATCAATTTGCGACAAAAGCTCATCGCCGTAAGCGCTTTGGATGCTATCGAATAGTTTTGCGATACCTGCATTTTTTCCAAAGATAAATCCGCGTTTCTTGCATTGGCGGACGTAGCACGAACTTAATACCGTACTGCCTATCGGAGGAATATTGCGTTGCAAGATATCGTGTGCGAACAGGGCGACTTTCTGTTCCAGTTTTGAGCCCTTGTGAGTCGCTGCGCTGTTTAAGGGGCTCCAACCGCATGCGCATGGCTCAGTCAGATTGGGAAGCAGCTTCAATTTTCGGTAGAACGGGCGAGAGCACTTAGGGCAGGCATGGATCAATGCGTCGCCATGACGCCAACAGACGGCAACACCGGGTATCTGGTGAGATCGATGCCAGTAGGCAGAACCCCGATCAATCAAATCCTCCTGAACGCAGGTAGGACAAAGCTTAGCCTTGCCATGGGTGGACTCTTCTCTGCGGGGCACCCGTACCACCCCGTCATAACCGAGCGGCCCTACGTTGTTCTCCGGCCCCTGCTTAACCCCAAGAAAAGGCCGGTAAGCAGGAAATGTAGTATTGCTACTGATCAGCTCTGCGAGATTGCTCTCCGATTGCCCCGGCAGCCTGTGAGCGAGCCTCTCGATCTGCTTGGGTACGATGCCACCAATGCAAAAGGGTTGCGATGCGAACAAATCGCGGTAGGTTTCTGTCGCGGTTCTGTTGCCTGACAGATAGTGATAGCGGGTGACACGAGAGTGCAGCATTTCATCCGGCATCGACACGGGGAAAAATAATAGATCAGACATTATTTACCGATTAAAGGTAGGGCTCGAAGAGAACGTGCATCCGGCGGGCAGTATATATGCAACCCGTAAAATTCTGTATCCGGTCTGGATTTGTAAATGACACAGCGCTCAACTTTGAATCGTAGTGAATTCATCTAAACCCTGCTGCGCCCGTACTCCTTGAATACAAAACACGTATCGATAACCCGCGTAGGTCAGCCCATGGCTGATTGCAAAACTATTTCGGTTGATCGCGGGTTAGTACGTCTTACTTGCTGAACGTGATCATCCAGCGTCTGCCGGACCTGTTCTGGAGGGTGCAAATTTTCACTAACAGAAAAACAACGTGTTCACGTTGAATTTATTCAGAACATTTTTTAGATGGAGGAAATGGATGGTTGGATTACAGCGTGGGCCGAATGCTCGCGACCCTGTATAGCGAAGAACGTGATACAGGCTTGCCCTCCGAGAGCAATTTGCGTCTAGCCCATCGCAGACGCCTATCGTGAAAGCCTTCGATTGATTCACATACTTCGTCGAGCATTGCTGCACATAGAGGAAGCTTGCAGAGCTGCTTTTCAAAGCGAGACAGAACATGAAGCTCCCGACCAATCCTGGTCCGCGAGATGCGGACAGGCTTACCCGCGAGAGCATAAAGCGTGTTAGCACACTGACGGACTTCACCAGCCAGTCTCGCATCGAGGGCAGCGAACAGTTCAGCGTTATTTAGACCGGGCGTACGATGGGGGCTTGGGTTTACAGTTGACCCCGAAAGCCACTGCCTATCGTGGCGATACAGCCATGCATATCCTCTGCATGCATGTGCTTTGTAAAAGCGATAATCAGCCTCGAAAGCCGCGCGTCTTGCGCAAAGCTCAATGTGAAATCGTGCCTCCCTCCAAGCATCTTGCCCGCCGGGTACATTTCGGATGTGACGATAGACATACGCCAATGAAACGCCTAGAGCGGCAGCGATCTTTTTGGCATCAGCTCCCTCAAGAGCATATTTCCACACAGCGGGTGACGAACAGTCCAGGCCTTCACCAGGCATCACCGGAGAAAGGCGCGTGTGAAGTCGAATGTGAGCTTTCGGACCCCACGCCACCGCCTGTTTCACTGGGCATTGACCATGCAGCAAGCTCACCATGTCAATGCCCAGAGCACTGGCCAATAAAATGTATTTGAGCGGATGGTGGGATGTTATTGGCGTACGAAACAGCTTCGTGACCCATGATGCGGGTGTGCCTCCACGTACTTCCCCGAGTATAGAAAATTCCCATTCTCGCGGGAGTGCAGCAAAAAAACCGGCCATGTGCTGCGCCAGCATGCGCAGATGCAAGCGATGGGCATCAGAGGCAAGGTTGAGCTGCGTTGCCCTTTGTAAAAGCGTGTAGCGCACCGCCTCCGCCGACAAAGCATTGACTTCAGACTCGATGACCTGAAGTGAGCGCAACGCTATATCGTGAAGCGGCTGCATGCACAGCGACGGGGTATCGAGAAGTACCGTGTGTGCTTGCACATTCTCATCACTCGGCAGATTGAGTTGTCGAGAGCTGCGGCTGGACCAGCGAGGATCAAGGATCCTAAGTGACGTGGCGTGATGCGGACATACCAGCACGCCTGGAAGCATGTGAACCCTGTGCCAGTAATCAACTCCCTGTTGAGCCTGATCTTGGGCGATACATTCTGGGCATAACCGCACTCGGGAGGCGAACCCAATACGGCTTGCGTTGACGCCCAGCTTCAACATCAAGCCTTTCCCATCAGCGGTCATCAGCGTCCGAGCGTGTTCTACCTGGCTCATGCTCAAAAACGGCGCATAGTAGGGTAATAACGTGTGACGCATGAGGACGTCGGCTACCGATAACTCGGTACCGCTTGGTAGCGCGTCGACAAAATCCCCTAAATGACTTGGGAATGCCACATTTTGCGAAAATGCTGCCGCCGATTTCACTCCGGCAAATGCTGCTTGGCAATTACGAACACCACAAAGACGGGCATAGCGAGAAATTACGCTGTGCAGCGTCTCGTCGGGAAACGCGGCGGGGAAGAAATGGAGTTTTGGATGCACTTCACCACCCCCAGACTCACGCTTTGTGATACAGCGGTGAGAACTCAAACAGGTCCTCGTTGAGCCAGCCCGCTGCTCGCAGAGCTTCGAGGGGAGCGTCATGTTCGCTTAGCGCTTTAGCCTCTGAGTTTTCCACAGCAGTAACAATGGGCGATGGGTGATCTTTCGCAAAAATGGTTGGAGATGAATCTGCCGGCTTCTCACGGGATACAACGCTTCGAAGCAGGGAAAGGCGATCCTCTCGTGCCAAACCATCGAAGACCATCATTTCGCTCAGCTGATCCTCAATCGGCAGCAAATCGTCGAACTGTCGCATCCGCTTTGGATCTCGGCTACGCAGCGCTGAAAGGGCTGGCTTTAGAATCTGCATTTTTGAGTTACTTACCTTCACCAGGACCTCGGCAGTCAAAAACTCCGAGCCACTCTGGACCGCATAACGCTGACTCAATACCAGCAGCTTGACCAGGAAATCTGTGACGCCTTGGGTGTGCTCGTACAGCGTGTCGAAAATCTCGTCGGTCAGCTCGGCAGTCTGCTTGCACCACTGATAGCTCCAGAGATTTTCGACTAACAACCGCCACTCTTCATCATCCTTTTCGAATCGTTTGAATTCGAGCGTACCGGCACCACAGACTCGGCGGGCAGTCCGCATGGCTTCTGAGAACAGGCTAATCGTCGAGTTCGTGCCACTGAAAACCACCGGGATACCGATGTTGTTCACCAAGTGCAGAAAAAAATTCAGCATGCTCTCCTTACCACCGGTTTTCGCCAGGTGGAGGTTTTGCAGCTCGTCGATCAACAAGGCGCCGATGAAAAACGTGCTGGCCACCTGCTCCATCTGTTGCAGTGCATCATTGATGTTTCGATGCCTGTAGCGCTTGTGGTAGTCCTTGTCTCCTAGAGCGTCACCCACCGCATAAAAAAACTGCTGGCAAAATCCAGCCAGTGATCCATCCCGAGGGCAGTCAAGCTTCAGCCATGTGATTTGGGTATGAACAAACTGCTTTCCGTCATAACGTTCATGACGAATTGTCTGTGGATAAAGGCTTAAAATGGCGTGGAGTGCCGTCGACTTGCCAATGCCGCTCAGGCCGACGACGGTGAACGTTTCTGCAGTGGACTTGAACGCATCGTGGTAACGCTGAGCCCCCGATAAAGAATGCAAATGCCGGACGGTAGCGGGCGACATCGGGTTACGCCCAACATACCCTCGACGGATGAGCAGTGAGAACAGGGCCTCCAGTTCCAGATGTAGCAAGAACGGCTGTACCACGGTTCTCAACCGGTCGATACAGTGAATTCGAGTGGCTCCCTCAAGGGTCAGCTCTTTCGGATCCACCGGCTGAGGAAAATTCGAGATTAGCTCAATAGCCGCCGCCTCCGACAATATCGGAGGCAAAGCTTCGATAAGCGGGTTACCCGCATACTCACTAATTTCCTGTTTGACGTAATTGGCAAACGTCTGCGCACCTTTCATTTCGTCTGTCCTGGCCGAATTCTTTTGAGCAAATCGATAACCTGCGCAGTGCGCTCGCCGGCATATGAATCATGCGCTTTCGGTGTCAATTCAGATTGCAGTGAAGCTGGCTCCGCCCTTACGCCTTCAGGAACAATCGCATTTTCACGCTCACGGAGACGTTCTTGTGCGCGATTCTCGCGGATGTTTCCAGTGGCCTCTGCCTTGGTGGGCGGAGCAGGTTCCAGTTTTCGTTCTGCGAGCGCATGCGTGATGATCTGGTGGACCTGATCGCTAAGCTGGACACGGCTTTCCAGCTCGGCTCGCCGGCGAGTAGGCGGTTTTTGGCGATAGGCTTCGAGCAGATCAAAAATCTCGTCCGAGCGGTAATTCGCGTAACCGGCATCCGATCGTCGAAGATCACAACGGATAAACTGCTTGGCATCTCCCTGAATCCAGATGTGCGCCGCAGAGTTCGGATCAAACCAACACTCTATTGACCAAACGCCCCCTTTGCGAGCCTTGGCAAACCAATCTTTCTCTATGGCCATATCACACACGTAGTGCATGCCGCGAAACATCACTCCGCCCTTTTGAACGGTCGCGCGCTCACGCGGCAAGAGATGGAGGTAAACCAGCTCGTCGGGACGTTTGTTGGATTCGATCAGGTCGTTGTCGCAGGCCCAATTCCATATCCCGTTGGGCGTAGGTTCAACGCCGTCATTCATCATCGCCTGGGTCAGTCGGTCAGGCTGCCGATGGTGCCGGTTATAGTGGAGCACGCAATTGATGAGGATCTGGGTGAACTCTTTGAGGTTCAGCGTGGCATCGAGCCGGTAATCTCGCTCGCCGCGCTCTTTGTCCCGCGCAGCTACCCCGCCAGGTAGCCATCTGATACCCGTCAAATCATTCAAAATGCCGAACCGACTTTCTACCATAGGCTTCCAATCAGGCCGATAAGGTGGAGCAGTGCCCATCTCAATTCCCAATCCTGAAGATAGCCCCTCTGCTGCCAGTGACAGCATCTCTCCCCTGTCCGCATAAATCTGGTGGGGGAGGTGGTGACAATTCCAATCATCTGCGTTGATTTCAACGCCGTTTTGAGCGCAGAACTCGACTTTGGAGGTAAACGCGTTGAAAAGCGCTTGCCTCGCTCCGTTCCAACTGGGGCCTTCCAATCCTACATAGAGACCAACAATCATTCCGGAGAAACTATCCACAACAATATAAACTACGGGCCGGCCAATGAGCATCCGTCTAGAGTAGCTGTTGACCAAATAAATGTCGGCAATAGTTGCGTCAATTTCGAACTGATGACAAGGTCCACGCAGCCAATCGCGAACGGTACCTGACAGAGGACGGCAATCCTTTAACCATCTCCTCAACCCTTTACGGCCACGCTCGGTTTCAATCTCGTCGAAAAAAATCTGTCCCCAATAGTTGAACTGCCTCAAGCTGGGGAGTTCTAAACTAGGCAACAAACGAAGCTCTTCTTCACTGTTTTTTGAGACGTCTCGAACCGAATAGAATCGTCTCAACATTTCGTCATATGCGCTCGAAATAGAAGATTTCTTATCTTTTACATAAAGGGCATACCCAACCCGGATGCATCGTTTATCAACCGCACTGAGCATCTTGGAAGGCGAAGTAAGAACACCTTGAAATTTAGGCTTTCGCCCTGGTGGTCTACTCGGATCATATTTTCTTTCGGCAACACCTACCGCTGTATAATTATTAAGCAATTAGTTTCGAACTTGACCATAAAACCAATATCGGTAAAGAAGCCGATAGATCGTTTTCCGCTGGATTCCGAGCTCTGACGCCCGTTTGCTAACAAGCCGGCCTAACTCACCTCGGACAAATATTTGTCCTGGATATTCAGGATCTAGCAGAGGGGCGATGACGGCCCACTTTTCGTCCCGGCCTTGCTTGGCTCTCTCATCCAACTGTTCTTCAAGCACAAGCATAAACTCGGGCGTGGTAATGGCTGCTGGTTTGGTATGGCCAGACGCTAACGAGCGACGCAGCTCCTCAAGACCAAGAGCGTACGGCTGCCGAGGAGGGTCAGCTAGATCGATCACAACTGCTAAGTCATGAGTTTCATCCTGGTAAATGAGCCTGGCTATCGTAGCGATGACCGACAGATCGGTAACAGGCTCGAAAACGTCATTAACGACAACAGTCATGACACTTGCTCCTTCAACGATACTTGGACAGGGCTCAGGAAAACTTCGAAGTCAGGAACTAGACCAGTAAGGTGGAGAGGAGCGTTAACCAAATCTATCTTCAGCATCTTGTTCCAAACCAGATGGAAGAAAATTGCTTGAGCGTCTATATAGGAAATGGATAGAAGGGATACTATTTTTCTAAGACAGGTGGCCAAGGTCCACGAATATTCCCGGCTGTTTTCTAGGCACTTGATAAAATTCAAATGCAACGGCACCTTCATTAAGTCACGAGAGAGCTTCGAGTATTTTCTGATCAGTCCAAGATTTTTTATAAAATCTTGTGTAAAAAACTCGTCTGTGACGATTTTCCAATCAACACCTTGGCTTTCCCAAAAGCGCTTCTCAATCTCAAGTTTCTCAAGCGTTCTTTTACTTCCATTGCCAACCAGATCGGAACGATACTTCACCGTCCGAGCTACCGATTTGAAGTTTCCGCTCGGGTCCTTAACAGTTAACAGGAAGTCTGTTGTCATCACATAAGGCAGTGTTGTTCTAGGGTATCTGGGATAACGAACATCTATCGCCGACGCTATCGCTTGCGCACGCTCCGTGGGTAGTAACGGATATTGCTCACGAATATCCACGACGTCTTCAGAAAATTCACACACAAGGAAGTACGAACGCTCAAGATCTGACAGGAGGTGATGAATCCTCTCGATCTTCACACCTTGGATCTTGTGCGAACGACCTATCGACGGGACATCTTGTACCCGCAGCCAAGGCACGTAGCTTGCCCCGGCGCCTTCGCCAAATCCATTTGCAATGTGCCGTTCAATGTCCTGCTGTGATGCAAATTTACGACCTCGCAACCCACGCCTCCTCAGTCGATGCGGACCGCTTCACCTCACGCCGAGAAAAAAGCCGTAGAAGAACATGACCGCCGTAGCGACCATATTTTGAAAATTTCTAGACTACACCCGCTGAAAATTGAAGCGATGAATCCAGACCAAAGGAAAGCCTGGAAAGGAAAAACCCCCGTAGATACGGGGGTTTGAGCCTTGTGTCAATCTATGTTTCTGAGTGTCAAACTTTATTGTTTCGTGTCAATCTTTATTGTCAAAAACCAATAAAATTGCTCCTACTCGATCCTGGGGAGCGAAATGCGTCCCCTTTTACTGACTTGGCCCCGGTTGGCCGGGGCTTTGATTACAGCGGACGATTTTTCCTTGTTGTCGCGGTTAAGCGTTGTCTAGGTGCCGATCACGGTCGATATGGAACAGATACTTCCCAAGCGATTTCAGATCGCCTTTCCCGCTCGCTATTTCGTCCAGAATCTCGTCGGCGGCATAATCACTTACGCGTGCCATCCCTTCGACTTCCTGGCGCAGGTATGTCCGGTCAATCCTCGGGAAACTCCGACGATAGTGCGAAAGGTGCGCGAGGGTGCCGGCGAGGATGATTGCCTGGGCGCTGTCATCTGCCGATAGCCCAAGCTTCTCAGCAGCAAGAAGGATGGCCATCGCGTTGAGCTCAACGGTTGCAGCAAGGCGGTGAGGTGGCAATGACCCACTTAGCACCAACTTTCGAGCGGCGCGAAGAACATAAGGCAGGGATGGTGCAGTCTTGTGGTGCAAGGCATACCACTCGCCAATCTGCCGCATCTGGTCTTCGCTGGCGCCAGTCTCAGCTAGGGGCGCCGACCACATTTCGAATGAACTCTTGGGGACCTTCTGATCCTCTGGAAAGGAGCTTAAACAGGTGGCGAATGCCTTCACCAGCTGGAAACCGGTCAAGCTCACGGGCTCATCGAAGATATTCATTTAATGGACTTCACTTCTCAAGTTCGGAAATTTGGACAGCTAACACTGGGCCGTTTTAATTTGCCAAAGCCCAACAGAAGCGGGACATGCCCGTACCCGAGCAGGATATCCCCTTAGCTCTTTCTCAACTCACCAACATAGGCGCGTAGTGCTTTTTCACGTAGCTCGCGATCCAGTTTTACAAGACCCAAGGCCACGCCGTAAAAGCCGCCTGCGGGAGCAGGCTCAATTTCGAGGCCTACGAAGTTGGACACGAAGTCCATAAACTCCATTTCGAAGGCATCCGCGCTTTTGGCCCCACGGAGGAGTGACAGGTCGTCTGTCGCGGCTACCCGCTCAAGGGCAGTGGCCAACTGATCCCGCCACATACGCCGGTCATCACTAACTGGCATCAAATTGGCGAGCAGATCCGCCAGCAACTGAGGTGTCTGTAGGGGGGCTTCACGATCAGTTTCTGTAGCCATAAATTTTTCCTTACAGTTCGACGCGGATAGTCACCTTGGAACCCGACCCCGCAAAAATTGGGCTGCCGACACCATGCTTCGCTGCTGCTTGTTCAGTTGGAAGCTTTTCAGCCGAGGCATCTCAACCAGCAAGGGTGGACAACGCAAGCAGGGCAGGGATGGTGTTCTTCATATCGCCCTCTGAAAGCTTTCGTGGGTACGAAAAACGCGCCCAATAGGGCCTCGGCCCCGGTTTTTTGTGCCGAGGCTTGGGCGTTTTTGGGCGGTAGGTCTGCCACCTTTTCCGTTGAAGGCACCTGCTCGACCTCTATCCCTCTCGCAGGCTTTTCATTCAGATCGTAGCCTGTTGATGTTAAACCATCAGTCTAGGGAAACTCGCCCTAAAACGACCTTTTGATTTGGGCATGCACGCGACAAAGAACTGGATGCGCGGCCTGCAGATCGTTCGTCTTCTTTTTTGCGGCTGCGCACAGCGCTTCGAACTCTTCGTTCGACATAAAAGCCTTGTCGGCTTGGTCCTGGCCGCGCGCCGTGGCGTACTGTTCTTTAGTCCGTTGATCGTTACCGCGTTTATTACGGGCAAGTTGTGTCTCGATCACCTCCGCCTCTGCCATGTGAGCATCGTCAAGCTGCGCATACAACCCTTTGCGCTCTGCGTCGGAGTAGTACTGCCCAATCATTTGCAAGTCCGCCTGGAGGCGATGAGAGCGATCCAGGCCGCGCATGGACTCGGCGAGAAATTCCAGTGGTTTGAGAGCAGTAGCCAGCTCAGAGATGATTTGCTTAAAATCGTTTGGTGTGTCGCTCATTTCCTACTCCAAGTTACGGACGCGATACTGCATCCTTTCAAATTTTTGTTTTACGCACAAAGCCAGGTCGCGGTGGACTTGCGAAGCCCATTCAAGTGTTCATTGGCATCATGGTCGCCCGGGGGAGAGCGCTGCAGAGTGACAGGTCATGGCCAGAGATACGCAGTGAGTGGAAAGATGATTCAGGTGAGGCGCCTCGCGAAACGTGTTTCTACGCTCAACACAGAATGCTTGAGCTGAAAGTACATCTCGACGTCATCATTTACTCGCATGATCGGCTTTGAGGTGCAAAGCAAATGCCATGGCTTTTGGCCCAGCTCCGTCAGAAAATCTGTGGCAGCCGCTGATAGCGCAGAATCAGCGATGGACTGATTGAAGAACACTGGTGTGAAATTCATGGTCGCGCCAAATGCGTCCGCAATTTCATATCCCAGTTTGACGCGTTCGCATCGGCGACTCCGTGATTCGAACTGTTCAGGTTCAACCTGGCAGACGATGCTGACGGGAGTTGGATGGTAGTTGCCATCATCGTTGTCTTGACCCACCGACAAGCCAACATATCCAATAGGTTCCCAGCCCTGGCTGAGTTTTTCGAGCACGGTCGCGTATGACTCGAACGCCTCGCGGTCATTGTTAAACACGCCGTTGCGGGGGCTCACATCCTTGTAGACGGTAAGCACACTCTCCACCTCGAAGGTGCCAAAGGTAGGCTTCACATTCAATTTCCATTCAAGCGAATTGAAAGGCTTGAATGTGTGCTGTAGCAGGACATGCTTGTCCATCGGATTGAAGAGGTCCTCGCCGTCAGAGAGCATTACAAAGGCACCCGTCTTGACGCCGTCCTTGAGAATTTCGCCAGTCTTGGGATTGCGGGCGCTGATCTTGGCATAGCCAGTACCAGATAGCGCGACGCGCTTATGCGGGGGCCGCTGAAATTTCCCGAAGTATGCGGACCAGTCAGCAATCACGTCTCTCCAGACCTGGTCCTCGATCTGCAATCTGTGGTTTGCGCAAACCACGACCTCGCGAATAACACGACTGAGCGTATGGACGCTTGAGAGCGTGAATGAAGTAGTTGGAAAGGGGAGGTCGGCCGTTGAATGAGCGATTTCTGTCCGGATGTAGGCCGCTTTTACGGCCTCAATGATCTTATCCTTATCCAGATCAGGCAGATGTTGGCGAACAATCCTGTCAACTCGTTTCATGCCAATGAAATGGGCCATGAAACTGACGGTCGGATTTTGCAATGCAAGGCTTTGCGCAAAGACTCGAACTCGCTTCATCTCTAGCAGGAGTTCAGCAGGATATTCAAACTGAAAGGCATCGACTTTCGTCGCGTCATCGGGACATAGCCAAATACCATTGGCTTCTGCTCTGATTTCCTCGTTTGTAAGGCCAACTGGTGGTCTTGGACCCCCGGGAGAAGCTGCGTAGATGTGCGCAGCGATTGCTCCCCCTTTCACACCAACGGAACCGTCGCCTTTGACTTCGGGACCAATGGTGACGTTGGGGCAATCATAGAAAGAACACATATGGCCCGCGTTGCCTGCAAGGATAATGCGCGTGGCCTGTAAAAAATTGACACGTCGTGACTTAGACATCCGCCAATTACTCTGATTGGGTAGAAATGCGTTGAAAAATGCGCCGCCGAGGTCTCGCTCACTGGATCAGTTTGAGGTCCAGTCGGAGGGTACTCGTGACTATGCGAACAGGTGAGCCAGACCCGCAACCGTAAAGCTCAGGCCTACGAGGAGCGCAATTCTGAAGCGCGTCTGGTAAGGACGATAGTGGGCGCTTTCAATCTTCGAAAACTCGGCTTCTCCGATCGCAGCATCACGCCTCGCGTACAAAGCGATGTGGAGATTGCGCTTTGATTTTTCAGGGTCCCGTTTCGCCTCAACGTAGAGTGAATAGTTCCAGTATGATATCCCAAGCGCCGTTGCGCACAGTGTCCATATCACTGATTGGATGAACAATACGGATGTCACGTTGCTCCTACCTCCTTGAACAAATCCTATCTGTTATCGGCGGCCCGCAATGCCGCCTTGATGGTGTTGCGCCGGGTTGTTGCGCGCCTTGATTTTTCGGCTTTCTCGATCACGCTGTGCAACCCAGCTTTGGCCGCAATCAAATGCGTTGCGTCATCCGATGCAGCCTCAAGGATCGCGCTCAAGTAGCCGGTAACGTCATGCAACGCTTCCAGTTCTTGGGCAGTGACATAAACGCTCGATCCCTTCATGGTTTTCCGTGCTATTCGGGCTTGTTAGTCTGAGCCTCAATCGAGGCCAAGAATGCGCGAGCGCCGGGAGATGGGGTTTCGATACCTTCCATCACCATGAATCTGGCCAGCGACTCAGGGGTCACACGGACGCTTGGCCCCTGACAAAACATGATCGTTTCGAAGTGTTTGAACTGGCTGAGGTCATAGGGCTTATTTGCATTGGCTTGCCAAAGCTCGTCCATGAAAAAGAAGGCCAGGCCAGCCTTCTTGCCTTTGAAGTAACTGCCTCGTGGAAGCCTGTCATTGGGGCGCAGCCGTTGACGCCATTCATCGAAGGCGGCCGTTTTCTTGATCTGGCGAAGCCTCTCTCGATCAGCGACGGTAAGGCCTTGTGTAGCGGTGATGGTCTGCATGATTGATCCTGCTCGATCATGGGGAGCGAAAAGCATCCCTCTCCTACGGGCTTAGCCCGCACCGCGGCGGGCTAGTGGGTGTAGCGGGCAACTCTTCCGTTAGCTCATCAACGTAGATTGCCGTTTTGGCTTTGGCGAAGAATGAACGCATCTGATTTTCCTATGATTCCGTCCGCTCCCAGCGCAGCGAACTGATTGCCTTGAATTGACTGATTCCGACTGACCCACGCTCGTTCCTAGCTTTTGATCCAGGCCTAGTTAGGAGTGTCTCAACCGCAGGTCGAGGCGCTTCATAGATCTGAAACGCGTTGTATTCCGCATCGAGCAGCACCAGCAGAACCGTATCGAAGGGCTGGGTTAAATCGATTGATCCGACCCGGCCACCTCGAAGACGTGGATTGGGGAAATATCGACCCTTGATTTGAATCTTGAGAGTCACCCCGTCCCTTGTTTCCGTTGCGTCATAACCGGCTTGCCTGGCGAGCTCCAATTCGAGATCTAAAATCCGAGCAGCCTCGTATTCAGCTACCTCACCAGTAACGCCCAGAGGCTTGCCAGTGAGATGGTAGTACCGCCTGGCAAGGACCTTGGCGTCTCTAAGGATCAGGTAAACCTCGTCGGTCGCATCCATGCTCATTCCTATCCAGCCGTGATTTTGAAACAGGCTACAACAGAACCCATGAAAACGGCTGTGACGATTGCGAAAGCCAAAGGGGCCTTCAACCGGTATCCGAGATATGCAAACAGGATCGCGCAGGCTGCGAGAAAGATCACCAAAGGGCCGCTAGTGAATGCTTGAGAGTCCATAGAATTCCAATTCCGGTAATTACGGCAACCAAACAAAAAAACTAAGCAACTAGCCAAAAGGACCCCCACACCAACCCCACAGACGTGGAACGCCCCTTCAAAAAAGCCCATTAACTCAAGACNNTAACTAAGCTTTAACAGAGGGCACGATCACTTCAGGTTCCACGTTCTTTTCCTTGGGCCTAGTACGGGTAGCGGTGGCGTGCCTTCGCACGCTTGTTGGCTGCCTGGATCATGGCCGGGGTTGCACGCCATACCAAGCAACCGGAAATCAGAGCGATCAACAGTGGAATGGTGAACCATCGCGAATCCATGCCATACAGCACCACTGCGATGACGGCGCTGGCACTCATCAGCACCGTTTGGACAGGTGCAATCTGAAGAGCTGCAATAGCCTCATCCATCGGGTTTCTTTTCATCTTCATTTCCTAGGCTGGTAGACCGTAGGTGTAGACCACTTTGGAAACCCCATTGAGGCGTCACCAGAGGGGAGCCCGGTCGCGCTTCGCGTTAGCTTGCCTGCGGCAAACATCGCTCCCAGGTCGCGGGCCAGTTGCTTGCACTTCGGCGCACCGACGTGCATGAACGTTACCTGAGCTTTAGTCGCATCGGCGTAGGCACACAAAAAGTCGGAATCGAGTACGTCAACACACGCTCGCCCTGGTGCGTCTGCATGCATCCACGCCTCAATCCACTGCTGTCTGTAGATGGGCTTCATGCCGTCCTTTGTGGGCAACTTGCCATTATCACGCTCATATTATCAGTTCCGGACAGAGTGCAAGCCGGCGATGCACTCCCGACCTACAAGGAATACACTCGCGATCCTGACTGCCTGGGAAGCGTTGCATTGAACCTGTTCGATCTGTTGAAACTGTGGGAACCGACATTTTCGCCGGAAAAGGCCAAGGTCCACCTGGCCAGGCACAACGGCGAGGAGCACCCTCTCGATGTGTTCATACAGGGAGGCTTCGACACGTGGCAGAGCCGCCAAAGCAATCGCAATTTCAAACTGCCCTACGTGGTTTCGCTAATTCAGGCGGGCAGTCCAACCCGATGGTTGTTTGCGGGTCTGTTTCGGACAATGGACTGCGTCGAAAGAGACGGCCCCAAGCCAGACTACATCTACACCTTAGAACGTGTGCCGGCCGCGGAGGAGTGGGTGGGGCGGCTGTATCTGAGCAGCAGCTACACCAAACGTAACTCCTATCCGTATGGCGTAACCTTGGTTGGCGACTTGGTGGTGACTGAGCTGTTGGCCGAACGCCTCAGCATTGGCCATTTCCCCGGCTTCAAAAAAGTAAACCTGACCAAAAGTCAGCTTGATGTGGTGGTGCAGCAGAACGTTGATTCCTGGCGCTCAGCACTGTCGAGCGTCAAGGGCATCTACCTCATCACCGATACCCATACTGGGAAGCTCTACGTGGGCAAGGCCGACGGGGAGACCGGTATTTGGGGGCGCTGGTGTACGTATTCGACGACCAGCCATGGCCACAACGTGGCGCTCAAGCGGGAGTTTGGCATTGATCCTCCGCCCGAACGTGAAAAGGATCTGCGATTCTCATTGTTGGAGATCGCAGACCTGCACGCGATGCCGGGGGAAATTGATTCGCGCGAAAGTCATTGGAAGGAAATTCTGTTGACCCGCTTGCATGGGTACAACCTCAACTAGCCAACATCACGGCATCGGCATCGGCATCGGCATCGGCATCGGCATCGGCATCGAGAGTCGTGAAGGCCCCCCTCTGGGCGTCGGAAATTAATGCGAAACTATCGGGATGGCTGCTATTTGATGGGCGGTGCGGCCGCAGCCCGTCGTACAGGGGATCTTTCCTTCATTAATCCACGGCCGGGAGCCAGGTGTCGCTAGTGTGATTCACCACGGCGCGACACCAGCAGCAACGAAGAAATTCTGTAACTTTTCCAACGCTTCCTTCATCAGGTGTGAATCATCGTCGCTGATGGCTTTGGAACGACAATCGATCAGGTTCAAGCTCCTGACCAGTCGGGCCAAAGCGTAGGCTTCAGCTCGCTCAAATTCGGCAAATGCCGTTTCTCCAGTTCGGGTGTTATCGGCAGTTATGATCAGATCTGGGCTATCACTCATCTGGCATTTCCCTCAATTTTTGTATGCGTGGGCAATTTCGGTTCGCATGAAGGTTATTCTCGGCGAGAGTCTCTTCCGAATTTCGTCAATCAATTCGGTTATCCGTTCGCATTCATCCTTCGTGACACGCAAAAACGGCACGGCCCAGCATGGGCTGGGCTTAGGCGTGGCTGCGTCAATTCCTAGCCCTTTGGGGCTTGTCGGTCTGCTTCACAAAGAACCGAGTAAGCCAACGCTTCAATAGCAACCTGGTAGTTAATTCCAACTTCATGGGCAAGTGATTGATCCGAAGCTGGATCAAGCGAGACGTATGCTTTTCGAGCGTCGCGATACTTTTGGAGACGTTCAATCGTGGGTTCTGAAAAATTCAGTTGCATGAGACTTTCCGCTATCGTTGCAAGGTTGCACTTAAAACCAGTCTGTACTTACAGCTGGATTTATTGTCATCTGCATATCCGCAGTCTCCAAAAGGAATGGTCTTGGATTCTCCTTGAGCCAATTCAACTTTCTCGTTAAGCATTCCTCCAGCCACTGAACTCGATGGAGCCCCCGCACTCCATTTCGCCGTGATAGACACCGTCACACGGTTTTCGGCGGATAATTCTGGAGTCAATTCGAGCCGTACATTGTTTCCATCATCGCCAGTAGGGTTCTCACTCTTCACCGGCAATGTGCCGCCGAGCACGATTGGCGCAGCAAAATTAGTGATTGCCTCATCGCCTTGGAACACACTACCGATGAGATAAACGTTGCTTAGCGAAGCTGCAAATACCGACGCTGACATCAGCATGGCCAGCGCGGAGGTGGTGATAATCGTACAAGCTTTCATGCCTTAATTTTCCTTTATGTCACCCGGCCTTCCGGGGCTTCTATGGGCTTAGCCCATTCAAGGGGCTAACGGACCTGAATCAAACAACCTGATCCAACAAGGTCAGCCAATCCACCTCGGGAACGTCTTCAGTGCTCTGGCCCTGGTACTGCTCAATGAGCATATCGCGCATGCCAACGGCTTGCAGCCCGGTTGTGCCGGAGCCCATGAGTTCAGCAAGATCGTCCAAGTTCATTGCAGCTTCGATTTGCATGTTCATCTCCGATGTTCGTTGAGCTTGTTTTCGACTGGGTGATTTTCGTCCCACCCAGCCCATAGGGGTCTACCTACAACTTAGAAAACGACACGGAATACAGCGAGCTTACTGCTTCAACAGATCGGCCAGCAGTTCCCACCGAAAAGGCTTCTGCTTTCTCAAATTTTCCATTGCCAGTTTTTGCAGCTTCCTGAGGATCGGTAATCAGCCAGCCGTAAAGAGTATGCGGCGAGGGTGTGTTCCCCATGCACACTTTCAGCGCAGCCTTGGTCCCGCCCGGGTCTTTGACATCGGCGCTGACACAATCACCGTCTGGAACGGTCAACACAAACTGTTGCGGGCCAGCAGGGGTTTTAGCTGTTACTTGCACCTTCCACAGCGTAGGTGGTTGATCTGCCTGAGCAGCCAGTGAGACGCTGGCAAGGAGTGTGGCTGCCAACAGGGTGTTGATGCTTGGGACTTTCATGCTTTCAGTTCCTTCTTGGCTTACCGGCCTTCCCGGTGCCTCTACTGGCTTCGCCCAACGTTCGACGGCTGGGCTTGGGTGTAGCTGGACGACATTTCCGCTAACTGAGCGCTCGCGGCTCAAAGTGATTCAAAAAGCCTTCGGTATCATCGCCCGGCACATCGAGCGTTCGCATTTGCTCCAGATAATGATTGAACGTCTCGGCAGGAACGGTCTCGTTGAGTGCAGCAAGGAAACCTTGCATTTGACCAATCGCCAAAAGGCGGCGTTCGGGATCGTCGCGGAGCGAACCCACATTGCGTTCTGCGATCATAAAAGCCTGCGCCTGGAGAAAGTCGGCCTGACCTTCCCAGTAGTCGGGAGTCGGCTTTTCTGGTGGGAAGCCGAAGGGGTTTTCAATTCGATGGGGCATGGTCTATTCCCTTAACTTTCGGCTTTGAAGCCGGTACGAATGCCGAACATCCCACCGAGTGCAATGCTTAGGAAGAACAGGCCAACCACTGCGAGCCTCGAAAGCTGAAGGCTCGGCAGGAAAATAATCACCAGCGCAGCCATAACGACCAGAAACCCAACCGAGTAGATTGCGCCGAACTTTATTGCTCGATGAGCTTTATCTGTGAACATGATTGCCCTTATTTGAACCGATTTATCAGGTTGCAAAAAATGGCTTTAGCCTTGCGCTGGATGCCTACAAGGCTTGAGCTGAATTTGCCCACTGCTGCGGTAATTGGGGTTTGAAAAGCCCACCAGATATACGCCACAGCCAAGCCAAATGGTATGGGTATGGCGGCACCAATGAGCTTGACGATTTGCTCCTGCTGCGGGGCCAGATCGTGACTCCAGGTATACAGATAGGTGCCAGCGGTGATGAGGGCGGAAGCGATCACAAAAATCTGCAACAACTCCAGTATCGTAGGTTTTTTCTGGCTCACGGCTGACATGATCCAACTCCCAATATGCGAGCGCGACAACCGCGCCCTGGTACTGCTAAAGCCCGCAACTGGGCGGGCATTATGAATAATGCAGAGACTTTTCCATTGTGTCTGTGACTGTTGAAAACCGACTTGAGAAAGAGGGCTTTCGACAGCCCCGGCGAACCGGGGCAGTCTGGTTAGTCGGAGAGTACTTGTTGCCATTCCATCGCGGCGACACACGCAATTTCCTCATCATCAGACTCGCGGTAAATACCGATGAGATTGCTATCCCAATCCTGCATATCGGGTACATCGCTCCCATCTTCAGAGGTGATGAGAATGTAAAAATCACCACAGTCACGGCGCAGCGCCATGCAGCCGCCACCGGTATGAACAGCGACGAATCCGGAACCGCTCGGGTCAAACTGTCCGCTATCGTCGGTCAACAGCGTGTGGCCGAGCGAAAGAGTGATGCCAGCGGCATTTAGGGTGTTTCGAGCGTGGATAGCAGTTTGCATTGGGCGATTTCCTATGCGTTTAGAGCGGAGTTGACCAGCTCGCGAGCGTGGACGGCATCAGAGGCATAACCCTCACTGACCAGCCAGTCACAGGTGTGGGCCACTGAGGAACTTTTAACTGCGGCTTTGATGGTGCCGATCAGACGCTTTTTAAGCCCGCCCGGTTGGATGATTTTGGTTGTGGCTGCCATGGTCGATTTCCTCGGTACTCGTTATGGGTTCAGCGTCTCACGGGTCGCCGGAAACACAAGGCCATGTTCAGGCATAAATCAGCGTGTCATCAGGCCTTTCAGCATAATATTTCTCAGGATAACGGCCATGGTCGAAATCCCAACTCAGTACCGGTATTTTCCCACACTCCAGCAGTTTGCAACCCCTTATTCCCGCCCCTCAGCGGTACGAAACCTACGTCAAAGCCAGTTCGTATGCCCGGCGCAGAGTTTCCTGATCGACCGTCAGATAAGGCTTGCTGTGAACCAGCTTTGGTGGCCCAGGATCATTTGCACTGTCACCACGTCGCCGGTTGCAGCCAATACACGAGCAGCCAGTGAGCGCCGTCCACTGTGAGAGCTGCCGAGCTTAATCCCCGCTTGGCGGTAGAGCCGGCTGATCGTCTGCTGGAAACATCACAGGCCCGATAAACCTCCGGCCCACTCTCCAGCTCGCGGCGCATGAAAGCCAACTCGATTGCCTGGCCCTTGGGTTATCACTAACCGGGATTCAGGGCGCAGACCTCGATACTTAATCTCGGAACTGACGCCCCATGCTCGCCGCAGACGCACACTGATCCATTGCTCAATGCTGGCGAGGCACATGGGCTGTGTCAGGTAAATATTTCGCGCTCGGCACCCCTTCGTAATCTTGGCCCAGAACGCTTTTGCCGGTACCACCGTGTCGGTGGTAATCCTGGTGGCGCGCAAGAGATAGAAAAGGGGGGGGTGATTCCCTGTGCTGGTCCACATTGAGCTTGTGTGTTTGCCTGAGGCGGCAGCTCACATCTACTATCCTGATCCGCGCCTCGATGCGCGCACGACCAGCCAAAGTAATCAGGACGCCAGCCAGATGAGCACCCAGCGCTTCGCAAAATCACAGATGGACACCTTCTATCCTCAAGCACCTGCAGATCTTCAAGCGGAGTGCATCGTCGAGATGTCTCCACAGCAGCTTATCGTCAAATACATGAACGACGGCGAGCTCGTTGAGTACATCGGGGAAGCAGAGGGGGAAGGGCATTACCTCATTCGCGGTAAAGGGTTTGAGGCGAGCGGGACGCTGCACCTAGCCGATGGTCGCCGCCTGGAGGGCAGTTGGAAGGAAGGTCAGCAGTATGGGATGTGGCGTATCTTCCTGGAATCGGAGAATTAATCGACTGATCAGCGCTGCTCAAGCGCGAGCGTCCTCGACAGGACTTTGAGTCCTGAGCGGTCGAGCGCTGCCAATACCGCCGGCGCCAACTGCACATGCACCTGACGGTTGTGCAAGACTACTGGATCGCTGTTTATGCCGTCCGAATAGTACTCAGGGATAGCCAATGCGAGATGGACTGATCACACAGCCAGCTACAGGCGCAGCTCCCTTGGTATTGGCGGCCCACCGAAACACCATCGACCGCCTGCCCGGCGATTTCGTCCCCCTTAAGGTCACGCACTCCGCCATCACTGAAGCCGGCTACCCGCTGCTGCCAGATGCCCGGGTGCGGATGATTTCCGAGGTCCGCTGAATGCCGCAATTCGTCCAAAATGGCCCCTACATTCCCGAACGTTTGCTGCAGGCGCACGAGGAGGGGCGCGTGGTGTTCTTCTGTGGGGCAGGTATCTCCTACCCCGCACGCTTGCCAGGGTTCCGCGGCCTTGTGGAGGAGTTGTATCGCCGCCTTGAGCCGAATGCGAGTGCGGTACAGGAACTGGCGATCAAGTCCAAGCAATACGACACCGCCGTAGGACTCCTAGAAGCTGTAGTTGGGCGCCCGAGAGTTCGGCAGACGATGGCGAGCATTCTCACGCCAGACCTGAGCTCGCCCAAGGCCACCGCAACCCACAAGGCCCTGTTGAACCTGGGCAGGACTCGCGATGGGCGCACGCGATTGATCACTACAAACTTCGACCGTTTGTTCGAAGAGGTGACCCCTGCGGAGACCTTTCCGGTCCACGCCTTCCAAGCCCCCCTGTTACCCGTGCCAAAAAAGCGCTGGGACGGGTTGGTGTATCTGCACGGCCTACTGAGCGAGGACCCCACAGCAAGTGAACTGGATCGCCTGGTGATTTCCAGCGGTGATTTTGGCCTGGCGTACCTCACTGAGCGATGGGCCGCGGGATTCGTCAGCGAGCTGTTCCGCAATTACACCGTCTGTTTCGTGGGTTACAGCATCGCCGACCCCGTTCTTCGGTACATGATGGATGCTCTCGCTGCCGACCGGCTGCTCGGCGAATCGTCCCCGGAGATGTTCGCGTTCGGCAGTTATTCCCGAGGCGAAGAGGAAGATCGCGCCAACGAGTGGGAGGCCAAGAACGTCACACCAATCCTCTACAAGGAACACCGTCGTCACACGTACCTGCACAAGACCCTGCAGGCATGGGCGGAAACCTACCGTGACGGTGTGCGTGGCAAGGAACGCATCGTCGTTGAAAGCGCGATTGCTCGCCCTCTGGCAAGTACCAAGGAGGACGATTTCGTGGGTCGCATGCTTTGGGCGTTAAGTGACCGTCACGGCCTGCCTGCCAAGCGCTTTGCGGATCTAGAGCCGGTGCCTTCGTTGGATTGGCTAACGCCGTTGAGTGAGACTCGCTTCGGCCATATAGACCTTGCCCGGTATGGGGTGCCTCCGAATGCCCGCCTGGACAACAAGCTCGCCTTCAGCTTGATGCGTAGGCCCTTGCCTTACACGTTGGCCCCCTTCATGAGCGTGGTAGAAAGCGACGGCGTCAGCGGTCAGTGGGATGCGGTGATGGGGCATTTGGCGCGGTGGCTGACTCGTCACCTGGATGATCCTGCATTGTTGCTTTGGCTCATCAATTGGGGCGGCCGTTTGCACGTCAATTTTGCCTCGGGTATCGAGCACAGCTTAGAGCAACTGGCCACACTCGAGCGCGAAGGTAAAACCGACGAACTGACCCGAATTCGAACGGGTGCTCCCAATGGGGTACCCGGGCCTCTGATGCGTACCCTTTGGCGGCTGCTGCTCGGAGGCCGCGTTAAAGTCGGTCCGCGGGCGCTCGATTTATACCGTTGGCGAAACCGATTCAATCGTGATGGGCTTACTTCGTCTCTACGCCTTGAGTTCAGGGAGTTACTGTCGCCACGTGTGTCGTTGCGTGCGCCTTACGGTTCCTCCGCCGCGGAGGGTGAAGACCAAGAGCAACAACGACTCAGGGATCTGGTTGGATGGGAGCTCGTCCTGGTGGCGGATGACGTCCATTCCAACCTGAAGGACCTGTCCAGTATCGAACGCTGGCAAGGAGCGCTGCCCGATCTTCTCGCCGATTTCACAGGCCTGCTGCGAGACGCGCTCGACCTGATGAGGGAGCTGGGGGACGCTGATGACAGGCGTGACAACTCGTACTCACAGCAGCCGTCGATCGATGTGCACCCACAGAACAACGACTACAACGACTGGACAGCGCTTATCGACCTGGCGCGGGATGCCTGGCTGGCCACGGCTGCGGTTAACCCAGTCCGCGCGGCCCTCGAGGCGGAGCTCTGGTGGACCGTCCAATATCCTCTTTTCAAGCGCCTGGCATTTTTTGCTGCAACAAAAGGTGATGTCATAGGTAGTCGCCGGGCCCTGGAATGGCTATTAGCGGATGACAACTGGTGGCTTTGGTCGTTGGAGACTGAGCGTGAATCCACACGCTTGCTCGTTGCCCTGTCGGAGAAAGGCGATCCTGAGGTGGTCCTGGAGCTTGAGCGCGCCATTCTTGTCGGTCCGCCGCGCTCGATGTTCAATGCCGACGCCGATCCCGAGCGGCTGGCACGTATCCTGGATCGGGAAGTATGGCAACGGCTGGCAAAGGTCATCGGCGCCGGCGCCACGTTGAGCCCGGAGGGACAGGAACGGCTGGATGCGCTCAGCCGGCAATACCCAGAGTGGGCTTTGGCGGAAGATCAAAGCGATGAGTTTCCTTTCTGGAGCGGAAGCGACGATAACTGGCGAAAATTCACTGCCACTCCCCGCCGACGCCGTGAACTGATTCAGTGGTTAAAGCAGCATCCAGACGCCGATTACTTCCAGCAAGATGACTGGAGGGAGCGTTGCCGCGACAACTTTGCAACTACGGCCTGCGCCTTGTGGGCTCTTGCACAAGAGAATTGTTGGCCGGCAAGCCGCTGGCGCGAGGCGCTGCAGGCATGGTCAGAAGACAAGCACGTCTCACGCGCCTGGCGTTATATGGCACCCGTATTGGCTGGCGCACCGGATGAGGCCATGGCATCCGTAACGCACGGTGTGAGCTACTGGCTGAGGACCGTCGCTAAAACCTTTGTTGGGCACGAGGAGGAATTCTTCACGCTCGGGCATCGCGTCCTGGAGCTGCACACCCGCGACGGCAATGATACGGATGACCCCGTTGGACGAGCCATTAATCATCCCGTTGGGCATGTCACCGAGGCGCTGCTCCAATGGTGGTATCGGCGGTCACTGGAGGACGGGAAAGGGTTGCCTGTGGAGCTTAAGCCCACTTTTACGGAACTCTGCGATGGTGGCATTGAAAAATATCGGCATGGGCGGGTCTTGCTCGCGGCCCATGTTATTGCATTGTTCCGGGTTGACTCTGAATGGGCCTCGGAAAACCTGCTACCTCACTTTGAATGGCAGACCTCTGAGCATGAAGCTCGCGCGGCATGGGAAGGTTTTTTGTGGTCGCCCCGCCTATACCGTCCTCTGATGGAGGTGCTGAAGGGCTCGTTTCTGGATTCCGATCGTCACTATGAAGCCTTGGGCAAACATCGTGTGCAGTACGCCTCACTCTTGACCTATGCCGCACTGGATCAGGGCGATACATTCACGTCCTCCGAGCTTGCTGGCGCCGTCCGCGCGCTCCCTCCAGAAGGATTGCGGTACGCGGCAAATGCGTTGGTTAATGCTCTGGAAGGTGCGGGCGATCAACGTGCGGACTACTGGACGAACCGGGTGGCCCCCTTTATCAACAACCTCTGGCCAAAAGGCCAGGATGTTATGACGCCGGTGATTGCCGAGACCCTCTCCCGATTGTGTGTAGCGGCGGGCGGAGCATTCCCTGAGGCTTTGGAGATGCTTCGTGCTTGGCTACAGCCATTGGGGCATCCAGATACCGCGGTACGCATGCTTCATAAAGCGGACCTTTGCAGGACTTTCCCAGAACAGGCCTTGGATTTTTTGAGCCTGGTGATTGGTGAGCAAACCCAGTGGCCACCAACCAATCTATCCGAGTGTCTGGAAGCCATCCGAACCGCTGCGCCACCGTTGGAGGCGGACCCGCGGCACCAGGAGTTGGTGACTTACTTACGCGTGCACATCCGAGGATGACCTCGGAGAAAGGGCAGGTTCAGGGTTTGTTTATCATTAAGGGAAAGATTTCTTTATCTAATCGCTGATTATTACAAATAAAGGAAACATTTCTTTACCTTGATGGATAGATTGGTTGGGGGTAAGCTTTGTGTAAACAAGGTTAAGCTTTCTTTTCCTTGAGGCGAGATTTTCGTATTTACGTAAAGAAAGGTTTCCTCTATGAACATTCATGGCATGACTGACGACGCAATTGCCGTTGAGCTAGGGGCACGACTTCAGCAGCAACGCTTAAACCGGAATAAGACGCAGGACCAGCTTGCAGAAGAGGTGGGTGTGAGCAAGCCAACTATCGTCCAGTTGGAGCGCGGTCAAGGAAAGTTAACGACGCTCATCGCGGTAATGCGGGCGCTAGGAATGCTCGATCAAGTGAATCAGATCGTTCCCGAGGTCCCAGCTTCTCCTATCCAGGTCCTCAAGATGAAAGGCGCTGTGCGCGTTCGCGCTACAGGTAGTGTGGGACGGCACTCAACTGGAAAGCTCACAGCGAGGGAGGGCAAAAGCCATCCTTCAGTCACTCACAGCAAGCGAGTTAGTAAGGACAGCAGCGAATGGTAGCCAGCACAGCACGAGTAAGCCTCTGGGGGCAGCCTGTCGGGGCATTGGTTTGGGATGAAGAAAAGAGGCTTGGTAGCTTTGAGTACTTTCCAGAATTTATCAGCACCGGGCTTGAGATCGCTCCGCTGACGATGCCGTTAAGCGCTGGCACCATCTACTCATTTCCCGGTCTCAATCCTGAGGTCTTCAAAGGGCTGCCGGCGTGCTTGTCTGACTCCCTGCCAGATGACTTTGGTAATGCGTTGATCGACGCATGGCTGGCACGTGAAGGGCGGGACAAAGCATCCTTTAGCCCGGTCGAACGCCTGCTCTACACGGGGCATCGTGCAATGGGCGCCCTCGAGTATGATCCGGTAATCAACGGTGGTTTGGGAGCCAGCGTCCCTGTTGAGCTCGAGTCCCTGGTGGCGCTTGCCGGTGACGTTCTATCCGATCGTGAGAGCTTCACCGCGAAGTTCGCCAATCACGAGACGACGACGGCCGAGGATGACGCGATGCACCGATTGTTTCAGATTGGTACGAGTGCGGGCGGCGCCAGGCCAAAAGCGGTCATCGCCATGAATGAGCAGGGTGAGATCCGATCTGGTCAGGTTCCTGCACCAAAGGGTTTCACACACTGGCTGTTGAAATTCGATGTGGAGAAAGGCGCCAGCAGCTTGGGTGATCCTCTTGGCTTCGGTCGGATCGAGTATGCCTATTCTCGGTTAGCGAAAGCGGCCGGTATCGACATGACCGAATGCCGCTTGATTGAGGAAAAGGGCCGGGGTCACTTCTGTACGCGCCGCTTCGACAGAACCGATGACGGCGAGAAATTCCACGTCCAAACCCTCTGCGCGTTGGCACATGCTGATTTCACCAAGCCGGGAGCCTTCAGTTATGAGGAGGCGTTTCAGGTGCTGCGCCGCATGAAGCTCTCCCGTGACGATGCGATTGAGCTCTACCGTCGGGCTCTTTTCAATGTCCTAGGCTGCAATAACGATGACCATACGAAGAACTTTTCCGCGTCGATGGACCAGACCGGCGAATGGGTCCTCTCACCGGCCTACGATTTGGCCTGGTCCTACCGAGCGGACTCGTATTGGGTATCGAGCCATCAGATGAGTATCAATGGCAAACGTGAAGGCTTCACCCTGGAGGATTTGCGCATCCTCGCTAGGCAGATCGGTCGATTCAACCCAGAGTCGGTCATCGAACAAGTTCGTGAGGCCATGAAGTTGTGGCCAGCGTACGCGGAGGAGGCCGGGGTTCGCGAGGAAATGATTGCTGGGATCAAAAAAACACAGCTTCTGGACATAAAATCCAGATGAATGACGCAGATTAAAGCCGGCGTTCCCGAAAACCTAAAACGCAGATCCACACGGGGAAAATAACGGAGGCACTATGGCAGTTGAGATTGAGGTGGTTGAACGGACCCGCAAGGCCCTCGCTGTTGCCGCACAGGAAAATGTGACAGATCGGATGGCGTCGATCGACAGTCTCCGATATGCCCAGGCGCTGACATGGCGCTGCCATCCTGAAATCCCGTTGTTGACCTTGCTGCAGTTCGAGATGAAATTGCGCGAGCCGGTTGAGGCATGGCTGGCAGATGACGTGCGTGGGGCGTTTGCCGGGCCACTGATATGCAACGATACCGCGACGGAATTGTGCCAGCAGTGGCTGGCGCTCTTCCAATCGTCCTAACTGGACGGCGCCGCCCCTCACGGGTAAGTGCGTGGCTTCGCGAAAACGAATAAGGAATGGAACATCGATGAAGAACCAGAAAACGAGGGTATCGCGCCAGGCAAACCTGGGTGGGCTGAGCAAGGCTCAGATCGATCACGTGATGCGCAGCTTCCCTGAAAATCGTGCATCGATGGCTGATTACCTTCGGCAAGGGGTCGATGTTTACTTCTATCGTCATGATGAAGTACCGGACGTGCCGCCGGTTGCGATTGCGGTCGTCCAGGACCCAGCCTATTGGATTGACTGTGCCGAGTCCGAAGATGTAGCCGTGCTTCTAGCAACCCAGCTTGGACTGTCTGTCACCCGCGGGATCTTATAACCGAGCTCAGGGCAACGGGTTTACCTCCTTCACGGTGAAGTCAGAATCAAGCCCACTACAGCCTCGCTGGTTGCCCAAGCGCGCCATGAGGGCTGTCAGTAGGTCGGCCCCATTTTTGGTCCTCTTAACTCACGGAGAACTTCCATGACACAGCAGTGGGCGGTGCCCCATGACATCGTTGAGAGCTTCCTTCCGTCGATATTTGAAAATGATGCGAAAGGGATTTTGTCTGATTTATTAGGACAACCCGGGCTCGCCATGCACTTCATGGGCTTCTCCGAAGCTCAGACGTTGCAGGCGATCCGCCATGTCGTTGGCATCCTTGAAGAGTGTTATCGCGCTGGCCACCTAAAGATTGCAATCAGTCATGACGACGGTCGCCTTTACGGCTATGCCATGTTTTTCGTGCACCCAGATCCAGCCATGCCTCGGTATTTGCACAAAATCTTCGTATTCAAGGCCTTCAGAGGACATGGCATTGGCAGCCAGTTGCTGGGGGGTGTACTCGACGATTCGCAAGGCACTTGCTTGCTGTGCAGCGATGATCTGGTTCCGTTCTACGAGCGTGCGGGCTTGGAGTTCAAGGGGATCTTCACGCCACCGACTGCGCAGCAAGGCTTTGCCCTCACAAGGGACATGTACGCAGATCTCGCTTTGATGGGGAGCCCGGGAGCCGAAGGCACGGCGCCAGTCTTCATGTTGAACGATGACGACATCAAGCAGCTTCTTGTCATCTGACCTTGGTGGAAGAAGCGAGAAATGTCGTCATGGGTGTCGAGGCGGCTCAGGTGTGGGCCTAGCGCTCCAGCTGCTGAAGAGATGCCTCGTGTTCTACGGCAGCTTTGATATCGCGCACGGCGACCGCAAGGTCTTCACTGCTGCCCTCGACGTAGTCAGGCCATGGCGTGAAGGGCTGCTGAGAATCCTGATTGAAGAGGACGCTAGTGGGGCAGCGGTAGGCGAGGGGGCCAGTGTCTCTGAATCGCACCAGGGCGACCCCACTTGAGCATGCTTTCATGTCGCCGAGGTCGGCCTCATCGCGCAAAAGCTCAACGTTGGCGATGCCGTCATTATCGGAGCTGAAGAACGTCAGGTGCTTGTAGGCTGATAGCACTCCGACCGTGCCCGCGAGGAGAAGAATGACAAGACGACCGCAAGCCCAGAAGGCCAGTTTTCTGTCAGACCAGGCCTTTCGTGCTCCGATGAACGCTGCGACCAGGATTACCAGAGCGCCGGAAAGGAGCAGGTATATCTGCATGCGGCCACTGCTGGCATCGACCCGCACATTCTCGCCGGTGTAAAAGACTCCGAAGAACAGGGTCATTACTGGTGCGGTATAGGCTGTGGCCACCAGTATAGGGATCAAGGCCGCGACCGGATTCGGTCGTGCAACCTCCGGTGTGCTCATAAACTCGAGCATCTGCAGCACTACTTTGTGGACTTTGGACATGGCGACGATCATCACCAGGGAACATAAGAGCAGGTACAGCATTTGAAATCCTTCAGCGGTGAATCTTAAGTGGAAAGCCTAAGCCTTGAAGATGCCCAGTCGGCGCACTTGGCTGCGTTCTTCAGCCCTCGTCATGGCCTCATCAAACTGCCTTTCAGGCAGCCAATAATCCTCATCGCTGCGCGCTTGCGAGCCCGAAGTAAAAAGCCACGAATCGCTTGCCTTCCGATAATACGGGCGAAGGGTGTAGATAGTCATAATCCCGTCCGGGCCGTGTCGTGCGACGACATAACGAGCGCCGTCCTCCGGTTCTGGGGAATGTTCAAACTCCGGCAGTAGATCTTCGGCGGTAATGTAGCTCCGTGGCTCACGATTCATTTTCGGTCCTGCTTTGCTTATTGCTCGACGGTATTGCCATGGTCGGTCAATTCCCCGAAGCTTTCTGCACGTCGCGCCAGCGCGCGTTGCATGTATTCAATTGCCTGTTCGAGCTTGGCAACGGCCCAATCCGGGCACGGTGTTGAACTAGGCTTTTCAGGGTCGTTAACCCATGATCGGACTGTGCGCACTGCGCAAGGGCGGCCAGTAACCGCTGCAATCAGTTGAGCACTTTTGGCCTGGGTGATCCCGTAGTCTTTCAGCAGTTGTAGATAACGTGTGCGATTGTCCACGCGTCCCTCGCTTAATCTGAATAGGCAATCTTGCCTATACAAGCGAATAGGCAAGATTGCCTACTCATCCAATACCCGAAGCGGCCCCAAATGCTCGGCCTTCTACGCACGCGGCCCCATGTTTAAGGTGGGGCTTGATAACCTGGTGCGAGCCTTTCCTAGCCGCGTCGTGTTGTGCGTCGGGCACGACGGGCAGCCTTGCGAGATGCTTTAGATTTCGGAGAACCACCACGGGTAGCTGCTGGTCGATCCTTGAGAATACGACCTGCAAGACTGCCTATGGCGGCTGTAGAACGAATCATAGAGTCCGCAAGCGATTCATTAATGATCATTGGCTTTTCTCTTGTTGGTGTAGCTGGTTGGGGACCTTGGCCGTTCCGAGATAACTGCTTACGCGTTGGGTAGTCGTTCGACGAGTAAGACCTTCACCTTCTGTCTTGGGTCATGCACTGCATCGTCGCCATTGAGAAAGTTCCAGAACCGTTCGTAGGTAACTTCAACATCGCGAAGGGTTTGGCATTGCGTGAAACCTTCATTTGACAGGGTGTCGATTACCTCTTCACGCGGCGCTTCCAGCGAGAAGGGCGGGACCAGTGATAGCGGGGCGGTGGTGGTGTCGATCGCTACAGAGAGGACGCGAAATTTCATCTGGGTTTCCTAATCAGGGCTGCACGGATCGGAATGTCTAACCCGGGCAGGCCATGGGCGGGTTACGTTGTGAGGGAATATGCCCTAAGACTGTTCGCCAAGCGGTGCGCAGTATATGCGTCGACGTCCATGCAGAGGACCTCGGTGTAGTCGGGTCGGCTGATTTCCAGGCGTACCCCCTCGCGGTATGGATCACCATCAGTGTTGTGAACGACCCGGATTATCAGACCGCTCTCTGGGTCAACGCGATTTGTCGATGCGCCGGCCCGCTCTTGATAGGAGACAACTCCATTGCTGGTGGGCGCCAGCTTTAGAAGGTCAGCGCCGAGGGCCTGAGCTTCTTCAGCGCTCAAGGCAAGGGAGGCGCTCTCGCGAAAAGAATCTTCGTAGGCCAGGGTCGCACCATTCGCCTGGATGATGAGCGTCAGTTGCGAGCGATCATCAGCGTCGCGGTTCCAGCTGAAGTACGTCGAGACTTTTGCGTCAGTGAGAACTTGCATGTCACGGTCCTGGTAGGGGAACTCATTGAATCGAAGGTCTCACGATCCCGGGCAAATGCAAGTTTGCCCAGGGCGGGATAGTAACGGGAGCCAGTCCCCTTCGGCGCTGTGTCTGAACCCAAAACTGGGATGAACTCGACCCTCTCCTCCCTATGGCTCATGAGACGCTTGTTCTATCAGGCCGGCGACATGGTCAGGAGAAAGTGCCCGACCAGAGTGCGGCGAACTCAATCTCTCCCCTCCCAGAGACGCAAGATGACAGGATTGAAATCACTAGAGCGACGGGTGATCAGCTGGTTGCTGTCAGATGACACCGGCGCATCGAGCACATCGATTTGCGCCCACATGCTTGGCGAACCGTGCGAGGGCTACGCCCCGTCCGATTGCTCAGATCTCGGTCGCTGTCTGCGCCTGCTGGACTTGGTACCCGAATGGGCACCGCGGGTACACGAGATGGCCGCGTATGGGCCTGACTGGAAAGGGCTGATCGCGCAATGGGACCAGATCGTTTCCCTGTACCAACATGAAGGTGGGATCCCCATCAACGAGCGTCCCCGTTCACCCGAGACCTACAGGGCCATGAAATTGGCCATCGCCGAAGGCTACCGTAATGACCCCAACTACGAGTGCGTATTCGGTAGCGATGGCACGCTCACATGGTCCAGGCGGATCACAGACGAATCGGAAGAGGACGAACAGGAGGGTTGATGGCGGCCCGCCTTGTTCTCACCTCTAGACCTTTCCACCAAGTGCACCTGCGCAGTTTCCGGTGTTACGAGATGATTTTATGACACGCAATATATTGGCTTTGCCATTAGTAATATTCGCTTTGGTAGTTGGAGGCGTGACTGCGTACTCCCTGTTTCATATAGACACTGTTGAGGATGTTGATCTTGAACGTCAGGGGGTAGGGCAGTATATCGCTCTCAAAAAGAAAGTTGGGATGGTGGATTACGAAGCAACTATTTACGTGAAGGTTGCCGATTCGTCAGTAGGCCAATTTGGTGTTGTTCAGTTAAATGGCAAGGTGGAAGGGCTTGGATCCAACATCGCGGGGCAGGCTGTTGATTTTGTATCTACCGATAAGGACTGTGTCGGTACAGATTTCCAACTAATTAACTGGAAGTCACATGCGGATTTGATTATTCAACCTGGCGGAGTTCCTAGAACTTGCCACATGCATGGTTTTCTGAAAGATAATCGCGCTCTAACCCGGGTGGATCAATAAACATGGCTTCACTTATTCGCTATTCCCTCTGTGTACTGACTATGTTGGCCTTTTCGTTTACAAGTTTGTGCGCGAGAGCGTACATCTGGGACGGTATTCTCTATCCTCAGACACCGGGTACGACTATAAGTATGCCATCCCAAGTGCCTGTGGGTTACAGCGAGATAAACGCTACCATTACATTCCCGAGTCGTGTTGGGAATGCTTGCACTGCATCAGGTATGGGGAGAACCCCTAATATTGGCGCCAACATATTATGGCGTCCGAGAGGCTCCTCCGGCTTATTCACTGTCGCCACCGTTATTGTTGATGGTTCTATCGGCGGGTTTGTTTCCTGTGGCGGGGCATCCAGGACGGCTACTGTGACGATATTTCCTGATAGCGTCATCGGTGGCCCTACTGTCCCAGGAGAGTACGAATTTGCAGTGGTTGTTGGATGGCAACTATGTCAAAACTGCAACACTATCGATGATTATTCAAACGTTGTAATCGTCTCTGTTGGGGTGACAAACACACCTCCGACAGCGGGAAATGCTTCTCTGGTAACTAATGAGGACACTGTTGGTGCCGTCGGGCTGCCTATCTACGATCCTGACGCAGGTGATTACCACTCTTTCCAAATTCTCGGCGGGCCGTCAGTCGGAACTGCGTGGTTATCTGGGAGTGTGCTTTATTATTCTCCTCCGGCGAACTGGAGCGGTTCCACGTCTGTAACTTACAGGGCAATCGATTCAAAGGGAGCGCCATCTAACGCCGCGACGGCGTTCATTACCGTAAACCCCGTTAACGACCCACCCGTGGCTAATGCAAAATCCCTTACCTTGAACGAAGATACCTCCGGCAGCGTGCAGCTGAGTGGTTCCGATATCGACTCACCGCCGCCGACGGTTTTTCAAATCGTAAGTGCGCCGCCAACGACTCAGGGAAGTGTGAGTATTGTCGGGAACGTGCTCACGTTTACTGGTTTTAAAGATTGGAACGGGGTCACCAGCCTCACCTATAGGGCCCAGGATAATCAGGGCGCCTGGTCGTTACCGGCAACGGTGCAAGTCACAGTTAACCCGATCAACGATGCCCCTGTGCTCCGAACGCCTCTGAAGATTGAAGCGCGGGAGAGTCGACCAGTTACGATCAAAGGTGTCGTCAGCAAGCAATAGCGCCAGACATCCCGCTGTCACATTCTGACAGCGGGCTTTATTACATAAACAAACGGCCATTCCGCTTTTCGAGGCGCTACACGCAACAGTCGCTCAATGACGACAAGGCCAGAAACGGTATGTTAGTGGCCTTGGGTGCCAGTCGAGGAGGGAGGAGTGACCATTTATGCGAGATTAAATCACCCCCTTGCCGCCAATCACCACCAGGTTATACTCGCCCTCAGCCATCAGGCACCCTCCAAAAGTTTCTTTCAAATCGAGTGTTCGATCTGAATGAATGGCAGTTCAACTGCCGCCACCAGCTGCAATGCAGCACATCCAAAACCCTCGCGGGATGCCATCCCGCTTGGGGTAGCTCCGCGAGTATTCTCAGGAGCTATACCATGCTTTCCAGAACTCAGAAATTCACTGCTATCCAAGGTGACGTTGAACTGACAGCCGAAATCAGCCCATGCGTGTTCATGTATCAGGGCTATGGCTTGCAGCTCACAGTCACACTGCCTAAAGGCGGAAACACGATAGTCGCCCGAAAGGATATTCCGATCGAGACGGCTACTGAGCAAGACTGCCAAGCGCTGCTGGAATCCGTAAGGGTTTTGCCGTGCAATGTCTGCCAAAAGCCTGCGTTCGACCCATCTTCCTGCAGCACCAATCGCGATGGTAAGTGCGAGAGCTGCTTCATGGCCGAGCTCAACGCTGCCTTCGAGAAGGAAACGAAGAAGGAGGATGCCAAGCTCAAACGTGACGACGCCAAGTTCAAAGCTCGTGGCTACACGCATCGGGTTCACGCTTGGATTCATCCGGCGAGCGGTTCGGACTACGAGCTCATGATGTGGATGATCAATCCTACCCAGGAAGAAATCACCTCTGAGTTGAAGAAGAAGAAAAGTGTCGATACGACTGACTACAAGTTGATCGAGCTGTAGCAATACCCAAAGGCCATTCCCATCTCGGGGGTGGCCTTTTTTGTTGGGGGCTTGCATCTCCTGAATTCCGTGGAGAATACAAATCAAAGAGGCACACAAAGAGCACGAGCTCACCTGGTGCCGAACAGTTCCTAGACGACCAAATAGTGGCCACTACTTGTAACGACCTGCAAACGAAAACGTTCCGACCTGCAATCAGCGCCGTTTTCGACCAGGATTAACTGCGACTGTCCGGCCCGGCAAACCAGCGTTAGCTGCGAATGAACCTGCATTGATCCACACCGACCTGCATTCCATCGTCGCCAACCAGCATTAACTGCAAGTCAGAGGATCTTGTGGGTAGGGATCACAGGTTTCGACGCAGACTTAATACCATGTTTGCCAACGAGCGGATTCCCCGGAATTTTTGTCACATTATGAGCTTGATGAATCCTTTGCATGTCTTAAATTAAATAACGGGTTAAGTGACAATTTTTGACGGCCAGAGCTTTCCGACTCAAACTGTCACATAATCGAACGTATATGTGACAGGTACGACATGCTGATAGGCTACATGCGGGTATCGAAGGCGGACGGCTCCCAGGCTACCGATTTGCAGCGCGACGCGCTGATTGCCGCCGGGGTCGATCCAGTACATCTTTACGAGGACCAGGCATCCGGCATGCGCGAGGATCGGCCCGGCTTGACGAGCTGCCTGAAGGCGTTGCGAACTGGCGACACACTGGTCGTGTGGAAACTGGATCGGCTCGGACGCGACCTGCGACATCTCATCAACACCGTGCACGACCTGACTGGGCGCGGCATCGGCTTGAAGGTATTAACCGGGCACGGCGCGGCCATCGACACCACGACCGCCGCCGGCAAGCTGGTCTTTGGCATCTTCGCCGCCCTGGCCGAGTTCGAGCGCGAGTTGATCGCGGAGCGCACGATTGCCGGCCTAGCCTCGGCCCGCGCGCGCGGGCGGAAAGGCGGCCGGCCGTTCAAGATGACCGCCGCCAAGCTGCGGCTGGCGATGGCGGCAATGGGTCAGCCAGAGACCAAGGTCGGCGACCTGTGCCAGGAACTTGGCGTCACGCGGCAGACCCTGTATCGGCATGTTTCACCCAAGGGTGAGCTACGTCCAGATGGCGAGAAGCTACTCAGCCGAATTTGATGCCGGCATGAGGCAACGTAGCGACAGCGTGGTTTGTCTCAATGGGAAGCGCTCATGATCGATCTTTGAAGGCCCGCAGCAGTCGTGTCACAGACAGGACGAACAAACCGGTCAGCGTGAGGGCTGCGATACCCCAGTACTCTCCGATGAACGCGCCGGCCGTCGTGCCGGCCAGCACAATGGCGAGAATCGGCAAATGGCAGGGACAGGTGAGCACGGCCAGCGCGCCCCACAGGTAGCCGGTGATCGGTTTGTGCGTCTCGGACGGCAAGCGCTCGGGGCTGTTCATGGCAGACTCTCCGCGTGCTGTGCCGGCTCGGTCGGCATGGTGGCCAACTGCACCTCCAGATCGGCCAACGCTTCGCGCCGACGCTCGACGAACTGGCGCAGAACGGCAAGCTGCGCGGCCGCTTCATCGCCGTCCGCAGCATCCAGCGCCCGGCACAGCCGCGCCAGCGCGTCCAGGCCGATGCCCGCCTCGAAGGCCGCCCGCACGAAGCACAGCCGTTGCAAGGCGGCATCATCGAACAGGCCATAGCCGCCCGGGGTGCACGCCACCGGACGCAGCAATCCGCGCAGCAGGTAGTCGCGCACGATATGCACGCTCACCCCGGCATCAAGGGCCAGCCGGGACACGGTGTAGGCGCTCATTGAAAACCTCCTTTTTTTATCCAGCGCAGCAGGAAAGCTGCTTCACGTCCTTGTTGAAGGTCTGCGCCGCAAGCTTCAACCCCTCGACCATTGTCAGGTAGGGGAACAACTGGTCGGCCAGTTCCTGCACCGTCATGCGGTTGCGGATGGCGAGCACCGCCGTCTGGATCAGTTCGCCCGCTTCCGGGGCCACCGCTTGCACGCCGATGAGCCGTCCGCTACCTTCCTCGATGACCAGCTTGATGAAGCCGCGTGTGTCGAAGTTGGCAAGCGCTCGCGGAACGTTGTCGAGTGTCAGCGTGCGACTGTCGGTCTCGATGCCATCGTGGTGCGCTTCCGCCTCGCTGTAGCCCACGGTGGCGACTTGCGGGTCGGTGAACACCACTGCCGGCATCGCGGTCAGATTGAGGGCTGCGTCGCCGCCGGTCATGTTGATCGCGGCACGGGTGCCGGCGGCCGCTGCCACGTAGACGAACTGCGGCTGGTCGGTGCAGTCGCCGGCCGCGTAGATGTTCGGGTTGCTCGTGCGCATGCCTTGGTCGATAACGATGGCCCCTTGCGCATTGACAGTGACCCCCGCCGCGTCCAGCGCGAGGCTGCGCGTATTCGGTGCCCGACCGGTGGCAACCAGCAACTTGTCAGCGCGCAATTCACCGTGTCCGGTGGTCAGCACGAATTCGCCGTTCACATGGGCGACCTGGCTGGCTTGCGTGTGCTCCAGCACCTCGATGCCCTCGGCGCGGAAAGCGGCTGTCACGGCCTCGCCGATGGCCGGGTCTTCCCGGAAGAACAAGGTGCTGCGTGCCAGGATCGTGACCTGGCTGCCGAGCCGGGCAAAGGCTTGCGCCAGTTCCAACGCCACCACCGACGAACCGATCACGGCCAGGCGTGCGGGAATGGTGTCGCTGACAAGCGCTTCGGTGGAAGTCCAGTAGGGTGACTCTTTCAGGCCCGGAATCGGCGGCACGGCCGGACTGGCACCGGTGGCGACCAGGCAGCGGTCGAACGTTACCTCGCGCTCGCCACCCTCGTTCAAACGGACGACCAGGCTCTGGTCGTCCTTGAAACGCGCTTCACCGTGCAAAACGGTGATGGCTGGATTGCCGTCCAGGATGCCTTCGTATTTGGCGTGCCGCAGTTCATCGACACGGGCCTGCTGCTGGGCCAGCAGTTTGCTGCGGTCAATCGCAGGCACAGTTGCCGCAATACCGCCGTCGAACGGACTTTCCCGGCGCAGATGGGCAATATGGGCAGCGCGGATCATGATCTTGGACGGCACACAGCCGATATTGACGCAGGTGCCGCCGATGGTGCCGCGTTCGATCAGCGTGACCGTCGCGCCTTGCTCGACGGCCTTCAGCGCCGCCGCCATCGCGGCCCCGCCGCTGCCAATGATGGCGATATGCAAACCGGCGCCCTCAAGTGCATCACGGATTTTTGGTTCATCTTTGAAATCACCAACCCGGATCGAGCCTTGATAACCCAATGCGGCGATGGCGGCCAGCAGTTGGTTGTGGCTCACGGCGGTGTCTGCCATGACTTGCGCGCGGCTTTCTGGATAGGACACCACAGCGGCATTCACGCCGGGAATCTTTTCCAAAGCATCTTTGACATGGGTGGCGCAGGATGTGCAGGTCATGCCATTCACGGTGATTTCGGTCATTTTTTTACTCCATTGAATTTCGGGGTGCAGCAGGCATCGGCTTGGCGTTTTCGTTGGATGGCGTAGATGGTCAAGCCGATGAAAATCGCCAGCGCAGGCAGCAGCACATAGTCCAGATAGCCGGTCAGCGCGGACAAGCCGACCACACCGAGCAAAATGACCAGAACAGGGGTGAAGCAACACAGCGCCACGAGGGTTGTGCCAATGATGCTGACCCGCAGCAGTGTCTTCGGGTCTTTCATGATCAGTTCTTGACTGATGATGGGTAGCCCGCATCCTCGGTAGCCTTGGTCAGTTTCTGCACGCTGGTCTTGGCATCATCGAAGGTGACCACCGCTTCGCGCGTCTCGAAGGTCACGTCAACTTTACTGACGCCATCGACCTTGGAAATCGCCTTCTTGACAGTGATCGGACAGGCCGAGCAGGTCATGCCCGGTACGGACAGCGTAACGGTCTGGGTGGCGGCCCACACGGGGGCAACAACGGCAGCGAGGGCAAGGGCGGAAAGCAGCTTTTTCATGGTGAACTCCTGTGATCAATAGAAAAATGGCACGACGTAGGGAAATCCGAGCGCGACCAAAACCAGCACGGCCACGCCCCAGAAAATGAGCTTGTAAGTAGCTCGCACTTGGGGAATCGCGCAAACCTCACCCGGTTTGCAGGCGGCTGACGGCCGGTAGATGCGCCGCCAGGCGAAGAACAACGCCACCAGCGCCACGCCGATAAAGATGGGGCGATAGGGTTCCAACACCGTCAAGTTGCCGATCCAAGCGCCGCTGAACCCCAAGGCGATCAGAACCAGCGGCCCGAGGCAGCAAGCCGAGGCGAGGATGGCGGCCAGCCCGCCAGTGAAGAGCGCGCCGCGCCCGTTTTGAGGTTCAGACATACGTTTGTCCTTTCGAATCTGAATTGGATAGCTTAAGCTTACTTCCGTAGTTATGTACGGAGTCAAGCGATATGGAAAACAATTTGGAGAACCTGACCATTGGCGTTTTCGCCAGGACGGCCGGGGTCAATGTGGAGACCATCCGGTTCTATCAGCGCAAGGGCTTGCTCCCGGAACCGGACAAGCCTTACGGCAGCATTCGCCGCTATGGCGAGACGGATGTAACGCGGGTGCGCTTCGTGAAATCAGCCCAGCGGTTGGGCTTCAGCCTGGATGAGATCGCCGAGCTGCTGCGGCTGGAGGATGGCACCCATTGCGAGGAAGCCAGCAGCCTGGCCGAGCACAAGCTCAAGGACGTGCGCGAGAGGATGGCTGACCTGGCGCGCATGGAGGCCGTGCTGTCTGATTTGGTGTGCGCCTGCCATGCGCGGAAGGGGAACGTTTCCTGCCCGCTGATTGCGTCACTGCAAGGGAAGAAAGAACCGCGCAGTGCGGACGCGGTGTAGCCCGAGGGAACTACGCCTTAGCGTGCTTTATTTTCCGTTTTCTGAGGCGACTCCAACGTCAGAAAAGACCGTGCGGTCGACTTTTGATATTTCGTGCTGTCGCCTTCTGAAAGTGACAGCTTCGTCAGAATAGAGTCTGCTTTCCCATTTTTTGACACATGCCCGCGAAGGTTATAGATTTCAGCCTGACAGAAATGGGCTTTGAGGCACAACGGAACAGAAAGTGCACTTAAGCCGCCTTCAACCAAGGAGACATCGTGCAGGGGCACCGCATCGGCTACGTCCGGGTCAGCAGCTTTGACCAGAACCCGGAACGCCAGCTGGAACAAACCCAGGTGAGCAAGGTGTTCACCGACAAGGCATCGGGCAAGGACACCCAGCGCCCCCAGCTCGAAGCGCTGCTGAGCTTCGTCCGCGAAGGCGATACAGTGGTGGTGCACAGCATGGATCGGCTGGCCCGCAACCTCGATGACCTGCGTCGCTTGGTACAGAAGCTGACTCAGCGCGGCGTGCGCATCGAGTTCCTGAAGGAGGGCCTGGTGTTCACTGGCGAGGACTCGCCGATGGCCAACCTGATGCTGTCGGTGATGGGGGCCTTCGCTGAGTTCGAGCGCGCCCTGATCCGCGAGCGGCAGCGTGAGGGCATCGCCTTGGCCAAGCAGCGTGGCGCGTACCGGGGCCGCAAGAAAGCCCTGTCCGATGAGCAGGCTGCTACCCTGCGGCAGCGAGCGACGGCCGGCGAGCCCAAGGCGCAGCTTGCCCGCGAGTTCAACATCAGCCGGGAAACCCTCTACCAGTACCTCCGCACGGACGACTGACACATGCCGCGTCGCTTGATCCTCTCGGCCACGGAGCGGGACACCCTGCTTGCGCTGCCGGAAAGCCAGGATGACCTGATCCGCTACTACACCTTCAACGACTCCGACCTGTCGCTGATCCGCCAGCGACGCGGCGACGCCAACCGCCTCGGCTTCGCCGTGCAGCTCTGCCTGCTGCGCTACCCCGGTTACGCGCTGGGAACCGACAGCGAGCTGCCCGAGCCGGTCATCCTGTGGGTGGCGAAGCAAGTCCAGGCCGAGCCGGCGAGCTGGGCAAAGTACGGCGAGCGCGACGTGACCCGTCGCGAGCATGCCCAGGAACTGCGCACCTACCTGCAACTGGCCCCGTTCGGCCTGTCCGACTTCCGCGCCCTGGTGCGCGAGCTAACCGAGCTGGCCCAGCAGACCGACAAAGGCTTGCTGCTGGCCGGTCAGGCCCTGGAGAGCCTACGGCAGAAACGACGCATCCTGCCGGCGCTGAGCGTGATTGACCGGGCCTGCTCGGAAGCCATTGCGCGAGCCAATCGGCGGGTCTACCGCGCCCTGGTCGAACCACTCACGGACTCGCATCGGGCCAAGCTGGACGAGCTGTTGAAGCTCAAGGCCGGCAGCAGCATCACCTGGTTGACCTGGCTGCGCCAGGCACCGCTGAAACCCAACTCTCGGCACATGCTGGAACACATCGAGCGGCTGAAGACATTTCAGTTGGTGGACTTGCCCGAAGGCCTGGGCCGGCACATCCACCAGAACCGCCTGCTCAAGCTGGCCCGCGAGGGTGGGCAGATGACGCCCAAAGACCTCGGTAAGTTCGAGCCGCAGCGCCGCTACGCGACCCTGGCCGCCGTGGTGCTGGAGAGCACCGCGACCGTGATCGATGAGCTGGTCGATCTGCATGACCGCATCCTGGTCAAGCTGTTCAGCGGCGCGAAGCACAAGCATCAGCAGCAGTTCCAGAAGCAGGGCAAGGCGATCAACGACAAGGTGCGCCTGTACTCCAGGATCGGCCAGGCGCTGCTGGAAGCGAAGGAAAGCGGCAGCGACCCCTATGCCGCCATCGAGGCGGTGATTCCCTGGGACGAGTTCACCGAGAGCGTCAGCGAGGCCGAGCTGCTGGCCCGGCCGGAAGGCTTCGACCACCTGCACCTGGTCGGCGAGAACTTCGCCACCCTGCGCCGTTACACGCCGGCCTTGCTGGAGGTGCTGGAACTGCGCGCCGCGCCGGCCGCGCAAGGCGTGCTGGCAGCCGTGCAGACCCTGCGTGAGATGAACGCCGACAACCTGCGCAAGGTGCCGGCCGATGCACCCACGGCCTTCATCAAGCCGCGCTGGAAGCCGCTGGTGATCACCCCGGAAGGCCTCGACCGGAAATTCTACGAAATCTGCGCCCTGTCCGAGCTGAAGAACGCCCTGCGCTCCGGCGACATCTGGGTCAAGGGCTCGCGGCAGTTCCGCGACTTCGACGACTACCTGCTGCCGGCCGAGAAGTTCGCCGCACTCAAGCGCGAGCAGGCCCTGCCCCTGGCGATCAACCCGAACAGCGACCAGTACCTGGAAGAGCGTTTGCAGCTGCTGGACGAGCAGTTGGCCACCGTCACCCGCCTGGCCAAGGACAACGAGCTGCCCGATGCCATCCTCACCGAGTCAGGGCTGAAAATCACCCCGCTGGATGCGGCGGTGCCGGATCGGGCGCAGGCGCTGATCGACCAAACCAGCCAGTTACTGCCGCGCATCAAGATCACCGAACTGCTGATGGACGTGGACGACTGGACGGGCTTCAGCCGCCACTTCACCCACTTGAAGGACGGGGCCGAGGCCAAAGACAGGACGTTGCTGCTGTCCGCAATCCTCGGTGATGCGATCAACCTCGGGCTGACCAAGATGGCCGAGTCGAGCCCCGGCCTGACCTACGCCAAGCTGTCCTGGCTGCAAGCCTGGCACATCCGCGACGAAACCTATTCGGCGGCCTTGGCCGAGCTGGTCAACCACCAGTATCGCCACGCCTTTGCCGCCCACTGGGGCGACGGCACGACCTCATCCTCCGATGGCCAGCGCTTCCGCGCGGGTGGCCGGGGCGAGAGCACCGGGCACGTCAACCCGAAGTACGGTAGCGAGCCGGGACGGCTGTTCTATACCCATATCTCCGACCAGTACGCGCCGTTCAGCACCCGCGTGGTGAATGTCGGCGTCCGCGATTCCACCTATGTGCTCGACGGCCTGCTGTACCACGAGTCCGACCTGCGGATCGAGGAGCACTACACCGACACGGCCGGCTTCACCGATCACGTCTTTGCCCTGATGCACCTGCTAGGCTTCCGCTTCGCGCCGCGCATCCGCGACCTCGGCGAAACCAAGCTGTACGTGCCGCAGGGCGTGCAAGCCTACCCGACGTTGCGCCCGCTGATCGGCGGCACCCTGAACATCAAGCACGTGCGTGCCCACTGGGACGACATCCTGCGCCTGGCCAGCTCGATCAAGCAGGGCACCGTCACCGCCTCGCTGATGCTGCGCAAGCTCGGCAGCTACCCGCGCCAGAACGGACTGGCCGTGGCCCTGCGCGAGCTGGGCCGGATCGAGCGCACGCTGTTCATCCTGGACTGGCTGCAAAGTGTTGAACTGCGCCGCCGCGTGCATGCCGGCCTGAACAAAGGTGAGGCGCGCAACTCGCTGGCCAGGGCGGTGTTCTTCAACCGCCTTGGGGAAATCAGGGATCGGAGCTTCGAGCAGCAGCGCTACCGGGCCAGCGGCCTCAACCTGGTGACGGCGGCTATCGTGCTGTGGAACACGGTGTACCTGGAGCGCGCCACCCAGGGGTTGGTCGAGGCCGGCAAGCCGGTGGACGGCGAGCTGCTGCAATTCCTGTCGCCGCTGGGCTGGGAGCACATCAACCTAACCGGCGATTACGTCTGGCGGCAGAGCCGCAGACTGGAAGACGGGAAGTTTCGGCCCTTACGGATGCCCGGAAAACCTTAGCGTACGATTTTTTCCGAATTCTGCGGGCTCCCCTCCTTGATCGTCTGGTGGCGCGCGATATCGCCGATCGATCGAATGGTGGTGTTGCCCGTCTTTCGGGCGCGCTCGGCGATCGCATCGGTGACGGCGAGGATCTCTGCGGCCTGCTCATCAAGAAGCAGGTGATAGTCCCTGAAGTAGGGTCCGGAGACGTGCCAGTGGAAATTTTTTGTCTTCAGGTAAATCGCGTAGCTGTTCGCCAGAATGATCTTCAGAGCGTCGGCGACAGTCATCGCCGCGCATTCGTCAAGATCAGAAGGTGTCGGAAGGGCGGAGGCATTGTTGTTCGTCATCGCTTAGACTTTCTCAATCTGGCTACACGGGATCCAGCACCGATTCCCCCACGGATGGCGATGTATAGAAGATGAATTCATTGCCAGACGAAGTCCAATGGCCGGTGGCTATAGTTTTGATACCTTTGAGCGACATGCGCAGTCTTGGGGGGCCGGGCGTCGCAGGCGGACCGGTCGGCCGGGACCTCCACCTGCCCGTCAGGGGGCCGGTCGGAAATCCAGCACGAACGCGACGACCTTTTCGGCGGACATCTCGCACGGCTTCAGCAATGTTCTATCTGATGTAACGCGATAGAGGTTGAAGCTGACAATGTCGGTCCCGGCCAACTCCCTGGCGAACAGGCTGTTGCGACGTCCGTCACCGGATCGCCGGACAGTCACGCCGAAACGCCGGCCTTCGTAGGCGCCTTCGCTGTATCCCTCGGGAAGCTGCGCGAAGGCGGCATCGAACTCGGCATGCTCCATCTCAATCCAGTCGTCTTGATTCGACAGAAGCCCAAGGGTCCGAGGCCCTCGGCGCCAGTCCGCGGAGAAGGTCCGGGGCGGAGCCCTGTAGCCGACGCGGCCTGGGATGGGCGGAAAAGCCGTCCCGCGGGCGCTTGCACATGGCGCTGAGGCCGCCACCTGTCCGCCTGCTACGCAACCTCCACGCCTTTCCAGAAGGCGATATGATCCCGGATGCCCTCGGCGCCTGGCGTCGGATCTGGATAGGTCCAGGCTGCGTTCACGTTGAGCGCGTCTCCCACACGCACATGGAAGTAGCGCGCGGTGCCCTTGATCGGGCAGACGGACGTGTGCGGGCTCATCTCAAGCAGGCCAAAATCGACTGCCGACGGTGGGAAGTAGTGGTTTCCCTCGACGACGACCGTCTCGTTGCTTGTGGCGATGGTGGCGTCATTCCAGATAGCTGAGACCAACGGACTCTCCTTTCGTATTCATCAACCGGCACGGGGCTTGCGGGCTGTCTGCCCCAAGGCCGCACCCCCTCAGATGGCGGGCGGCGTGCGCCCCAGGAGTTTGTCGAGTTCGCCTCTGACATCGAGCTCGAAAAGCTCGTCGGAGCCACCGACATGCGTGCCGTTGATGAAGATCTGCGGCACGGTGTTTCGACCCGACGCTTCCGTCATGGCCTGCCGGTGAACCGGATCCGCCTCGATATCGAGTTCCTTCCATTGCACGCCCTTCTCCTCGAGGAGCATCTTCGCCCGGCGGCAGAACGGGCATCAGTTCGTGATGTACAGCAGCACATCAGTTGTCATATCGCGTCTCCGACAGTTGGAAGCGGATCGCTGTCATGGCGTTGATCTACCGTCAGCCGCGTTCGAGGAGGGCGACTGTGCCTTGACCGCCGTCGGCGCAGATGCTGACGATTGCGCGCGATCCGGGCGGCATGGCCCAAAGTTCCTTTACCGCCTGGCTGAGGTCGCGCGCGCCTGTAGCGCCGAACGGATGACCCAGGGCGACCGAGCCTCCATTGGGATTGACGCGGTCCCAGTCAAAATCGCCCATAGCCGCCTGGACACCGGCTGTCGCGCGCACCCACTCCCGATCGGTGATGGCCGCGACGTTCGCCAGGACCTGGGCTGCAAAGGCTTCGTGGATTTCCCAGAGTGCGATGTCGGAGAAGCTGAGTTGATGCCGCGCGAGCAGGCGCGGAATGCCATAGGAGGGCGCCATCAGCAGGCCCTCGGTGTGGAGATCGACGGCAGAGATCTCGTAGTCGACGAGCCGCGCGTAGGGGGTGCCCGCCGGGAGTCTCGCCACACCGGCTTCGGTAGCGACCCAACACCCGGCGGCTCCATCCGTAATCGGTGAGCTGTTGCCGGCGGTCAGGGTTCCCCTCCCGCTGTCGCGATCGAAGGCGGGCTTGAGTGCGGCCAGCCGTTCGGGCGACGTATCGGCGCGCGGGTTCGCATCGCGCGCCAGCTCAGGCAGCGAAATCACGAGATCGTCGAAGAAGCCACGTTCCCAACCAGCGACTGCCCGCTGGTGGCTCTTGAGCGCCCAATCATCCTGCGCGACGCGCGAGACCCGCCAAGCCTTGGCGGTCTCCTCCATATGATCACCCATCGTCCTTCCGGTGATCCGGTTTGCCCAGCCCTTTGTGGGGAGCACGTAGTCTCGTGGAGTCAGAGACTGGAGGGCGGCAAGCGCGGCGGTCGCATCCTGCGCAAAGAGGTCGGTGAGCCGCTTCGATGCATCGGCCGTCAGGGCGATTGACGGCCGGCTCATGACTTCGGACCCGCCGACCATGGTGAGGTCGGTTCCTCCGCCCAGCATCCCTGCCGCAGCGAAGGTCGCCGTCATGCTGGTCGAGCATGCCAGGACGACGGAGAACGCCGGAACAGTCGGATTGAGCTTGGCATCAAGCCAGGTTTCGCGAGCAATATTGCTCCAGCCCAAATTCGGGATCACGGTTCCCCAGACGAGGAGATCAGGCTCCGCCTGCGCCGCCATCGCCTGCACGACAGGCACGGACAGAGAGATGGCATCGTAGGCAGCCAACGCGCCTCCGCCGCGGCCGAAAGGCGTCCGAAGGCCAGCGGCAATGAAGACGGGTTCGGCAAAGCGGCTCATGATGATCTCCAAAATTAATCCGTGGGCTGCACGTCCACGATCGGCGGGACGCGAAGTAGCTTGCGCCGCTAGCCGCCGTAGCGCTCGGTTTTGACAATGGAGGGGTCCAGGCCGGCCAGCAGCGCGCCCTCGGTCGCGATGTTGACGAAACCGTTGGACCCGCAAACGAATACTTGTGTGGGCTTTCGGTGAAGCCGGGCCAGAACTTCTTGGACCATCACGCCGTCGATCCGTCGCGCAAAGTCCGATGCGCGGATCGGGTTCTCGCGCGTAATTGCCAGCGCCAAGGCGAATGCCGGATCGCTGCATTCGATGGAATGAAGCTCTTTTGAGAAGAGAACGTCTTCAGCGGTTCGTGCGGACAGGAGCAGCGCTGTCGGCACGACCTGGGCTAGTGCGCGGCGCTGCCGGATCATCGCCATCAACGGCACGAGGCCGGAGCCTGCCCCGATCAACAGCACTGGGTCTATGGCAGGTTCAGGCCATAGGAAATGGCCGCCGAGCGGACCACGAAGCTCGATTTCGTCTCCGATCGCCGCGACATCGTGGAAGAACGGCGAAACTTCGCCATCCGGCAGGCGCTCGATAGCGAGCTCGACCGTCGGGAACGAGATTGCCGAAGACGCAATCGAGTAACTCCGCATCGCACTGTAGCCACCGGGCGCGGTCAGCCGGACATCGACGTGCTGCCCTGCGATGTGCGCGAACGGTTTGCTCAACCGAAGGAAGAAGCTCTTGATACTCGGGGTTTGCTGGACGATTTCGTCGATCACGCATGACTGCCACGCGATTTGCGCGCCGTTTTCAGTCATTGGTGTATCGCTGCTCGCGCCACGGATCGCCATAGATGTGATAGCCGCGCAGCTCCCAGAAGCCCGCCTCGTCACGCGTTGTGAATTGCAGCGCGTTCACCCATTTGGCGGACTTCCAGAAGTAAAGGTGCGGAACCAGAAGACGCGCCGGCCCTCCATGATCGCGGGGAAGCGGCTTGCCCGCATAGTTGAGGGCGACCATCGCTTTCCCGGAGAGCAGATCCGCCAGCGGGACGTTTGTCGAGTAATTATCGTAGCAGTGCGCCAAGACGAAATCGGTGGGCCGATCGAGCCCTGCATCTGCAAGGATGTCTTCGATGAGTACGCCCTCCCAGGCGGTATCCAGCTTGGACCAGGACGTGACGCAGTGAATGTCTCGGGTCATCTTGGTCTTCGGTAGGGCGTTGAACTCGCTCCAGTTCCACACTTTGACGGGCTTCGGACCGATCTTGACGGTGAATTTCCAATCGGAGGGCTCCACGCTCGGCGTTGGCCCGGCCGTCAGAACAGGGAAATTCTCCACGAGATGCTGACCCGGCGGTATCCGATCGGACTGGTCGCCGCCTGGACCGCGGCCTGTGAAACCTCTGGTGACCATAGCGAAACCCCCTTGCTTGTCACGACAGACCAGAACCTGATTCAGTTCAGAATTCTGTAAAAGATCTTTGCGCGCACAACCGCCGAACGAGCCAATTCACTGAAAATCAGAATACCGGATTCTCTATTAGCGTAGAGAAAAGTGTTGGACCATTTTGAGTCGTGGTTATGCGTGAAGACTATAGCGTCAGTCCAGTATGATTTCCCAATACCCTGTAGCTATAGTTTCGATAGCTTCGAATCGGCATTGCAGGCGTATCCCCGTCAGCGGATTTCGAGCGGACGCCGTCGCTTGCCAACGTTGGTGTGAGACCGGCGGGCGAGATCGCCCCTGCCAACGCGACCGCTGAGAGGTCGACTCCTCAACCGCTTGGGCGCTTATCGCCTCCATCCGGATGCTCACCCGCCGAACAGCAATAAACCGCTATTTTCGATAAACTTCTGAATCCGGCTCCGAGGTATGGAAACTATGTCGTACCGCTATTGGATATGTTGCGCGCATACCTTCATAGTCTGACACGCGAAATCTTTAAATCCTGAGTATATTTCGGAAGAAATTTCGATCTGATCGATAAGACTTCAGGATACAGCAAGCTGGAGACACCGATGAAAGCCGTTGGTTACAAGGTTCCGGGACCCATCGCCGAGGACGCCTCTCTGGTCGACATTGATCTGCCTCGGCCTGTCGCTGAAGGAGGCGATATCCTGGTTGAGGTGAAGGCTGTCTCGGTCAACCCGGTCGACTACAAAATCCGCAGCAGCACGCCGCCCGCTGATGGCGATTGGAAAGTGCTGGGATGGGATGCGGCCGGGATCGTGCAAGAGGTCGGCCCCGACGTGACGCAGTTCGCGGTAGGCGACGAGGTCTATTATGCCGGATCGCTCATAAGGCCTGGCACCAATGCGGAGTTCCATCTCGTCGACGCCCGGATCGTCGGTCGTAAACCCGCGTCGCTCGACTGGGCGGAAGCGGCGGCGCTGCCACTCACGACGTTGACGGCCTGGGAAGCCATGTTCGATCGCCTGGACGTGACGAAGCCCGTTCCCGGGGCGGCGGCGATCCTCATCATCGGTGGTGCGGGTGGGGTCGGGTCGATCGCCATCCAGATCGCTCGACAGCGCACGGATCTCATCGTCATCTCCACCGCCTCTCGGCCGGAAACCCAGGAGTGGGTTAAAGGGCTTGGGGCTCATCATGTCATCGACCACTCTCGGCCGCTCGCGCCACAGATTGCCGAGCTCAACATCGGCGCTCCCGCTTTCGTGTTCTCGACCACGCATACCGAGCAGCATGCATCCGACATCGCCGAACTGATCGCCCCGCAAGGACGGTTCGGATTCATCGACGATCCCAAGGCGCTCGACGTCATGCTGTTCAAGCGCAAGGCAGTGTCGATCCACCACGAGCTGATGTTCACACGGTCGCTCTACGGCACGCCCGACATGGATGAGCAGGGCAAGATCCTCAATTCGCTGGCGGTGCTGGTGGACGACGGCAAAATTCGCACGACGCTAACCGAAAAATTGTCGCCAATTAATGCCGCCAATCTGAAGACGGTGCACGCACTGATCGAAAGTGGCGCGGCAAGAGGCAAGATTGTCCTCGAAGGCTTCTGATGACTGCCACCGCCGAACGTCTTTTCTAACCTCAAGAACGCCGGACGGATTACGCCACGGCGAAGGAAATTTCATGACGAAATCCATTGCCACCGCCTCGATCAACCGCGAAACCGCCGTCGCCCTCATCGACGCGGCGATCGCCGCGGCACGTACAATCGGCATCCCGGCTGCGGTCGCCGTCGTCGACGCCACCGGTAACCTGCGCGCGTTCGAGCGCACTGATGACGCGCCGTTTCTCACCGTCGATGTTGCCATCGACAAGGCTTGGAGTTCCGCCTCGTTTGGGTACCCCACCCATGTCTGGAACGACTATGTTTCGAACGATCCAAAAGTGGCGCCGCTGGCCTATCGCCCCCGGATGGTCGCTGTCGGCGGAGGCTATCCGATCCTGGAAGACGGGAAGTTGATCGGCGGGATCGGCATCTCCGGAGGCAACTATCAGCAGGATCAGGATGCGTGCGTCGAGGCACTCACGAAAATCGGGTTCGAGCTGCCAGCCTGACGACTTTAAGGCCATCGCCAGCGGCGGTGGCCTGCAGATGCGACCTTATGAAAGACTTTAAGATGGAAGCGTTCGTCGTCTTCACCCGCGAAGAAACCACCGATCCGGAAGAACTCGCAACCTATTCTGCAGGCGTCGGCCCATCGTTCGATGGCCACGACGTAACCTTTCTCGCCGCTTATGGCGCGATGGAGCATTTGGAGGGGCCGCCCGTCGAAGGGGCCGTAATTTTGCGGTTCCCGACGATGCAGGCCGCCCGTGATTGGTATCATAGCCCCGCCTACCAAACCATCGCTGCGCACCGTTTTGCCGGTTCCCGCTATCGCGCCTTTGTCATTGAGGGGCGGCGGTGACACACCGACGGAAGAACGGCGGGGCTGGCCACGAGGTATCGGTCGGCGAACTCGCATCCTACAACCTGTAGGGGATCAAGGCGGTGAGGTTCGCGTGCCATCGCCACACGCGACCACTCATCGGACTTCTGCATCGGAATTGGAGGATCAGATGAGCGTCGACGAACGACAAGCCCCCGAGCTGCGGGTGCAGAGATGGATTGGCGCGGATGGAGAAAGCATCGCGCCGCTCAAGCTGTCGGATCTCGGCACCGGCCCGAAAGTCCTCTTCGCCTTCCAGCACTGGTGCCGTGGCTGCCATTTGCATGGATTTCCGACGCTACAAAGGTTGCATGGTGCATTGAGCGCCAAGGGCGTGGGCTTCGCGGTGATCCAGACCGTCTTCGAAGGAGCGGATGAGAACACCTTCGAGAAGCTGCGCGTGAACCAGCTCAAGTATGCGCTTCCTGTCGCGTTCGGTCAGGACGAGCCACCTGCCGGCGCGACGCTTCCCACCTTCATGGAGGACTACCGCACGCGGGGAACGCCCTGGTTCTCCGTGATGGACGCTGGCGGCCGCATCGTATTCTCGGACTTCCATCTCGACGCCGATCAGCTCGTGAAGGGACTGGAGCTGGTGTAACCGATGCGGCGCTGGGTCATCCTGATTGCCACCCATCTCGCGATGCTCGCCATGGACTTCGCGGGCGGTGTCTACACGCTGCCGATCCTGACCGCCCCCCAGGCCCCGGACGCGGCGGCCTTGCGGACCATCTCAGCCGAGACGCTCTACGCAGGGCGTCTGGCCCGCGATCTCAAAGGCAGCGACCTGCTTCACTGGGGGGAAGGCGAGATCCGGGTCTCGCGCGACCGTATCGCCCATATCGGGCGCCTCGCCCCTGGTCCCGACTACAAGCTCTACCTCGCACCACGTTTCGTCGACACGAAGGAGGCCTTTCTCCTAATCAAGGACAGATCAGTCCGCGTGGGCGATGTGAAGACGTTCAACGGCTTCATCGTCGAGGTGCCTGCCGGCATCGATGTCCGTGACTACAACACGGTCGTCATCTGGTGCGAAGCATTCGACCAGTTCATCAGTGCGGCAGAGTATCAACCCTCAAGTCAGGCCCGAGAACGAGCCCGGCGATGGATACCATGAGGTCGGCGGGCAAGCGCGGCCTCGTTCTCGCGCCGGTGGCGGCGCTGCTGCTGAGCGTCGCCGCTCTGCTGCTGGGCAATGGCCTGCTGAGCACGCTCCTGATCGTGAGAGCCGGCCATAAGGGGTTCTCGACCGGCGCGATCAGCGCGATGATGTCCTTCTATTTCGCGGGTTTCACGATCGGCGCGCTCGTGTTGCCACCGATCATCGTCTCCGTGGGACATGTCAGAACCTTCGCCGGCTTCGCGGCCATTGCCTCGATGACCGCCCTTCTCCATGTGGCGTTCGTGGAGCCGATCGCCTGGATGCCGCTTCGCCTGATTACCGGCTTCGCCTACGCGGGCATGATCCTCGCAACGGAGAGTTGGCTCAACGCCCACGCATTGCCATCCACACGCGGGCAGCTCCTGTCGATATTCGGAGTTGTCTCTATGGGCTCATGGGCAATCGGGCAGGCGTTACTCAACATCGCACCGCCCGCCGACGTGACATTGTTCCTCATCGTGTCGCTGCTGATATCAGCGGCGGTGGTTCCGATCACCTTGCTGCCCAGTCATCCGCCGGCCCAGGTGGAACAGGAATGGGTCGCGTTCAGGGACCTCGTCCTCGTATCACCTCTCGCTGCGGCTGGCGCTTTCCTGGCCGGCCTGGCTATCGGTGGTTTCTGGGGCATGGGCGCGAACTTCGCCCAGAGCATCGGCCTCGATGTGGGCGGTATCTCCGCCTTCATGGCTGCGGTTCTTGGTGGAACGCTCGCCTTCCATTGGCCACTCGGTTGGCTTTCGGATCGAGTGCCCCGGAATCTTGTCATCGCCGGTGCGGCGCTGGCGTCCGCAGCGTCTGCCATCGGCGTAGCGTTGGCGGTGGAAGCGCCTCTGCCGCTGCTCCTTGCGGCAGGTGCGCTGTTCGGCGGCTTTGGCATCCCGATTTATTCGTTGTGTCTCGCCGTCGCAAACGACGATCTTCCGGCCGGTCGGCTACTCGGCACCGCGCGCGGGCTTCTGTTGCTCAACGGGATCGGGACAGCCGCTGGCCCCCTAATAGGAGCAGCTGCAATGAATATCGTCGGCCCTGGCGGCCTGTTCCTTTATGCGGCGGCGTTGCTCACGCTCCTGGCAGTGCTGGCCATCGCCCGCAGGCAGCCGAGGCGCGCCAACCAGGCCAAGGCGGCCCCCCGTTCTCCGAGCACGCCGATGATAACCGGATCTCTCGATACGATGATATGCATGGAGAAGCGGGCGCAGGGCGTGCGGGATTAGCGCGGCACGGCGCCTGCACGAACCGCGGGGTCAGGCGATGATAGCTGTTACGCGAATTTCGATACGCATGGTTGGAAGCCCCAGCGCTTCGATTCCCAACTGCGTCCAGATTGGAGCGCGGTCGGGCATGTAGTGGCGATACAGCTTGGCCATTGTTTCGTTGATCACGGGAGGGAATCCACCGACGTGATAGGAATTGACGTGGACCACATGCGGCCAGCGTGCTCCGGCGGTCGCGAGCGTCCGTTCCACGTTCTTGAACGCCTGCTCGATCTCTTCCTCAATCGACTCCGGAATGACGAGATCGTCGTTCCATCCGCCCTGTCCGGAGATCTCCACGCGGTCACCAATGCGCATTGCCTGAGAATAATGAAGCGCGTCATGCAGGCGCGTCCCGTATCCGGGGGTGATGAAGAATGAAGGTGTTGTCATGAGTTTGCCTTTGATGAGCCAGGTCAACGCGGCTGCAAGTGACCGTATGCATGCAGAAAGAGATGCAGGGCGTTCGGCACTAGCGCGCCGGCTGCGGTGGAGGGCTTTATTCCACGTCTTCTACGGTGAGGTCCCGGCCGTTGAACTGCACGGTCTCCCCGGCTCGGGCACCCTCGATCGCTTCGAAGATCGGCGCCATCGTGGAAATGCCCATGAGCTCACGCCCCTGACAGGTAAACTTGCTCGTTGACACCGCGATCACAAAGTGGCGGCCGGACAGCTTGACGACAGCGCCTTCGTTGACGGCCAACTTGGGGCCGAAATCGATCGTCCTGAGCTTTTCGAGTTTATTGGCGTAGTCATGGAGCGTGTCATCGAGCGCTTCAGCGAAGTCGCTCGCGACCTCGGCCTGAGCTAGTTCGTCGTTTTCGATCGGTTCGCTCCGATCGAGCCGAGCGGTAGAGACATAGTCCAGGTAGTTTTCGCGAGCGCTGTGCAACGCTGCTGTCTCCAGCAAGAGCATAGTTTCTCGTATGTGGTCCTTGTTCCAGTCCATAATCACCTCCTAATTTTCGATGTTCTTAAAGTTCAGCCTGCAGATGTGTGGGCCAGGAAGGCCAGCCTTTCCGGCTAAGCGACACCGCTATTCGTCGCTGATGACGTCTTCGCCCTGGTATGGAACCCTGATCAGCCGAGGATCTCGAATGATGCTCGTGACGAGCCAGACATATTCCTGCTCGGCGGTATCGAAGCCGAGGATGCTGAAGGATTGGCCGAAAGGGCATGGCGGGAAGTCTGGAAAGCCCTCGCGCAGAACGTAACGCTCGGGATCGCTGTGAAACTCGCTCTTGTAGACTTTCCGTAGTCCGTGCTTGCTCGGCGCGTCCTGGTCACCTGCCGGTGCTGTTTCCCGATGCGCCACAAGGCGCTCGGACAAGTCGCGGGGGCAGATTTCGTGGAACACGTCGAAGGCGTCGATCAACAGGCCTTTATGCTCTGTCGCCGGATCGGTGATCGCGTAGATGTTGGAGGCATCTTCGCCGTCGTCCCCGCTCTCGAGGCGCAACGCCGCATCGACGCGAATGCTGCATGCATCGAGGGTTGACCCTAGTTCGAGATCGACGAGATTGCCGTCCTTGACGCGGTATTCGCGGTCATAGCCTTTGGCGATGAATGACTGGACTGCTTCTAGAACGTCGGTCACCTGGGAGGTCATGGAAGCACCTTCATCTTGAACTGGATTGGACACGCTCGCGCACAAAGCGCGCTGTGACTCGGCGGACGGAGAAGCTCGCGAAGTGCGTTACTCATAGCCACTTGGCCTTCTTGAAGCGCATGAATAGGAGAAGGCAGAACACCGCTATCACTCCGAGCACGACGAAGTAGCCATATGGCGTGTCCAGTTCCGGCATGTGCTTGAAGTTCATGCCATATATTCCGGCGATCGCCGTCGGGACCGCCAAGATCGCCGCCCAGGCCGCGAGCTGGCGAGTGACCACACCGATCCTTTGCGCTTCCAGAAGGCTGCTGGCCTCGAAGACCGTGGACAGGACAAGCAGGAGGCCGTCGACCATGGACTGCACGCGGTGGACATGGTCCGCGACGTCGTGGAAATATGGTGTCATTTCGGCGCTGATGCAGGGAAAGTGGCCGCGAACGAGCTTTCGCACCAGCTCGGCCATAGCCCCGAGCGTGCGCTGGAACCGCGTGAGTTCGGACCTTAGTTCGAAGATTCGCGCCACCTCTTCTGGCCCGAGGAAATCGTGCAGCGACCGTCGCTCCATCGCCAGGACGTCGTCCTCGATCATTTCGAAGATGGGCAGATACTGGTCGACCACGCGATGCAAGATCGCGTGCAGCACATAGTCGACACCCTTGCCGAACTGCGTCGGCGATGCCTCGAGTTGCTCCCGAAGTTTGCCCAGCGCTCCGGCATTGCCGTGCCGCACGGTGATAAGGTGATTGTGACCGGTGAAGATCGCCATCTTGCCGTAGCTGATCCGGTCGCCGACCAGCTCGGCGGTCTG